>Ga0209062_1000506_pt1 | contig 113131 bp, 104 predicted proteins | sample Coa_R2_2_FD_187158 | JGI IMG/M metagenome (GOLD analysis project Ga0209062, IMG submission 187158) | Surface soil microbial communities from Centralia Pennsylvania, which are recovering from an underground coalmine fire - Coalmine... | ecosystem: Environmental > Terrestrial > Soil >...
CTGTCTTTCCCGCCCCGACATTTGCGCTCTTGCGGCGTCGCAAAGCCGCGCTCGCCCGCCATCTCCACGAACCGCCGCGGCGACGCGCCTATCAACGCTTCGCCCGGACTTTTTAACGCCTATGCGCTTGCGCGGGAATGACATCGCGTTTCATCGGAGAGATCGGCCGCGTACAATCGGCGTCGAGCACAATGACCCGCCATCACCTTTGGCTCTCATCTCTCGGGATCGGCCGGGGCCGTCCCTCGTCATCGATCGCCACATAGGTGAAGGCGGCGTCGGTGACTTTCTCGCGACTATGGGTGCGGAACCGCTGCGCCCACGCTTCGATATGAATTCTCATCGAGGTGCGGCCGACGCGTTCGATCTCGGTATAGACGCAGAGCACGTCGCCGACACGCACCGGCCGGATGAAGGTCATGCCGTCGACGGCGATGGTCACCACCCGGCCCTGCGCGCGCTCGACGCCGGCTATGCCGCCGGCCTGGTCCATTTGCGACAAAACCCAGCCGCCGAAAATATCGCCATTGGCGTTGGTGTCGCCCGGCATGGCCATGAGGCGAACCGTGAGTTCGCCGCGCGGATCAATCTGCGGATCGTCTTTTTCAAGCGCCAATCCCGTTCTCCATCCGCGATTGCGAGAAACGAAGCGACGAAGCAGTGACAGTCATGATCATAGGACGCTCAAGCCGGCCTCGCAGAGAGCGCGCCAGGCCTCCTCGCCGGACTCGGCGAAGCTCAACAGGCGCAGGTCTTGGGCGCCGATCACGCCCGCCTCCAGGAGCGCCTCGAACGAGACGACCTTGGTCCAGTAGCTTCGATCGACCAGCACGATGGGCAGCTTCGGCGCTTTGCCGGTTTGGACAAGGGTCAGGATTTCGAACAATTCGTCGAACGTGCCGAACCCGCCGGGAAAGACCGCAAGCGCGGCCGCTCGCATGGCGAGGTGCATCTTGCGCATCGCGAAATAATGGAAGCTGAACGTCAGCTCCGGCGTGATATAGGGATTGGGCTGCTGCTCGCGCGGCAGATTGATGTTGAAGCCGATGCTCGGCGCGCCGACATCCGTGGCGCCGCGATTGGCGGCCTCCATCACGCCCGGGCCGCCGCCGGTGGCTATCACGTTGAAGCGGCCCTGCTCGCGCGGCTGCAGCGCGCCGCCCTCGCGCGAGGCGATCTGCGCGAAGGCGCGCGCTTCGTTGTACCAAAAACCTTGGCGGCCCGGCCCATCCTGCTTGACCCGCGCCGAGCCGAACACGACGATCGTCGAATGGATCGCGGCGGCGCGCAAGCGCTCCTCGGCCTTGGCGTATTCGAGCAGGAAACGCGTCCCGCGCATCGAATCGCCAAGCAGGAAGTCCTGGTCGAGCGCCGGCAGGATGTAGGTCGGCGAGGCGAGCTGGGCGGCGTTGGACGGCTTTGTCTCTGTCAAAAGCACTTCCGTGTTGAGCGTTGAAGTCCGAACGGGAAGCCCTCAAGACCCGTCGTCGCGGACGGCTTCGCCTTCGATCAGGACGCGCCAGCGCGAATCGCTGAAGCCCGTCGCCTCGACATAGGTCGCAACCGGCGTGAGCGCGCCGAGCTTGAGCGCCCTCACTCGGTCGAAAACGGCGTAAGCGCGCGGCGCGGCGACATAGGCGACGATGCGGACAAGGTCCTCGGCGGCCATTTGGCCGGCTTCGACGACCTTCAGCAGATTATCGAAAGCGAGACCGATTTGCGCCTCGAGCTCGGCCGGAACCGCGCCCGCCTCGTCCACGCCGGGCTGGCCGCTGATCAGCAACCGTTTGAAAACCGGCCCATGGGCGAGGCCATGCGTCAGCCCCGGCGCGGACCAGGCGATCCGCGCCGGCTTGAAAAACCGCTTCATTCACTAAGCTCCAGCGCTTTCTCGGCGATTCGGCGGAGCGATCATCGCCCGCGCCTCGCGCCGGAGCAACGGCCCGCCCTATTGCGACGGCGGCTTATAGAGGTCGTAGCGCTGGTCGCCGTGGTCGGCGTGATCGGCCGGCTCGAACGTCGCCTTGGTGTTCGCGGTCGGCAGGCGATAGCCCTTCGGCGGATCGGTCAGCCAATCGCGGCCGGGCTCTTGCCCGGCGACGATCGTGTTCTCATCCTTCTTCAGGCCGAGCTTTTCGAGAATGTCGGGCCGGATCCAATGGCAGTGCCGCGGGTCGACCTGGCAATGATCGGCGGCGCCGAGCGTGCCAGGCGCGGCGTGATCCGAGCGCAGCAGGTCGGGCGACAGCGGCCGCCCGTAGAGGCTCGCCTTGTCGAGGCTCGGGCTGCGCTGGTGACGATGGAGGATCGCCTCCTTGTCGCGCTTGACCTTCTCGACGTCCGGATCGTGCGGCCAATCGGCGGTCATCGACAGAGCGGGGCTGGGCGGCGGCAGATCGGTCGTCTTCGGCAGGACCAGTTTCGGCCGCTCGCCATATTTGATCGACTCGTCGACCTTGTCGGTGTTGGTCAGGCCCAGCGTGTCGCCCAGGCCCATCCATAACGGCTCTTGGCCGTCGTCGCCGGCGCGAACGGCGCTCGGCGCGACGAGGCCAAGGCCCATGACGGCGGCTGCGACAAGAAGGCCGCGATGGAAGCCCCTATATGTCATCGCCCCAATTTCCCTTTCCGTCCTTCGGCCGGCGCTCGACAGAGCGGGTCCCGGACCTTGTTGATCGAGCATCCAGAGCATTTCGGCTAATCGGTGGCGCAAGGTTAGGCCTGCGCTGTTTCCCGAAGCAAAACCGACGTCTGTGCTCCTTTTATCACAGTTTATCCGCTGGCGCAGTCCGCCGCCAGCCGTCAACGCGGACTGGCGCCGGCTTGCCGCGCCCGCCCGCGCTTTTCCGCGAAGAGGCCGTCATAGGCGAGCAGGGCCACGCCGAGGACGATCGCCGTATCGGCGACGTTGAACACATACCAATGCCAGCCGCCGATATGGAAGTCGCAGAAATCGGCGACCGCGCCATAGGCGAAGCGGTCATAGCCATTGCCCAGGGCCCCCCCGATGATCGCGCCGAGCGCAAGAGCCGGCAGCCGCCCCGACGTCCGCCACAGCCACAGGCCGAGGAGCATCGTCGCCACGATGGTGACGGCCAGCAGAGCGCCGCGACCGCTCGCGGTCGACTGGGGAAACAGGCTGTAAGAGATGCCCGTATTCCACAGGAGATGAAGGTTGAAGAACGGGGCGAGCGCGATCTGCTGGCCCTCGATCATTTTCAAGCCGTCGAGAAGCCACAGTTTCGAAGCGCGGTCCACGACCAGGACGATCAGCGCGAGAAGCGCGCCCGCCATGCGGGGCGTCATGCCAGGCCGCCCGCAGCTTTGAGTTCGCGCAGCGCTTGCGCGTCGCGCGGCGTCACGTCCGGATAGGCGGGATCGGCGTCGGCGGGGTCGAAATATTTCCACGACCGCGCGCATTTGATCCCGGCCGCGCGCTCGACCAGGACGCCCACGCCGGGGACCTCCGGCAGCCGGAACGCGCCCTCGGGCGCCGAGCGGCGAGCCACGGCGATGTCGGAGGTGATGCAGATTTCGGCGAAGTCGACGCCGCCGAGCGCGGCCGCGAGCGTTTCGTCCTCGATGAAGACGCGCGGCGCGGCTTCGAGCGAGGAGCCGATCTCCTTGGCCGCGCGGGCGATCTCGATCGCGCCGGTGACGACCGAGCGAATGCGGCGGATGCGCGTCCATTTGGCGGCGAGCTCGTCGTCGCGCCAGGCGGCCGGGACGTCCGGAAATAGCTCGAGATGGATCGAGGCCGCGCCCGGATAGCGCGACGCCCAAGCCTCCTCGCTGGTGAAGACCAGGATCGGCGCAAGCCACACCGTGACGCAGCGGAAAATATGCTCGATCGCCTCCAGCGCGGCGCGGCGTTTCACGCTCGAAATCGGCTCGCAATAGAGCGCGTCTTTGCGGATGTCGAAATAGAAGGCCGAGAGATCGGCGTTCATGAAGGCCGACAGAGCCGCGACGACGCGGGCATAGTCGAAATCGGCGTAAGCCTCTCGAATATGGCTGTCGAGCTCAGCCAAGCGATGGAGCATGAGCCGCTCCAATTCGCCCATCTGAGCGACGCCGACCGCGTCTTTCTCCGAATGGTGCGCGAGCGTGCCGAGCATCCAGCGGATCGTGTTGCGCAGCTTGCGGTAATTGTCGCTGACTGTCTTGAGGATTTCCGGCCCGATGCGCTGATCGTCGGAATAATCGACGCTCGCCGTCCACAGGCGGAGGATGTCGGCGCCGGATTGTTTGATCACGTCCTGCGGAAAAGTCTGGTTGCCGAGCGATTTCGACATTTTCCGGCCCTTCTCGTCGAGCGTGAAGCCGTGCGTCAGCACGATGTCGAAGGGCGCGCGGCCGCGCGTGCCGCAGCTTTCGAGCAGCGAGGACTGGAACCAGCCGCGATGCTGGTCCGAGCCTTCCAGGTACATCACCTCGTCCGCGCCGCCGTCGATCACGCGTTTAATTCCGGCAAGACCGGGGAAGTGGACGGGGTCGTCGAGCACGTAAGAATGGGTCGAGCCGGAATCGAACCAGACGTCGAGAATATCCTCGACCTTTTCGAAATCGTTCGGATCGTATTCGGGCGAGAGAAACCGCCGGGCGGCGTCGGCCGAGTACCAGGCGTCCGCGCCCTCTTGCTCGAAGGCGGCGGCGATGCGCTCGTTGACCTTGTCGTCGCACAAGACGCTCTGATCGGACTTGCGTACGAAGATCGCGATCGGCACGCCCCAGGCGCGTTGCCGGCTCATCACCCAGTCGGGCTTGTTCGAGACCATGCCGGTGATGCGGTTCTCGCCGGCGGCGGGGACCCAACGGGTGTCCCTGATGGCCTTGAGCGCGAGTTCTCGAAGGCTCGCGCCGGAAGCGCCGACGCGCCCCCTCTCCCCGCTCGCGGGGAGAGGGTTGGGGTGAGGGGCTGCGCCGAGGTCCGTGATTGGCGAATCCCCACCACCGCGCAGCCCCTCATCCGGCCGCTGCGCGGCCACCTTCTCCCCGCCTTGCGGGGAGAAGGGGAGGTTCGCGATCGGCTTGTCCATCGCGATGAACCATTGCGGCGTGTTGCGGAAGATGACCGGCTTCTTCGAGCGCCAGCTATGCGGGTATTGATGCGTGAGCTTGCTGCGCGCGACGAGCGCGCCGGCCGCGATGAGCGCCTTGATCACCGCCTCGTTGGCGTCGCCCTTATCGCCCTTGTCGGTGAGAACGCGCTTGCCTTCGAATCCCGGCGCTTCGGCGGTGAAGGCGCCGTTCTCGTCGACGGTGTACGGGATGCGCGTGTCGATGCCGCGCTCGCGCAGCATTTGCTGCGTCTCGACCGAGGTCCAGATATCGAAGTCCTCGCGGCCGTGACCTGGGGCGGTGTGCACGAAGCCCGTGCCGGCGTCGTCAGTGACGTGGTCGCCAGGGAGCATCGGAACCGGGTACGTATAGCCGCCCTGAAGGTGGTCAAGTGGATGAGAGCATTCTCCTAAAGAGAGAGTGCCAGAATCAACACTCCGCAGGCGCTCGTACGATTGAACCTTTGCCGCCTTAAATACTTCCGCAGCCAATGAGTCCGCCACAACAAACCGAGCACCAGTCCGCACCCAATTTCCATCGGGGGCGGCAGTCACTCGATAAAGGCCATACGCGACTCGCGGTGAGAACGCGATCGCCCGATTACCGGGCAAAGTCCACGGGGTGGTCGTCCAAATCACTATCGAAACCGGATAACCGTGCTCGTCCAGCGTCCCAAGATCATTCCACGCGAATGCCGAACGCTCGCCGGGAGCTTGCGCACGCATGCGGCAGGGAAACGCCACATACACCGTATCGCTGACATAATCCTCGTACTCGACCTCAGCCTCCGCGAGGGCCGTCTTCTCGACGACGCTCCACATGACCGGCTTCGAGCCGCGGTAGAGCAGCCCTTCCCGCGCGAAGGTCATGATCTCGCGCGCGATCTGCGCCTCGGCCGGATAGGTCATCGTCAGATAGGGATGATCCCAATCGCCGACCACGCCGAGCCGCTTGAACTCTTCGCGCTGCACATTGATCCAATGCTCGGCATAGGCGCGGCATTCCTTGCGGAAGGCGACGATCGCGGCGGGGTCGGAAAAATCGGGCTTGGCCTTGCCCTTGGCGCGGTAATGCTCCTCCTCGACCTTCCATTCGATGGGCAGGCCGTGGCAATCCCAGCCGGGCACGTAATTGGAGTCCCGGCCCGCCATTTGCTGCGAGCGCACGACGAGGTCTTTGAGGATTTTGTTGAGCGCGTGGCCGATATGGATGTTGCCGTTGGCGTAAGGCGGGCCGTCATGCAGCACGAATTTGCGGCGGCCCTTCGCCGCCTCGCGCAGCCGGCCATAGAGGTCCTCGCGCGCCCAGCGCGCCAGAATCTCCGGCTCTTTCTGCGGCAGGCCGGCCCGCATCGGGAAATCGGTCTTGGGCAGGAAAAGCGTCTGCGAATAGTCTTTGGCGCTGGTCTGGTTCATCGGCCTGGAAAGTCTGGGAACGGGCCCCGCCGAGGGTGGCTCGACCGGACGCCGCGTCGTTTAAGCGATTTATCGCAAAAGCGCCAATCGAGAGTGAGCGGCGATCGGCTCCGCCTTTTTAGGCCTCCGCCTCAGAAAAGGAAGGATCAAGACGCGCGAGCCAGATCGATCTCCCGTTCCTCAGCCCGCCAAGCCGCATAACGCAACGCGTCGAATATGTCTTGACGGTCTAGATAGGGATAATCGACGAGCAGCTCGTCGATGTTTCTGCCGGCGCCGATCTGACCAACGATCATACCGACGGTCACGCGTAGCCCGCGGATGCATGGTTTTTCCTCCCATGATCGCCGGGTCCTGGGTGATACGGGCAAAATCGCTCAGAGCGTCACCTATTTTCCGCCGACATCCTATCATGACCGGTTAGCGCGGCGCGCGCCTCCGCCATGTCCTCGCCCATCCGCGCCTTTAGCGCCTCCAGGCTGTCAAACTTTAGTTCCGGCCTGAGATAGGCCTCGAACGCGACCTCCACCGTCTTGCCGTAAAGATCGCCCGAAAAATCAAAAAGAAAGACCTCCAGCAGCGGCGCGCCGTCGTCGACGGTCGGTCGCGTGCCGAAACTGGCGACGCCGTCGAAGCGAGCCCCCTCGATCGCCGCGCGAACCGCATAAACGCCATGGGCCAGCCGATTGGTCGGCGCCAGCGCGATATTGGCGGTCGGCACGCCCAAAGTCCGGCCTAGCTTTCGCCCGGCGATCACCTCGCCCTCGATCGCATAAGGACGCCCCAGCAGCCGGCGCGCGGCGGCGACGTCGCCGGCCTGCAGCGCGTGACGGATCGCGCTCGACGAAATCGCCTCCTCGCCGGCCGCGTCGGCAACTTTGTCGATGACGTCGACGACAAAGCCGTGGCGGCGGCCCGCTTCGATCAGGAAGGCCGGCGAGCCGCCGCGATTCTTGCCGAAGCGAAAGTCGCCGCCAATGACCACCGCGCGGACGCCGAGACGCTCGATCAGAATCTGGGAAAGGAACTCTTGCGCGGTCAGACCGGCAAGCGCCGCATTGAAGGTCAGCGTGACCACGCCGTCGACGCCCAGAGCGGCCAAAGCACGCGCCTTGAGCGGCGGCGGCGTCAGCCGGAAAACGACCGGCCGGCCGGCGAAGAAATCCGCAGGATGCGGTTCGAAGGTCAGCGCCGCCGCAGGCGCGCCGAGTTCGTCGGCGAGGCGGCGCGCCCGTCCGATAACCGCGGCGTGGCCGCGATGAACGCCGTCGAAATTGCCGATCGCATAGACGCCGTTTTCGAGACCCGCCGGCGCGGTCAGCGGATCATTGGCGATGAGGACATTTTCGGCGCGGCTGGGCGTCACGAAGCTTCCGTCGGTTGGCGAATGGAGGGGGCGCGAAGGCGGCGGGAAACTGCCGCGCTTTCGCCTTTTCGGTCAAGGTTAAAGCGCAGCGCGCCGACCTCCCCTCTGGACGCGGTCCGTCCCGGGTCAAGGCGAAAGCTTGGCCGACGGGCGCAAACCCGCCCTGCCCGGCACGCTGAGCAGGCCTTCGCCGTCGAGCACGATCTTGCCGCCGACGGCGCATTCGCATTTGAGCCGGACGCGGCGGCCCTTCTCGATCAGTTCGACCACTTCGACGCTGACCTCGACCACGTCGCCGATCTTGACCGGCCCACGGAAATTCAGGGTCTGCGAAATATAGACCGCGCCCGGCCCCGGCAGGCGCGTGCCGATCACCGCCGAAATCAGGCTCGCCGTGTAGAGACCGTGAACGATGCGGCCGCCGAAGCGCGTCTTGCGCGCGAAATGTTCTGAGAGATGAATCGGATTGCGGTCGCCGGACAATTCGGCGAAGCCGACCACGTCCTCGTTGCTGACAGTCTTCAGATGCGTCTCGCGCATGCCGACCGCGAGGTCTTCGAAGCAATGGGTCTGAAACGGTCCGACGCTCATCGCTCACCAGACGAGATCGTTGATGATCGCGGTCGGCCTCAATCCGTGGCGTGCGGCGAATTGCTCGAAGGCGGCGTTATCGATCGTGTTCGCGCCGCCGATCTCGTCGCGATGAATGCCGGAGGCGACGAACAGCGCGTCGATTCCTTGCGCGAGCGCGCCGGCTATGTCGGTGCGCATCGCATCGCCGATCGCGACGACGCGGCTCTTGTCGAGGCGCTCGCCGCGAAAGGCGGCCGCCTGCGACAACGCCTCCTCGTAGATCGGCGCATAGGGCTTGCCGGCATAGATCGCCTCGCCGCCCATCTCCTGATAACGCTGAGCAAGCGCGCCGGCGCAGTAGATCAGATCGTCGCCGCGGTGAATCACCAGATCGGGATTGGCGCAGATCATCGGCAGTTTTCGCGCCAGCATGGCCGCGAACGTCGCGTCGTAATCCGCCGGCGTCTCGCGCGTGTCGTCGAACAGCCCCGTACAAAGGACGTAAGCCGCCTTTTCCAGCGTCGTTCGCGGCGGCGCTTCGCCGGCGATCTCGGCGAGGCTGTCGAATAGGCTGAAGTCCCGCTCCGGACCGATATGATGCAGCGGCGCCTGGCCGCGCGCGCGAACCAGTTCGATCGTCACGTCGCCGGAGGTCACCACCGCGTCATAGGCGACGCGCGGCGCGCCGAGACGGTCGAGTTGCGCGCGGATCGGCCCGTTCGGCCGCGGCGCGTTGGTGATCAGAATCACCGTCCCGCCGGCCGCGCGGAATCGCGCCAACGCGTCGCAGGCGGCCGGAAAGGCGCGCCGCCCGTTATGGACCACGCCCCAGACGTCGCAAAGCGCGACCTCGTAACGGCCGACGAAGCGGCGCAAGCCGTCGATGAGCGGCGCGCTCGGCGTGGCGGAAAGGTCGGTCATGGCGCCGCTGCTAGTCGGGGCGGGAGACGGCGTCAAGCGCAAGCGTGGCCTACTGGAGTTCTCGCCGCCAGAGGAGCGATCTGCCGGCGCGGCGCCGGCGATCGGTCAAACGAATTGCCGCGCTTTTTCGCCGGACCGGTCTTATGATCCAAGGACAACCAATTCCGTGAACGTGAGATCGCCGAGGCGGGGCGTCGCCGGCCCCTTGACGTATTTTGGCCCATTGCCTGGCAAGTACCGGCCGACCAGTCGCGGCAGCGGCCCATTGGCGTCGGTCACGCAAATGGCGCCGCCGCGGACGAGCAGGTAGCGCCCGAGCGGACCGGCGAATTCGACGAACTCGTCGAGATCGCGACAATAGATGAGCTGTTCGCACGGGATCGTGCGCCTTAGCGCCCAGCGTCTGACGAAAATGAAAGGATGCGCCGCTCCGTCCGCGAGGACGATCAACGATCGGCAGCCGAACGCCGCATGTTCGGCGAGCAGAGCGCGCTCATAACCCGCCAGCAGTTCCGCTTCCGGCCGATCGGGCGCGAAATCGACGACCTTGGCGCCGCTCTTCCGCGTCGGCGACAGCGCCGGCAAGCCGACGAACTGGCCGTCGCAATAGCGGCGAAAGCCGAGCGCTTCGATGCTCGGCCGCGTATGCGGCGCCGGAGAGACGTTGAGGTACGTCACATCCTTGCGTCTCGTCGCCGCCGAGTTCAGCATCACGGCGTAGCTGCGAAATTGCGGGTCGATGCACCAGCTGGACAAGTTGCAATAGACCGCGGCGCGGTCGCCCTCGCCGCGCCGGAAGAAGATTTGCAAGAGGACGCCGACCACGCGTCCGCCGCTTTCGAGGAGGAGGCCGTATCTCGGGCAATCGCCGATCGCCGGACGCCGCCGCATCCGCTCCAGCGCCGCGCTCCAGTAAGAAAGCGGCCGCGAGGGAAAGCTGCGCGCCAGACGCTCGGCGACGCGGTCGAGGTCCGTCTCTTCGATGTGACGGCATTTGACTTGAATCTGCGCTGCGGCCGTCATCGGGTTTACCGTTAATTCAAACAGTTCAACTGATATTCGAGCCAAAGCTTTAGGCTGGCCCGAACGATCCCCGAGGACAACCAGTATGTCGCTCCGGTTAACAATTGTCTCGCAAATCGAGCGAGTCGCGCGCGAGCAGCGCAAAACGCTCGCGCCGCTCGCCGACGATTTGCCGCTGCTCGAATCCGGCCTCGACTCTCTATGCTTTGCGATCCTGGTCGCCCGGCTCGAAGACGAGATTGGCGTCGATCCGTTCAGCGCGCCGCCGGAAGTCGCATTTCCGACCACGTTCGGCGAATTCGTCAAATTCTACGAAAATGCCGTCGCCGCCGTCTGAACCGATTGCGTTGATCGATCTGGCGCGGCGCGGCGGCCGGCTCGATCGCGACATCGCGACGGCCGCCGGCGCGCTGCGGTTTGCCGACTTTTCCAAGGCGACCTGCTTGGCGGGGGCGCGCGAGAAGCTGGCCGGCCGCTCCGTTCTGCTCTTCGGCGGCGATCAGTTGACGATTGCGGCCGCGCTGCTCGAACTGGACGGCGTCGCCCGCCGGCTGGTCCTTTGCCCGCCCGATCTCAATCCGAAACATCTCGGCGAAATCGTCGCGACCGCCGAGGCGGACGCGATCGTCCACGGGGGCGAGGCCCCGCCGCCTGACCTCGACGTCGCCTTGGCCGCGCCATGCCGTCCGCCATTGCGGCCGGCCGACCTCGCCGCCCTGCCGCGCCTTCCGACCGAGTGGATTCTGCTGACCTCCGGCACGACCGGCGTCCCGAAACTTGTCGCGCACGATCTTGCGACTTTGACCGGCGCCTTCGCCGGCGCGCCGGCGAACGGCGTCCAGAACTGGGCGACGTTCTACGATATCCGCCGCTATGGCGGCCTGCAGATTTTCCTGCGCGCCGTCGCCGGCGCCGGCTCGCTGACGCTGACCGACCCCGGTGAAACGCTCGACGATTTCATCGAGCGCGTCATCGCGCGCGGCGTCACCCATATTTCCGGCACGCCTTCACATTGGCGGCGCGTCCTGATGAGCCGCGTCGTCGCCCGCTTCAAGCCGGCTTACGTGCGCCTGTCGGGCGAGATCGCCGACGCCGCCATTCTCGGCGCGCTGAAGGAGCTCTTCCCCAGCGCGCGCGTCGCCCACGCCTACGCCTCGACCGAGGCTGGCCTCGGCTTCGAGGTCAATGACGGCGAGGCCGGATTTCCCGCCGCCTATCTCGGCGAGCGCGACGACGGTTTCGCGATGAAGATCGAGGACGGCTCGCTGCGCATCCGCTCGCCGCGCGCAGCGCGCCGCTATCTCGGCGGCAACGCGCCGACTTTGCGCGACGCCGACGGCTTCATCGACACGGGCGACATGATCGAGCGGCGTGGCGAGCGCTGCATTTTTGCCGGACGGCGCGGCGGCGTCATCAATGTCGGCGGCGCCAAAGTTCATCCCGAGGAAATCGAGGCGGTGATCAACCGCCAAGCGGGCGTGCGCGCCTCGCTCGTCAAGGCGCGCAAGAGCCCGATCGCCGGCGCCGTGGTCGTCGCCGATGTCGTGCTGGAGAGCGTTGCGCCGCAAGAAGAGATCGTGCGCGACGCGATCATCGCCGCCTGCCGGGCCGAGCTTGCGCCGTACAAGACGCCGGCGATCATCCGCTTCGTGCCGAAGCTCGACATGAACACGGCGGGAAAACTCGCGCGAGATGGATAATGTCGTCGTCACCGGCGCGAGCCGCGGCATCGGCTTGGGGATCGCCAAAAAGCTGGCGGCGACCGGCTATTGCGTGATCGCCGTGGCGCGGCGCGAAAGCGCGGAACTCGCCGCAGCGGCGGACGTCCAAACGAGCGGCGCCGGCGCAATCCGGTTCGAGCCGTTCCACCTCGCCGAAGTGGACAGGATCGGCGGTTTCGTCGCCGCTCTTCGCAAACGCCACGGCCCGCTTTATGGCCTCGTCAACAATGCCGCGATCAGCGCCGAGGGATTGCTCGCCAACACGCCCAACGCCGACATCGAGGCGCTGCTGCGGGTAAACAGCCTGTCGCCGATCGTCCTGACGAAATACGTGGTGCGCGGCATGATGGCGGAAGGACGCGGCCGCATCGTCAATCTCGCCTCGATCATCGCGTCCACCGGCTATAGCGGGCTCTCCGTCTATGCCGCAAGCAAGGCTTCTATGATCGGCTTCACTCGATCGCTGGCGCGAGAAGTCGGCCGGACCGGCGTCACCGTGAACGCCATCGCGCCGGGTTTCGTCGACACTGCAATGACCGAAGGGCTTGGCGAAGATCAGCGCAAGCGCATCATCGACCGTAGCGCCTTGCGCCGTCTCGCCGAAATCGAGGATGTCGCCAACATGGCGGCTTTCCTCATCGGCGAGACGGGCCGCAACATCACCGGCGCGGTGATGACGATCGACGCCGGAAGCACAGCGTAGCTGTCTGCTCGTCGCCCCTAATAGAGGCCGCCCCAGTAAGGGCCGACGCCGTAATAGTCGTGGAGCCGCGTCTCGTAGTCGCGATTGCCCCAGCCTGGATCGGTTCCGGGCGGGTACGACGGCGCGCCTTCGAGCTGATGGCGGTCTAGGTTGACCACATAGCCGCCCTTCTCGGTGTCATATTTGAGCAAAGACCAGGGAAGCGGGTGATAGGCTTCGCCCATTCCCAGGAACCCGCCGAACGACATGATCGCGTAGGCGACCTGCCCGGACTTCTTGTCCAACATGACGTCGTAGATCGAACCAAGACTCTCGCCGGCGAAGTTGTAGACGGGCGTGCCCTGGACTTTCCCGGCGCTGATCAGCGTAGTGGTTTCCTTCGTTGCAACCATGGCGGCGTCCTCCGTTGAAAGACACCAACCGCGCCAAAGCAACAAGGTTCCAACTGCTTTGGACAAATAGCCAGAGGACGGCTCGCGATGTGAGGGGGCGAGGCCGCAATGCTTTCGTTACGCCGCCGGGATGCTAGCAGGAGCCGCAGACTGCTCTTTTTGCGAAGCTCGGATGGGCGCTTGGCTCCCGCCCGAGTAGGAGCGATTTACAGCGCCAACGCCTTCCGCACCCCCGCCGGCCATTCCGCCGGCTCGACGCCGTGGGTCGCGAACAGCGCGACCGCGAGGCGGTCCATGCCGAAGGCGATGCAGGCGGTATGGGCCGCCTCGCCGGCTTGCGTCTTCATGGCCCAGGTCTGGCCGAAATGGTCGCGATGGTAGTTGAAGCTCATGCAGGCGGTCGGCTTTTCCGCCGAGCGTACCGGGACGACCAGTTCGAACTTCAGCTCCTGCTGCGCCTGCGCCTTGCTGACCAGCAGCCCGCCGCGGCCAAAGAACGGATCGCTCGCCGCCTCGACCCGGTACGCCAGGCCCAAAGACTCGGCGATTGCCGTCGCCCGGCTCATCCAATCTTCACGGAAGGCGCGGACTTGCTCAGGCGTTCCGATCCGGACGAATTCGCGCATGCGGAACGATTGCAGCCGGTCGATGTCGCGCGACGGCTCCCGCCGGAAGCAATCGCAGGCGACGTCGAACACGTAGCCCTCGGCCGGCAAGGCGCCGCGCTTCGCGGCGAGCGGATAGACGGGGTAGCAAGCTGCCGGCGCGAGGACCAGGTCGGCGGTTTTCAAGGCGCCCGTCCAGTCCTCGCCGGCGAGGAAGCGATCGACCGCGGCGCCGATCTCGCGCTCGCCGCCTTCGAGATTGCAGACGCAGCCGAGAAGATGCGGAAAGCTCTTGAGGTAACCGGATTTCTCGATCATCGCTCGGCTGACGACCGGCGGAAAGCGTAGGACCTCGGCGCCGGTCGGGCGACAGCGAGAAATCAGCGCGGCCAGCGCTTCGACAACGTCCTCGTATTTGCCCGTGCGGCCATAGACGCCGTCGATCCCCATTGGACGAAACAGCGCGTTTAGCAGCGCTTCCGGCGTCGTCTTCGGCTTGCCGAGAGTCTTAACCGCGATGGTCATTGGAGCGTCCTGATCGATTGGGCAGATCTTGAGGCGTTAAAATCCTAAACCTGCCGGCGCGCCGCTCATCAGCGCCGAAGCCTCGGCGCTGGCGAGAATGCGATCGTTGTTGATCATGATCGGCGAAGACAGGACGTCCCTTAAATGCCGACCGAGGGTGAATTCGGTGTCGTTGCGATAGCCGGAAAGGCCGCAGGCGCGCATGGCGCTGAGCACGATCGAGACGGCGAGCTCCGACGCCTCGACCTTGAGAAGGTTCATCGCGGTTTGCATTTCGAGATTGTCCGTCCCGCCCGGCTCGCGGCTGCGCCGCTCGAAATTGTCGATGGCCGCGTGAACGACGCCGCGCAGCGTCTCCAGCCCGACCCGCGCCCGCGTCAGATGGGCCGCAGCCGGCGGCATCTTGCCGCCTGAGGCCCGTGCCGCGGCGCGGACGAAATCGCGCGCCCGTTGCACCGCGCCGGCCGCCAGCCCCGCCCAGGCCGCGCTCCAGAACATATGGGCGAAGGGGACCATGGTCTGGCTATGGATGCGCTCGTAAGGCTCGGCCAAGACCTGCTCGGCGACGCCTTTCGCGCGCAAGACAAAGCCGACGCTGCACGTGCCGCGCATGCCGAGCGTGTCCCAGGATTGGGTGCGCTCGAGCGTGTAATCGTCCTTCAGGAAGGCGACGAGCACTTGGTCCGAACTCGCCGCCGCCTCGTTGCGTCGGGCGGTGGTGACGATTCCGTCGGCATGTTCTGCATACGAAATGCAGGATGCCGCGCGTTCGAGCGAAATCTCGGCGCCTTGCGTCCGCACCGGCGCTTCGCTGGAGCGGATATTGCCGCCATTCGACCCTTCGGTCGTCGACGAGGCCATCAGCAATTGCTCCGCCGCGATTCGGCGCTGCAGAGTCTCCTGCCAGGCGACGCCGCGCGCATGGCGGACGAGGCAGGCGACTTTCACCTGATGCATGGCGAAGATCATCGCCGTCGAAGAGCAGGCCCCGCCGAGGATGTAGCAAACCTCTGCCACCTCGGACACGCTCGCCTCCTCGCCGCCGAGAGCCGCCGGGACGAGCAGGCCAAGGAGCTTCTGCTCGCGGATCGCGGCGAAAGCCTCGCTCGGAAAGCGCGCTTCGCGGTCGACCGCGTCAGCGTGACGGGCCGCGACGTCAGCCGCGATCTTGGCCCGCGCCCGCAATCCGCGCGCGCTCTCGCCGACACTCGATGGAATATTGCGCGCCGGAAGGCGCGAGACGTTGAAATTCATGGCCGCCGCTCTCGTCTCGTTTTCGGCGACAACAGCGCAAAACCGATACGCCCCGCCGCTCAACGATTTCTGTTGGGCAAAAGCCGTACCACGGCGCGCTTTAACGATCCTTCCCGTCAATTCGAGAGAGAAACCGGCGCGCCGTTAACCAGGCATGAAACATGCTGTGCGCCTTGTGCGCTCACCGCGGGCGGATTGCAGGAAAATATCGACTCTCCTGCAAAATGAGAGGCGGCGGCAGGCGGCTCGGCGACGGCGCCGTCTTATTACGGGAACAGACGAGATGTTGGATCGTCCCAATTTGACCAATCGGATTGTCGAAATAGCGCGGGAGGCGACGGAATCTGCGCCGATGGCGCTGCTCGGGCCCGACGACGATTTGCGGCGGCTGGGTCTGACCTCGATGGGCATGGTCAAGCTGATGATGGCGGTCGAGGCGGCGTTCAACATATCGATCCCTGACGAGGAATTGCTCCCCGATAATTTCCGTTCGGTTCGAGCGATCGAAGCGCTGGTGGCGCGCCTATCGCGTTGAGCTTCCCGGCTGCGGCCCGATACGGAGCGGCGATGGCGGGACTCGATCGAGCCGCGGGGCGGTTTCTCGACCTTGCCCGCGCCAGCGCCGCGAAATCCGGCGGCGAGCCGACCCTTGCGGACTTGCGCCGCGCGACCGAGGCGCTGGCGGTCTTCGCTCAGGGCGAACTGAGGCGCGAGATCGAGACGCGCGACGCCACCTTGCCGGGCCCCGCCGGCGATCTTCCGATCCGCTTCTACTGGCCGCGCTCCGCGCAAGGCAAGGTCCTGCCGGGCTTGATCTATTTTCACGGCGGCGGCTGGCTGTCAGGCGGTCTTCAATCGCATGACGGCGTCTGCCGCGCCTTGGCCGATGAAGGCGGCTGCCGCGTCATCGCGGTCGCCTACCGGCTCGCGCCGGAGCATCCTTTTCCCGCCGCGCTCGACGATGGCGCCGCCGCCATCGTGAAGATCGCGGCCGAAGCTGGAAGCTTCGCGATCGATCCGCGCCGGATCGGGATCGCCGGCGATTCGGCCGGGGGCAATCTCGCCGCCGTACTGTGCCGCACGTTGCGCGACCAGGCGCCCATCGCGTTGCAACTCCTGCTCTGTCCGGTCCTCGACGCGCTCGGCCGCACGGCCTCGCGGCGCGCCCTCGCGACCGGCTATTTCCTCGAAGAACGGACGATGGAGCGCTATTTCGAGCATTATCGCAGCGCCGGTGTCGCGCCTGACGATCCGCGCGTCTCGCCGCTGCGCGCGCCGGATTTCCGCGGCCTGCCGCCGACTCGCATTCACGCCGCCGAATATGATCCGCTCAAGGACGAGGCCGAGCTCTATGCGAAACGGCTGGTTGAAGCCGGCGTCGACGCGCGTGCGACGGTCCATGCCGGGATGATCCACCACTTCTACGGGCTGGGCGACGCAATCCCATACGCGCGCATCGCGCTCAAGGCGATCGGGGCGGACATTCGCGAGGCGCTGGCGTAAAATCCGCCTTGAGGAAATCGCTTCGGCGCTTGCTATGACGGCGGGCGTACCCCCGACTAAAGCCGCATTGCGCCGCTTGCGATCGCAGCGAAGACCGCCCCGTCGAGCGGCCTATACGCCCCTTCTTCACGATCGAAGACATAGAGCGGATCGGCGATCCGCGCCGGGTCGAAGCCGTCGCGGATCAGAGCCTGCTTCTGATGCTTGAACGTCGCGGTGGTCTCGACAGACGAAGCGATGCGAAAAAACAGCGGTCGCGCATAGACCGGCAGCGCAGCGGCCAAGGCGCGGGCGAGGCGATCAAGGTCAAGCGCGTTGTCCGCCGCGATCAAAGCCATGCCGGCGCGGCCTTCCGCCCCGGGAACGGCTACGCCATAGACCGCGGCGTCGACGACGCCGGGGCAGGCGCGCAGCGCGCTCGCGACCTCCAAGGTCGAGACGTTCTCGCCCTTCCACCGGAACGTGTCGCCGACCCGATCGACGAAATAGTAGAAGCCTTCATCGTCCATGCGCATGAGATCGCCGGACCGCAGCCAGGCGTCGCCGGGCGCAAAGACATTGCGGAGGATTTTCCTCTCCGTCGCGGCAGGGTCGGTATAGCCTTCGAACCGGCCGGCCAAGTCCCGCTCGCCCGAGCTGATCCTGCCGATCGCCTCGCCCGCCTCGCCGCGGCTGGCGCGAATGCAAAGGCCCTCGGGGCCCCGCGCGGGCTCGCCCTTGTCGAAATCGAACCTGACGATCGCGATCCGGTTGCGGCCGGCCAAAAAGCCAGGCACGCGGCCGATCGCGCCGACTTTGCCTTCGATATTGGTCAACGAGAAATTCGCTTCCGTCGCCGCATAGAACTCGACGATGCGTTCGACGCCGAAGCGCTTTTGGAACCGCGTCCAGACGTCGGCCCCGAGGCCGTTGCCGCAAGCTGCGCGCAGGCGGTGTCGGCTGTCAGCCTCGCGAGGCGGCGCGGCGAGGAGGTAACGGCACAATTCGCCAATATATTGGAACAGAGTGCAGTCCCATCGAATGACGTCGTCCCAGAACTGCGTGGCCGAGAAGCGTTCGGCCACGACGGCCGATCCGCCATTGACGAGCGCCGAGCCGATCGCGACGACGCCGCCGACGCTGTGGTAAAGCGGCAGGCAATCGTACATCCGGTCGCTTTGGCCGATATCAAGCACGGCGGCGAACCAGCGGCTCCACATCATGATCCGGTGATGGCTGACATGCGCGGCCTTCGGCAAGCCGGTCGTGCCGGACGTGTAGATCAGCAGAGCGCGATCGGCGAGCGTGACGACGCGCCGTTCGGATCGGGAGAGTTCATCGCCGGCGAAGTTCGCAAGCGCTTGATCGAGACTGCGCCCAGCCGGCGGCGCGTCGCCGTGAATCCACAAGTCGAGCCGCGTCCGCGCATGCGGCGCCGCTTCGGCGAAGCGTTCGGCCAATTCCGCGGCGACGATAATTCGGCGCGGCGCGGCGGCGTCGATGCAATGGGCGAGCGCGGCGCCGCTCAAATTCGTATTGAGCAGCGCGACGACGGCGCCGATCTGGGTGAGGCCGAGCCAGATCGCGACATAGTCTGGCCTGTTGGGCATGAGCAGGCAGATCGTGTCGCCGGCGGCGATTCCTTCCGCCAACGCCCAGCGCGAATAGCGGTTCATCCGCTCGGCCAGCGTTGCGAAGGTGAAACTCTCTCGGTCCGAGAGCAGAGCCGGCCGGTCGCCGCAGCGTTGCGCGAGTTCGCCGATGACGGCCGGAAGAATGAGCTCCGTCTCGCCGCCGAGGCGCGCCGTCGCTTCGAGCGCCCGCCGCCAGATTTGCGCCGGCTTCAACTCGGCCCCCGCCGAAGGGCGATCGGCCTGAGAGAGGCCGGCCTTATTCAGAGTCGAAGCTTCTGACATCAGGGCGCCGGCGCCCAGCGGCCGCGCCAATGCAGCAAAGGCCGGCCGCCGCCAGCTTTCGCAGCCGCGACGCGGCCGATCACGATCGCATGCGTATGGCGCTCGATGATCTCCTCGACTTCGCAGTCGAGCAGAGCGACGGCGCCCTTCAGCAAGGGCGCGCCGCTGGCGAGGGCGATCCAGTCGGACCCGTCAAATCGCGCCGCGCCGCGGAGGCCGCTGCGGCCCGCGAACCGATCGGCGAGGCCGGCATGCGTCTCGGCGAGCATGCTGACGCCGAACGCGCCTTCCTTTTGGATCGCCTTCAGGGTCGCCGACGCGCGGCTCAGGCAAACGACCAGTGCGGGCGGTTCGATCGACAGCGAGCAGAGCGACGTCGCCGTGCAGCCATTGCGTCGCTCGCCGCTTCCGGTCGCCACGACCGCAACGCCGCTGGCGAATTCGCGCATAGCGAGACGAAAGACCTCGGCCTCCGCCAGCGCGGCGGGCGGCCCTGCTGCGGCTTCTTCGATCGATTGTCTCAGGAGATAAGCCATGTCGAAGCGCCTCAGCCGCCCCAGCGCGCCGCGAGCGACGAAGCATTTTGCACGGCCTCGGCCTTGCGTTCCGCGATCAGGCCAAGCCAATTGCGATAGAGCAGGTTCGCCGAGCGCCGCCAAGGCGCGTCCGCCGGCCCGTCGAGGCCGATTTCAGGATAAGACGACATCGCGTCAGGCCGCTTTTCGGCGAGCGCCTCCTGGCAGAACGCCGTCAAAGCGCGCTCGGCCGCCGTCGAGAAATAGGCTTGCGGCATTTCCGGCAGCGGGCCGAATTCGCCGCCATGGATGCGCCGGCCGAGGTCGCGCCGATATTCGCGCGCCAGGGTGTCGCTCTCATATTCCGGGTGGCCTTGCAGGAAGACGAGGAGGCTGCGCATCTGCTTGACGAACAGATCGACGCCGACGCTCGTGGACCGCGTCAAGATCCTGTAGCCGTGGCGGCGCAGGTCCTGCTCGTCGAGCCCGTTGCGCCGCGAATGCGGAATGATCCATGGCTCCGATGCGCCGTCGGTCAAGCGGTCGGCGCGGACGCGCTCGAAGACGAAGACGCCGGAACATTTCTTGGGCAAGGCGCGGCGCGCGATCCCGCTGAAATGCCGGACCCCGGCATGAGCGGCGAGACACGAAAGCATGGTCGAGATCGTGTTGGCTTCCGCCCAGTCGATGACTTTCGTCAAGCCGCGCCAATAAGGCTCACCCTCGAGATCGGGCGAGATCGGTTGCGCGCCGGTGACGATCAGCGCGTCGAGACTGTCGCCGCCAAGCGCGGCCGCGGCGGCGTAGAGCTGCGCCACATGAGCCAGAGCTTCCGGCGAGCGCGGGATTTGCGGCAGCGCGTAGAAGCGCAATCGCACCTCCAGGTCGCCGGAAGCGGTCTCCAGCGCGCCGCTGAACTGCCGCTCGGTCGCGGCGAGCGCGGCGTCCGGCATGTTGTTGACCAGGCCGATCGTCAGACGCCGGCCGCGGTCGCGAATGGTCCCGCGACGGCGGCGCCGCTCGCTTATGTCGCTGACCCGAGCCTCGGCGGGAAGAACCGGCCGCTCGATCGTTACGGGCATGGCGCGCCCCTACTCCGCCGCCAGCGCCGATCGCCTGCCGAGGCCCGCGGCGGCGAGCGCCTGATCGAGGTCCTCGACAATATCGTCGATATGTTCGATGCCGACGCTCATCCGGATCATTTCCGGCCGAACGCCCGCTTTCGCCTGCTCCTGTGGCGTCATCTGGCGATGCGTGGTCGAGGCCGGGTGACAGGCGAGCGATTTGGCGTCGCCGATATTGACCAAGCGCTTGATCAGTTTCAGCGCGTCATAGAAGGCCTTGCCGGCTTCGAGGCCGCCGCGCAAACCGAAAGTGAGCAACGAGGAGGCGCGTCCACTGAAATACTTTTGCGCCAGCGTATAGTACGGACTGTCGGCGAAGCCTGCGTAATTGACCCAGGCGACGCGCGGATCGCCGCGCAGGAACTCGGCCACCTTGCGGCCGTTCTCGACATGGCGCTCCATTCGCAGCGCCAGAGTCTCGATCCCTTGCAGCAGCAAGAATGCGCTGAGCGGCGCCAGAACCGCGCCGGTCGTGCGCTGGTACACGCTGCGGCAACGCGCGATAAAAGCTTCGCGACCGAAGCGCTCGACATAGACGAGGCCGTGGTAGGATTCATCCGGCTCGCAGAACATGGGAAACCGTTTGGCCTGCGCCGCCCAATCGAACGCGCCGCTGTCGACCACTGCGCCGCCCATCGCGGCGCCATGGCCGCCCATGAACTTGGTCAGCGAATGGACGACGATGTCGGCGCCGTATTCGATCGGCTTGAGCAGAATGGGCGTCGCGACCGTATTATCGACGATGAGCGGAACGCCGTGCCGATGCGCGGCCCTGGCCAGCGCTTCGATGTCGCAGATATTGCCGGCCGGATTGCCGATGCTCTCGCAGAACACGGCGCGGGTATTCTCATCGATCAAGCGCTCGATCGCCGCGGCGCCGTCATTTGCGGCGAAGCGCGCTTCGACGCCCTGGCGGCGCAGATTATGGGCGAGCAGCGTATGCGTCGTGCCGTAGAGAGTCGGCGGCGCGACGATGTTGCCGCCGCAATCGGCGAGGGTCAGAAAGGCGTAATTCAGCGCCGCCTGGCCCGAGGCGACGCAGATTGCGGCGGCGCCGCCTTCCAGCGCGGCGACGCGGCGCTCCAAAATCTCGACCGTCGGATTGCTGATCCGGCTGTAGCGGAACCCGTCCGTCTCCAAGTTGAACAAGGCCGCGCCATGATCGGCGCTGTCGAAAGCGTAAGCGACGGTCTGATAGATCGGCGTCGCGACGGCCTTGGTCGTCGGGTCTGAGACGAAGCCGCCATGGACCGACAGTGTTTCATTCCGCATCGCGTTTCGCCTCAAACTGACGCGCCGCCGAGCGTCGCCCCTTCGGCAGCAAAACCCGTTCCACGGAAGACCCTGCTCGCGGCGCTTCAAATTTTCAACAATTGGTACGGATCGATCGCTGCGGAGAGTTAAGGTTTGGCGCATGGCGGCGCCGAGGATTCGTTACGAATCTTTACGCTCGGCGTCAGCGCTCGAGCGCGAGACCGCGGATGTTGAGAGCGATGTGGCCGCAACGCCGGCCGCCGATCGCGCCGCTTGTGCGGCGCGGCGCATCGTGTTAAGCGCCGCGCGACCCTGAACCGACGCTGTTTGCGCTGGGCGCCACAATTGACAGCCACTGCCTGTTGATTGTGTTCCGTTCAGAGACCTGCGTCGCTCGTCGCCGGAGAGGTGGCAGAGTGGTCGAATGCACCGCACTCGAAATGCGGCATACGGGCAACCGTATCGGGGGTTCGAATCCCTCCCTCTCCGCCAGATAACAGGTGGTCCATTCCGGACACATGGGTTACATTTCATTCTGGAGACATGGGTAACACTTTCGGCCCGAAGGGGTTCTCGATGGGTTCGAGCCTGCATGTCTCGTGGTCGAAATAGCCCAGATCATCGATCCGGCGAAAACCAGGACGGGTGGAAAGGCCATCTTGACCAGCTCTCGCCAAGCGCCAGAAGCTCACGCGCGGGCGCCACGCGCCCTGCCCTATCCTGACGGCGCGGTCGTTGGGAGCCGAAAGATCGAGCGTGACCGACTCCTTTCCGCGATTGAGCCAAACGAAATAGCTGCTCTCTCCGGCTGCGACATCGTCGTAGCCGCGCGCAAAATCGCCCTCCGGGCGCTCGATCTTGATCACGCGTGCGCCGGCGTCCGCCAAGCGCGCCGTGCAGAACGGCGCCGCGACGGCTCGACCGCCACGACCGTCACGCCTTCGAGAGGCAAAGGCGTTTCCGCAGTCACCTGTTCACCCTATTCGCCTCACCGCCGTATTCATAATGTACGCCCCATTCAAGAGAGCTCCCGGGGTCGTTGGCGAATGCTCGGCCACGCAAGCGCCCAAACACATCCAGATCGGCTCATCGCGCCGGGAGGCAAGAACCGCCGAGGATAAGGTGGGTCGGGAACGTAATTCGTTGCGCGGGTCGGCTGCTTTGTCCAGTCAGCCGTTCGAGCAGGAGTTGAGCGGCTGTCCGTCCAATCTCTTCGACCGCGCGGTCGATCAGCGTGATTGGTCCAGGGTAGAGCAGCGCGACATCCGAACGGTCGCATGCGATCAGCGACAGATCGCGAGGGATCGAGACGTTCTGTTGCTGTATCGCGCGGAGCACGCCGACGAGAATCCTATTGCCGGCGGCGATGATGGCGGTCGGCCGCTCGTGCATTTGCAAAAGCGCGCTCGCTTCGCGAAAGCCGAAATCGACTGATAAGCTTTGTGAGCGGATAAGATCCTTCGGCGCCGGCAGGCCGCTCTGTTCGAAGGCTTCGACGAATCCGCGCACCCGTTCCCGTCCAGGACGAATATCGGAACCCGCCGTGATAATGGCGATTCGCCGGTGCCCAAGCCCGATCAGATAGTTCGTCGCTTGCCGCAGGCCGGTCGCATGATCAGTCAGGACGGCGTCGATCTCCAGGGGAAGTTCGCGATCGAGGAGAACGGAAGGGATGCGCAACTCCTTGAGCCGCGCAATGGTGCGAGAATCCTGCTCGTTATTGAGCGTGAGGATGACGCCGTCGGCGCGGCCATGCTGCAGCATGTCAATCGCCGCCGCTTCCTGACTGGCGCGGCCGTTAGTGCTCATCAGGTAGAGCGAGTAGCCATGCGCGCGCATCTCCGTATCGACGGCTTTGAAACAACTCGCGTGCCAAGGATTGGCGATGTCGTCGATGACGAATCCGACCGTCATCGTTGTCCGCCGGCGCATGGTTTGCGCGCGCGCGTCGGGCTGAAAGCCGAGCGTCTTGATCGCGGCGCGGACTTTCCCGAGCGTGTCCGGCCGGACCGTGTCAGGCGCGTTCAGGCTTCGTGAAACGGTTCCGACCGAGACGCCAGAGAGGCGCGCCACGTCGCGAATTGTCGCCGCTTTGCCTTCGAGATTCTTCACACGGGTCCCCACCGGATTTGACGAGATTCAAGTTCAATAACCCAGTTAATCTCAGCTTTCGTCGCGCCGGGGAAGGGGCGGACGCCAAACCGCTTGACCGGCGCACGGCGGAAAGCCTACGTTGGAAACGTTTCTATTCCGGTGTCAAGCGGGTGGTCGATGACGCGGCGGCTGACAATCCAGAAGATCGAGTGCGTTCCCCTCTGTATGCCGCTGCCGCGCACGTTCCGCGGCAGCAGCTATTTCATGACGCATCGTTGCACCATCATCACGCGCGTCTACACCGCGGAGGGCGTTGTCGGCGAGGTCTATAACGGCGACGAGTTCGAGACCCAAGCTGAAGTGGTCAAGATCATCCTCGACGAGATCCAGCCGCGGATCGTCGGCAAGGACGCGTTCAACATCGAGGGCTGCTGGGAGGCGATGCGCGCGCCCAGCAACAATATTCTCCGCGACCGGAAGCTCGCGATGTGCGCCCAGGCCTGCGTGGACAGCGCCTTGTGGGACGCCGTCGGCAAGGCGCTGGACACGCCGCTCTATAAGATTTGGGGCGGCTACGCCGATCGGCTGCCGGTCGTCTGCATCGCGGGCTATTACGAGGCGAACAAGACGCTGGCCGATTTTGGCCGGGAGATGGAGCAGATTCGAGCAAGCGGCTATGCCGGCTGCAAATTCAAGGTGGGCGGCCGTACGCCCGAGGAGGACGCCGAGCGCGTTCGCGTCGCGCGCGAGGCGGCGGGCGACGATTTCATTCTGATGGTCGACGCCAATCAGGGCTGGAGCCTGCGCGAGGCGGTGGCCTTCTCGCGCGAAGTCGACGGCCTCAATATCCGTTGGTTCGAGGAGCCGGTTCACTGGCCCAACGACCGCCTGGATATGGCCGCTGTACGCAGCCAAACTGGAATTCCCGTCTGCGCCGGGCAGAGCGAGATTAGCCGATCCGGCTGCCGCGACTTGATGATGGCGGGCGCGATCGACGTCTGCAATTTCGATGCGAGCTGGGGCGGCGGGCCGACCGAGTGGCGGCGCGTCGCCGCGCTGGCCGCCAGCTTCGCCGTCCAGATGGGCCACCATGAAGAGCCGCAGATCTCCGCGCATCTTCTCGCTTCGGTTGCGAACGGAACGTATCTGGAAACGTTTCACCCGGATCGGGACCCGCTATTCTACGCGCTCGTCGCTAACCGTTCGAAATTCGACAACGGCTCTTACGCCGTGCCGCAAGGCGCCGGCTTCGGCCTCGAACTCGACGCAGCCACGATTGCGAAATATCGCGTCTAGCGGCGCGCTGACCGTCGCGCCTGATGGCGAGAGCGGCCGCTCGTCTCGCCGTCATCCCGGTCCAGCCAGGCGCTGCGCCGGGCGCGGCCGAACTGGCGAAAGCGCTCGAGCGGCGGTCTTGAGGCTCTGCTCCAAACCGGCGATCTCCGTCGCCAGATGCTCGATATGTTGATAGTCGGCAATCGTGAGACGTCGTGAGAGCCGGCCCTCCGTGACGACATGGGCGCAATCGGCGACCTCGAAAATCTCGAGCACTTCGGTGCAGAACACGATCACGACTTTCCCGGCGGCTGCGTAGTCGCGAAGGAGATGGTAGATCTCGTTTTTCGAATGAATGTCGACGCCGCGCGTCGGCTCTTCGAGCAGAAGCAGGTCCGGCTTGCAATTCAAGGCTTGCGCGATCGCCACTTTCTGCTGATTGCCGCCCGAAAGCGAGCGGATAGGCTGGGTCGTCGTGGAGGTCTTGACCAGGAAACGTCGCACCGATTGTTGGGCGATCGCCGCCATGCGGCTCTTCTTCAGGGCGAGCAGCGGCCCCGCAATATCCGGAACGCCGAGCCGCACGAGCAGGTTTTCGCCGACGGAGAAGTTCGAATACAGGCTCAGCGCCCTCGTCGCAGGAACGTAGGCGCGGAGCCGGCGCAGATCGATATTTGTTGCGCCGGCCAGTGCGATGTCGCCAGTGGTCCGCTCCAAACCGGCGAAGGATCGCAAAAGCTCGCGCGCTCCTGATCCTTCGACGCCCATGAGCGCGACGATCTCTCCTGCCCGCGCAGAAAAGTCGATGTCGTGGAACGCGCCCTGGCTAGTCCAGCGTCGGACGAAGAACATCGGCGGCGCTTCCGCGGGTCCCTCGGCGGCCCGGAGCGAGGCCGGAGCGCCGGCGCCCGTGCTTTCCGTCACCAATTGACGCGCCAGACCGTCCTCGGTGAGCGCTTCGCCGGATAGGATCGCCCGGACCCGCCCGTCGCGCACGACCGCCACCCGGGCGCAATGCCGTACGAGATCGCCGAGGCGATGGCTGATGAGGAGGACGACGCGCCCCGATTCTGCGAGCTTGCGCATCTCGCGGAAAAGTTCGTCGGATTCCGCGTCGGTCAGCGCCGAATTCGGCTCGTCGAAGAGGAATATCCGAGCGTCGCGGGCGACGGCGCGGGCGATCTCGGTCCGCTGCTGCACAGCGAGCGAGCATTCGCCGAGGCGAATGTCGCGAACCGAGCCGAGCCCCAGAGCGTCCATGATCTGAAGGTCGGCGTCGCTCGGCCTTGGCCACCCCGTCCCGTCGCCTTCGCGTCCCGCCACCATGTTTTCGGCGACCGTCAGATTCGGGAATAGCTGCGGCTCCTGGTGCACGATGGCGACGGCGCGCCAATCAAGCGCCGGCGACCAGATGCGGCCGTCGAGGAACAGTTCGCCGGCGTCGGCGTCCTCCTCGCCAGCGATGATGCGAACGAGCGTGCTTTTCCCGGCGCCGTTCGGTCCGGCGACGCCGAGCACTTCGCCGGGCCGAATCTCTAGGTCGAGCCCATCGAGCGCGACCGTGGCGCCGTACCGCTTCCTCAGACCGTTGATGCGCATGCCGTAAAGGTCGCCCTCTATGCCGCCCTGCGGGCGCGGATTTTGGTGAGCGCCAGGTCAAGCGCGACCGCGCCGATCGTGACGAAGCCTAAGAACAGCTGCTGTACGTGCGGTCCCGGCGTAAGCAACGCGAGGCCCTGCTGCAATTCGGCCAGGAGCAGCGCGCCGCTCATGGCTCCGATGACCGTGCCCTTGCCGCCCGAAAGACTGGCGCCGCCGATGATCACCGCCGCAAAAACGGGAAAAGTATAGGAGAGACCGATATTTGGCTGCGCTGTCTGAATGAATGAGAAATCGAGGATCCCGGCGATTGCGGCGAGCATTCCGCAAATCACGAAAGCGAGAATCTTGTACCGAGTGACCGGCAGGCGAGCAAGTTGGGCGGCGGCGGGATTTCCTCCGATCGCCATCAAGCGAAAGCCGAACAGCGTACGATGAAGTAGGAATCCGACGAGAACGGCGAGCCCAAGCATCCACACGACTTCAAGCGATATCGGATGCGAGCCGAAGCTCGAAGTCAGCGCGGTGAAGAAGTCCAGCTCAGCGGGTGGAATCTCTGAGCCAGGCGGCGGATAGACCGGATTGAAAGTCGACGTCTTGGTGATCCACAGCGATACGCCATAGAGAAGGTTGTAACTGCCGAGGGTCACGATAAAGGAGGGAATGCGCAGCCACGTCACGAGAGCCCCGTTGAACAGGCCGACGAGCGCGCCGGCGCCGACCGCCAGCGGCAGCGCCGCATAGATCGGGACGCCCAGCAAGATCCACATCACGGCGAGCGAATTGGCGCCGAGACCGTACATTGCGCCGAACGACAGATCGATTTCGCCGACCACGACGACGAGCGTCAGCCCGAGCGACATGATCGCCACTGAGCTCATCGCGCGGAGCACGGAAATTCCAACATCGAGGTTGAACGAATTCGGCTTGAGGATGAACATCGCCAGGGCGACCAGCACGATGGCGAGGAACAAGCCTCCCATGCGCAATGCGAGGTCGAATGTCGCTTGACCAGTCGAGGATAGGCTCGCGCCGGCCGCCTTGGCCGGGGCAGACTTGCGAGAATCGACACTGGTCATGAAGCTTCGCGGCCCTGCTCTTGAGAATGCTTGAAAGGGGGCCGCGACTTCGCGGCCCCCGAAACGTTCCTGTCATTTCTGCCCGAGAATGCGGTCGAGCTCGGCGCGAGCGGCGGGGACCTGATCCTTCATCACGGGCAGCAGCGTCTGCGTGTTGGGCAGGATGACGCCGTTCTTCAAGAATTGCGCGCAGGCGGGCCCGCCGAAAGCCGCCTGATCCGACCAACGCTGGTCAAGGGCGGCCACCTGTATCCCCTTCTCGATGCCGTCGAGTTGGCCCTTCGAGACGTTCCACCCGATGGTGAAAACCTGGCCGGTCTTATTCAGGCTCGTGATCGCGCGATCGGCATGTTCCGCGCCGATGTCGACATTCTCGATAAACTGAACGTCGGGATTCGCCGACAAGAACGTCCGATAAGCGTCATAGGTCTGGCCCGGATCGTAGCTGACATTGAGTCCGTTCGCCTCGGTGGTGACAAATTTCGCGTCGGGGATCGCCTTCGCGATCGCTTCGTGGAATCCCTTCATCCGACCTTGCGCCCAGAACTGGGTCGGGTCGCCGCCTGAAACTGCAAAAACCTTAAGGTCCTTGTTGTTAGCCTTCATCCAGTCGAGCACGATCTTGCCCGCGGTCTCGCCCTCCAGCTGCGGCACTTGCGTGAAATTGGTAAATTCGTGGCCGCGCGAGGTAACGCCAACCGTGAAGGCTGGAATGCCCTGATCCATCAGCTTGTTCACAATCGCGGTGGTGGAATCGGACGTTGTCGGTTCAATTGAAATGCAGTCGATCTCGCCGGCGGCGAGCTTGGCTTCGATTTGCGCGACTTGTTGGTTAGCGTCGGTTTGCACCGGCGCGATCGAGGCGCAATCGAGCGGATAGATCGCATTGCCCAGTTTGCAGCCGGTTTCGAAACCTGCGGCGTATTGCGGCGAAAAGAGCGGAATGCCGGACGCCTGGTACGAGAAGACATAGTTGATCTTGCTGCCGGCTTTGACTTTGGCCGCTATGCGGTCTGCGAGTTTGAAGGTTCCCCAATCCCGCTTCGCCTCGAACGGCGCGCCGGCGACCTTCTCGCCCGACGTCGGGATTTGCGACTGGCTGCTTTGCGCCCACGCGCCGGTCGCGCCTAACACGAATATGGTTGCGATGCTGACTTGCCAATGCGCTTTCATTTCAGTTCCCTCCCAAATATGCGGCGAGCGACGTCGCCTTCGATTGCGTGTTCATTGCGACAAGATTTTTTCACTGCGGTACCGGTCGACAACCTCCTCGATAACTTCGATCCCAAGACCCGGTCCTGTTGGCGGATACATCCAGCCGTCGACATGGCCGAAGGGCTGAGTCACGAGGTCGTGCTGCATGGGATTTCGCAGCGGCTTGAGCTCGAACAGCTTGCAGGCCGGCGAATTGAAGGAGATCGCGAGGCTCGCCGCGGTGACGATCGCCGACGACCAGGCGTGCGCATTGGCCTGGCGGCGATAGAATTCGCAGCGTTCGGTTACTTTCTTGAAGCCGGTGACGCCTTCGGCGCGGCCCGGATCGACGCCGATCACGTCGACGGTTCCGGTCGCCAGCACCCGCTCGAATTGCTCCAGCGTCCATTCCCGTTCGCCATAGGCGATCCGCGTCGTCGTCTTGGCGCGGAGATTGGCGTAGCCCTCCGGATCCCAGGCGCCGAGCGGCTCCTCGATCCAGGCGAGGTCGTATTCCTCCATCGCTTTCGCCCGACGTACCGCATCGGTTACGTCCCATTTGATCGCGATGCCGTTGTCGATCATCAGCATCCGCTTCGGGCCAAGCACTTCGCGCATCGCCTTGACATAGGCGACGTCGCGGTCGTGTTCGTAGCCGAGATTGGCCTTGCCGCGCTTGCCGAAGCCGGTCTTCAGGCCTTGGAGGCCGGTCGATATCCATTCCGCGGTCTCTTCGGCCATTTCGGGGATGGATTCGAAATGCGCGTGGCAAGACGCAATGGCCGGCAGGCGCTCGTGCGCGGGGCCGCCGAGGAGATCGAGCACGCTTTTGCCGAGCGCTTTGCCCTTGAGATCCCAGAGCGCGATGTCGATGGCGGCGGTGGCGTAGGAGGCGACGCCGCCATGATAGCCGTACCACCAAGCCTGCTGCTTGTTCTGCCGCCAGAGCGTCTCTGTTTGAACGGGGTCCTTGCCGATCAGATTGGGCGCCATGCCCTCGATGATCGCCTTGGCCGCGAAATTGGCTTCGGGGAACTGAGTGATCGACTCGCCCCAGCCTATTTGGCCGTCGTCGGCGGTGATCTTCACCAAGCAAAGGTGCCGCAGGGCGTTGAAGTCGTTGGGTTCCGGGTAGCTGACTGGAATGGGTTCGACTTTGGCGATCTTCATGGCGCTCTATCCGATTGCGCCGCGAAACAGCGGCATTCCCTCGACCCCGAGATCGACTTCGATCAACCGGCCGGTCATGGTTGCGCCGGTCGTGTCGAACGGTCCCATGTCGCAGCAGAACAATTTGCCGCCCTTGCCGAAACAGCAATTGAGAATGGTGCCGCCGGTCTCGAGGAATTCTATGTGCTCGCCGTCTTTGGAATAGTGATCGACCCCGCCGGCGGCGACTGCGGTGATCCAGAAGTCGCCGTTCGCGTCGATTTTCAGCCCGTCGGGAATATGGCCTTCCGGCATCTTGCACAGGACCGTCTTCTTGCCATCCGGGCGGCGGCGTATGACGTTCAGCGTGTAAGATTCGACCCAGACGACCGATCCGTCCGGCTCGACGACGATCCCGTTCGGATAAGTATGGTCGAGCTCTTCCAGAATCTTGGCGACGCCGTTCTTCTCGACCACGACGATACGGCCGGGATGCGGCTTGTCGGCTTGGTTCCAGTCGCCTGAATCGGTGAAGAAAAGCCGGCCGTCCGGCCCGAAGGCGAGATCGTTGGGGCCGTCGAATTTTTTGCCGTCAGCTTCGGTGACCAGCACGTCGACTCTTCCGTCAGCCGAGGTTTTCTGAATAGACGGCGGCCGATGGATCGGCGCGATCCAGCTCCCGACATTCGGCGTCTGGGTCGAATAGACGGCGCCGTCGGAGCCAAGCATACAGGCGTTAGGGCCGCCGCCGACCATGGCGTAAGTACTTTTCGTATTGGTCTTGGGGTCCCAGCAGCCGATCTCGCTGGCATAGGTGTTGGCGAAGATCACGCGACCGTCGTCAAGTTCATAAGGTCCTTCCGGATGGCCGAGCCCTGTGGCGCGCACCATGATCGGTCGTTTCAATTTCTCCTCCCTTGTCTCACCAATTGACCAGGCCGCCGGTGAAATTAATCGCCTGGCCCGTCATGTAGGCGCTTTCGTCGGACAAAAGAAACCAGATCAACCCGGCGCATTCCGCAGCGCTCGCGCCGCGTCCGAGCGGAACGGCTTTCTTGCGTTGGGCGTCGAGTTCGGCCGCCGTAACGCCGCGCCGCCGCGCCACTCCTTCCAGGAATCTCTCCTGCATCTCCGTCTCGACGATTCCCGGGCAAATCGCGTTGACCCGTACCGGACGATCGGCGAGCGCATAGGCGAAGGATCGCGTGATCGAAAGGATCGTCGTCTTGGACGCGGCGTAAGGCGCGACGTCGACCGACGTCGCGAGCTTCGCCGCGCTCGACGACAAATTGACGATCGCTCCGCCCGGATTGAGCCGAGGGCCGATCTGCTGGCAGAGAAAGAACACCGCTTCGGCATTGACGGTCTGGATCGTCCGCCAATCCTCGACCGTCACTTCGAGGATCGGCTTGACGCGCAGCAGGCCGGCGGCGTTGACGAGATAATCGAAGTCGTTCGCTGCGGCCGCGAGCTTCACGCGTTGAGCCGGGTCGGCCAAATCCGCGACGAAGACCTCGCATCCGCTGGAGGGCCGGTTCTTCAAACGCTCGCCGTCGATGTCGACGGCGAGGACCTCGACGCCTTCCGCAATGAGACGCTCCATCGTCGCCCGGCCGATGCCGCTGGCGGCGCCGGTCACGATGGCTTTTCGTTGCGTCGACGCCATCGGCTCCCTTCCGCCAAGTCCCGACCCGCGTCCAATCCCGGGCCGCGAACGCCTCAAACCGGACGCTGAGAAACTATATTGAAACGTTACCGAGCCGCGCAAGCGATTTATTGCCTGCGGCCGCCATGATCGGCCGCCGCCCTCCGAGTCGTCGGCCGCGCGCGGCGTCAGGGGCGGTTGGGTCGACACGCGCTCGACGCAGGTCGGGATGACGGCGACCGCTCAACGCAATGCCTGAAAAAGCTAATAAATGTCGACGTATGAGCCTTTTGCGCGCGGCGCTCGAGTGGCGATGACGGATAGGGCTATTCCTTCGCGAAGGAATCACGGACGGCGCGCAAACCCTCCGCGGAATAATCCCGGATAGAGGCGACGCGACCGCGCGCCGCGATCAGTCTCGGAAACCCGACCGCCAGGCTTGAAATAAGCCGGACCCGCTGTTATGGATGGAAACGATATTATTCCGGTCGCGCATCGTCCGCAGGCTTGGAACGGGCAGGAAGCGCATGGCGGCGTCCAAAATTGCGGTGATCGAGGGCGATGGGATTGGCAAGGAGGTCGTGCCGGAAGGCGTTCGGGTGATCGAAGCCGCGGCGCGGCGTTTTGGTCTCAGCCTGGTTTGGGAGCGGTTCGACTGGGGCTGCGATCACCATGCCCGCTTCGGCCGCATGATGCCCGAGAAGGGGCTCGATCGCATCGCCGGCCACGACGCCATCTTTCTCGGCGCAATCGGATGGCCGACGGTCTCAGACGTCGAATCGCTCTGGACGCTGCTGATGCCGATCCGGCGCAATTTCCAGCAATATGTGAATCTGCGGCCGGTACGCTTGCTTGAAGGGGTGCGCTCGCCGCTCGCCGATCCTGGCGCGATCGACATGTGCATCGTTCGCGAGAACAACGAGGGCGAATATTCGGAAATCGGCGGTCGGATGTTTCCGGGCGCCGACACGGAGGCGGCGGTTCAGGAAACTGTCCTCAGCCGGCGCGGCTGCGACCGCGTCATGCGCTTCGCCTTTGAACTGGCGCGCAAACGAAAGCGCAAAGTGACCTCCGCGACGAAATCGAACGGCATCATTCACACGATGCCCTTTTGGGACGAACGATTCCGAGCGGTGAGCGCCGACTATCCCGACGTCGCGACCGAGCAGTACCATATCGACATCATGACCGCGCATTTCGTTCGCCGCCCGGCAAGCTTCGACGTCGTGGTGGCGAGCAATCTCTTCGGCGACATCCTCTCCGATCTTGGCCCGGCGGTGACCGGAACCATCGGCGTCGCGCCGTCGGCGAATCTCAATCCGGAGCGCCGGTTTCCTTCGATGTTCGAGCCCGTGCACGGCTCGGCCCCCGACATCGCGGGGAAGAACATCGCCAATCCGATCGGCCAGATCTGGTCCGGCGCGATGATGCTCGAACATCTCGGCGCGACCGAGGCGGCGGGTGCGATCGTCGACGCGATCGAGCGCGTTTTGGCGTCCGGCGAGAACCTCACGCCCGACATGGGCGGCACCGCGTCGACGACCGCGCTGGGAACGGCGATTGCGGACGCCGTTTCCGTTCACGCAAAGCCGAAAGTCGCCGCGCATGGCTGAGCTTCCCTTCGTCGACACGCATTTCCATCTGCACGACATGAAGCACCCGAAGCTCCGCTACCGGTGGCTCGAGCCGGACGCGGCGCACGGCTTCTTGCCGGATACCGATCCCCTGAAGGCGCAGCGCTACCGCATCAAGGACTATCTCGCCGAAATCCGGTTCTCGAATGTGCCCAAGGCCATTCACGTTCAAGCCGCCGTCGACACGCCGGATCCGGTCGCGGAGACGGAATGGCTGCAGGCTTTCGCCGACGAGACCGGCTATCCGCACGGGATTGTCGCGGAATGCCATCTCGCGCGGCCGGACGCCGCGGCCGTGCTGGACCGGCATCTCCAATTTGCGAATGTCCGCGGCGTACGCAATTTCGGCGAAGGCCGCTATCTCGTCGACGCCGCGTGGCGGCGCGGCTTCGCCGAGCTCGGACCGCGCAATCTCGTCTCCTGCATCGACACCCGCGTCGAGCTCGCCGCCGATCTGCTCGATCTCGCGCGGGCCTTTCCCGGCACGACGATCTGCGTCGATCATTGCGCGATTCCGATGGCGCGCGATCCAGCCTCGTTCCGGCAATGGCGCGCCGCGATGGACGAGATGGCGAAAGGCCCGAACGTCGTGATGAAAATATCGGGCCTCGGCATGCGCGATCCGCTCTGGACCGTCGAAACGATCCGTCCTTACGTCCTCGGCAGCATCGAAGCTTTCGGCGTCGACCGCGTCGTGTTCGGGACGAATTGGCCAGTCGACCGTATGTTCAGCTCGTATCCGGACGTGATCAACGCCTATGCTGAAATCATCGCCCCGTTCACGCGCGAGGAGCAGACCAAGATGTTCAGCGGCAACGCCGAACGCATCTTCCGGATTTGAGGAGCGGCCTCATGGCGGAAACGGCGACATCGCATCCTTCGGCCGCCATCACTGGGGTACATCACATCGGGATCACCGTCGCGAGTCTCGAGACGGCGCTCGCCTTCTGGGAGAAATTCCTCGGGCGCCCGGCGCGCTGGACGACGATTCTCGATCGCCCCTATCTCAGCCGCGTCGTCGGCTATCCTGGCGTCTCCATCAAGGCGGCTTTCGTCGACCTGCCAGGCGGCGGGGTCGTCGAGCTTCTTGACTATCATCACGTGAAGGATCGCGCCGCCAATCCCGAGGCGACCGCCAATCCAGGTAACGTCCATCTCTGTCTTGCCGTCGGCGACGCCGAGACGGTGTGGCGCCACGCCGTCGCCTGCGGCGCTCGCTCGGTCGGCGGCGACGGGCCCGCCGATATCGACGGCGGTCCGAACAAGGGATCGAAATCGGGCTACCTACGCATCCATGACGGGGTCACGCTGGAGCTCTTTCAGCCGGCGCGACGGGAGACGGAAGGCCAATGATCAAGCGCGTCAGCTTTTTACGCCGCAAGGAGGGCATGAGCCGCGAGGAATTCTTTGCGCATTGGACAGGGCCTCACGCCGACATCGTGAAGCAAATGCCTGGCGTTCGTGGGTTGCGCTTCGGTAAGGTGAAGAGCTGGACTCCTGAAGCGGCTGCTTGGGACGGCGTCGGCGAAGTCTGGTTCGATAGCATCGAGGCGGCGGATCAAGCTTTTGCGACTGAGCCCTATCGTTCGATGCTGATCGAAGATCGAAAGAAGTTCATGCGCGAAGCGCAGTCGTGCTTCGTCGAAGAAGAGACCGCTTTGCCGCCGCCGCAGGGTCGGTAGCAAGGATCAAGGAGAGGAAGACATGGCGTTCGATCTCGGCGCCGGGCTCAAGGGGAAACGCGTCCTGCTGACCGGCGCGGCGGGCGGCATCGGCAAAGAGACGGCGCTCGCCTTCGCCGGAGCCGGCGCGCGCGTCGCGGCGGTGGACCTGGCCCAGGCGCAGGTCGACGCCGTCGCCGCAGCGATGGAAGGCGGGCCTCATCTCGCATTAGGCTATGACCTCAGGCCTGTCGCCGGGCATCAGGCGCTGATCGGACACGTGACGCGCGAATTCGGCGGCCTCGATGTTCTCGTGCAGACGGCCGCTGTGCTGATCCGCCGCGACAGCGTCTTCGAGGTCAGCGAAGCGGATTGGGACATCCAACATGACGTGAACCTGAAGGCCTCGTTCTTTCTCGCCCAAGCCGCCGCCCGCGTTATGGCGCAAAGCGGCAAGGGCGGCCGCATCATCAACTTCACCTCGCAAGGGTGGCAAAGCGGCGGTTTCGGCGGCTCGGTCGCCTATGCAGCGACCAAGGGGGGCGTGGTCTCGATGACGCGGGGCCTCGCGCGCTCGCTCGCCAAGGACAAGATTACGGTGAACGCGGTCTCGCCCGGCGCGGCCGACACGGCGATGATGCGCAGCGGCATGACCGACGCGGCGCTCGCCGCCACGGTTGCGCAGATACCGCTCGGCTACATGGCGCATCCGTCGCAGATCATCGGCGCGGTTCTGTTTCTCGCCTCGGACCACGCGGACTACATTACCGGCGCCACGATCAATGTCAGCGGCGGCTGGCTGATGTACTGAACAAGGATATATGCGCCGATGACATCCCTGTCCGGAAGAGTTGCAGCGGTGACTGGCGGCGCGCGCGGCATTGGCGAAGGCATAGCGGCGCGTCTCGTCGCGGACGGCGCGCGCGTGTTCTCGCTGGATAAGCTCGCCCCGGATCAACCCCGCGATGGCGTGACCTATCTCGAGACGGACGTCGCCTCTCCCGAGAGCGTCGCCGCGGCGTTTCACGCCATCGACGAGCGAGCCGGACAAATCGATATCCTCGTCAACAATGCTGGAATCCAACGCGTCGGGCTCGTTGGAAAAATATCCTTCGCCGATTTTTCCAGCGTGATCGCCACCCATCTCAACGGTTTTTTCCTCTGCGCCTCGGAGGCGGTGCCGCGCATGGTGAAGCGCGAAGGCGGCGCGATCGTCTCGATCGCTTCGACCGCCGCCTTTGTCGGCTTGCCGGGGCGCGGCGCCTATTGCGCGGCTAAGGCCGGCATTCTCGGCCTGACGCGCGCGCTCGCGCTCGAAGTGGCGGCCGCCAAAATCCGCGTCAACGCGGTCGCGCCCGGCTTCACCCGAACCAAGCTGATCGAGCAAGGGCTCGCCGACGGGTCGCTGCGCGAAGACTGGATGGTTGCGCGAGTGCCGATGCATCGGCTCGCGCAGGTTGACGAGATCGTCAACGCCGTACGTTTCCTGTCCGGCGACGAGAGTTCGTACATGACCGGTCAGTCGATCGTGGTCGACGGCGGCTGGATCGTGCAGGGCATTCCCGAAGCGCCGGACTGGCTGCAAACATCAAACTGATCATCCTCGAAACCGCCGGAGCAAAGGGAATGTTGACGACGCTCAAAATGCCAAAAGTCGGGGATGCGGTCGACGAGGTCGTGATCAGCGAGATCAAGGCCCAGCACGGCGCGACGGTCGCCAAGGGCGACGTCCTTTTCGTCGTCGAGACGGACAAGGCGCAGGTCGAGGTTCCCGCGCCGGCGAATGGCGTCATTTCGAACGTGCTGATCAAGGTTGGCGACGAGGTGAAGACCGGCGCGCCGACTGTCGTGCTCGATATCAAGTAGGTTCGCGTCCTGCGGGGAAGCGGATCGGGATCGCCAAGAATAGCGCTCAGGGAGGTCAGATGGCCAAGATATGGACGAGACAGGCGGTCTTGAGGGCGCTCGACGACGCCATGACCGACGATCCGACCGTCATCTTGATGGGCGAGGACGTCGCTGCGGCGGGCGGTCCTTTCAAGGTCACGGAGGGTCTTCTCGCAAAGTACGGGGCCGAACGCGTCATCGACACGCCGATCTCCGAAATGGCTTTCATGGGCGCCGCGGTGGGCGCCGCCGTCTGCGGCCTGAAACCGGTCGTCGAGATCATGTTCATTGAGTTCCTCGGCGTCGCTCTCGATCAGCTCACCACGCAAGCGGCGACAATGCGCTACCTGTCGCGCGGACGACTGACCGCGCCGCTCGTCGTGCGCGCCTCGGCGGGCGCGGGACAGGGCTTCGGCTGCCAGCATTCTCAGATGCTGGACCATTGGGTGCGCGGAACGCCGGGCCTCAAGCTCGCGGTGACCAGCAACGCTCGCACGACATACGGACTCCTACGCTCGGCGATCGAGGATCCCGATCCCGTCGTCGTGCTCGAGCCGCGCATTCTCTATTCCGAGCGCGAAGAGTACGAGTTCGATCCGTCCTACCGTATTCCGCTCGGCCGGGCGGAGGTCGCGCGGCAAGGCGCCGATGCGACGTTGGTGACGTGCGGCGCGATGACGCGCGTCGCGTTGGAGGCGGCAGCCAACAGCGACGCGAACATAGAAGTCGTGGACCTGCTCACGATCTGGCCGTGGGACCGCAAGACCGTCCTGCAGTCGGTCGAACGGACCGGCCGCTTGGTGACCCTCGAAGAGGCGACCGCCAGCGCCGGCTGGGGCGGCGACGTCGTCTCAGCGGTCGCCATGGAGGCTTTCGGCAAGCTGAAAGCGCCGCCGCATCGGATCACGCTTCCCGACGCTCCGGTTCCCTACAATGGCGGGCTCGAGGCCCGCTATCTGCCGAGCGCGGCGTACGTGACCGAGCAGGTCGCCGCCTTGATTTCGACCAACAAGTCGCCGGCGCCCTGGTGGAGGAATGCAGCATGACCGTCTCCGATTCGAATTCGCCTCTCGCCCGCCGCGAGGCGCTGCGGAACCGGCGCGATCAGCTGCAGCGGATGGTCGAAATTCGCGGCGTCGAGAACCGGATCCAGAAGCTGTTCGCGGAGGGGCACGTTCGCGGCAGCACGCATCTGGCGAATGGTCAAGAGGCGGTTTCGGTCGGCATTGCGCGCTCGATCGATCCTGACGACGTCGTAACCTGCACCTATCGCGGCCACGGCCATGCGCTGGCGCTGGGCGTCACGCCGGCCGGCGTGATCGGCGAAATCTGCGGCCGCACCATCGGCTGCGCCGGCGGCGTCGGCGGTTCGATGCATCTTGTCGAGCCGAGCGTCGGGCTGCTGCCGACGGCTGCGATCATCGGCGCGGGCCTGCCGATCGCCTGCGGCGCCGCCATGGCGGCTCGCGCGCGCAAGAATGGCCGCGTCGCGGTCTCCATATTCGGCGACGGATCAGCGAATATCGGCGCTTTCCACGAAGCGTTGAACTTCGCGGCGATCAACAAGCTGCCGGTGATCTTCGTCTGCGAGAATAATCTCTACGGCGAATATACGCGCATCCAGCTCTCGACGCCTATCGAGGACATCGCCTTGCGCGCAAGCGGTTACAACATGCCTGGAATCATCGTCGACGGGCAGGACGTCGATAAGGTCGCGGAAGCGATGGCGGAAGCCGTTCAGCGCGCGCGCCGCGGCGAGGGGCCGTCGCTGCTCGAAATGAAGACCTATCGCTATTCCGGCCATTCGCGGTCCGATCCGGCGACCTATCGGCCGGCGGGCGAACTGGACCGCTGGCTGAAGCGCGATCCGATCAACATCTTCGCCGATCGGCTCATCGCTGAGCAGGCGCTTTCGCCCGGCGGGCTCGAGCAAATGCAGGCCGAGACCAACGAGGCGATCGAGCAGGTGGTGGCCGAGGTCCTCGATTCTCCGGCGCCGGATATGCGGGAAATCTTCGCTCATGTCAGCGGCGAGTCTCCCGGCGGCGACCAACGCTGGAGTTTCTGGGGCCGTTAGAAGGGAGCCGGACCAGCGTGGCGAGACCGCAGGCCTCGCCGTCCTCGAGGTTCACGTCGTCGATGAGGTTGGCATGCGTGTCGCAGTCATCGGGTGCGGATTTTTCGCGCAGAATCATCTGAACGGCTGGCGCGATCTCGCCGCCGAGGGGATCGAACTCGCCGCCGTTTGCGACATCGATCCGAAAAAGGCGGAGACGGCGGCGAAAACCTTCGGCGTTCCGCGCTTCTATACGGAGGCCGGCGCGATGCTCGCCGAGGAGCAGATCGATTTCGTCGACATCGTGACTCAGATGGACACGCATCTCGAGATGGTGAAGCTCGCTTGCGCCAAGGGCGTCGATATCATCCTGCAAAAGCCGCTCGCGCCGGAATGGAGCGCGGCGCGGGAGGTCGTTGACACGGCGCGCAAGGCTGGCGTGCGGCTGACGATCCACGAGAACTTCCGCTACCAGTCGCCGATGCGCAAGCTGAAAAGTGTGCTCGACAGCGGCGCCATCGGCAAGCCGACCTGGGCGCGCATCGCCTTCCGCACCGGCTACGACATCTACGCCGTGCAGCCCTATCTGCACCAGGCGAAGCGCTTCGCCATCCTCGACGTCGGCATTCATATGCTCGATCTGGCGCGCTTCTTTCTCGGCGAGGTCGAACGCGTGTCATGCGAAGCGCAATGCCGCAATCCCGAGAATGTCGGCGAGGACACCGCGACCATTCTCATGCGGCATCGATCCGGCGCGGTCAGCGTCGTCGAGGTGACGATGGAGGCTCGGATCGATCCCGATCCGTTTCCGGAAACGTTGGTGACGATCGAAGGCGATCATGGGGCGGCGTCGGTCGGCCCGGGGCTGGCGGCGCGCATTACGTCCGGAGGTCAGACCCGCGCGGAGGATTTCGGCTCTCCCTTGTTGAGTTGGACGTCTCAGCCCTGGCATACGGTGCAGGAGAGCGTATTGCGGACGGAAGAGGCGATCATCCGCGCCTGGCGCGCCGGCAAAGACCCGGAATCGACCGGCGATGACAATCTGAAGACCTACGCGCTCGTCGAAGCGGCCTACGAAGCGGCCCGTGAGGGGCGGGCGATTGTCCCGGCGGTAAACTGACTCCCTCCGCCGGCGAGACACGGATGTATCGGCGGAAACGATTTTATAGCGCCGGCGAGCGCGGGGAAATATCGCTGCGACCATTTATTCGAGGCTGAGCGCAGGCGGCGCGGCGAGGGACATTGTCGCTGATTGACAGGCGCCGGATTGAAACGTTATCATTCGAAATTGCTCACGGCGCGGCAAAGCAAACGAGGGGCAAAGACCTCCCCCGCGCGATCGATACATGAGCGAGGGAGGAAGCTGTGCTGAAATCATATCGGCGTCACCTGCTTGTCCTGAGCGCCGTGGCGCTCACGCTGGGCGGCTTGGATCTGCGAGCCCGGGCCGACGACATCACGATCGGTTTCGTCACCCACGCCCAGGGCAATCCTTTCGTCGAGCAGATCGTGGACGGCGCGAAGGCCGCCGCCGCCGATCTCGGCGTGGCGCTCAAAGTGCAGGAATCGCCCGGCGGCTCGCCGGAGGGCCAACTCAAGCTCGCGCAAGGTCTGGTGAACGCAGGCGCGGCCGGCATCGCCTCGTCGATGCCCGGCGACGCAATGGCCAAAGGGATGAACGACATCATCGCGAGCGGCGTGCCGGTCGTCCAGTTCAATATTCTCGCTAAGGCGGTGCAGGGCCCCTATGTCGGCGAGAGGTCGACGCAGAGCGGACGCATCCTCGGAAAAATGATCGTCGATAAGCTCGGCGGCGCGTCGGCCAAGGGCAAGGTGGTCATCGGCAATTGCTTCCCCGGCTTCCCGGTGCTGGAGAACCGGGCGAAGGGCGTCGAGGAGTCGCTCAAGGCCGCGCCAGGCCTGACCGTACTCGGGCCGTTCGATGTGAAAGTCAGCGCAGTCGACAATTACAATCATTGGGAGCAGCTCTACGCCGCCAATCCGGATTCGGTGGCGATGATCGGACTTTGCGCGCCGGATATCGCCAGTCTGGGCAAGCTGAACGCCGCCAATGGCGACAAGTTCATCGCCGGCGGCTACGACCTCACCGCCGAAAATCTCGCCGCGATCAAGGACGGACACGCTTATGTTTCGCTCGGCCAGAGCCCTTTCGTGCAAGGGTATTTGCCGATCGTTCTGCTCGTCGACGCGATCCGCAGCAAGAAGCCTGCGCCGGTCGGTTTCTACGATGCAGGGACGCAGGTGGTGACGGCGAACAGCGTGGATATGGGTCCAGGATTGCCCAGCGTGACGTTCGATGAACTGCAGAAGCTCGCCGCCGATCCCAAGGCGACGGCTGAATTTTATAAGCCCTGGACGAAGACCGTGCTCAGTGCGGCGACGCCGCCCGGCATGCAGTCCATCGAGGCCGAATCCAAGTGAAGCGCCGGGCAGGGCGAGCGGCGCCATGCAAAGGTCTGTGACGCCGCTGCTCGTTTCGGTCCGCGGTCTGGTCAAACGGTACGGCGGCGTCACCGCCCTTGACGGGTTGAGCTTGGACGTCGCCCCCGGCGTCATTCATGCAGTCGTCGGCGAAAACGGGGCGGGCAAGTCGACGCTCATGAAAATATTGGCCGGCGTCGTGCAACCCGACGCCGGCCAAATCCTGCTCGAGGGCAGGAACGTCGTGATGGACTCGCCTGCCGCGGCGAGAAAACGCGGCGTCGGCATCGTCTATCAGGAGCTCTCGCTGTTTCCGCAACGCTCGGTCTTGGCCAATCTCTTCGTCAATCGCGAGCCGCTGCGGCGCGGATGGGTCTCCACCGACGCCATGCGGGATATGAGTCGAGAGCTTCTGGATCGGCTCGGCCTTGACGTCGATGTTGCCGCGCCGGTCAGCCGGCTCAGCATCGGAGAGCAGCAGCTCGTCGAGCTGGCGCGCGTTTTGCTGGAAAGACCACGACTGTTGATCCTCGACGAGCCCAATTCGGCGCTCAATAAACGCGAGACGGAGCGTTTATTCGCTGTACTGAGGCAATTGCGCGCCGAAGGCGTCACGATGCTTTATGTCTCGCACCGGCTCGAAGAGGTTTTCGCCATCTCCGATCGCGTGACCGTCACGCGAAACGGCAAGGACGTGGTGACGCGCGACCGCGCGGGCCTCACCATTCCTGAAATCATCGACGCGATGATCGGCGCGCATCAAGAGGATTTATTTCCGCCGCCGCTTCCGGCGCGAAAGTGCGACGCGCCGGAGCAGCTCCGCGTCGACGGCGTCTGCGGCGGCGAGCTCGACGACATCCGCTTCACGGCCCGTTCGGGCGAGGTGGTGGGCTTAGCGGGACTCGAAGGCGCTGGCGTCTCCACCTTGCTCGGCATTCTGTTCGGGACTCGCAAAGCGCAGGCGGGCGCTGCGATCTTCCCGGATGGTCGCGGGCTGCCGCGCAGCGCGACGGAGGCTGCGCGGCGCGGCGTCTGTCTGGTGCCTGCGGACCGCCGACGCAATGGCCTCATGCTCGATCAAACCGTCCTCTTCAATATCAGTCAGGTGGTCGTCGGCGCGCTGAAAACGGGCTCCCCTCTTTTCAGTCCCAAGGAGGCAAGCGCCCGGGCGGCGCGCCAGATCGAGCGTTTGCGGATCAAGACCCGTTCGCCAGGCTCGCTCGTCAACCACCTGTCCGGCGGCAATCAGCAGAAGGTTGTCATCGGCAAATGGCTCGAGATACAGCCGCGCGTCGTCCTGCTCGACGATCCGACGCGCGGCGTCGATGTCGGCGCCAAGCGGGAAATCTATGAACTGATCCGACAGATGTCGGCGGAGGGACGCATCGTTCTTTTCAGTTCGACCGAGCTGCCGGAGCTGATCGGGCTCTGCGATCGGATTCTCATCCTCTATCGCGGCCGGCTTGCCGGCGAAGTGGCCGGCCGCAGCGTCGACAATCGAACCCTCTTGCACCTGATCAATACCGGGGAGCGGCCGACGGCCGCCGGAAGCGCGCTCCAATGACAAAGACCGATCAAGCGCCGCGGCGGGCTCTTTCTTCCACCCGGCTCGGCGCTCGATCCGCGCCGTCGGCGCGGCGACGATTGAGACTGCCGGAAGAGGCCGGAGTCCTCGTCGCGCTCATCGTCATGATCGCCGTGATCGGCTTCGCGAAACCGCGCTTTCTCAACCCGATCAATCTTTTCACCGTTCTTGGCAACACCACGTTCCAAGGCATGCTCTCTTTGGGCATGGTCTACCTGCTGGCGATCCGCGAGATCGACCTTTCGGTCGGCTGGATGTTCAATTTCTCTGCGGTCGTCGCCGCTCTTTTGATGGTCGCCGGCGCCAATCCATGGCTCGCCATGATCGCGGGAATCGCCTTCGGCGCTTTGCTTGGGCTGGTGAACGGGTTGCTGTCGATCACGCTGCGGCTGCCGTCGATCATCGTGACGCTGGGCACGTTTTCCATGTTCGAAGGACTGTCTCTGGTCAGCAACAACGGCCGGGCGATCAATCCGCCAGATCCGACGACCTCCTATTTTACGCTGATCTCCGCCAAGATTTTCGGCGTCGTGCCGGTGGTCGCGATCGTCTTTGTTCTGCTGACCGTCGCGCTCCATTTCGTACTCCATCGGACGCGCTTCGGCTATCGCGTGCAGGCGGTCGGCAGCAATCCCGACGCCGCCCTTCTCGCCGGCATTCCGAATGCGCTGGTCCGGCTGCAGACGCTGGTTCTGATGGGCGTTATCGCCGGCCTGTCCGGCTCCATGTATGTCGGCTTCCGCGGCGCGATCGATCCGCAGGAAGGGTCAGATTTCGTCCTGACGGTGATCGCCGCCGTCATCATCGGCGGTACGCCGCTTTCCGGCGGATATGGCACGGTATTCGGCGCCATGATCGGAATGTTGATTATTCAGGTGATCGCCAGCGGCATCATCTTTTTCGGCATCGACGCGACCTGGAGCACCTTTGTGACCGGCGCGGTGATCATCATCGCCGTGGTGCTCGATCAAATCGTCCGATATCATCGTCAGCGGCGAGCGAACGCGCAACGATTTAACGAGAACTGAGGCCGCTGCGGGTGGAGCGCGCGCGATTATGACGCTCGATAAGGAGCATTCGCCGGCCTTAGATCCTGGCGACGTCGACGACGGCAAGCCGATCCTCGAAATACGCGGGGTCGCCAAGCGTTTCGACGGGACCCAAGCCCTCGATGACGTATCGCTCGCCTTATATCCCGGCGAAATTCACGCTTTGCTGGGCGAGAACGGCGCCGGCAAGTCGACATTGATCAAGATCGTAACCGGCGTGCATCAGCCGGACCACGGTCAAATCCTGCTGGCCGGCGAATTGGTCACGATCCGAAGCGCCGCCGAAGCGCAACGGTTGGGCGTCGCGGCCATTTATCAGGAGCCTTTGCTGTTTCCCGATCTCAATGTCGCTGAAAACATCTTCATCAGCCATCAGGATCGCGGATCGATCGTCGGCTGGCGGCGCATGTTTCAAGAGGCCGAGGCGATCTTAGCGGAACTCGGCGTGGCGCTCGACGTCAGAAGCCCCGCCCGCGGCCTCACCCTCGCCGCGCAGCAATCGGTCGAGATCGCCAAAGCCATCTCGATGAATGTCCGCGTCCTGATCATGGACGAGCCGACGGCCTCGCTCTCCGCGCACGAAGTTCAGCAGCTCTTCAAGCTCGTGAAGGATTTGAAACGGCAGGGCGTCGCGATTCTCTTTGTGAGCCACAGAATGGAGGAAGTCTTCGAGATCGCCGACAAGATCACGATCTTTCGCGATGGACGGTTGGTCTCGACGCGCCGGCGCGCCGAGGCGACTCCGCAACGCGCAATCGCGGACATGGTCGGGCGCGAGATAGACTTGCTGAAGGCGCGTCCGACGACGGCGCGAAAGGATCCCATCCTTTCGGTGGTTGATCTTGGTCGCCAAGGCGTCTTCGAAGGCGTCACCTTCGATCTCCATCGCGGCGAGGTTCTTGGTTTCGCCGGCCTGATCGGCGCAGGGCGTACGGATGTCGGACTAGCGCTCTTCGGCGTCGAGCCCGCCACGTCGGGAACCATCGCGGTCGCCGGCAAGCCGATTGTCGTGCGTTCGCCGCGCGAGGGCATGAAACTCGGCATCGCTTACGTCTCCGAGGACCGCCGCCAGCTCGGCCTCATCCTGCCGATGTCGATCGTCGCGAATGTAACGTTGCCGAGCCTCCATCGTTTCCTGAATCGCTTCGGTCTTATCCGCACGGCCTTGGAGCGGCGAACGGCCGAGTCGTTCCGCAGTCGGCTCGCGATACGAACGCCTTCGGTCGCCGTCGCCGTCGCCAAATTGTCGGGCGGCAACCAGCAGAAGGTCCTGCTGAGCAAATGGCTCAACACCAATCCCTCGATCCTCATTCTCGACGAGCCGACGCGCGGCGTCGACGTTGGCTCCAAAGCTGAAGTGCACGCGATCATCGCCGAGCTCGCCTCCGAGGGAATCGGAATTATCGTCATTTCCTCGGATTTGCCCGAGGTGCTCGCTCTCAGCGATCGGGTGCTGGTCATGCGCGAAGGTCGACAGATGGCGATTTTAGACCGCGCGGAGGCAAGTCAAGAATCGGTCATGACCGCGGCCATGGGCCAAAGGCCTGCCGACTCGGCCAGCGGACGCGCCCTATGACTTGGCTGCAGCGTCACGTCCGGCCCGAGCAGATTCGAGAGCTCAGCCTCCTGCTCCTCATCGTGGTCGCAATCTTCTTCTTTGGATCGCTGATCGATGGTTATTATACGTTTCGGACCTTCAATCGGATCGCGTCGAGCGTCGCCATCATCACGGTTGTCGCCGTCGGTCAGACCTTGGTCGTGTTGACGCGGAATATCGACCTTTCCGTCGGCTCCATCGTCGGTTTTACCGCTTATTTCGTCGGGACGCTGATCGCGAGCCACAATTCGATCAATCCATTTTTCGCCGTCGCGATCGCGATCCTGATTGGCGCAGCCCTGGGCGTCGTTAACGGCGTCCTTGTCTCTTGGGGAAGAGTGCCGGCCGTCGTCGTGACGCTCGGAACGCTCGCCATCTATCGAGGCGTGCTGGTCGATTTGTCGGGCGCAAAGACGGTCACGACGGACAGTTTGCCGCAGTGGCTCATCGATCTGCCGTTGCTCAATGTTCTCCCCATCGGCAGCCTCGATATCCGCGCGCTTTTTGTGCTCGCCCTCGTCATCGTCGTCCTCTTTCACCTCGGCACGATCTACCTGAGCTTTGCGCGGCGCTTTTACGCGATCGGCTCCAATCCCGAGGCCGCCCAGCTCATCGGCCTGCCGATGAAGAGCGTCGTCTTCCTGGCTTTCGTCATTTGCGGCGCGCTTTCCGGTCTCGGCGGGTTCATGATGCTCGCCCGCTTCGGCAATATCACGGTGGAGGCTGGACGCGGTCTCGAGCTCAGCGTCGTCGCAGCGGTCGTCGTTGGCGGCGTCAACATCTTCGGCGGGTCCGGGACTGTCACGGGCGCCATGCTCGGCGCGGCGCTGATCGGGACGTTGGAGCAGAGCCTCTTTCGTCTGGGCATCAGCGAATTCTGGCTCAACGCCGTACTGGGCCTGCTTATCTTGCTGGCTGTGGCGAGCGACGCGATCATCCTGCAGCGATTGCGCGCTCTTTGGACGCGCGCCGAGTTGAAGCTGATCGTCGGCGCGCCCGAGAAAAGGGGGACGCAGCCGTGACGGGCGCAGGAGCGGCGCTGAAACGCTGGGAAACGCTGATGTTCGTTTTGCTCGTGGCGATCATCGCGCTGAACAGCCTCGATTCTCGCTACTTCCTGAGCATCGGCAACTTCGTCAATCTGTTTCAGCTCTCGATTGAGAAGAGCATTGTCGCCCTGACCATGACCCTCGTCATCATCGGCGGCGAGATTGACCTTTCGGTCGCGTCCGTGATGGGGCTCGCGGCTTGCGTCGCCGCCTGGACGTTTCAGCACGGCGCGCCCATGCCGCTCGCGGTTTTGCTCGCCCTCGCCGCCGGGATCGTCGCCGGGCTCAACAACGCCTTTTGGATCGCTTATGTCGGCCTTCCTTCGCTCGCCGTCACCTTGGCGGGCCTGATCGGCTATCGCGGCGTCGCCCGTATTTTTCTCGAAGATCGCGCGATCGGCGGCTTTCCCGAATGGTTCAATCAACTCGGCCAGCAGCCGATAATCGGGCCGCTCACAGCGTCGATCGTGATATTCTTCATTCTCTTCGTCTTCTTTGCGGTCATCCTGCACAGCTCCGCCTTGGGCCGGATGATCTATGCCATCGGCAGCAATGTCCAAGCCGCGCGTTATTCGGGCGTGCGCGTCGGGCTCATCAAGACCGATCTCTTCGTAGCCTCGGCTTTCGTGGCGGCGCTCGCGGGCGTTCTCTATGCCGCTCGATTGGGATCGGTCCGCGGCGATATGGCCGAGGGGTTTGAACTGGATATCATCACGGCCGTTCTCTTGGGCGGCGTCAGTATTTTCGGCGGCAAGGGCAATCTTGCCGGCGTCGGCCTCGCGATCCTTGTTATCCTGAATCTCCGCAATGGGATGGGCCTTGCCAACATCACCGGCAACACCCAGAACTATGTCATCGGAGGGCTTCTCGTTTTCTCGGTTCTGGCGCCGAATGTTTGGCAAGACGTTCGCAACACGTGGAGAGGGAGGGAAATATGAGAAAAATGATGATGAGCGCTGCGGCTTTCGCGCTGCTCGCGCTGGCCCCGCAGAGCGGATGGACTCAAGTTGCAACGGTCACGCCGGGAAAAGACGTCAGCATGGTTCTGCTGCCGAAATTCCTCGGCATTCTGCCTTTCGATCAGGCGCACAAAGGCGCGGAAGAAGCCGCGAAGGAGTTGCAGAATCCGGCCGCGCTGCAGTTTCTCGGCCCGACGCCGCAGAACAGCGTCGCCGGACAGATCGAAATCGTGACCAACGCCACGACGCAGGGCGTCAAGGCGATCATGATCTCGAACAATTCGGGCGACCAGATCGCGCCTGCGGCCAAGGTCGCCCAGGCCAAAGGCGTCAAGGTCGTGACTTGGGACTCGCCCATTCCCTCGGCGGAAGGCGAAGACGTGTTCGTCGCCCAAGTCGATTTTTCCGAGATCGGCAAGGTGATGGCCGACATGGCGCTCAGCATTCTCGGTCCAAACGGCGGTAAGTTCGCCATTCTGTCGGCTTCGCCTGACGCCTCGAACCAAAACGCGTGGATCGCGGCGATGAAGACGGCGCTCAAGGATCCGAAATACGCCCAGCTCAATCTGGTCGATACGGTCTATGGCAACGACGAATCGGAAAAGAGCTATACGCAGGCTCAAGCTCTCGTCGACAAATATCCCGACCTGAGGCTCATCATGGCGCCGACTTCGGTCGGCATTGTCGCCGCCGCGAAAGCGCTTCAGGATGAGAAGCTGTGCGACAAGGTGAAGGTCAGCGGCCTCGGCTTGCCGAGCGAAATGCTCGCCTACACGAAGAATGGTTGCGCGCCGCAATTCGCCCTGTGGAGCTTCGTCGATCTCGGCTATCTTGCGTATTATACCGCGTACGCTTTGGCGACCGGCGCCATCAAGGCGGAGGAAGGCGCGAAGTTCAAGGCCGGCCGAATGGGCGATTACGCCATCACGAAGGACCCGACGCGCGCCAAAGGCTTACGCGTGTTGATGGGGCCATTCACGGTCTACACCAAGGACAACGTGGAGGCCGCGGCGAAGTAGCGCAAGTCGCTTCGCCGATCGGTTCGCTTCGATAAACGTTGGGCGATCGTCGTCGGTTAAATCGACGTCGGTCGCTTTGTTATCGCCCGAGACGGAACCTGAAACGGGCACGAGCGCTCGACTGGGCCGATAGGGTCAATCCATGCGCCATTGTCGCGGAAGCAAAAACGGGAAGCCGGTGCGTTGGTCGATTTCGATCTTCATCAGCGGCGCCATGGATTGGCCCCAGCGGGCATTGACTGGATCTGTGGCGAGCGCGGAAACGGTCTTTTCAAGATCGTCCGTCTCGAAATAGCCAAAGAGGGTCAGGCCATGGCGAAAGATCGAATAGTTGCGAATGCCGGCCTTCTTGAGCGCATCGAGCATTTCAGGCCAGATTTCGTCGTGGCGCTTCTTGTACTCGTCCTCGTAACCGGGCCGCACCTCCATCACCCAGGCGTATTGCCCCATGCTCATCCTCCTTTGGCCGCGAGATAGTCGTAAATCACGCGGCCTTCGACCAAGGTGAAATCCGCTCGCCAATGGAGCCCGTCCAACATCTCGACGACCGGAAGCCGATAGACCGGCGCTTGCGCATTCGGCCGTAGTTCCACCGTGCAAGGTCCGCCCCAACATTCGTGCACGACGACTTTGGCCAGTCGGCGCGCGGTGAGCTGACGTATCGCCGGCGTTCCGTCGATATGATCGATCGCCTTTAGATTGATATTCTCCGCGAAGTCGAAATGGCGGGTCAGGCGCTCCAAACTGTCGCGACGCTGCTTGTAAGCCATTGTGCCGGTGACGATGTCGATACCGTTGCGCACGACCGTGCCGACGACGAGGTCGCCGCGATAGTCAAGCTTTGGTTCGCCGAGCTTTTTCGGTTGACCATGGATTTCGCGGCCGTGTGAGACGCCAACTTCGGAGGATAGAAAGAGATAGGGCGAGTATGAACCTGTCACGCCTGCCGAGGCCAGGTTTGCGCCGACCGAGACGTTCGTCTCGCCGTAAGGACCAAGCCAATCCGCGTCGGTCATCTTGTAGATATGAGCGAGAACCACATCGCTTGTCGGCGTCAACGGAGGCGGCAGGACGCGCGCGATGGCGGCCTCTGTCGTTCGCCAAACGAGTGTGAGAATTTCGACGTTCCGAAAGGAAAAAGGAAAGGCCGGAATGGTCGGCGCGTCCCAGGGAGTCGAAAAGCCCGGCGCGAGGATGTCTTCTACCGTGATCGAGGCGAGCCCGCCATCGCGGAGATCCTTGCTCATCCCGCCCCCCGGATGAAACGGCAGGCCGGCAAGCGCCAGGTCGTTGCGGGCCTAACGGTCATCAAACGTTCTCCATCCGTCCGCTTGCCGCGGAACGGTACATCGCGTCGAGAACTTCGACGGCGCGTTGGCCGACGAGGCCAGGCGCGCTGTTCGTCGCCTTGCGACCGAGGCAGATGTCGACCAGCACGCGCAGAGGTTCGTCGCAAGCGTAAGCGCCGTCGCCGGGATTCAACGCGACCGATTCGTCGTCGCCGTCGCGGCGTCGAAGCTCCAAGCGCTCGCGCTCGATGTCGAGGAGAAGCATTCCCTCCGACCCAAAGATGCGCAGGTCGATTTGGACGGGACGCCCCTTCGGCAAGGTGGCGGCGCCCGAGATCGACGCCGTCGCGCCGCCTTCAAAACGCAGGACAGCGGCGTCGTAGTAATCGACTCCCGCCGGCGATTTCCCGGTCAGGGCGAAGACGGCCTGCGGTTCGATCTCGACGATGCGGAAAAGCAGCCCGAGCGGGTGAACAAGCTGCCCCCAGCCGAAGCCGCCGGCGCCCTTTGGGTCGGCCCAGGTCGAGGCCGGCGGTCGAAACATCGCGCCCTCGGTCTCCTTCATGGGCTTGCCGGCGAAAAGGTCGTCGAGCGCATTGGCCATCTGAAGCACGATATGCTCGATCCGCCCGACTCTTGTTGCAAGGCGCCGCGCGTCCTCGGTCCATGGCTTGAAATTCCAGCCATAGGGGATGACGATCTCCCGCTTGGCGGCCGCGGCGCGAGCGACGAGCTCGCGCGCGTCTTTCGCGTCGGTGGTCATCGGTTTCTCGACGAGAACGTGACAATTCTTGGCGAGCGCGGCGCTGGCGTGTTCGAAATGGAGGGGATGCGGCGAGGATATGACGACAGCGTCCATCGCGACTTCGGCGAGCATCTCCCGATAGTCCTCGAAACCTCGCGCAATGCCGAACGTCTTCTGAATTTCGGCGAGCTCGCTCGCGCCGAGCCGATTGACGGCGACGATCTCGCAATCCGCGAGGGATTTTAACGCCGGAATATGGTTGACGACCGCCCACCAGCCGGCGCCGATCACGCCAATGCGCGCCGCATGGTTCATTTTGGCTCTCCTCCCGATCGTCTCTCGCGTTGAAATCAGCGCCGAACCGTCACGCCGTCAAGTCCGAAGGCGGAATTCACGTGAGCGGCTCGCCGCGCCGTCGGCGACGGGCTTTAGCGGCCGAGGAGCTCGTTCAGGGGGAGCGCGGTTTTGTACTTGACTTGTTTCAAGGCGAAACTCGATCGGATATTCGCGACGCCGCGGGTCTTCGACAGCCGATCGACAATGAAATGCTGCAAGGCGGGAATATCGGGCACGACGACGCGCAACAGATAGTCCGAGCCGCCGGTCATCAGATAGCACTCCATCACCTCGGGCAAACGTGCGACCGACGCTTCGAAGACGTCGAGAGCCGGGGCGGTTTGTTTCTCCAGTGTGACTTGTATGAAGACGCTGATCGAAGCGCCGAGCTTCGCGGGGTCGAGCAAGGCGACCCGCCGAGCGATGACGCCGGCGGCCTCCAGCGCGCGAACGCGCGTCAGACAAGGAGAGGGGGAGAGGCCGACCTTCGCGGCAAGTTCGATATTGGTGAGACTGGAATCGTCCTGAAGCGCCGAAAGGATGCGCAGATCGGTCGGATCAAGGTTCGGTTGCGGCGAATTCTGCCGAGGATGCTTTTGCATGCGGCATTTATCGCGGAACCGGCGCGAGTCGGCAACAATCGGAAACGCCTGATCTCAATATCCAAGCGCCCGACGAGACGATTCGACAGATTCGCTACGGCGCAGTGCGGATGCGTCAGCATATTACGCTAAAAAGTTATCGAAGATCGGCATATTATGCTGCAGAAAGGGCAAATGTCGTCGTTTGCGGCGACAAATATCGAGCGGCCGGTCATAGAAATAAAGGGCCACCGCAGGGCCCGATCATGCTCGGACGAGTCTCTTCAACGATTGCGTCGGTCGAGATTGAACCGCCTGACGACGATCCCGTCGAGACGGCCGAGTGGCTGGATTCGCTCGACGCCGTGTACCGCAATGTCGGCGGCGATCGCGCCGCCTTCCTCTTATCGGCGCTCAGCCGCAGGGCCGGCGAGCTTGGCGTCGTTTCGAGCGCCTTGCCCTTCTCGCCCTACCGAAACACGATCCCGCTCGAAAAGCAGATCCCGTTTCCGGGCGATCTCGCCATGGAGGAGCGGATCACCGCGATCATTCGCTGGAACGCTTTGGCCATGGTCATGCGCGCCAACAATGTCGCCGGCGAGCTCGGGGGCCACATCGCCAGCTACGCCTCGGCGGCGGAGATATTCGAGATCGGCTTCAATCATTTCTTCCGCGCCGGCGGCGATGGCGGCTGCGGCGACATCGTCTTTTTCCAACCGCACTCCGCGCCGGGAATCTACGCGCGCGCCTTTCTCGAGGGGCGGCTCACCGAGGAGCATCTGAAGCGCTACCGACGGGAGATCGGCGGCGGCGGTTTGAGCTCGTACCCACATCCCTGGCTCATGCCAGACTTCTGGCAAACACCGACCGGGTCGATGGGAATCGGGCCGATCAGCGCGATCTATCAAGCCAGGTTCATGCGCTATCTCAGCGACCGGGGCCTCGCAGACGTGAGGGACCGGCGCGTCTGGGGCGTCTTCGGCGACGGCGAGATGGACGAGCCGGAATCGCTCGCCGGCCTTGCGCTCGCCGCTCGCGAGAAGCTCGACAATCTGACCTTCGTCATCAACTGCAATCTGCAAAGGCTGGATGGGCCTGTCCGCGGCAACGGACAAATTATCCAGGAGCTCGAGAGGCTGTTCCGCGGCGCCGGCTGGAACGTCATCAAGGTCCTCTGGGGCTCGGAATGGGATCAGCTCTTCGCGCGCGACAAGAACCACGCCTTGCTCCGTCGCTTCGCCGAGACCGTCGACGGCAAGTACCAGACGCTCGGCGCAAAGGACGGCGCCTATAACCTGCTCCATTTCTTCGCCGAGGACCCGGAGGCGAGCGAATTGGTCGCCCATATGTCGAATCGCGACATCGACGCGCTCAAGCGCGGCGGCCACGACTTTCGCAAGCTCTATGCCGCATTTGAAGCGGCGAGAACGACGACCGGCCGGCCGAGCGTGATTCTCGCCAAGACGAAGAAGGGATACGGGATGGGCGGAGCGGGCGAGTCCCGAATGATCGCGCACCAGGCCAAAAAGCTCGACGACGACGCCTTGATCGGCCTGCGCGACCGGCTCGGTCTACCGCTCAGCAACGAGGCGGTTCGACGCCTGGACTTCTACCGCCCCGCCGAAGGCAGCGCTGAGCTGTCGTACCTCAGAGAACGGCGTCGAAGCCTCGGCGGCTGTCTGCCGTCTCGACGCCGCGATGCGCCGCAAGTCCCCGTTCCGGCTCTTCAGACCTATGCCGACTTCGCGCTCCGCGCCGACGGCAAGGACATGTCGACCACGATGGCGTTCGTACGGCTCCTCGGCAATCTCCTGAAAGACAAGGCGCTCGGTCCGCGAATCGTTCCGATCGTCGCTGACGAAGCGCGCACATTCGGCATGGCCACTTTGTTTCGACGGATCGGCATCTATTCTCCGGTGGGGCAGCTCTATGAGCCGGAAGATGCGGGCTCCATGCTGTCCTATCGGGAGGCGAAGGACGGCCAGCTGCTCGAGGAGGGCATCAACGAGGCCGGCGCGCTCTCCTCATGGGTCGCGGCGGCGACATCCTACAGCGCGCACTGCCTCGCGATGCTGCCCTTCTATATCTATTATTCGATATTCGGCTTTCAGCGCGTCGGCGATCTGATTTGGGCCGCCGCGGACCAGCGCGCGCGAGGCTTCTTGATCGGCGCGACCTCCGGCCGAACGACGCTCGGCGGCGAAGGCCTGCAACATCAGGACGGATCGAGCCATGTGATCGCTGCGACGGTGCCCAATTGCCGAGCCTATGATCCCGCCTTCGCCTATGAAATCGCGGTCATCGTCGATCGCGGCGCCCGCGCCATGATGGAGGGCGGCAGGGACGAGTTCTACTATCTCACCGTGACGAACGAGAACGCTCCGCAACCGTCGATGCCCACGGGCGTCGAAGACGGGATCCTGAAGGGGCTCTATCGCTTACCTTCGCATTCTCCCGAACAACGCGTCGGGCAGGTTCGCCTGTTAGGATCGGGGGCGATCCTCAGAGAGGTCATCGCGGCCGGCGCGATGCTGGAAAGCGAGTGGGACGTCCCTTGCGATATATGGAGCGCGACGAGCTATTCCGAACTGGCGCGCGGCGCCTATGAAGCCGAGCGGTTCAATCGTCTCAATCCGAACGAAGAGCCTATCGTCAGCCACCTTGCCGCTTGCTTGCCGGGCGACGCCCCGATCGTCGCCGCGTCGGACTATGTTCGCGCGTATCCGCAATTGATCGCCGCCTATGTTCAGGCGCGGATGACCATTCTTGGCGTGGACGGGTTCGGCCGCAGCGACACGCGCGCCGCCCTGCGCGCGTTCTTCGAAGTCGATCGCCGCCACATCGTGGTCGCCTCGCTTTCCGCCCTCGCGTCGCGCGGCGAAATCGAGCGGACGACAGTCGCCGAAGCCATCGCGCGGTACGAGATCGAAGGCGCTTGCGCGCCGCCGTGGCGCCGGTGACGCCGATGGGACGCGGATGGCCGGCGCTGCGCTGCGCAGGCGCCGCTGCGCGCTCGTCGGCTCATCAGCGATGATCACCTTTTGCGCATACAGGAGCGCGCGGCAACGCGCGGACGGGGCTAGGCGCCTACCAAGTCGTTTGGCGCGCCCCGGCGCCCAACGATCTGCTCGAGGCGCGCCAGCGAATGCTCGCGCCTTAGGCGGCCGGGATCGGCCGGCTGGCGCAGATCCGATAGGCGTCTTGCCAAGGCCTCACGCGCTCGAAGGCCGCAGCGGCGGCGAGCACGTCGCCATCGCCATAGCGCCGTCCGATCAGATGCATGCCGACCGGCAAGCCTTTGCTAAGCCCGGCGGGAATGGAGGCGGACGGATGGCCGCTGAAATTGGTGAGATAGGTCAGGCACCAGCCGATCAAGGGATCGACGGCGACGCCGTCGACATGGCTCGGCCCCTTGGTGTCGCCGTCCGACGCGTTGTCGACCGGCATGGCGGCGAGCGTCGGCGAAACGATCAGATCGTATTTCGACAAGACGCCTTCAATCGCATCATAGACTTCGCTGCGAATGGCCTGGTCGTGGACGATGTCCATGGCGGACAAAGCGCGGCCCTTCTCGATCCGCTCGATGTAATCGGGCGGGAAATCGTCGCGATGCTCGCCCCAGAGATCGAGGCCCGAGGCTTTCATGCCTTCCAGCGCGGCGATATTGAGCGGCATCATCAGCCGCGTCCAGGCGTCGCTCAATTCGCGCTGGCCGCGCTTGAGGCCGAACTTTACTTCTTCGACCTCGGCGCCGGCCTCCGCGAAAGCGCGGACCGCTTCGCCGACCAGTTTGCGGATGTCCGGATCGATCGGAAACACGCCGAAATCGGGCGTGTAGGCGATCCGCCAGCCTTTGATCGAGCGGCGCATGGAGACGAGAAAGTCTTCGCGCGTCTCAAGGGAGAACGGATCGCGCGAATCGTAGCCGGCAAGAACATTGAGCGCGAGCGCGGCGTCCTCGACCGTGCGGCTGATCGGCCCCTCGAAGACGAACGGCGTCTCGCCGCCGAAGGCGTTCGGCCGCATCGCGATCGGCACGCGGCCGAACGACGCCTTGAAGCCGACCACGTTGCACCAGGCCGAAGGGATGCGGATCGAGCCGCCGGCGTCGGTCCCTTCCGCGAAGGGAACAAACCCATCGGCGACCGCGGCGGCGCTGCCGCCGGACGAGCCGCCGGTATTCTTGCGCGCATCGAACGGGTTGCGCGACGGGCCGAAAAGATAATTGTCGCACGTCCCGCGCAGACCCATGGTCGGGCTGTTGGTCTTACCGAGGAGAATGGCGCCGGCCTTCTCGACGCGCTCGGCGAAGACGCAATGCCATTGCGCAATGCAGTTCTTCATCGCGCGAACGCCGCCGAACGTGTACGGCCATCCGGGCTTGAAGTCGAACAGGTCTTTGATCGCCGAAGGCACGCCGTGCAGCGGCCCGATCGCCGCGCCCGACATGACCTGCCGCTCGGCTTCCTTGGCGGCGCGCCGCGCATCGTCGAAGCCTTGGAACACGAACGCATTGAGGCTGGGATTGCGCCGCTCGATGCGCGCAATCGCGGCCTCGACCGCTTCGACCGGCGAAAGGCGGCGCCGGCGCACCAGTTCGGCGGTTTCGGCGGCGCTCATATAGGCGAGTTCGTCATCCTTGATGGCCTTCATGGCCGGCCTCCCTGCTTGGCGACGGCTTTTCCTGCTCAGCTCTTATGATGGACCGGCTGCAACCCGTAGACCGGCGTCGGCAATCCCTCCATCCGCGCCTTCAATTGCAACGCCAGCAGCAGCGAATAGTGGCGCGACAGATGGAGATTGCCGCCATGCAGCCACAAAGCCGGCTGCTGCGTCGGCTTCCACATGTTTCGCGGCTCGCCTTCCCAGGGACCGGGATCGTTGGCGACGCCGGAGCCCAGGCCCCAGCACTTGCCGACCCTGTCCGCCACCTCCTCCGAGATGATCGGCGCGAGCGCGCGGTTCATCGATTGAAAGCCCGTCGCCATGACGATGAGATCGGCGGGAAGCTCCGAGCCGTCGGTCAGTTCGACGGCGTTGTCCTTGACCTGCCGGATTTCGACGCCGCTCTTCACCGCAATCGAACCATTGGCGATGAGTTCGGACGCGCCGACATCGATGTAATAGCCTGATCCGGTGCGAAACGCTTTCATCATCAAGCCCGATTCGTCTTCGCCGAAATCGATTTGAAAACCGGACTTTTGCAACCGTTCATAAAAGGCGGCGTCGCGCTTGCGGATCTCGCGATAGATTTCGATCTGGCCTTGCGGCATCAGCCGGAACGGCGTCGCGGCGAAGATCATATCGGCTCTCTCGGTGCTGATTCCCGCCTTCAGCGCCCTTTCCGAATAGAGCGGCTCGAAGCCGTACTCCATCAGCGTCTCCGACCGCACCACCGTCGTCGGCGAGCGCTGCAGCATCGTCACCTTGGCGCCAAACTCCCATAGATTGGCGGCAATATCATGAGCGGAGCTGTTGCCGCCGATCACGATGCAGTGCTTGCCGGCATAGGGCTCGCCGGTCCTATAGCGGCTCGAATGGCAGCACTCGCCGCGGAAGCGCTCGCGGCCGGGCAGCGGAATTTCTCGCGGCGGGCCATAGGCGCCGGTGGCGAAGACCAAATGCTTCGGCCGCAGTGTGACGGAGTCGCCGTTGCGGCGGACCTCCACCGCCCATTCCTGGCGCTCGTCGTCATAAGCCGCGCGGACGCATTCGCTGGCCGCCCAATAATTCAGCTCCATCACCTTGACGTACATTTCAAGCCAATCGCCGAGCTTGTCCTTCGGCGTGAAAACCGGCCAATTTTCAGGGAAGGGAATATAGGGCAGATGATCGTACCAGACCGGGTCGTGCAGAACCAGAGAACGATAGCGGTTGCGCCAGGAATCGCCGGGCCGCGCGTTCTTTTCGAGGATGATCGTCGGCACGTCGAGCTGTTTGAGCCGTGCGCCGAGCGCAATGCCCCCTTGGCCGCCGCCGACGATCACGCAATAAGGCTGCTTTTCGTAGCCGAGCGCCGCCTCCTCGGCTTGCTTGGCTTCGAGCCAGGTCTTGTCGCGGCGGTAAACGCCGTGCGCGATCCCTTTCGGCCGCCGAACGCCTTTGCGCTCCTCGAAGCCTTTCAGTTCGTCCAAGGCGGTCAGCAAAGTCCATGCCTTGCCGTCGCGCAGGCGCAAGACGCCGCGGCCGCGGCCGACCTGCGTCTCGAAGCTGAGCCAGGCTTCGCAAACGCCGTCGAGGCGTTCAGGCTCTTCCGTCAACCGCCAATTGCTCGGCGCGATCGCATCGAGATTGGCGCGCAGCATCGCGGCGATCGCGGGAAGCCCTTCCAGCGTCTTGATGTTCCAGGTGAAGGCGACGAGATCGCGCCAAAAGCATTCCTCGCCGAACAGCGCGCTCGCGGCGTCGCTGTTGCGCGCGGCCAGTGCGTCCTGAAAGGCTGAAAGCCAATGCCGGACGGCGGCGGCGGCTTCTTGCGTTTTCGTCATCTGGTCGTCCCGCTCCTGCTCGTCATTCCAGCGCCTTGGCGCCGCGCATCAGCGGCGTCGGATCGGAGGAAGGGCTTGGAATGGCGACGCCGATGCTGGCCAGCGTGTAGCGCACGCGGCGCAGCGACTCGCGCGAGCGCGCGCCCATTTCGGACGCGACCCCCGTCGCGATCGTATCGATCACCGCCAAATGCGCATAACGCGAGGCGGTCGGCATCAGCGCATTCGCATCCTCCGGCACGACGACCGGGATGACGATCTCGGCCGCCTCCGCGAGCGGCGTTTTCGGCTGGGTCAGCGCGATGGTGGTTGCGCCGTAAGAGCGGCCGATCTTGACGGCGTCGACGACCGGCTTCGACCGGCCGCTATTCGATATGGCGAAGGCCACGTCTTTCGGCCGCAGCGTCGCCGCCGACATGCGCTGCTGGTGGCCGTCGCAATAGGCGCAGACCGGTATGCCGAGCCGGAAAAACCGCAACTTGGCGTCTTCGCCGATACTGGCCGAGCCGCCGCCTTGTCCATAAATGTCGAGCCGCGCGCAAGCGGCGATCGCGCCGATTGCGCGCCTGACGGCGGCGGTATCGAGCTGGTCGAGGCAATTGCGGATCGTATTGGCGGCGCGGAGCATCACCAATTGCGCGAGCTGGCCGACATCGTCGTCGAAGACGCGATCGGTCCGCAAATAGACCGCTGCGACTGTCAAGGTCGTCGCCAATCGTACCTTGAACTCGCCGAAGGACGCGCACCCGACCGAGCGGCAAAACCGCGTGACGCTCGGCTGGCTGACGCCGGCCCGGCGCGCCAGTTCGGCGATCGTCATCCGCGTCGTCATTTGATAGTCGACCGCAACCGCTTCGGCGACCCGCCGCTCAGCTGGGGAAAGATCGCCTTCGACGCGCTGAATGCGCGAGACGAGATCGATCGGCGCGACCGGGTCGATGCGCGGACCGTCTTCCAAATGCCGTCTCGCCTGCACGCGGGCGCCCTCCCCGGCTTGCGCCGAGGCTCGTCAATCGCCGAGCCCCGCGGCAAACCTGTAATTAAATTACACGCCTTCCCGGCAATGGCAAGGCGCGCCCCGAAGGCGAAGCGCCATTCTTCTCGCGAGCAAGCCCGCCAAACCACGGAGGCAGAAGTCACGTCGTCTGCGACGCGGCAAATTTCCCCTTGCGCCCAAAAAGGTTGTGTAACATAATTTCAGCGACCGAAATCGGCGTCGCCGACGAATTTGAACAACCGTCGCCAAGACGGGCCAAGGCGCGCCGCGAGGAGGAAGCTGAGATGGCCGCTGGCGCATCCGAACGGCCCAAAATGACCGTCGAAGCGGCGACCAAATTCTACGCGACACGCTCCGGTTCGGTACACGCGCTCGACAAAGTATCGCTCGATCTGCGCGAGGGCGAATTCCTTTGCATTCTCGGCCCTTCGGGCTGCGGCAAGTCGACCTTGCTTTGGTCGATGGCGGGGCTGCACGATCTGACCAGCGGACAGATCAGGCTCGGCAGCGAGATCATCGTCGGGCCGCATCCGGAAATTGCGATGATCTTCCAGGACGCCAATCTTCTGCCTTGGCGCAATCTGGCCAAGAACGTCGCCCTGCCCTTCGAGCTCAAGCGCCGTCGACCGGACATGGAGCGGATCGGACGTTTGCTCGAAAGGGTCAATCTCAAGGGATTCGAGAACAAGTTTCCGCGCGAATTGTCCGGCGGCATGCAGCAGCGCGCCTCGATCGTGCGCAGCCTCGCCGTCGATCCCTCGGTTCTGCTGATGGACGAGCCTTTCGGCGCGCTCGACGCCTTCACGCGCGACGAGATGAACCTGCTCATCCAGGAAATCTGGATGGAGACCGGCAAGACGATCGCCTTCGTCACGCATTCGATTTCCGAGGCGATCTTTCTCGCGGACCGCGTCGTGGTGATGTCGGCCCGGCCGGGCCGCGTCGCCGCGATCTACGACATCGACATTCCGCGGCCGCGGCCGGTCGAAATCCAGACCCAGCCCGATTTCATCGCGCGGGTCCTCGAAATCAAAAGCAGAATCGATCACGGCCGGGTCGCGTCCGAGCGATTGGCGATCGTCTGAGCAATTCGGAGGACAGGGTGGAAAGGGTTATCGGCGACAAGATACCCGAGTTCAACCGCAAGGAAGAGGCGAGCGAGCCGGGCCTGGCGGGGCTCAACGCGTTCGGGCTCGGCGGCAGCCGGACTCACTTGGAGACCCTGGTCATCATTCTCGTCGCCGTCGTGGTGATCGGCGGGACGGAGCTGCTGCTGCGCATTTTCAACGTGCCGCAATACATCCTGCCCAAGCCGAGCCAGATCGTCGCTGCTTTGTTCACCGAATGGCCCTTCCTGTGGCCGCATCTGGTGATCACGCTCTACGAATTGTTCGTCGGCTTCGCGATCGGCGGCGCGATCGGATTCGTCCTGGCGGCGGTGATTACGCAATTCCCCTTCGTCGAGAAGGTCGTCACGCCCTATATCCTGCTGCTGGTGACGACGCCGATGCTGGCGCTGGTGCCGCTCTTGATCCTGCGCTTCGGCTTCGGCAGCGAGCCGCGCATCATCGCAGTGGCGCTGGCGAGCGGCCCGATGGTGATGATCAATTCGGCGACCGGCTTCCGCCGCGTCGATCTCGCCAAGATCGCGCTGGCGCGCTCCTTCGGCGCCAATACGCTGCAGATTTTCACCAAGATCCGCATCCCGATGGCGATGCCGATGATCATTGTCGGCCTGATGGTCGGCTCGATTTTCGGTCTTTTGACCGCGATCGGCGCGGAGATGGTCGGCGGCGCCGAAGGCCTCGGCAATCGCCTGACGTACTATTCGGCGCTCATCCGTATGCCGCAATTCTTCGCGATCATTCTCATTCTCGCGATCATCGGCATCTCGATCTACATCTTCTTCTATTGGCTCGGAAAGAAATGGGCCAGTTGGGAGGCGTAACCTTGAGGCGCGCGGGTCTGGATGACGCGCGCTCGAAAGGTCGAAAGGGAGGAAACGTCATGGGCAACCTGACCGGGCAGAATGTGACAATCGACCGCCGCCGTCTGTTGACGATCACGGCGGGTGGCGCGACCGCCGTCGCCTTGGGCGGGCTTCGCGCCACCAAGGCTTTCGCCGCCGACACGGTGCGCTGGGTCTCGCCGCGGGGCACGATCGAAGTGCTGGACGATTATCCCTATTGGGTGGCCAAAAAGTTCGGTTATTTCGGCGACATCGCGACCACGCTCGAGCCTGGTCCCTCCGACGCGACGGCGACCGTGAAGCTCGTCGATCAGAACCAGGCCGATATGGGCTATCCGTCGCCGGGCGTCTTCTCGCTGGCGCTCGAACAGGGCATGCCGCTCGTCTCCGTCTTCCATATGGGCGGCTCGGACGTATTCGACATCGCTTTCCGCAAGGGCGAGAAGGCGAAGGCCCTGAACGATCTCGAAGGCAAGACGATCCTGCTCGGCAGCGCCGGCTGGCAATCGATCTGCGATCCGATGCTGGCGGCGGCCGGCGTCGACGTGAAGAAGATCAAATATGTCGAGGCGGGCTGGCCGACTTGGGGCACCGCGCTCAAGGCTGGCAAGGGCGACGCCGCTTTGTGCTGGGAGGGCTTGCGCGCCCAGTGGAAGGGCCAAGGCCTCGATTTCGACTATATCGAAGGGAAGGATTTCTCCAAGCTGCCGGCCAACAGTTTCGTCATCCGCAAAGCCGATTTCGACGATCCGGCCAAGCGCAAGGTCTACGCCAGGTACCTGCAAGGATGGGCCGCCGGGCTTGAATTCGGCAAGCAGAACCCGCGCGCCGCGACGCAGATCGTGATGACCCAGTTCCCCGGCCTTGCATCGCAGATGAACCCCTCGGTCGCCACCGAATCGATGATGCAGCTCGGCAATGTTTTCGCCGGCCGCATGGATGAGCGCAAGAAATGGGGCTACCACCTCAAATCGAGCTGGCAATTGTTCTTCGATATTGGCCGCAAGGTCGGCCAGATCACCCAGGACTTCAAGTTCGAGGATGTCTGCAAGAACGACCTGATCGACGAGGCCAACGCGTTCGACGCGGCCAAGGTGAAGGCGGACGCGGACGGTTTCGCGCTGGCGGAAGATTACAAATCCGTCGACGTGGACGCGATCAAGAAGGCGCTTTAAGCGATGCCGGCGAGGCGGCGCAACGCCGCCTCGCTTCTCGTCGCCCGGTTATTTCGCTCTTTATCGCCGGACTCGCGAAGCTCTGCGCGTAAGCGGGATTGCGCGCCGGCGCCTCGATCTTGAGCGGGAATGACTTGAACAATCGTGATGGAGAAAGAGAAATGGCCAAGCGCGTTCTCGTGGTCGGTCTCGGCAATATGGGCATGAGCCACGCTCTCGCCTATACGCGCATTCCCGGCTTCGAAGTCGTTGGCGTCTGCGAGCGGCGGATCGCCGACAGAAAAATGCCGCCGGCGCTCCAGAAAGCCGAGAAGTTCGCCGATTTCCACGACGCCCTGGCGCGGCTCAAGCCCGACGTCGTTTCGATCAATACGCTGCCCGATACCCATGCCGCCTTCGCGATCAAGGCGATGGAGAGCGGCGCGCATGTCTTCGTCGAAAAGCCGCTCGCCGACAATGTCGCCAATGCGGAAAAAGTCGTCGCAACCGCCAAGCGGACGAAACGCAAGCTCGTCGTCGGCTACATCCTCCGGCAGCATCCGTCATGGATCAAGTTCATCGAGATCGCGCGCCAACTCGGCACGCCGCTGGTATTCCGGATGAATCTCAATCAGCAGTCGAACGGCGAGACCTGGTCCTGGCACAAGCGCTTGATGAACAGCTTTCCGCCGATCGTCGATTGCGGCGTGCATTATGTCGACGTCATGTGTCAGATGACCAAGGCCAAGCCGGTCAAGGTTCACGCGATCGGCGCCAAGCTGACTGACGAAGTCCCGGTCAACAATTACGGCATGCTGCAAGTCGCGTTCGATGACGGTTCGGTCGGCTGGTATGAGGCGGGCTGGGGGCCGATGATGAGCGAGACGGCGTTTTTCGTGAAAGATGTGGTCGGCCCGAGAGGCTCGGTATCGATCACCATGGCGGAGACCGCCGGGTCGGTGAAGTCGGACGACATCAACGCGCATACGAAAACCAATCAGATCCTTTGGCATCATGCGGATATGTCCAAGCCCGACGAGCGCATCGACATGAGCGACGAGCCGGACCACGATGCGCTTTGCGAGCGAGAGCAGCGCTACCTGCTCAAGGCGATCGACGAGGACATCGATCTGACCGATCACATGGAGGATGCGGTCAAGAGCCTGAAAATCGTCATCGCCGCCGACCGGTCGATCCAGACCGGCCAGGTCGTCGCCCTCTGAGACGAAGGCGAGGAACGAGCGGGAAGAAAAGACGTCGTGATTTTCGATCTTGTCCTCGAGGGCGGCCGCGTCCTCGACCCCTCCCAGGGCTTCGATGCGGTGACCGACATCGCCTTTCTCGACGGCCGCGTCGCCGCGACAGGGGCCGGTCTCGAAGGGCGGACGACAAAGGACGTGACGGGCCGCATCGTCACGCCGGGCCTGATCGATCTGCATACCCATGTCTATTGGGGCGGAACGTCGCTCGGCGTCGACCCGTTGCGCCTGGCGCGCGGCGGCTGCGCGACGCTGGTCGATACCGGCAGCGCCGGGCCGGGAAACTATGCCGGCTTTCTCGACCATGTGATCCGGCCTTCGCCGGTTCGAATCGTCGCCTTTCTCAATGTCTCCTTCGCCGGCATCTACGCCTTCTCGAAGCGCGTGATGGTCGGCGAAAGCGGCGACCTGCGTCTCATGGCGCCGATCGACGCCGTCGAGGTCGCGCGGGCCAACCGCGACACGATCGTCGGGATCAAGGTTCGGGTCGGCCTTCACGCGTCGCAAAATTCCGGGATCATTCCATTGGATATCGCCAAGCAGGTCGCGATCGAAGCGGGCTTGCCGATGATGGTGCATATCGATCATCCGCCGCCGACGCTCGGGGAGGTGTTGGCGCGAATGCAGCCCGGCGACATTCTCACGCATAGTTTCCGGCCATTCCCCAACAGCCCCTCGACCGCGGAAGGCGCAGTGCGCGACGAGGTGATCGAGGCGCGTAACCGCGGCGTCCTCTTCGATATCGGCCACGGCATGGGCTCCTTCGCCTTCAAAACCGCGCGCGCCATGCTCGATAACGGTTTCCTGCCGGACAGCATTTCCAGCGACGTGCATGCTTTGTGCATCGACGGGCCCGCTTTCGATCTGCTGACCACGATGTCGAAATTCCTTTGTCTCGGCATGCCGCTGATGGAGGTCGTGCTCGCCGCGACCGAAACGCCGGCCAAGGCGATCGGCCGGCCGGATCTGGGCGTCCTCAAACAGGGCGCCGTCGGCGACGCTTCGGTCTTGGCCATCGAAACCGGGGCCTTCGATTATGTCGACTCGACCGGCGAGCGCATGGTCGGAGACAAGCGGCTCGTCGCGCACGGCCTCGTTCTGAACGGCCAATGGTGGGCCGGGTGAGTTTCGCTTCGCGCCCCCCAATCGTCATAGCGCAATGACGACGTGACTATGGCGAGCCCGTGACCGCTCGTTCAACAGGCCACTAACGCGATCAAGCAGTTGGTCGCGTCAATCAGAAAGTCGACCAGCGCCATGGCGCGGTGTTGGGCTTCGATGATTGTGGCCGCGAACCAGGCCAGCCAATCGGTGATGTCGGTTGCCATGGCGTCATAGTCGCCCTTGCGCTTGGCGAGGATCGTGGCGGCAAGAACGGGTCAGGGTCGGACGGCCAAGACTCTGCGCCAGCGCTTTTTCAGCAATGGTGCGACCGACGCGGCCGTCGCCATCCTCGAAGGGATGGATGCACTCGAAGTAGAGATGTGCGACGCCGGCCCGCGTCACGGCCGGCAATGGCTCCGCATCGCTTGGCCCTGTGCGATTGAACCAGTCGATGAAACGCGTCATTTCATCGGAAACAGCGGCCGTGGGCGGCGCCTCGAAGTGAACCTTCGGCGCATGGATGAGACCAGAGACGATCTGCATTAGATCGTCATGCCGGCGATAGCGCCCGATGTCTTGCATATGAACTATGTTGGCGGCATCGCGTGTAGCTCCAACGAATGATGTCGAGCGGTCCGGATAAAAATTAAGACCGAGATCGCAGAACTCGTGCGGGGCGCCGCCAGCGGCGCGATCCCCCATTATCACGCTCTTGGCCGAGATCACCGGACGTGGTACGATTGCCAAAGGCCAGAGCTCTTCGCGACCGCCTTGCGCGCAGCGAAGAACGTTCTCGATCCAAAAGGGGTAATCAATCCGGGCGTCTTGATCGAGCCCTGAGGATGAGGCGCTCGAGACATTCCTATCCTTGCTTCGCTTTGCGGCTGAATTCGAGATTGGTTGGGGCGCTATGAAAGAGCATCCACTGACTGGCGCCATCGGCGCCGAGATCACCGGGATCGATTTGCGCCAAGCCATTTCCGACGACCTCGCAGGGTCGCTGAGGGACGCGCTCGCACGGCATCAGGCGCTGTTTTTCCGCGACCAGCGCCTCTCGCTCGAGCAACTCAAGGTCCTCACGCGCGCCTTTGGCCCCCCGATGCGGCTGCCTTATGTGCAGCCGCTGGAGGGAGAACCCGAAATCATTCGGGTTCTCAAGGAGGCGGATGAGCGCGGCGGAGTATTCGGCGGGGACTGGCACACCGATTTCAGCTTTTTAGAACGACCGCCAGCGGGCTCAATCCTCTCGGCGGATGTGATCCCGCCTCATGGCGGCGACACTGTTTGGGTGAGCCAGGCGGCAGCCTGGGAGGCGCTGCCTGCGCCGCTTCGGCAGCTGCTCACCGGGCGCGACGCCATCCATGTCGGAAAACCCTATGGCGTGAAATGGGCGCCGCCCGCCAAGGAGCGCGCAGGCGCGTCAATCAAAATGAGCCGGGGCGATCCTCGGGCCGACGCCGAACAGGCCCATCCGGCGGTCATCCGACATCCCCTGACCGGACGAATAGCCGCGTTCCTCAACCCGCTCTACGTCACGCGTCTCGATGGCCTCACTGAAGCGGAGAGCCGCCCACTCCTCGATCTAATCCAGCAACACGCGGTAAGGCCCGAATTCTCCTGCCGCTTTCGTTGGAGCCCCGGCGCGGTCGCGGTCTGGGATAACCTTTTCACGCAGCATTACGCGGTGAATGATTACCAAGGCCACCGCCGACTGATGTATCGCACCACCTTCGCTGGCCCCGCGCCACGCGAGTTGGCGCTGTCCGGGGCTTCCCGGGACAATTGATGGCGAATCGTCGAAAGAAAGGGTCGTCGCTAAAGCTTTTTCTCGCCGGCCTCTTCTTCCGCGAGTTCTCTCAGCGTATCGATCGGGACGGGCTCCGACGTCGTCAGGTCGGTGACCACCACTTGCGTGCGCTGCGCAGCGAGATGCTCTTCGGCGAGCGCCAACGCTTCCCGCGCCGTATCGCACTTGGTGGCGAGCGGGCCGCGCTCCAATCCCCATCCAACCGAATAGGCCATCGATGCTCTCCTTCAATTTTTCGGATTCAACGCGCAAGAGAGGTCGTAGGGTCCTACCGAGAAAGGAGCCGCTATAGCAATCGCCTGGGGTGGAGGGCCAGCCGACTGTGGCGGTCGCTGTCGCCGACGCGCGGTCGCTCGCTAAATGCCGCCGGCGAGCTCCGCGAACCGCTCGGCGTCGAAGCTTTCGAAATGACCCGGATGGAAGACCTTGGCGCCGAGCCCGGCGAGACGCGCGACGCTCCTCTTGGCGCTTTGCCGATCGGATCCCGGCAGGTCGAAGAACATCGGACCATCATAGATGGCGTCGCTTGTGAAAAGCGCCCCGGCCGCGCGATCAAGAACGGCGACGAGGCCCGGCGAATGCCCCGGTACATGGAGAACCTCGAGGAGGCGATCTCCCAAATCAATGCGCTCGCCGTCGGACAGCACGCCATGCGCAGGCGCAGGTCTCACCTCATATTGGTCGAACAAGAAACTCTCAGAGGGCGAGGCGAGGAATGATTCCCGCGTCAGCCAACCTCGCCACAACGTCGATTCCGGCGTGGGATTGGCGAGCGTCTCGGCCTCTGTCGCATGGATATGTCTGTCGGCGAATTCATGCGCGCCGCCGATATGATCATAATGGCTATGCGTGAGCAGACATATCAATCGGCCTGTCGCGAGCTTGGCGATCAACGGCGACAGCGGCGCTACGCCAATTCCCGTATCGATCAGAAGCGAGGCCTTTGACCCGTTCACGAGCCATATGTTGCAGCTGTCCAATGGACCGACATTCGGCTCGCGGAGCCGAACGACGTCGTTCTCAAAAGGCGTGATTTCAAACCATGGGTCCAAGGCCTGGCGCCTTGCTGCTGTGTCCTGTCTGACTTTACGGCTTGCATGAAAAAGGAGCGTTGGGCGTAATAGCCTTAAATCGATCGGCGGCGGCCTTTACCTTTGTGATCCCATCATTAGCTCTCAACGCCTTTAACGAGCGCCTTCATCATGTCCGATCGTCTCAAGAAGGTTGTAATTGTCTACGAGAGTCAAGCCTCGGCTGAAGCGCGTCTGGCGCGTTACGGCTATAGTCCGCAACTTGCTGCGGAGATTGCCGTTTATCTCGCTCAATCCGCCGACCTGCCCGACTATTTCAGCGAGATTCGCGAAGAGCTGGCGGCGGTGGGCGCGTCCGTGGAATTTATCGAGATCGAAGAAGTCTTGCCCCCTGGCGTCGCTCCTCAAGCGGATCAGGCGCTATTCTGGTGTCAGACCGACGGAATCCGTTTCTATCGCGGTTCGAGCCTGCCTTTTCTCGCCCGCCTGAGCGGCGCTGCATGGTACGGCTCGTCGCTGCTGGCTCAAGCGCTATGCCAGAACAAGTTCGAATGTTTGACCCTGGCCGAAGCCGCTGGCCTAACGGCGCCGCCGAGCCTTCTCCTCGAGGATCGCGAAGTCGTGGCCTCGCTGGGGCGTTCGGCCGCGCTGGACGGCTCACTGTTCGTCAAGCCCAACACGCTGGGCGCGAAGATCGGAATTTTTGCGCACAGCCGGGCGTCGACGATGGCCGAGGCCCTCGACGCCGCTTCGCGCATCTGGGATCGCTACCGCGACAGGGCCGTCGTTCAGCCGTTCATCGAGGGCGACGACGTTCGCGTAAGCTACATGGATCTCGGCGGCGCGTTCGCAGCCCAAATCGGTCTCGCCCAACTCGTCAAGAACCCGGACAGCGAAACCGGCGGGGCCTTCATGACGATGCGGGACAACGACACTCTGTCAGGCGCCAAGGATTTGAGCGGCGCCCGCGGCGGTTTTGGCCTCAGCCGAGCGGCGGCGTTCACGCCGGACATGATCGATTTGCGCCAGACCGGAGACGAGCGCTCGCGCCGCGCCGTCGAGGCGATCATCCCGCAGGCCGAGCGCCTCGCGCGCCTCGTCGGGCTTGCCGACTACTTCTCGATGGATTTTCGCATCGATGCGAAAGGAGAGCCGACCTTTTTCGAATTCGAAGTTTGCCCCGCGGTGACGATCTACGACTTCCAGACTTACCTTCGCTCCGTTCATGGCTTGAGCTTGGGCGCCGCATTGGCCCGCTCAATGCAACTGGCCTATTCGAGACGCCGAAGCGCTCGCGAGGCATGAGTTCGGGCCGGCGCCCTCGACCGATCTTGCATTGCAGCAAGATTCCCAAATTCAGGGGTTACTCTATTTTGCGACGGCTCCAAAGCGCTCGCCAAAGCCGCGCCGACGCCTATCCATATCTAGAACTCCGATCCTCCCGAAAATCCTTGTGTTGTCTGAGCCGGCAATCTGAGCCACACTTCAAGAAAAAAATTGGCGTCATTGGGAGGATCACACCATGGCACGAAAGCTTCCGCCCGGCTTCGAGCATCCGGTCGTCGCAAACGCGTTCGATCATTTGGAGGCTGGCCGCCTCAGTAAACGCGAATTTATTCGCCTCGCCGCCCTCCTTGGGGCCTCGGCCGCCTCGGCTTACGCTCTGGTCGGCCTTCCGGCGCCTGCCCTTGCCGAAGGCGCCCTGCCCTTCCCGCCGGACGATCCCAAGGCGAAAGCGGGCGGCGTTCTGAAAGTCGCCATGCAGGTCCAAAAGCTCGAGGATCCGGCGACGTTTTCCTGGGTGCAGATGAGCAATCAGGCGCGCCACACGCTGGAATATGTCGCCATCACCGGGCCGGACAACGTCACGCGCCCGATGCTGGCCGAGAGCTGGTCGGCCTCGCCCGACTTGAAAACCTGGACCTTCAATATTCGCAAAGGCGTGATGTGGCATACCGGCGAAGAACTGACCGCCGACGACATCGCCTGGAACATCAAACGCTGGGCCGATCCAGCGACGGCGTCCTCGAATGTCGGGCTCTCCGTCGTCGCGGGCTTGCTCGAGGACACGGGCAAGAAGGATGACAAGGGCAAGCCCATCATGGGGCTCAGCAACGGCGCGATCGAAGTCGTCGACAAATACACGCTCCGATTGCACATGAACCGGCCGGTCCTGTCAGCGCCCGAGGACCTCTATAATTATCCGACCGCCATCGTCCATCGCTCGTTCAAGGCGCCCCTTTCCGACAATATGATCGGCACCGGCCCCTTCACCCTTGGCGAATTTCGGGTCGGCGACAAATGCGTCTTGAAGCGCGTCACCAAGACGAGGGACGGAAAGGATTTCAACTACTGGGGCGGCAAGGTCTACCTCGACGAGATCGCCTACTACAATTTCGACAGCGACAATCAGCTCTCCGCTTTCGCGTCAGGCGACGTGCACACGCTCTACGATTTCACGGTGGAGCAACTCGATCTCGCCAAGTCGTTGCCCGGAATCATTCATGCGGCGCGGACCGCGCAGAATATCTGCTGCCGCATGCAGGTCGATCATGCCCCGTTCACCGACAAACGCGTCCGCCAAGCGATCGTGATGTCGGTGGACAACGAGAAGGTGAAGAACTTGGTCTACGGCGAGGATGGCGATGTCGGCGAGAACCATCACGTCGCGCCAGTCCATCCCGACTATGGCCCGTTGCCGCCGCTCAAACGCGACGTCGAGGGCGCGAAGAAGCTTCTAAAGGACGCGGGATTCGAAAAGGGGCTCGAAGTGACGATCGACGTCGGCAATACCGACGGACCCTGGCACCAAACCGCCTGCGAGGCGATGCGCGACCAAATGAAAGAAGCCGGCATCAACCTTAAGGTCAACGTCATGCCGGCCGCCAAATATTGGGAAATCTGGGATAAGACGCCGTTCGGCTGCACGGCATGGACGCATCGGCCGCTCGGGACGATGGTGATGTCCCTCGGCTATCGCACCGGCGTGCCGTGGAACGAGTCGCACTACGCCAATCCTGCCTTCGACAAGGCGCTCGACGAGGCTGAAGCCACGCTCGACGTCGCCGCTCGGAAGGTCAAGCTCGCTGTCGCCGAGAAGATTCTTCAGGATGACGCGGTCATGGTGATGCCGATCTTCCGTCCGGTCTACACGATCGTAGCGAAGAACGTGAACGGCTATCAGGGCCATCCAACCGAGTATCATCAATTCAACAAGATCTGGTTGACGTAGCGAAGAGCCCACCCGAGTCGCGCCCTCCGCCTCGCGCGCTGGGGCGAGCCTATGGACCGGTCGACGGCGGCGAAATCAGACGCCGTCGACCGGCCGCGTGTCGTTGGGACGGAGTGATCGCGTGCTCAAGCTCATAGGCAGCCGACTGTTGCAGATGCTCCTCATCATGGGCGTCATATCGTTCATACTTTTTGCGATTTTCGACAGCGACAAATTCAAGAAACAAATTGCCGTCAATGAGCTGGGCGGCTTCGCCGTGTCGGCTCTCTCAGAACAGGACTATCAGGCCTGGCTCGAGAAGAAAGGCCTTAACGTCCCGTTCTACCAGCGCTACCTGAATTGGGTCGCCGGCGTGGCCCAGGGCGATTTCGGAAAGTCGTTCGAGAAGAACGAGCCGGTCGCGGACCTGCTGGCGACGCGCTTGGTCCATACGGGTTTGCTGGCGCTTTGGGTCTTCGCTTTGATGATCCCGCTGTCTCTGCTCTTCGGCGTCGTCGCGGGGATGAAAGAGGGCTCGCCGCAGGATCGCCTGACCTCGTTCATCTCTGTCCTGACGACCTCCCTGCCTGAGATCGCCACGGCGATCATTTTGACCGTGATCTTCGCTCTCGGCCTGCGCTGGCTGCCGCCGAACGCGGCTATGGTCAATGGCTGGGATTGGCGGGCGCTCGTCCTGCCCGTGCTCACGCTGGTGCTGTATGACTTTGGCTATGTCGCGCGGATGACGCGCGCCTCAATGGCGGAAGTCATGAACTCTCAATATATCCGCACCGCGATTCTGAAGGGCCTCCCCTACCGCCGGGTCATCCTGCGACACGCCTTGCGGAACGCGCTCATCGCGCCCTTCACCATCATCGTGCTGCAGATGAACTGGCTCTTGTCGGGCGTCGTCGTGGTCGAGGTCTTCTTCCAATATGCCGGCTTCGGCAAGCTCCTGCTCGACGCGGCTCTGTTCGGCGATATCTATGTGATCCAAGCGGCGACGCTGGTCGCGGTTTTCGTCGCGGTAGCGTCTCAGATCATATCGGACGTCGGTTATACTTTTCTCAACCCTCGGATAAGATTCGCGTAACGGAGCGCGCGTCATGACGACCGCCAACATCTCGCTCGATACGGCGCCCGTTCCGTTCAACGTGAGAATTCGCCAGCCGACGGCCTTGATCGGCTTGGTCTTGCTGATGTGGGTTCCGCTAACGCTTTATGTCATGTTCGGCCCCTTTCTCAGCGATACCCTCAAGAGCTTCGTCTTGCTTCCGGCAATCCCGGCGACCGTTGCGCTCTACGTGATCGCCGTGACGTCGTGGCGTGAATCGCCGGTCGCCATTATCGGGGCGACGCTGGTCTTTTTCTGGCTATTCGTTGCGGTCAGCGCGCCTTATCTTCCATTGATCGATCCCAACAAGCCGCTCGCGCCGTTCGCCGAAATGGGGGCTTACAAGAAAGATCACTGGTTCCTCTTGGGCGCCGATTTCAAAGGCCGCGATATGCTGTCGCGCGACCTTTGGGGTTGCCAGCGAGTGCTGGTCTGGGGCGTGTCGGCGACGCTCGTCGCTTACGCGGTGGGCGCCTTCTTCGGGTTGCTCGCCGGATATCTCAGTGGATGGTGGGATCAGGCGATCTCCCTCGTTTGCAATATTCTGCTCTCGTTTCCGGTCATGGTTCTGTTCATTCTAATATTGAACTATCTCGGCCCGAGCGGCTTCAACATCGTCATCGCCGTCACCTTCGCTTCGGCGCCGGCGATCATGCGGATCGTACGCGGGCTGACCTTGGACACCAGGAGCCGCGACTACATATTTGCGGCGCAGACGCGCGGCGAACATCCGCTTCGGATCATGATCTTTGAACTGCTGCCGAACGCGCGCGGTCCGATCATTGTCGACGCCTGTCTTCGCCTCGGATACACGACCGTCGCGATCACGACGTTGACCTTTCTCGGTCTCGGACTTCAGCCGCCTGACCCCGACTGGGGATTGATGATCAAGGAATCCACCAAAGTCGCAATGGTCTGGAAGTTTTCCTACATGCTGTTGATCCCCGCGCTGTCCGTCTCCAGTTTGATCCTCGGGTTCAACTTGCTCGCCGACGGCTTGCGCGAAATGAGTCTGAGAGATTAAGCCGTGACCGAGACGCCGATTGTGGAAGCCGCCACGGCGACCGACCGAACGCCTGTCCTCGAGTGCCGGAATCTCTGCGTCTCCTACTTCACCAGAGCCGGCGAGGCGCCGGCGGTCGTCGATTTCAATCTGAAACTGATGCCGGGCGAGGCGCATGGAATCGTCGGCGAATCAGGCTGTGGCAAGTCGACCGTCGCGCTTGCGATCATGAACTATATGGGGAGAAACGGCGCGATCGTCGGCGGAGAAATCCTGTTCCAGGGACGCGATATGCGGACCATGACGCAAGAGGAGTTGCGTCGAATCCGCGGCTCGAAAATCGCCATGGTCTATCAGGAACCCATGGCGTCTCTTAATCCGTCGATGCGGATCGCCGAGCAACTTGCTGAGGTGCCGCTTTATCACGAAGGCGTGTCGCAACGAGAGGCCCTTGCCCGCGCCGAAAGCATGTTGGAGCAGGTGCGCTTGCCTGATCCGAAGCGGATCATGAATTCCTATCCGCACCAGATATCCGGAGGTCAGCAACAACGCGTTGTCATTGCGATGGCGCTGCTTTCCAATCCGAGCCTTCTGCTGCTCGACGAGCCAACGACCGCGCTGGACGTGACGGTCGAGGCTGGGATCGTCGAGCTGATCAAGGAAGTCGCAGCAAAATTCGGCACTTCGCTGATTTACATATCCCACAATCTTGGTCTTATTCTCGAGACCTGCAGCCGGCTAACGGTGATGTATTCCGGCGAGGCGGTCGAGACGGGCGCAATCCACGACGTCTTCGACAATATGCGTCACCCTTATACGCGAGGTTTGTTCGGTTCGATTCCGGTACCCGGCGCCAACAAGAATGCACGGCCGCTCGCCGCTATCCGCGGTCAATTGCCGCTTCCCTATGCGCGTCCAAAGGGATGCTTTTTCGGGCCGCGCTGCGACTATTTCGTAGAGGGCCGCTGCGATCAGCCGCCGCTGATGATGCACGAAGTCGCTCCTGGATCAAGCCACGCGACTCGCTGCGTCCGCTTCGCTGAAATCGATTGGTCCGCGGCGAAGGCGAGCGTCGCCGAACGCCAGCCGGTTCAGCGCGGTCAGGTCGTGCTCCGCGTCGAGGACCTATCGAAGCACTACATCATCGAATCGGGCGCCGCGGCCCTGATTGGCGCGAGGAGGACTGTCAAAGCCAACGAGAAAATTTCCTTCCGCGCTCATGAAGCTGAGACCGTCGCGATCGTCGGCGAGTCCGGCTGCGGCAAGTCGACCTTCGCCAAGGTGCTCATGGGCCTCGAGCCCGCCTCGGCGGGTAAGGTGCAGCTTGGCGAAATCGAGCTTGCCAATCTTCCTGTCCAGCGCCGCGACAAGCACACGATCTCTCGTCTGCAAATGGTGTTCCAAAACCCGTTCGACACGCTCAATCCAAGTCACACGATCGGCGGACAAATTGGGCGTGTCATCCGAAAATTCGGCGTTGAGAGCGACCCTAAGAAAGTTCAGGACCGCGTCGATCAGCTTCTCGACATCGTGAAGCTTCCGCGAGATTTCGCCAAACGTCTTCCACGCCAACTGTCGGGAGGACAGAAGCAGCGGGTCGGCATCGCGCGCGCGTTCGCCGGCAATCCGGACATGGTTATCGCCGATGAGCCGGTTTCAGCGCTCGACGTTTCCGTCCAGGCGGCGGTCACCGGTCTCTTGATGGACATTCAGCGGGAGCATCGAACGACGCTTTTGTTCATCAGCCATGATCTTTCCGTCGTCCGCTATCTCGCTGACCGTATCATCGTGATGTATCTCGGCCAGATCATGGAGCGGGGCACGACGGAAGAGATTTTCTCGCCGCCCTACCATCCTTATACCGAGGCGCTTCTATCGGCGGTGCCGATCGCCGACGCCAGCGTCCGCAAGCGCAAGATCGTCGTGGCCGGCGAGATACCCTCGCCGACGAAGCCGCCGCCCGGCTGTCCCTTCCAGACGCGCTGCCATTACATGATCAAGGGCGTGTGCGACGTAACGCCGCCGCCGCTCCGCGAATTCGGCGCGGACCACGTGATCGCCTGTCACTTGGAGAAAGACGCGCTCGAGAAGATGGAGCCGGTCATCACCGCGGGGACCGCAGCCTGATCAGCGCGCGGCCGGGCTGCGTTCCCGTCACAGATTGCCGACATATTGCTGATTGGCCCGTTTGAGGCTCGGATCGGATCCAAAGGCGTAGTGCTTGGACATGTCCGGCGAGAAGCGACTCGCCGGCGGGCGGCGGCCCAAAGCTTCCGCCAGCGCCCGAATGTGGTGAGGCCCCGCGCCGCAGCAAACGCCGAGATAGCGGATGCCGGCCGCGAAGGCTTCCCGGCCAAATTCGGCGATTTCGTAGCGCGTCGCCTGAAACGGGTCGAGCGCGACCGGAAAGGAGCGCCCTTCCGGGAGGCAATGCGCGCAGTCTGCATCCTTCTCGGTCAAGGACTGGAACGTCGGCTCCTTTTCGGTGGTCCGATAGGGTACCGGCAGGGCCGCGACATGGACGGCGACAGCATCGCGGATCTTTCGGACATAGGGCAACATCGTGCGCGGGCCGCGCGCGCAATTGAGCCCGACCACGTCGGCGCCTTTGTCGGCTAGCCGACGCGCCGCATCTTCCGGCGCATAGCCATCGCGCAATAGGCCGTCTTTATGCAGAGCTAGGGTGACCACGGTCGGGAGTTTGGTCTGTCGCATCACCGCGAGCGCGATGTCGGCTTCGCCGAGCCAGGAGATGGTCTCAGCCACGATATAGTCGACGCCGGCCTCGACCGCCCACCGGACCTGCTCCTCGAACATGGCGCGCACTTGCTTGGCCACAGCGGCGTCGCTAGCCGCGAAAATGTTCGTATTGCAGATGTTGCCGGCCACCAGCGCGTCGCCTTCCGCAGCCACTTTCTTGGCCAACGACAGCGCGGCGCGGTTCATTGGCTCAAGATCGCCCTCGCGTCCGATCAGCCGCAACTTCTCGCGATGAGCGTAATAGGTGAAGGCCTCGATAACGTCGGACCCGGCGCGGAGAAAATCGCGATGAAGATTCTCGACTTGCTCCGGGAAGTCGAGGACGACCTCCGGAACATAGGCCCCGGCTTGCAGATAGCCGCGGCGCTCCAGCTCAAAGAGATAGCCCTCGGCGCAAATCACGGGCCCACTTGCAAGACGATCGAGGAGACCAAGCTTCGCCATAGACACCTCCCGCGACGGCTTCTGCGGGACAACGCCCCTGCCATCAAGATTTTGACTTTATAGATGAAGCTCGCGGATTGAGCATTCTGTCAAGACGAGAGCTCTTTGGGTGGAGTCCATCGATCCTTATCGTCGGTCGTCGGCGAGGATTATGTCATGTCGATCGACCTCGAAGGCGGGATATGCGATTGGTTGCGAACGCCGATGCTGAATGATTTGGCGCTTTCACGGGCCGAATGCCCAAACGCCTTGGGCGCGGCGACGCGACACGCAGGTTTTGACCAGCCTGCAAGAACCGGGTTTGCCCACAAATAATTGCATTGCGCCGTGTTCCGGATCGACAGGGTAGATGCGCAAAAATCCCCTCTGGCCGCCGACGCCAAGTCGAGCCGCCGAACCCTCGCGCTCTCGATTCGAAATGACGGCTTCGCAAAACGAGGCGCGCCCTCTAACCTGAAACGACTCCTTTGGGATTCCCGCAATGGCGCAATTTGCTGTTTCGGCCGTCAACCTGCTGGCGATCATCGGCCGGATTGCTTTATTTGGCGGAATTTTCCTGGCGCTGGTCGGCGCGTTTGTCACATTGATCGTCGACGAGCGTAAGCTCAAATCGGCGAGCGACTCTGCCCGCGAGCGGGACCTTGAGCTGCAGCAAGCAAGACGACAGAACGACCGGCTCAGCAAGCAGATCCTCGGGCTTTCAATCCAGCAAGATCGAAACACCGCGCCGGCTGCGCCGCCGCCGCCCGGCCCGAATAAGCGAACCCGACTGGTTGCGGCGCTGAGCGAGATCGGCCCAAAGCCAAATATATTCATCCAGCGCGTGACGGGGGATGCAGACGCCAAAGAATTCGGCGACGAGTTGGTGGCGACGTTCTTTGACGCGCGAATATCGATTTCCGACAATCCCATGCAGCGGAGCCAAGGACTCCCAGAGGGCCTGACGATCATCGGCTCGGAGCCGTCCGCAGAAAGCAAGCTCGCGGACGCGTTTCGACAAGCGGGCATTAACGCAACCTTTATCCAGGGCGCGCTCCCGAAAGGCTATTCGCACCGTTTGACCGTCGGCTTGAAGCCACCCTCGTTCGATTGAGCTGTTTTGCCTTCTGTACTCCCTGGCGGAGAGAACAAATTCGTCGTCCGCCTATACGTTTCCTTGAGCGTTTTAGTTGCGGTGCTGAATCCTGATTCTCGCGCTGACGTGCCAAAACCGATCTCGCCACCATGGCTCGAGGTTGGGGACGCTGCGACCGTCGAATTGCGATCTCCTTATCGGTTCTTTTCTACACTCAATTCATCGCACGGGCGGTCAGCCCTAGGCGAGACGGCGAGAATTTGCTTCGCCAGCTTGTCGGCAGATTAAGGCAAGGGAAGGCGCCGCGAGAGCCGAAGTGACCATCCACGGCGTAAAATCGCGTCCTAGGCCTCGAACTTTTCCATATTGGTGCGGCCGACACAGGAGCGCTGTCCCAACTGGAGCAAAGGATGGATTGAGATACCTAAATTCATCGCCGCCGGGCGCAGCGGCTTGCGGATACCGCAAGATCGCATCCACACGGGGCTGGAATTGCAGGCGGCTCGCGAGCAAGCCAGGCCTCAGGGACCTGAACTCTAACGGCATACCACCGCGCCACGCAGGGCCAGCCGAATACGAATCGCCTTTAGTAGACCACCACGGTTCGGATCGATTTGCCTTCGTGCATCAGATCGAAGCCTTTGTTGATCTCCTCGATCTTCAGCCTGTGCGTGATCATCGGGTCGATCTCGATCTTGCCGGCGATGTACCAATCGACGATTTTCGGCACGTCGGTGCGGCCGCGCGCGCCGCCGAAAGCCGTCCCCTTCCACACTCGGCCGGTGACGAGCTGGAACGGCCGCGTCGCGATTTCCTGCCCGGCGCCGGCGACGCCGATGATGATCGACTGGCCCCAGCCGCGATGGCAGGATTCGAGCGCCTGGCGCATAGCCTTCACGCTGCCGGTGCAATCGAACGTGTAGTCGGCGCCGCCGATCTGATCGGCGCCGCGCTTCGTCATGTTGACGAGATATGGGACGATGTCGCCGTCGATCTCCTTCGGATTGACGAAATGGGTCATCCCGAAGCGCTCGCCCCAGGCCTTCTTCTCATTGTTGAGATCGACGCCGACGATCATGTCGGCGCCGACCAACCGCAAGCCTTGAATGACGTTGAGGCCGATGCCGCCCAGGCCAAAAACGATCGCCGTTGCGCCCGGCTCGACCTTCGCCGTGTTGATCACCGCGCCGATTCCGGTCGTCACGCCGCAGCCGATATAACAGATCTTGTCGAACGGCGCGTCGGGGTTGACTTTGGCGACGGCGATTTCCGGAAGGACCGTGAAATTCGAGAAGGTCGAGCAGCCCATATAGTGAAAGATTTTCTCGCCGCCGGCGGAGAAGCGCGAAGTCCCGTCGGGCATAAGCCCCTGCCCTTGCGTGGCGCGGATCGCAGTGCAGAGATTGGTCTTGCGCGATAGGCAGGACGGACATTGGCGGCATTCCGGCGTGTAGAGCGGGATGACGTGATCGCCCTTCCTTACGCTCGTCACGCCGGGCCCGATATCGACCACGATCCCCGCCCCCTCATGGCCGAGGATCGACGGGAAAATCCCTTCGGGATCGGCGCCGGAGAGCGTGAACTCGTCGGTATGGCAGATGCCGGTCGCCTTGATCTCGACCAGAACCTCGCCCTCGCGCGGCCCGCCGAGATCGACCTCCATGATCTCCAGCGGCTTTCCGGCGGCGATCGCGACGGCGGCTTTGGTTTTCATACAATAACCCCCTTCGTCTTCGGATGCGACTGACGTTGCAACTTCCCTAACTTCGGCGCTCGAAAGCCTGCGAGTTGATTCCCGTCGCCTGCTCGATTCGCGTCCAGCTTTCGACATCCGAATCGATCGGCCCCAGGCTGCAAACGAGTTCAAATGCATCCACCAGAGCCTCGGGCCCTTCCGCAACGATTGTGACGTGCTCGTTGTCGTCCGCCTTCATCCACCCGCGGAGGCTCAATCGCCTCGCTCTTTGCAGAGCAAAGGATGCGAAGGGCTCGCCGAGCGAGCCGGTGAATCGCAGCTCGACGGCGCATTGCCTCGCTCCGCCCGCACCGAGATCACCTGTAAAATAATCCATATACAGATCGCCCCGATCTCTTGGCGGTTTCAGTGGGGAGCACAATCGATTTAATCGATCGAGCTCCCCATCTTGGGCGGTCTTCACTTCGGAAGCGAGCCGCTGAGACCTTCAACGAGCCAATTCATCCCGAATATCTCCTGGTCCGGAAGGTTCGATCCGGCCTCGGCGCGGACCTTGCCGTCCTGGTCGCGGAGCGGGCCGGCAAAGACATGCGCCTTACTGCTGGCGAGGTCCGCCTCGGCTTGCGAAATTGTCGCCTTCTGCTCGGCGCTCAGATCTTTGCTCCACGCCGTGACTTTGACCATGCCCGACGCCAAGCCGCCTCTCGTATCAACCCCCTTGAATGTTCCGTCCATCGCCGCCCTGAAACTGTCGACAAAATAGCGCGTCCAATCATTCGTCACCGAGGCGAGCACCGCGTTCGGTCCATATTTGCTCATATCAGACGACGTATTGACCACGCGCACGTGCTCCGCCTCGGCGACATTGACGACCGACGGCGTGTCCTGGTGCAGGGAAAACAAGACATCCGCGCCCTGAGAAATCAAGGCGCGAGCCGCTTCCTGCTCCTTCGGCGGATCGAACCACGAATTGATCCAGACGATCTTGATTTGCGCCTTCGGATCCGTTTTGTGGACGGCAATCGCAATCGCATTCACTTCCGCAACCACTTCGGGGATGGCGAAAGCGGCGACAATCCCTATCGTGTGCGACTTCGTCACCATGCCTGCCGCGAGGCCGCCGAGATAGAATCCTTCGTAGTTGCGGGCGGTAAAAGTCCCGAAATTCGCAGTCTGCTTGTAACCGCTGGCGTGGATGAAATCGACTTCCGGATGTTGCTTGGCGGCGCGCAAGCCGTCATTAAAATAGCCAAACGATCCAAGGACAATAAATTTGGCGCCGTCGGTGATCATCTGGTTCATCACGCGCGCCGCATCAGGCCCTTCCTGAACCTTGTCGACGACGATCGTTTTCACCTTATCGCCAAATTCCTTCTCGATGGCTTGACGGCCAAGGTCAATCTGATGAGCCCAACCGACATCCGCGATGGGCGAAGGCGTAATGAATCCCGCCTTGACAGGATCGGCGCGCGCGACGCTTGCTGAGAGCAGTCCAATCGTCACCGCCAAGCACGCCAATATCTTCCTATTCGCCATGTCTTCCTCCCATTTTAAAGCTGGCTGCTCTAATGCGCCTCCCGGTAAACCCGGCCGAGAGAAACTGGCGCATTAAGACGGATCCGTTTCCCATCCATCGAAAGCAGAGCGATCGCCACGATGGTGGCGATATATGGAACGCTGGTCAGGAGTTGCGACGGGACCTCGACGCCAATGCTTTGAACGAGAAGCTGGCCGATTGTCGCGGCGCCAAACAGATAAGCGCCGAGCGCGACTCGCTCCGCACGCCAAGCGCCGAAAACAACCAACGCCACGACGATCCAGCCGCGACCCGCTATGAGCCCGTCGGACCAAAGCGTCGCAGAGGCGATCGAGATGAACGCCCCCGCAATCCCGGCCATGAATCCGCCGAATAGAACCGAAAGAAAGCGGACGACTAGTACATTGTACCCGATTGCGTGGGTCGTCTCCGGAGATTCGCCAGTCGCCCGTAGGACGAGGCCGACTTTGGTGGACTTGAAGATCCACCACATCAGCACGGCGATCGCCGGCGCCATGTAGACGAGGAGCACATGGTCGAAGAGGCCGCGACCGATAACTGGCGCATGCGAAAGGATTGGAATTGGGAAGCTGGGCATGGGTGGAACCGTCGCGCTCTCGTAGGGTTTGCCGATGAGAGCCGCCATGCCGCCGCCGAGAATGCCGACCGCGAGCCCGCTTGCCACCTGGTTACCAAGGAGGAAGAGCACGATGACCGCAAACAGCGCGGCTAAGAGCATCGCGGCGACTCCGCCGATAAAAACCCCAAGCCAATAGTCGCCAGTATTCTTGACGACGATGAACGCCGCCACTGCGCCAAGCGACATCATTCCTTCAATGCTGAGGTTGAGAACCCCGGATTTTTCAGCCGCCAGCTCTCCGAGCGCCGCGATCAGCAGAGGCGTCGCAGCGATCACGGTGCCGGATAAGACGAAGGTCAGTGTCTCCATTGAAGCTGCGCCCTTTCGAAGCGGAGCGGCGCACGCAGTCGGACGCGATAGTCAACAAACAGCCGCGCAGCGATATAGGAAACGAGGAGAACGCCCTGTAAGATCGTGTTAACCGCATAAGGGACGCCAGCCGAGGTCTGGGAAATATCGCCGCCGACAAAGATGACGGCGACGAAAACAGCAGCAAAGAGGATTCCGAGAGGGTTCAAACCGCCCAGAAAGGCGACAATAATCGCGGCGAAGCCATATCCCGGCGAAACGACCCGCTGCAATTGACCAAGCGGTCCGGCCACTTCGAACACGCCGGCTAGACCGGCGGCGGCGCCTCCGATCAAAAGACTCAACCAGACTGCATGCGTCTCGCTGAACCCGGCGTAGCGCGCCGCATTGGGCGCTGCGCCGCCGACTTCGAGCTTATAGCCGATCATGCTGCGCTCAACGAAGAACCAGGCGAAAGCGGTCGCCGCCAGACCCACGAGCAGCGAGGCGTTCAACCTTGTGCCGGTTATGAGCAAGGGGAGCATCGCCGAGTCGGGAAACTGCACGGATTGAGGAAAATTGTATCCCGTAGAGTCGCGAAGTGGTCCGGAAACCAGGTAATAGAGGAGCTGAAGAGCAATGCTGTTCAGCATCAGCGTGACGAGAATCTCGTTGGCGTTGAAACGGACTCGCAGCCACGCGGCAATCGCCGCCCAAAGCATTCCGCACGTCATCCCGAGCGCAATCATTCCGGGAAGCATCAGCATTGAATCGCTGTCGTTGAAGAAAATCGGAAGCAGGCTGCCGCCAATCGCGCCAAGGATCAGTTGGCCTTCCCCGCCGACATTCCAAATCTTCGCACGAAATCCGATGGCGAGCGCCTGGGCGATCAGGAGCAAGGGCGCCGTCTTGAGCAGAACCTCACCGAAATTGAAAAGAGTGGAGAAAGGGGCGATGTAGAGAAAGTACAGCGCCCGAAGCGGCGAGACGCCGAGCGAACTCGTGATCGCAGCGCCGATGAGCACCGTCACGGACATTGCCGCAACCGGCGCAATCAGAACCGAACGGCCTGCGCCGCCCAATCTGGGTTCAATAGTCCAGGGCGTCCGGGTCATGCCGTCACCGCCGTTCGAGCATCATGACCGCCAACAAATCCACCCGTCATGTAGCCGCCGATCAGGGCTCCGTCGGCCTCCTCCCTCACAAGAGACGGAGACAGCCGGCCGCGAAAGATCACATGGATGCGGTCGGCGATTTCGAGGAGTTCTTCCAACTCGTCGCTGATCGCCAACACCGCGGTTCCGCTATCGCGGAGCTCGATGATGCGGCGCCGGATGGTCGCGGCTGCGCCCACGTCCACTCCCCAAGTGGGTTGCGACACAATAAGAACTTTCGGCTTCAAGCCGATTTCGCGTCCAATGATAAATTTCTGGAGATTTCCGCCGGATAAGCTCCGCGCTTCGGCGCCTGGCCCGCTGCACCGGACGTCCATGTCCTTTATGCACGCTTCGGCGTAGGCTCGGACTTGTGCGAATGCGATCATCCCGCGTCTGACCATGCCAAAGCGATGCGCGGTAAGCAGACTGTTTTTTGTCAGACTCATTTCCGGGACGGCGCCTCGTCCGTTGCGCTCCTCCGGAACGAACGCTAAGCCTAAGCGCCGGCGTTTGTCGGCTCCCCAATCCCCGCATCGCGCCCCGGCGATCGACAAGCTGTCGCGCATCGCTCGCGGCAAGGTCGCCTCGCCTGAAAGCACTGCGGCGAGCTCTCTTTGGCCATTGCCGGAAACGCCGGCTATTCCGACGATCTCACCTGGCCTCACCGTGAGATCGATATTCTTGAGGGTCGTTCCGAATGGATCGGCAGGTTGGTAATCTAGATTGCGCAGTTGCAAGGCGGGCGTCGTCGCAGGTCGGGGCGGACGACGCGCCGCCGTCGGAATATCTCGCCCGATCATCAAGCGGGCGAGCGTCTCGTTGGTCTCCTCCGCCGGCCTGACCGTGGCGATGACCCTGCCTCCGCGCATGACCGTAGCGCGCTGGCACAGGGCTCGGATTTCCTCAAGCTTGTGACTGATAAAAAGAATGGCGCACCCGTCGCTCGCAAGCCGACGAATGGTTTCGAACAACGCCGGAATTCCGGTCGGCGGCAGCACCGAGGTCGGCTCATCCATGATGAGCAAACGAGGTCGCTGCAGCAAGCAGCGCACAATCTCAACGCGCTGGCGCTGTCCGACTGAGAGCGAATGGACAAGGGCGCGTGGATCGATGGGCAGGCCGAACCGTCCGCCGATCTCCGCAATGCGCTCCTCAAGGCCGCGGGGGGTCTCTCCCGGCATGGTCAGCGAGATATTCTCCGCGACTGTAAGCGACTCAAGCAGAGAAAAGTGCTGAAAGACCATCCCAATGCCGAGGCTTCGCGCTTGCGCAGGCGCGCCAATGGCAACATCCTGGCCCTGCCAGCGAATCTGGCCTGAGTCGGGCGCTAGAACGCCGTATATGAGCTTCATCAGAGTGCTCTTTCCGGCGCCGTTTTCTCCTAGGACGGCGTGAATCTCGCCAGAGAACACACTGAGCGACACGTCGTTGTTAGCCACAATGGAAGGGAACGCCTTGGTGACGCCAACCAGCTCGAGAAGCGGCGTATCGCCTTTGCCCAGGTTCAAGGCTTGGTTCGCTGATGCGTTAGCGTCCATTGGCGTCTGCCTCAAAAGCGGCGCATCGCTACGCCCCTGTATTTCCCAAAATTGACGCGCCGCCATGATCGTCAGCCTAAAGGTCGAGCACAAGCAGCTTTGACTTCGCTCGCGATACGCAGGGCGTCATCAGCCGACCCGACTCGCGCTCCTCGTCCGAGAGAAAGACGTCGTTATGCTCGGGCTCGCCATCGATGACCGCGGTGAGGCACGTCCCGCATACGCCCTGTTCGCAGCTCGTCTTGATATCGACCCCCGCCTCACGCAGAACGCTGATGATTGTCTTGCCCGAAGGCACAAGGAGCTCGATCCCGCGCTTTGCGAGGCGCACGACAAACTCGCTGTCCCCGGGCGTGAGCTTCGGCGGCTCGGCGGAGAAATGCTCAAGAACCAGAGATTGAGCTGGCCAATGAGCCTGCTCGGCTGACGAGCGGACCACGTCCATGAAAGGATTGGGACCGCACAGATAAATAACATCATCCCGCCCAGGGGCGTTGAGGATTTCGTCGAGCACGTCATTGAGGACCGGCGGCACGAGGCCAAAATGATAGAACACGCGATCCGCCCAGGCGCTCCTCGTGATGAAATCTCTGAAAGCTAATTCCTGAGCTGATCGGACGAAATAGTGAAGGACAAAGTCGGCGCGTTTCGCCGCCAACGCCTGAGCCATGCTTAAGAGAGGCGTTACGCCGATGCCGCCGGCCAGAAGCAGGCTGCGGCCGCTATTGGCGCGCAGTGCAAAATTGTTTCGCGGGCGACTTATTTTGAGGCGCGATCCTTCCGTGAGCTGGCCGTGCATGGCCGTCGACCCGCCTCTGCTATTGGGCTCGCGTTTGACCCCCAGCACATAGCGGCTTTTGTCGGCGGGGTCGTTGACCAGCGAATACTGGCGACAAATGCCGGGAAGCGGATAAACGTCGATATGCGCGCCGGCCTCGAATGCGGGCAAGGGGTCGCCTGAGGCGGACTCCAGCACAAAGCTCCGGATTTCTGAGGTCTCGACGCGAATCTTGCGAACCACCACGTCGAGATCGCCGACGGCGTCCAACATTTAGGCGAACTCCGAAATGCCGGACATTGCGTCGAATTTGGGCAGATGCATAAAACTGCGCAGCCAGTTCCGCAGGGCGGGATAATCCTCCAGGCCAATGCCGCCATCGTTGGAAAGCGCGGTATAGGGAAAGCAAGCCACATCTGCGATCGTCGGATGATCGCCGACGATCCAGGTTCCGCCTTCGATTTCGCGGCGCGTCAGGTGATCGTCCAAGATTCGAAATGCCGCATGCGCATTTCTCCTGGCCGTCTCGATATCCAGATCATAGCCGAGGAGATCGTGCAGTCGAGCTGCGGATGCAGCCATCAATTCGCCGCCGGCGAACATGAGCCACATCATGACGAGGCCGTAAAGCTCCGGCGCGCGCGGCAGCCATAAGCCCGACATGTCGTATTTGTTCGCGAGATGACACAAAATGGCTTGCGCGTCGCGTAGGCGGATCCCGTCGTCCTCGAGGACGGGAATTTGCCCCAACGGATTGATCGCGCGGAATGTCTCAGTCCGATGCTCTCGCTCGGGATAGAAGCCGATAGGATGACGCTCGTATTCCAGGTCCAGAAAGCCGAGCAGAAGTCGGACTTTATAGCAGCTTCCGGATAAGGAATAATCGTAGAGCTTGATCGCCATAGCAGCCTACGCCGCCTTCTTCTCGTAAACGCCAAATTGGAAATTCTTCGCTTTGAGCCAGCGCCGAAAAGCGATCGAGCTGGCGTCGGCGCGAGTGGGGAGTTCTATCGTAGGGTCGAGAGGCAGAAGAGCCGGCCGCTGATTCTCGAGAATGACACGGTCCTGCGCAAAAATCGTCTGCTGGAAGTCGATTATACTCGTCAGCGCGCTTTCCCGATCAACGATCGCCAGCGGCATGTAGGCCAGACATTCCGTTTCGTCGATCGGTTGAACGAAGAGGCAAATGGCGTCATTGCGCGTAGGATCATCAAAAACATTCTTGTAGAGCATGACGCTGAAGGGAGACATCACCCGATACGCGTAATGCGTCATCTGGCCGCCCTTCGAAGCTTTCGATGCCGCCGGTTGGTAGAACTGGCAATCGATCGCCCAGATCTCATCGACATCCTTCCGGTGTTCCGTCTTGTAAGCCAGAACCTCAGTACGTTCCGGCGCGCCGAGTATGTCCGTGTGAACGAAAGAAAAGTGCGCCATATCGAGAAAGTTCTCGATGATCCGAAATGGGCTCGTGTGGACGCCGACGCTTCCGCAACCCGTGATTCGCCGGTCCGCCTCGTCGAATTCCGGGATCTTAGGGAGCGGCCGAATCGGCTCGCCGAGCGTCGTAAAGATGCAACAATACTTGGCTTGGACCGGCAATGATCGGCTTAGCTCCCCGTGTCCATCGCATTCAAAGACTTCGAACGAACTGACGCCGGTCCGACGGACTTCTATCTCTTGTCCGAGTAGGACAGTGCGGTATTTTCCCCCCGGGACGACCTTTTCCGGCCAGCCGCAGGCGATCCACTCGTTGAGCGCGGCGCGATCGGTTGTGACGGCCATTCCGCTTGCCTCCTTGAACTATGACTGAGCTTCGATGGAGCCGCGAAGCCGCTCCAGGCGAGAGGCCCAAGCGAGCCGCGCTTTGGCGTCCTTCGCCCCTTCTCCTTTCGCCACGACGTGCAGCCCGGTCTTGCTTTCGTCGACCGGTTGAATAGCGATGAGGAGGGAAAGCCCTCCTGCGTTGACCAACGCCGCTCCTTCCCCGATTTCTTCGACGCGGCCGCCGCCCCAGTCGAAACTTGCGAGGCCGCCTTTGACGGCGGCGACTTGGCGCGCGACGTAAACGCTTCGAATTGATTGCCAGCCTTGGTCCGGGCCCGCGTCGGGCAGCGGGGCGTTTGGCGACTCGGATAGATTCGTCCAGATAATCCCGTATCGTTCCTCTGAGCGATAGACATTGGCGCAGATCGTCTTTGGCGGCGCCAAATCAGGATGGGCCGGGATAGAGGCGCAGTGACCTCCCAGCTCGTATCCCCATCCGTGATAGATGCAGCGCAACATGCCGTCTCGCACAAAGCCGAAGCTCAGGCGCATGCCGCGATGCGGGCAGCGGTCCTCCCAGACGTTTGCGGGACCTTTCTCGGCCCGCCAAACCGCAATGGCGTTACCGCCGACGATCGCCGGATTGCTCGAGCCTGGCTTGATCTGTCGGTCAAGCGCTACGCCGATCCAGCGGTCCGGTCTCTCCGCCACGTCTCACTCCTTCGGAAACAGCGCGCTAGGCGATGGCGCGCTCATGTTTCCAAGGAGCCTATGAATGGTTGACGCCCCGGCATAGACGGCTATCTTGGAACAGCTGTTCAATCTTCTTGAACAATATTGAACATGATTATTGAGGACATTACGGCCTTTCTACAGGTCGCCTCCAGCGGATCCCTTTCGTCCGCCGCTCGAGCTTCGGGCAAGCCAAAAGCAACGATCAGTCATCAGCTCCGCAGACTTGAGGACGAACTCGGCGCGGCGCTGTTCGTGCGCTCAGCAAATCGGCTGACCCTGAGCGAAGTCGGGCTGAATTTTCTCGACCACGCCAAAAGCATCCGACGGGCAAGCGAGCGCGGTCTGGACGCGGTGCGGCGCAGCCGGAATTTGACCGTGGGAACGATTCGGGTGGCCTCCGCCGGCGAGTTCACAACAAACCTGGTGACCCCTCTCGTCCTGCACTTCGCGCGCAACTACCCGCAACTCAGATTGGAGGTTGTCGTTCTGCGCGGTGACACCTTGTTGAGCTCCCGCGATAGCCTCGACTGCATCATTTACCTTGGCGAGCCGCCGATGCCGCAGGTCGCCGATCTCACGGCCCGACTTCTCGGTCGCTTCGCGTTCGGCGTTTACGCCAGTCCGAAGTATATCGCCGCGCGAGGCGCACCCCGCACACCGAGCGAATTGCGCGCACACGAGATGGTCGGCTTTCACAACGGCGAAAGCATTACGGTTTGGGAATTAGAAAACGGCGACGACGAATTCAGCCTTCAGCCCAATACCAAGTTCTTGACGAACGACTATTGGGTTCTAAAACTTGCCACGATCCACGATCACGGCATGGGTTTCATGCCCACTTTCTTCGCCGATCTTGAAGTACGAAAAGGTCTTCTTACGCCAGTCCTGCCGGAATGGCGGTCACGGTATGTGCCCCTCTACGCATTGTTTTCGAGCCATCGTTTGGCCAACCCGACATTGCGCAAGCTGATCGACTCGGTCGCCAGAAATTTCCAGGATGTATTCAACTATTCATATTACGGCTGCCGGAATGAGGCGCTCGCCGCTTCGGCAAGCGGCGCTTGAACCGCCCCTTCTGTTTCCCAAGTACCAACAGCTGAGCGAGAGCGAAGGAGATCAGGTCCGTGTCGGCTTTTATGCCGTGCGCTTTTTTTCGACCAAAATCAAACTAACGCGTCGGGCGATGCGGCTGCTCTACTCATCGAGTAAACCCGATCGCTTGACGGCTTTCATCACCGTCTCAAACCGCCCGTCGCTAGCGCGCAAGCTCCCAGTTGCGCCGCCGATCACGGGCGCTCGTTACACCGTCCTTCGTCCTTTTTCGCGCCTCCGCGCAGCACCCTGCTTATGGCCTTAGGCATCCAAACGGTTCCGATTTAACAAAACTCTAGTTTCTATAACGTACCATTGATTCCAGGCGGTGGCTGCATCTCAAAAAAGGCGCGTGGTCGACCGCCGCGCTTCCGGCAGTTCAGTTTCGTCGCTCCGGCGGTGGCCAGGGGCCGCCCGCCGCCCAGGCGTCGGCGTCCGCGGGAGCGAGCGGCGCGGCGGCGCCGCCGGTTTGGGCCGGGTCGGCGTTCCGGTGGCGCAGAAGCTCGAAACGGCCGATCTGGTTGCGATGGACCTCGTCCGGTCCATCGGCGAGCCGCAAGAGGCGGGCGGTGGCGAACGCGGCGGCGAGGAAATGATCGTTGCTTGTGCCGCCGCCGCCGAAAAGCTGGATCGCCCAATCGATGACGCGTTGCGCGACGTTCGGCGCGACGACTTTGATCATCGCGATTTCCTGCCGCGCCGCCTTGGCGCCGACCGTATCCATCATGTGAGCGGCTTTGAGCGTGAGCAATCTTGCCTGCTCGATCATGATCCGCGCTTCGGCGATGCGCTCCAGCGTCACGGTCTGCTCGGCGAGCGGCCGACCGAAGGCGACGCGGCTCTCGGCGCGGCGGCACATCCGCTCGAGCGTCCGCTCGCTGAGGCCGATCAGCCGCATGCAATGATGGATGCGGCCGGGCCCAAGCCGTCCTTGCGCAATTTCGAAGCCGCGGCCTTCGCCGAGCAAGATATTCTCGGCCGGGACGCGCACGTCATCGAACGTCACTTCCGACGCCCGATCCGGCACGCCGTAAAAACCGAGCACCGGCAAGGCGCGCCGGACGCTCACGCCGGGGGTCTCCTTAGGGACGAGGATCATCGACTGGCGGCGATGGCGATCCGGATTTTGCGGATCGGTCTGCCCCATGAAGATGATGATCTTACAGCGCGGATCGGTCGCGCCGGTCGTGTACCACTTGCGGCCGTTGATCACATAATCATCGCCGTCGCGGCGGATCGAGCTCGCGACATTGGCGGCGTCGGATGAGGCGACGTCCGGCTCGGTCATCGCGAAAGCCGAGCGGATTTCGCCGGCCAGAAGCGGCTTCAGCCATTTCTCCTTCTGCGCCTCCGTGCCGTAGCGCAGGATCGTCTCCATATTGCCGGTGTCGGGCGCGCTGCAATTGAACACTTCCGGCGCAAGATGCGAGCGGCCCATAATCTCGCAAAGCGGCGCGTAGTCGAGATTGCTCAGGCCGCCCTCGGCGGGCGGCAGGAAAAGGTTCCAGAGTCCAGCCGCCCGGGCGAGCGGCTTCAGCTCCTCGACGACAGGATAGACCGCCCACGGACCGAGGCGCTCGGCCTCCTGATAAAAGCGCCGCTCATTCGGATAGATGCGCTCGGCCATGAAGCGGCGGATGCGCTCGGCCAATTCGGCGCTGCGCGGGCTTTGAGTTAGATTCACGGAACCGAGCCTCCGATGCGATGTCGCCGCTATGAGAAAAGGCTGTCGGCTAACGGCCGGCGCCACACCGACCGATCGCCGTCAACCCGCCATAGCGCCTCGATCGTTAGCGTGAAGGTACGAAAGCGGGTGCGGCGCTATGGCGGGTCCTCCGCTTCGCTGCGGCCCTTCGGGCGACTGCGATCGGCCGGCGTGGCTTTTGGTAGCAAAAGGCATCGACGCGGGGACGAGTCAAGGTTCGCGAAGCGAAGCGTAGCGACCGGCGAAGCCGGCTTGACCTTGACGCGTCCCCGCGTCGATGGCAGCCCGACGTTTGAGATTGCACGCGTGTACTATTCGTAAGGCGCGCCAAGTACGCAAGCCGGACATTGCCTCATTTTCCTCATTGTCGCGCCGTCGTGCCGCCGTCGACGACGAGCACCGTTCCTTGGCAATAGCTCGCTTCGTCCGAGCCGAGATAAAGGCAAGCGTAAGCCATCTCCTCGGGGGTGCCGGGCCGCTTCATCGGGCAGAGGCGGTCGGCCATCGCCGGATCGTCGAACAGGCCGAGCACCGATTCGACCATCGGCGTCTTGATGAAGCCCGGCGCGATGCAGTTGGTGCGAATGTTGTCGCCGCAATAGGTGATCGCGAGCGAGCGGGTCAGATTGATCGCCGCGCCCTTCGCCGCCGTGTAGGTATGGGCGACCGGCAGGCCCTGAAAGCCGGAAATGCTGGTCACGTTGACGATTGCGCCGCCGCCCTGCTTCTTCATTTGCGGAATGGCGAGCCGGCACATGTAAAAGATCGAATCGAGATTGATCGCCATCACCTCCGCCCATTTCTCCGGCGTGGTGTCGTCGATCGGCCCCATCGAGCCGGGGCTCTTTTCGAGCCAGCTATAGCCGACGCCGGCGCTGTTCACGAGGATGTCGACGCGTCCATAGGCCGAGAGCGCGACGTCGAACGCTTTTTTCGCTCCCGATTCCTTTGAAAGATCGGCGGCGACCGCGGCGCCCTCGCCGCCCGCCGCTTTCACCTGCGCCAGGGTCTCGTCGAGATTGCTTTGCGTGCGGCTGACCCCGACGACTTTCGCGCCCTCCCGCGCGAATAGCTTCATGCAGGCGCGTCCGACGCCCGTCCCCGCCCCGGTGATCAGCGCGACCTTGCCTTTGACGCGGTCCATCGTTTCCTCCCTTCGAGCGAGCCCGTCCACGCGACGATGGACAATCATTTCGCCCGACCTTATTGTAGGAAAGATTTGTAGGACAGAAAAGCGGAAATCCGGAGCAAACCGGAACGTAAGGTCAGGGAAGGAACGCCATGCGCGCCGCCGTCTTTCACGAATTGGGCAAGCCGCTGCAGATCGAGACTGTCGCCAAGCCGCAGGCCGGTCCCGGCGAGATCGTGCTGAAAGTCCATTATTGCGGCGTTTGCGGCTCGGATCTGCACGCCACCCATCCGGGCGTTTTCGTCGTGCCGGACGGCACGATTCTCGGCCACGAATTCGCCGGCGAAATCGTCGAATCCGGCGCCCCGGGCTGGAAGGTCGGCGATGCAGCGACCGCGCTGCCGAATAATGCCTGCGAGGAATGCCGCACGCTTGGCCTCGGCGAATGCAAGGAACATCTCGGCATCATGTGCCCGAGAAACACGCTGACCGGTTTTCATCCCTCCGCGCAGGGCGCCTATGCCGAATATGTGAAATTCAGCGCCAAGGAGGCGCTGCGCCTGCCGAGCGCGGTGAAGAGCCGCGAAGGCGCGGCGGTTGAGCCGCTCGCGGTCGGCCTACACGCCGTCAATCGCGGCAAGGTGACGGTCGGCGAGCGCGTGCTGATCCTGGGCGGCGGCCCGATCGGGCTCGCCGTCGCCGTCTTCGCCAAGCTCGCCGGCGCGCGCGACGTCGTGTTGAGCGAATTTGCGCCGGCGCGGCGCGAGGCGGCCGGCGCGATGGGCGCGACGGCCGCGATCGATCCGTCGAAGGAGGAAGTCGGCGAAGCCTTCGCCCGCAAGGCCGGCGGGCCGCCCGACGTGATTTTCGAATGCGTCGGCGCGCCCGGCATGATCCAGAAGGCGATCGATCTGTCGCGCCCTTATGGGCGCATCGTCGTGGTCGGCGTCTGCATGGTCGAAGACACGACGACGCCGATTTCGGCAATCTTCAAGGAAACCAACATCCAGTACGTGCTGGGCTACGGTCGCCCGGACTGGCGCCTGGTCCTCGATTTGCTCGATTCGGGCCGCGTCGATCCGCGTCCGATGATCACCGACACGGTGGCGCTGGAGGAACTGCCCGCCGCCTTCGAGGCGCTGCGCAAGCCGACGACGCAAATCAAGGTCATGGTTCGCCCGAACGAACCCGGCGGCTCTTTGTAGGGCAAGATTGTTCCTTGATAAGCTCGGGATCGCCCGCTAAGCAAGCCGCGCCGGCCGGCAAGGCCAGAGCTTCGAAGCGGGACAAGGAAACGAACGTGATGGACAGGGACGTCGCCGCGCCGGCGATCAAGGCGCGCGCCAGCGGCCGCAGCGCCGCCGAGGCGTCGGACCGCGCCAAGATGACGTCGCCCGACCGCGTCGTCGACGCGATCATCCGCTCCATTCGCGCCGGCACGTACGTGCCGGGCCAGCGGCTGATCGAAGCCGATCTGACCCGCGATTACCGCGTCAGCCGCGGCCCGGTGCGCGAGGCGCTGAAGCGGCTCGCCGCCGAAGGCGTCCTCACCTTGACGCGCCATCGCGGCGCCTATGTGCGCGCGCTGTCGCGGATCGAGGTGCGCGACAGCTTGATGGTTCTCGAAGTCCTGGTCGGGCTGATGGCCAATCTCGCCGCAAGGCGCATCGCCGAGGACGATAACGCCGCGCGCATGCGCGAAGCCTATGAGCGCCTGCTGGCGTTCAAGCATGACGGCGGGCCGGCGGCCTTTCTCGACGAGCGGCGCGCCTTCTACGACACAATCCTGCAAATCGGCGGCAATCGCGAGCTGAAGCGCATGCTGCCTTTGATGCAGATCCATCTGCTGCGCATGCAGTTCCAGGCTTACATCACGCCGCGCGACCGCGAAAAGCAGTTCAAGGAATATCAGACGATCACCGAGACGATCCTTGCCGGCGACGGCATCCGCGCCCAGAAGGTCGCAGCTTTGCATGTCCGCCGCACCCGGCTCAGCCTGATGCGCCTGCCCGACGAGGCCTTTCCCGCCATACGCAGCGCGGACTGACCGATGGCCATCCTGATCGCCGGCGGCACGAAGGGAATCGGGCTGGCGATCGCCAAGGCTTTCGCGCCGCAGTCCGGCGACGTGTTTCTCGGCTATCACAGCGACGAGGCGGCGGCGCAAGAAGCGGCCGACTCGGTCGCGGCGGCCGGCGGGCGCCCCCATCTCGTCAAGGCCGACATCGCCGCGCCGGAAGGCTGCGCCGCGATGGTTGACGCCGTGCGCAGCAATGTCGGCCGGCTCGATCAGCTCGTCCATTGCGCGGTCGACGCCTATGCTTCGACGACGCTCGGCGCCGACCCGGCGCGCTTTGCCGGGGCCATCGCCGCCAATGGCCTCAGTCTCCTCTATCTCGTGCAAGCCGCGTTGCCGCTGATGCCGCGCGGCGCGAGCATTTTCTATCTGACCAGCCGCGGCGGCCGCATCGTCGTACCGAATTACGCCGCTGTCGGCGTCGCCAAGGCGCTTGCCGAGAGCCTGATGCGCTATCTCGCCGTCGAGCTCGCGCCGAAAGGCGTCCGCATCAACGCCGTCGCGCCGGCCATCGTCGAGACCGACGCGGTGCGCGCCTTGTTCGGCGGCGAGGCCGCCAATCTGGTCCGCGCCGCCGCCGAGCACAATCCGTCCGGGCGCGGCGTGACCGACGCCGACTACACCAATCTGATGCGCTGGCTCGCGTCGCCCGAGGCGGAGTTCATCCAGGGCCAGGTCATCTTCGTCAATGGCGGCGCCAATCTCAGCGCTTGACCGTCAAAGCCGCTCGATGAGAGTGGCGTTGGCCATACCGCCTGACTCGCACATCGTCTGCACCCCGTAGCGGCCGCCGGTCTCTTCGAGGCGCGTGAGGAGGTTGGCGAGCAGGCGCCCGCCGGAAGCGCCGACCGGATGGCCGAGCGCGATCGCCCCGCCATAGGCGTTGACCCGCTCAGGATCGGCGCCGGTCTCCTTCAGCCAAGCGAGGACGACCGAGGCGAAGGCTTCATTCACCTCGAACGCGTCGATCCGGTCGACGTCCAGGCCGGCCCGCCGCAGCAGCTTCTGCGTCGCTGGAACGATCGCCGTCAGCATCAGAATCGGATCGTCGCCGGTTAAGGCGAAATGGGTGATCGCGGCGCGCGGCTTAAGGCCGAGCTTCCGCGCCATGCCTTCCTCCGCGATCAGCGCGGCCGCGGCGCCGTCAGTGACCTGGCTCGAATTGCCGGCGGTGACGCTCCAGCGGATTTGCGGAAAGCGCGCCGCCATCTCGGCGTCCTCGAAAGCCGGCTTCAACCCGGTGAGCTTTTCGAGCGACGTATCGCGGCGCGGGCCTTCGTCGGTTTCGACGATGCGAGCCGCGCCATCGCCGCCACGCGTTTCGATCGGAACGATGGCGCGCCAGGTCAGGCCAGCCTCCTCGGCGGCGATCGCGCGTCGATGCGATTCCAGCGCGAAGCGATCCATCGTTTCGCGACCGATGCTCCAGCGGGCGGCGATCAACTCCGCCGACACGCCCTGGCGCACCAGGCCTTGCGGATAGCGGCTATGGAAGGCCGGCCCTTCATTATCCTTGCCCATGCGGTTGAGGCGCATCGGCACGACGCTCATCATCTCGACGCCGCCGGCGATCACGACATCATAGGCGCCGGCGACGACGCCTTGCGCGGCGAAATCGAAGGCTTGCTGCGCCGAGCCGCATTTGCGGTCGAGCGTCACCGCCGGAACGCTTTCCGGGAAGCCGGCGGCGAGCGCCGCCTGACGCCCGATATTGCCGGCCTGTTCGGCGACTTGGATGACGCAGCCGGTGATCACGTCCTCGATCAGCGCCGGATCGATTCCGGCGCGGCGGATCAGCGCTTTCAGCACGCTCGCATAGAGATCGACCGGGTGCAGCGCCGATAAGGCGCCGCCGGGGCGGCCGCGCCCGAAGGGCGAGCGCACGACGTCGATGATCACGGCGCGGCGCATGTCGTCTCCTCCTAAGCCTTCATCAATTCGCGTCGCGCCTATCTGCTCAGCTGGCTTGCCGTTGCAAATCGAGCGAAAGCTTGGCCGTGCGGATCTGGACGACCGGCGACTTCGCCACGCGCATCAGCCTTTGCACCTGGTCGAGCTCGGGCGAAGAAAGCAGCGGATAGTCGCGCCGCACCGGCCCCGCCGCGCGCATTTTCTCAAGGTCTGATTCCGGCACAAGCGCGCGCAGGATCAACTCGTCGTCGTCATCGACCCCGTAGCGCTTGCGCAGCTCCTCGATCGTCGGCTGTTCCGGCGGATTGCCCGCCACTTGCTTGGCGCGCGGCGCGGCCATGATCATGTCGAGCACGTTCGGATCGATCGGCGCGACGGTTTGACCATAGAAGCCCGCGGCGTATTGGATCACCTCGTCGGGTATGATGCTGTAGCGCTTTCCCGTCACCACATTGAGGACGGCCTGGATGCCGACGAGCTGGCTGAACGGCGTCGCCATGCCGGGATAGCCGAGATCGCGGCGCACTTCGGCGGTTTCGCGCAGCACGTCGTCGAGCTTGTCGGTCATGTTGTGCTGGGCGAGCTGGGCTTTCAGCGTCCCGGTCATGCCGCCCGGAATCTGATGGCGGATCGACAGGACGTCGTATTCGTTGTGCTGGTTGACCGGAAAGCCGGCGGCCTTGCCGACCTTCTCGAAATGCTCGGCGATGGCGGGCAGAAGCGCCTTGTCGATGCTGTGGGTATGGCCGAGCAGTTCGAGGTTGTGCAGCATGATTTCGGTCGAAGGCACCGAGGGGCCGTTCGCCATCGGCCGGCTCGCCGTATGCAGGATCGCGACGCCGAGTTCGATCGCGTCGAGATAGGCTTTCGCCGATTGGCCGAGAATGTTGTTGGCGTGGAACTCGATCGGCTTGCCGCGCGCCTTGGCCTTGATCGCCGGCACGAGCGTCGTCAGGCGCTCCTTGTCGAGCACGCCGGCCGTGTCATAGAGCAGCAATGTGTCGATGTCGGGCGAGGCGGAAAGCTTGTCGGCCTTGTCGGCGTAATAGGCGTCCGTATGAACCGGCGACAGCGCGAACATGATCGAGCCGGCGACCTCGGCCCCGAATTCCTTGGCGACCTTGGCGAGGCGGTGCATCTTGTCGATGTTGAAGAGGACGTCATAGATCCAGAAGCTGCGGCAGCCATGCCGGTTGAGCTGGCGCATCCAGGCGTCCATCAGAGAATCCGGCGTGACGCCGAACGTAACCGAGGCGTTTGAGCGCATGCCGCCGCGGATGCGTGTGCGCGGCATCGCCCCAACCAGCAGATCGAGCCCTTCCCAGGGATTTTCGCGGCAGGTGCGGATCATCACCTCGAACAGCGACGAGCCGGCAAGATCGATGACGCGAAAGCCGCAGCGGTCGATCAGCGGCGCAACGGGAAGCGCCATGCCGGCCTGCATGCGCATCCCCCAAAGGCTCTGCTGGCCGTCGCGCATCGTCTCGTCCAGCAACTCGATATGGGCCATGATCTATCCCCCTTGCTGGCCGTGATGCGGCAAGAAAACATTTTCGAGCCAACGCGTATCGAGCCGGTTGTCGATGAAGTCGGCATGGCCGACGATCGCGCGCAGTAGGGCGATGTTGGTGGCGACCCCGTCGACCTCGAACGCCTCCAGCGCGTCGCGCAGCCGCGCGACGGCGCGCCGACGATCGGCGGCATGGACGATCAGCTTGGCGATCATGCTGTCATAGTAGGGCGAGACGACCGAACCTTCCTCGATCGCCGAATCGAGCCTGACGCCCTCGCCTTGCGGCGGGCGCCAACGGACGATGCGGCCCGGCGACGGCAAAAAGCCGCGCTGCGGATTTTCCGCGAGAATCCGCGCCTCGATCGCATGGCCATGCTGGACGATGTCGTCCTGGGCGAAGCGCGGCGGCGCGCCGCCGGCGATTTCGAGCTGCAGGCGGATGAGATCGACGCCGCAAATCATCTCGGATACCGGATGCTCGACCTGGATGCGCGCATTGACTTCCATGAAATAGAAATCGTCGCGATCGATGTCGTAGAGAAGCTCGACCGTGCCGGCGTTCCGATAGCCGATCGAGGCGAGCAGGGCGACCGCCGCCTCGTGCAAGCGCCGCCGGGTCGGCGCCGGCAGAGCCGCGGCGGGCGCTTCCTCGATCATTTTCTGGTAGCGCCGCTGCATCGAGCAATCGCGCTCGCCGAAATGCAGAACGCGTCCGTCGCCGAGGCCCATCACCTGGACCTCGACATGCCGGGCGCGCTCGACATAGCGCTCCAGGAAGAGCGCCCCATCGCCGAACGCCTCTTTCGCCTCAGCCGCGGCGCGCGCAAAGTCGTCGCGAAGCGAGGCCGCATCGTGGGCGATAACCATGCCGCGGCCGCCGCCGCCGGCCGACGCCTTGATCAGGACGGGAAAGCCGATTTGCTCCGCCGCAGCGACCGCCTCCTCCACGGTCGCAAGCTGTTGGCTGCCCGGCGTGGTCGCGACCCCCGCCACGTTAGCGAGGCGGCGCGCCGCCAGCTTGTCGCCCACCTTTTCGATCGCGTCCGAAGACGGGCCGACAAACACGATCCCGTGCTCCTCGCAAAGCCGGGCCAGCACGGCGCGCTCGGAGAGAAAGCCATAGCCCGGATGCAGCGCGTCGCAGCCGGTCGATCTGGCGGCGTGGACGACGAGATTGGCGTCAAGATAAGAGGCGCGCGCCGGTGCCGGACCGAGCGTGACGACGCGATCGGCCTCGCGCGCGGCAAGGCTGTCGCGATCAGCGGCTGAGGCGGCGAGCACCGTCTCGAGGCCAAGGCTTTTGGCGGCTCGCACGATGCGTAACGCGATCTCGCCGCGATTGGCGATGAGCACTCGGCGCAGCGGCATCAGGCCCGCGCTTCGATGAGAAACAGCGCCTGGTCGAATTCGACCAGTTCCGCGTCCTCGACCAGAATCTGCCGCACCACGCCCGAGACGCCGGCGACCACCGAGGTGAACAGTTTCATCACTTCGATCAGGCAGAGTTCGGTTGTCGGCTCGACGCGCTGGCCGATTTTGACATAGGGCGGCGCGCCCGGCTTCGGCGAGCGGTAGAACGTACCGAGATTGGGCGCCCGGACGGCGACCCAGCCGTCGGGAATTGCGCCGGTCCGGAAGGCGCCGCCATTCGTCGATGCGCGCGGCTCGGCGGAGAGTACCGGCGGCGGCGCCGGCGCGGCGGGCGCGTCTGCCGGCGCGGCGGCCAGGAGGGCCGAGCGAGCGCCCGGGGTCTTTGAGACGAACAGTTCGAGCCCTTCGACCTTGACCGTCATCTCGCTCCAAGACGAGGCCTCGAACGTCTCGAGCAACGCTTCGATGTCTTGCAGCTTGATCTCGCTCACGCTCCACCGACCTCCTCGGCCAACGAGGCCGCATCCGCCGCGCGGATCGCGGCGAGCAAAGGCGGCAAAACGGTTTCGGCGACGATGAATTCAAGACCCGCCCGGAGCGCCGCCCGCACGCCTTGATCGGAGGCGACGGCGCCGCCGCGCGCGCCGCGCGCGCCTTGCAGCCTCCCAAGCACGGCGCCAATCTTGTCGGGATCGGCGGCGTCCTCGTTCGTCGAAAGATCGACCGCATCCGCGGCTTCCGGAGACGAGGCGGCGACGACGCGCAGCGGCGCGTGCTTCGCTGCCCAGGCGGCGAGCGTCGCCAGCGCTTCGTCCTCGTTTTCGTCCGGCGTCTCCACGGCGAGCGCGCCCGCATAGATTTTGCCGGCGCGCCCATCGACCGTGACAAGTCTGCCGGCGAGGGATTGAAGCGCGCCCTTGCCGCAGCCGACCACGCAGGCAAGGCCGAGCGCCCGCCCGACCACGGCGGCGTGCGACGTGCTGCCGCCCTGCTCGGTCACGACCGCGCGCGCGGCGATCATGCCGTGCAAATCGTCGGGGCTGGTCGTCGGCCGCGCGAGAATCACCGCTTCGCCCGCGCGCGCCCGCCGCTCCGCCTCGTCGGAATCGCCGACGACAACGCCGATGCCGACGCCGGGCGAAGCCGCTTCGCCCGCGGCGAGCAATTCGGCGTTCTTCAAGGCGGCTTCGCAAATGCGCGGACTCAACAGGAGACGCGCCTGATCTGGCGTCAGCCGCCGCAGCGCCGCCTTCTCATCGATCAATCCTTCGCGTACGAGCGCGACGGCGATGCGGGCGGCCGCTTGCGGCGCGAGTTTGGCGACGCGCGCCTGCAAAAAATAAAGGCGTCCGCGCTCGATCGTGAATTCAACGTCCTGCACGTCGCGGCTGGCGCGTTCAAGCTTACGCGCGGCTTCAAGGAGCTCGGCATGGACCTTCGGCATTTCCGCCGCCAGCGCGCTCAACGGTTGCGGCGTGAACTTGCCGGAAACGACGTCTTCACCCTGCGCGCGCGGCAAATATTCGCCGTAGGGCTCCGGCGCGCCGGTAGACGGATTGCGCGAAAACAATACGCCGGTTCCGGAGCGCCGATCGAGATTGCCGAAGGCCATCGCCTGAACGGTAACCGCAGTGCCGAGATCGTCGGGAATATGGTTGTGTTGGCGATAGCGGCGGGCGCGGCGCGAATTCCAAGATTCGAACACGGCGCGAAGCGCGCCGCGCAATTGCTCGCGCGGATCGGCAGGAACCTCCGCGCCGCAACTCGCCCGAATCGCATCGCGCCACGCCGCCGGCTCTTTCGCCGGATCGAAATCGGGCGCGCTCGCGCGCAGGACGATATGCGCGTAGAGGTCGAGAAAGCGTTTATGCGTGTTGCGGGCGAAAGCCGCATCGCCGCATTCGGCGGCGAGCGCCGCTTCGGTTGCGTCGTTTACGCCGAGATTGAGCACCGTGTCCATCATGCCCGGCATCGAGACCGGCGCGCCGGAGCGCACCGAGACAAGGAGCGGGCGCGGTCCCGCCCCGAAGCGGCGGCCGGTCTTGGACTCGAGCCAAGCGATCGCCGCCTCGATCTCATCGTTCAGGCCGGCCGGCGGCTCGCCCGAGGCAAGATAGGCCCGGCAGGCGGCGGTGGTCACGACAAAGGCGGGCGGCGCGTTGAGGCCGAGCGCCTGCATCCGCGCCAGCGACCAGGCCTTGCCGCCGATCAAGGCGCGTTGCGGCTCGCCTTCGCCGTCGAGACCGAGCGTCCATTGTCCGAAGGCGACCGTCATCGGCGCGCCCTATTCCTGGCGCTCGCGCTGCATCAGGCGCAACAGGTCCTCATGCAGCTCGAACCACAGCGTGTGATAGCTCTCGATCCTGGCGTCGCTGACCCAGGCGATCGCGCCCTGCTCGGCCTTGTCGAGCGCCGCGGCGAGTTTATCGCGATAGATGCGCATGCGCGGGACGGCGCTGGCGAGCTGATCCAAAGCCGCCTCGGCGCGCTCGTGGAAGTCGCCGAGCCGGTCGATGATCTTGGCGTCGTACTCCTTGTCGCTGTGATCGTTGGGCGCGCGCTCGCCGCCGACGCTTATCGTCTGCCACTCGGTGATGAGCTGCTTCAGCAGCGGGTTCAAGCGCTCGAACGCGTCATAGCCGGCCTGAAAGGCGGGATTGGCCCGCACGTCCTCGTAAAGCCGCGAATAGTCCGAATCGAGCAGCATGCGGGCGGCCGGCGCGAGCAGGTAGCGGCCTTGCGTTTCGACCGCGCGCTTGCCGGCGACAAGCTTGGCGAGTGTCTCGCGCACGACCTCCAGGTCGAGGCCGAGAATGCCGGCGACGTCCTCCGCCGTCGCGTGCTTCTTGATCGCAAGGCCATGCATGACGAGATGCGCGTCGTTCACGTCAGGCGCTCTCCTTCCCAGCCGAGGCGTTCTCTTTCAGCGCCGCGACGACGTGGTCGCGCACGGCGCGGCGCAGGATTTTGTTGGCCGAGGTCTTCGGCAATTCCGGCCAGATCTCGATCCCCTTCGGGCGCTTGTAGCTGGCGAGCTTATCGCGCGCATGCGCCATCACCCGCTCGGCGTCGAGGCCGGGGCGGCCGGAGACGACGGCATAAACGCGCTCGCCCCATTTCTCGTCGGGCAGGCCGATCACCGCGGCTTCGATCACGCCGTCGCAGGCGAGCAGAACGTCCTCGACTTCGCGCGGATAGACATTGTAGCCGCCGGAAATGAGCAGGTCGTTCTTGCGGTCCACCAGATAGAAGAACCCGTCGCAATCCATGTAGCCGATATCGCCGGTATGCAGCCAGCCATTGCGGAAGGCCTGCGCCGTCGCCTCGGGATTGTTCCAATAATAGGCCATGGTCTGCGGCCCGCGGCAGACGATCTCGCCGCGCTCGCCGGGCGGCAGCGGCCGGTCCTGCTCGTCGACAACGGCGACGTCGACGATCGTGAACGGCCGCCCGCACGAGCCGACGCGGTCATGATCCTCGGGCTTCAGGCAGGTGATGACCATCGGGCTTTCGGCCTGGCCATAAGTCTGCGCGAAGATGCGGCCGAACCGCTTCTCGGCCCGCTTCAGCAAGGCCGGCGCGATCGGCGAGGCGCCGTAGCTGATCGAGCGCAGCGCGAATTCCGCCTCTTCGATACCGGGCGCTTCGAGCGCCATCGCCAGCATGGTCGGCACGAGAAATGTGTGCTCGCAACGTTCTCGCGCGGCGAGCGCGACGAATTCCGCCGGATCGAATTTCGGCATGACGAGCGAACGCAGGCCGCGCGTCAGCGAAGGCAGGAAGAACGCGCCCGAAGCATGCGCGATCGGCGCGGCGTGCAGGAAGGTCTCGCCGCGGCGCAAATCCGGGGTCAGATCGGCGAGGAAGGCCGAGAGCTCGGCAAGCTCGCCGCGCGTCGTCAGCGTCACCGCTTTCGAGCGCCCGGTCGTACCTCCCGTGTAGCCGAGCCGATAGGGCGCATCAAGCGCGCGGTCGACCGCGCAAGGCGCGTCCGCGCCCGACGCGGCGAGCGCCAGCAATTCGGCCTGCCCGATCGAGCGCTCGACGCCGAGCCGGGCGATATCCGCTGCGGCCGTCAGATTGTGGATGACGCCGCGGCTTAAGCTGTCGCGCAGCTTGAACGCGTGATTGTCGAGCGTCTCGCGGACGTTCAGCGCGACCCGCACCAGGCCGCTTTTGGCGAGGGCGTAGTAGACGACGAGGCAATCGACGCCGTTCGGCAGCAGGACGCCGACGCGGTCGCCCGGCGCAAAACCGCTCGCCATGAGCGCATTGCCGAGCCGGTCCGTCAGCGTGTCGAACTCGCGGAACGAGAGGACGCGCTCGCCTTCGGCCAGGCAAGGCGCGGAGCCGTAATGGAGCGCGGCGCGGCGGATCAGGCTGCCTATCTGCATGTCGCCGCCCTTGCCTGTCAGCGCGAAGAGGCGCGCAGCTTTTCGATATCGGCGCGCTTCAGCCGGGACCCCTTATCCCTGAGCAGGCGCGAGTTGGCCTGATCGAGCCGATAGAGCTCGTCGGCAAGCGGCTCGCCGGCATGGTATTTGACCCAGGTCTCGCAAAGATGCCGATATTTGGGCTCGAGCGCGGGCGGGCGCGCCTCGCGCGCCATCCGGTTGTACTCGGCAAGCCCGATCACGCCGCGTGTCGTGTTGTAACGGTCGAGCTTTCCTGGCAGATGGCTTGCTCCGGGATAGATCGGGCCGCTTGTCGGCGTGTAATCCTCACCCTGCAGAATCGAATAGGGAATGAGCGAATAGAGGCGCTGCGCCGCGTTGGAGTGCTGCATCATCGTATATTCGCTGAGGCGGTGCGAGGGATGCGCGCCGATGCACAGGCCGACCAGAACGTCGCGGCTATATTCATCGTTGAACAGCGGCCGAAAGCGCTCGGCGCGCTCGTCGACCGTCATCCAGTCGGCGACCTGGTAGACGCCGGCGACATGGGCGAGGTCCTTGACGATCGAGAAATAGGTGATCGCGCCGGCGTCCATCATCTGGTCGCGCGACCAGCCGGCGACGCGCCGCCACAGCTTGTTGTTGGCGTCCTTGACCTTCTCGGTCAGCGACCGGAAGCAGGCGGTCAATTCCTCGCGCGAGCCCATCGCGACGGGCAGATAGCCGTCGGAGAGCGAATCGGACGTGTAGAGGCCGACGCCGACCAGTTTGTCGGCGGCGAATTCCGGCTTCGATTCGAAGCTGCCCCAATCGTCGACCAGGTAGAAGTGGCAATCCTTGACCGCCATTGTGACGGTCAGGTTGTTGTAGGGAACGTCGCGGGCGACGTCGTCGAGCCAGGGGAAGTCGCTTTCGGAAAGGTCCATGAAGTCGCGCACGATCATTTCGCGATCGTCGCCGAGCTTGTAGGGGCCGGAATTGTGCAGGCTGATGCGGCTTTCGCAGGAGATCAGGAAGCCGTATTGCGAGGCTGCGGCCATGAAATTCTGCGCCGCCTCGTGCAATGCGTCGCCCTGCTTGCAATCGTACATGTCGGCGTGGAAAACCTGGATGCGCCGCTCCGGCAAGAACTGGCCGCGATGGCCGAACTCCTTATTGGTGATATGGCCGTTATTGCGGTGCCAGGCGAGTTGGAAGCGCTTCCAGAAATCCATGACATAGATCAGGTCCTCGACCGCGTCCTGGGGGCGGATCAGGCCGAGATTGATCAGCCATTCGCGCCCGAGCAGGTAGAAGCCCGGCAAGGCCCAGCCCATGGACGGATTCTGGATTTTGATGCCGGCGTTGCGCGCGCGGTCGCCGATCTCCTCCGCCGACATGCGCGATTCGATCTTACGCAGCAGCGACGGATAGCGGTAGTACGACATCATGTAGGACAGCATCATATAGGCGGGAACCGGAAACAGCTTGGATTCCTGCACCGTGCGCGTGACGCAGAGCCAATAGGTTTCGTCGGCGCTCGCCTGGACGAGATTGTTGGTCTCGAGCAATTGCGCGTAGGAAATGCGGCTCGAAGCCATTGCGGTGATCCTCCCCGTATCGCGTTTGCCCAGCGCGCTATTTGTTCAGCCGCCAGATCTTGGCCGTCATCTCGACGCCGGTCTGGTACGCTTCGGCGGTCTTGGCTGGCGCCGTGCACTCGATTTCGACGCGGTCGCCCTCCCTGATCCCGCTCACCTTGGCGTTCATCAGGCAGGGAATGCCGTATTCGCGCGTCAAGATGCCGAGATGCGAGCGCACCGTGCCGCCGGCGCAGATCACGCCTTTGAACTGTTCGAGAATCGGCGCGGTCAGCGTGCCGCCGCTGTCGTCGATGATGGCGACCGTATCGGCGGGGACGCCGGAGGCGAGCAATTCGAGCACGCGCTCGCTCGAGCGGATATAGCGCGCAATGCCGACCAAATTCTTAGGGTATTTGACGACATTGTCGCCGATTCCGCGCTGCTCGCGGCCCTCGGCGTCCGGCGGCGCCACTTTGGCTTCCGGATGCTCGAAGCTGAACGTCTTGATGTCATCGCCGATCCCGGTCGCCGGCTTATACGCTTCGGGCCGCTCGCGCACCGAGATCATTGCCGACCAGTCGAAGCGGTGGCCGGTCGCCAGCAGCTTGTTCTCGATCGCCGCGAAATCCTTGGCGCCGATCAGGTCATAGGATTTGTCGAAGACGAAACTCGCCCAATCGCCGCCGACCTCGTCGAGCCTGCGCCGAACCAGGTCCTTGATCGCCGCATGATAGGCGTCGACCACGACCGAAGCGCTCGGCTCGGCGTATTTGTCGCCGTCAATGTAGAGCTTGGCCACGTCTCCTCCCTCCCATTCGAACGTTTTTTTGCAGGGCGCTTTCAGGCGCCCCGATTGAGCGCGAGGATGACGCCGCCCGAAGAGGCTGTCAACAAGATGTTAGGACAATATTGTAGAACAGATTGGCCTAGCGGCCCGCGAATTCCGCGGCGTAGGTCTGGCGCAATTCGCGCTTGAGCACTTTGCCGGCGCCGTTCTTCGGCAGGCTGGGGACGATGCGCCAATATTTGGGGCGCTTGAACCGGGCGATGCGTTGCAGGCACAGCGCCTCAAGCCGGCTAAGATCGACAGGCTCGCCGCCTGCCGGCACGATCAGCGCGAGGACGCTTTCGCCCCATTCCGGATCGGGCACGCCGATCACCGCCGCCTCGCCGACGGCCGGGTCCTCCAGCAGCACGTCCTCGATCTCGCGCGGATAGATATTGGCGCCGCCGGAAATCACGAGGTCCTTGGCGCGATCCAGAAGGGTCAGGAATCCCCGCTCGTCGATCGCGCCGAGATCGCCGGTATGCAGCCAGCCGCCACGCAAAGCCGCGGCGGATTCTTCCGGCCGTCCCCAGTAGCCAGCCATCACCGTGTCGCCGCGCACGACGACTTCGCCGATCGCGTCTGTCGGCGCCGGCCTGTCCTCTGAGTCGACCACGGCCACCTCGATCCCGGTGCGGGCAAGGCCGACCGAGGCCATACGCGCTTCGTCGCCGGCGGCGATCGCGGCGGCAAGCAGCGGCTTCGGCATCGCGGCGATCGTGCACGGGCTTTCGCCCTGGCCATAGCCGTTCCACAGCCGCGGCCCCAAAGCCTCGTAGCCGGCTTTGAGGTCGGCGGCGTAAACCGGCGCCGCGCCGAGCAGCACGGTGCGGATGTTCTCGACCGGCGCGCGCGCGAACGCCGGATCGCGCAGCATACGCCGCAATCCCGTCGGCGGGACGAAGAAGGTCGCGCGATGGTAGAGCCGTAGCAAATCGGCCAATTCGGCCGGCGAAAAGCCGCCGCCCGGCGGCAGGATTTGATGCGTCGCCTTGGCGATATGCGAGAGGCCGAACAGGCCGGTCGCATGCGACTGCGCGGCGAGATGGATGTGGCAATCGTCCGGACCGAGCGCGTCGATATCGGCGAGGTAGAGGACGGCCATGCTGATCAAATTGCGATGGCTGAGCATCGCGCCCTTGGGCCGGCCGGTCGTGCCGCTCGTATAGAAGATCCAGGCGAGATCGTCGCCGCCGCGCTCGGCGACGGCGCCCGGTTCGCCGCCGACGAGTCGGCGCCAGTCCGCTTCGCCAAGAACGATCAGCGGGACCGCCGGCGCCAGCGCCTGGGCCAGCGCGTGAGCGAGGTCGGGCGTCGCCAGGCACAATCCGGCCCGGCAATCGGCGGCGATAAAGGCGATCTCGCGCGCATGCAGCTTGGCGTTGACCGGAACGGCGACCAACCCAGCGCGCCACAGCGCGAAAAGAGTCGCCAAGTATTCGGCGTTGTTGGCCATGGCGAGAATGACGCGGTCGCCGGGGCGGAGCCCCAGCGCCGCGAAGCCCCCGGCGAGCCGCGCCGCGAGCGAGCCATAGGCGGCGTAATCATAGCGGAGCTCGTCGCCGACCGAGACGGCCGCGCAGTCGGGGAAGCTCCGCGCCGGCGCTTCGAGAAACACAGCCAGGTTCATCGCCGGCCCTTACGCGCGTTCGAGCAGCGTGACGGCGACGGCCGCTTCCTCGACGCCGCGCAGGCCGCCGCCATTCTCGACGAGCCCGATACGCGCGCCCTCGACCTGCCGCGCCCCCGCTTCGCCGCGCAACTGGCTGACAATCTCGAAGACTTGGCCGAGACCCGTCGCGCCGATCGGATGGCCTTTCGATTCGAGGCCGCCGGACGGATTGAACGGAATGCGCCCGCCGATCCGCGTTTCGCCGCGTTCGGCCGCGGGGCCGCCTTCGCCGAGCGGAAAGAAGCCGAGCATCTCGCTTTGCAGGATTTCGCCGAACGCCGTCGCGTCATGGCATTCGACGACGTCGACGTCCTCCGGGCCGAGGCCGGCAAGCTCGTGAGCGCGCCGCGCCGCCTTGCGGGCGACATGATCCTCCAGCCGGTCGGGATCGCGGCGTTCGCCGGACATCAGCACGCTGGCGCGGATGCGGACGGCGCGCGACGCCTGGCCAAGCGGCTGAGCGCAAACCAAGGCCGCGGCGGCGCCGTCGCTGATCGGGCTGCACATCGGCAAGGTGAGCGGCCAGGCGACGAGACGCGCCGCGAGCACCTCGTCGATCGTGAAGGGGCGGCGATATTGGGCGCGCGGATTTGCGACCGAATGGGCATGGTTTTTCGCGCTAACGACCGCCATCTGGCGCTGCGTCGTGCCGAATTTCGCCATGTGATGGCGGCAGAAGGCGGCGTAGACGTCCATGAAGACGCTATGTGGCGCGGCCGCTTCGGCTTCCGGCGGCGGCGTCACGTCGCGCCCCATCGCGGCGAGGCTGGCGATCGTCTCCGCCCGGCGGGAGAGGTCCCAGCTTCCCTCGAAAGCGGCCATCGCCGCGGCCGGATCGGGCGTCGCCATCTTCTCCGCGCCAAGCGCGAGCACGCAATCATAGGCGCCCGAGGCGACCAGGGTCTGAGCGAGATGGAGAGCGGTCGAGGCCGAGGCGCAGGCGTTCTCGACATTGATCACCGGCGCATTGCCGAAGCCGAAGCCGTCCAGCGCCGCCTGGCCGCGAATGCCGTGCTGGCCCTCCAGCGCGCCCTGCGTGGCGTTGGCGAAAATGATCGCCTGGACGCGCTCAGGCGCGGCCTCGGCGTCGGCGAGCGCCGCGCGCGCCGCCTCGCCGGCGAGGTCGCGCAGCGGCCGCGACGGGAAGCGCCCGAACGCCGTCATCCCTGCGCCGACAATCCATGCTTCTCGCATCGCCGGCTCCTTGCCTCGCCGTCTTTTGTCATACAGGATTGTAGTATGTTCATCCAAAGCGACGCGCTGCAAGGGCGCGCCGCGGAAATCGGTGGGACATGTCCGAACTCGCGCCGCCGCCGCGGCTCAGCCAGCACCGCATCCTGATCGTCAACGACGACGGGATCGACGGGACCGGCCTCAAAATGCTCGAAGAATTGGCGCGCGCATTCACCGACGAGGTCTGGGTCGTCGCGCCGGACGAGGAGAAGTCTGGCTTCTCCCATTCGATCTCGATGACCGTGCCGATCCGCGCTCGCAAGCTCGACGACCGTCACTATGCGGTCAAAGGCACGCCGACCGATTGCGCCCTGCTGGCCATCTACGAATTCATGGGCGAGAAGCCGACCGTGCTTCTTTCCGGCGTCAATCGCGGCGCCAATCTCGCCGAGGACATCACCTATTCCGGCACGGCGGCGGCGGCGATGGAGGGCGCCCTGCTCGGCGTTCGCTCGATCGCGTTGAGCCAGGTCTTCACGATAGGCGGACCGGTCCATTGGGCGACCGCCCGCCGCTTCGCGCCGGCGATTCTCGAACGGCTGCTGACCTGCGACTGGGAGCCCGGCAGCTTCGTCAATGTCAATTTTCCCGATGCGCCGCCCGAAGCGGTGACCGGCATTCGGGTGACGACGCAAGGCCGCCGGCTGCCGGGATCGTTCCGGCCGGTGCGCCGCGTCGACGAGCGCAATTTTCCCTATTATTGGATCAAGCTCGCCTATGAGACGGGAAGCCTCGAAGCCGGCACGGACCTTCTCGCCATCGCGGAGAACGCCGTCTCGGTGACGCCGATGCAACTCGACCTGACCTCGAACACGTTCCGGCACTATCTGGACCGTACCTTCAAGGAAGCCTGACCTCACTCCGTCAAGAGCTCGACCAGGCGCTCGCGCAATGCGTCGTCGACGCCGAGCGCCTTGCGCAGGTAATCGTCGAAGGAGCCGTGCGCGCGATCGATCTCATCGAGCGCGGCTTCGAGATAGCAAGCCTGAGCGGAAAGAAGCAAAGCGATCGCCTCTGGCGAGGTCTGCGGGCCGAAAAGATGCGAAACGTCGCGGCGGTAGCGGTTGGTGAGATCGTAATCGTCCAGCACGACCTCGCGCGGCGCGCCCACCGCGAGAAGCAGCACGGCGGCGGCGAAGCCGGTACGGTCCTTGCCGCTCGTGCAATGCAGAAGCAGAGGATAATTGTCGGGCTCGGCGGCGAAAAGGAGCGTCCGCCGATATTCTTCGACATGATCGACGCCAAATCTGCGGTATTGACCGATCACCAGCGCCTGCAATTCGGCCGTGTCGATCCGCCCCGATCGTACCCGCTCGAGCATTTCGAGCGTGCCGGCCGGCAGGAAGCCGAGCTCGAGCGTGCGGATGCGCGCGCCCTCGGGCAGGCGGTTGGGCTTGAGGGCGCGCTCCAGATCGGTGCGGAAATCGACCAGCCCGCGCAGGCCGAGCGCGTCGAGCCGCGCAAGATCGGCGCGCGTCAGATCGGCAAGGCTGTCGGCGCGAAACAACCGGCGCCAGCGCGTATGCCGGCCGCCCGCAACGGGATAGCCGCCGAGATCGCGGAAATTGATCGCGCCTTCGAAATCGAGGCGGCGGGTATAGGCTTCGCTCATAGCCGGGCGATCACCCGACCGGCGGGAAGCGTGATGTCGTATTCCATATAGACGGCCTTGACGATCCGCCGCACCGGAAAGCGATCGACCGGATCCAACGACGAGCGATCCGGAAAGGAGATCGAGGCCGGTCCTTCCCAGGCTTCGCGCAGACTGTGCCGCGAATCGGCGGCGACGAGTTCGGCCAGCGCCGGCCGCGTCGTCGCCGGATCGGCGGAAGGGATGATCCGGAGCCCGGTCGTCGGGCCGTTCGAGCCGAGTTGCGAGACCGGCTGCTCGGGCCGCATCACGATCGTCGCGAGCCTGACGCCCGCCGGCCGCTCCAGCTTGCCGACAATCATGTCGCGATCGCGCGCCAGCTCGATCTGCGCGAGCTTCTTCGGAAAGCCCCACACTTCGCGGCCGGCGAGAAGCGGCGGCTCGGTGTCGACGAAAATCTGCTGGATGTAGGTGAGCGGCTTGTCGTCATAACGCGCATAGAGCCGCAAAATCGCCTCGTGATACGGACCGAACGTGCTGAAAGGGTACCAATAGACCGAGAGATTGGCGCAAGCCGGCTCGATCAGCTCCAGCGGCTCGGGCAAGACGTCGAGAGCGGCGTCCGCATCGGTCTCGAATTTGATCGAGACCGCCTGCGCGTTGCGGTAGTGATAGGGCGGCGCCTGGTACGCCGGCGCGTCGGCCGGCATCGAGTAGCCGAGCCTTTCGAGCGTGAGCCGTCCTCTGCCGCGCAAAGCCTACTCCTTTTGTTTAGGCGATCACGTACTGTCGGGCGCCAAAGAAGACGGTCTCGCCTTCGATCATCGACGCCTCCGGACCGGCGACCGCGCGAGCGGGCGAGCCCGCCCCGTGATCGGCTTCCGCCGCCGCTTCGCAGCGGCCGCTTCGTCTTGCCGACCAAAAAACCATCGTCGCATAGCTTGCCGAAGCGCCGCGCGCCGGCGAGGCCGATCCCTTTCGCGCCGCCGGCGCTGAACACGGCCATTCTCCTCGGTCGCGGTCGCGCTTGCGCCGGCCCGTTTTATGTCATGCGACATTGTATGACAATAATGTTCATCAAAACTGTTGACGATCTTGGGTCTCGTCGCTACGCTTTGCGTCAACAAGCTGCGGCTGCGCAACGCCGCCTGGAGGAAACGTTACCGGGAGCGAGCGGACGCCATCCGGGAGGAAGCCGCGCCGCGGGCGCGCCGCCTTTCGGCCCGTCTTCTCTCTCGAAAAGTTCACGCTCGCAGGGAGGGAAGCATGCAGGTGAAGACCTTGATTGCCGCCACGGCCGGGCTTTTGGCGACAACCGCTCTGGTCGACTCAGCGGCGGCGCAGGAAAAGTCCAAGACCGCGCTGAAAGTCGCGATTTTCTCGGTGAACGGCGCCTCGCCGACCATTCACACGATGATCGAATCGGCGACCGCCGCCGCCAAGGAGCGCGGCTGGACGGTCGAGACCTATGACGGCAATGGCGACCAGGTCGCCACCAACAATCAGGTCAACACCTTCATCACGCGCGGCTTCGACGCGCTGATCAACATCGCCTCCGCCAATACGCAGATGGGCGGCGTCATCGCCAATGCGGCGAAGGCGCACATCCCCTTCGTCTCGACTTTTTCCGGCATGGTGCCGGGCATCACCGTCGATATCGGCTCGAACAACGTCGCCGACGGCGTCTTTTCCGCCTCGGCTTTGGCCGCCCGCATCGACGGCGAAGGCGAGGTGTTGAAGATGAACTGGACGGTGCTGCCCGCTTTGGCCGAGCGCGACGCCGGCTTCCATGCCGTTGTCGGCGAATACAAGAACATCAAAGTCACCGAGATGGAGATCAAGGTTCCCGGCCAGGTCGACGACACGTTCAACAAGGTCACCGATTATCTGACCGGCCATAAGAACGTGAAGGCGATCTGGATGGGCTGGGACGAGGTCGGCGTCGCCGCGGCGCGCGCCGTGCAGCAATCCCATCTCGAGAAGAAGCCGTTTGTCGTCAGCATGGATGGCAACGACGCCGCCTATGACATGATCCGCGAGAGCACGCCGTTCTGGCTGACGATCGCCTATGACGTGCGCGGCATGGGCGTGCAGGCGGTGCAAGCGGTCGCCGACGCGGTCGACGGCAAGTCCTTCCCGCAGCGCCAGATCTACAAGAAGCCGTGCCTCATCGCCAAGGAGACCGCGCCGCCGAAGGGCCAATATCCCGACTTCAAGACCTGCGTCCTTTATTCGGCCGATTTGCCGAAGTCGAATTAGGTTTTTCGCCGCTTTAAAGAGATCATGTCCGCGACGAAGGCTGCGCCCGCCCTGTCCGAACCGGACGGGGCGGGCCAAGCAAAGGCCGAGATATTTCTCGAAGTCGCGGGACTGGTGAAACAGTTTCCCGGCACGCGGGCGCTCGACGGCGTCGATTTGACGATCCGGCGCGGCGAGATCCACGCGCTTCTCGGCGAGAACGGCGCGGGCAAATCGACGCTGATCCGGCAGATCTGCGGCGCCAGCCAGCCGACCGAGGGGCGCATCCTGGTCGAGGGCGCGGAGGTCTCGCTGCCCTCGCCGCAGGCCGCGGCGGCTTTGGGCATTGCTGTCGTGCATCAGCATTTCAATCTCGTGCCGCAGCTCTCGGTCTGCGAAAACCTGCTCCTCTCCGAAAAGCTGCCGCGCCGCGCCGGCTTCTTCGTCGATTGGCCGGAGGCCCATCGCCGCGCGCGAAGCTTGCTGGCGCGGGTCGGCCTCGATGTCGATCCGCGCGTCGAGGTCCGCCGCCTCCGGCCGGACGAAGCGGCGATGGCGGCGATCGCCAAGGCGATCGCCACGAACGCCAAGCTGATCGTCCTCGACGAGCCGACGACCGCCCTGCTCCCCGCCGAAGTCTCGGTCCTGTTCGCCCATATGCGCCGCCTCGCCGCCAAAGGCCACGCCTTCCTCTATGTCAGCCATCGCCTGGCCGAAGTGTTCGAAATCGCTGATCGCGTCACGGTGCTGCGCGACGGGCGCAATGTCGGCGCTTGGACCCGCGAGCAGATGTCGCGCCGCGCCATCATCGAAGCCATCGTTGGCGCCCAGAAGAGCTGGGACGAGGAGGCCGCGCCTGCCCAGCGCGAATTGGGCGAGGTCGTCCTGCGCGCCGAGGCGCTGCGTGGCGGCCGGGTTGCGGAAATGTCGTTCGAGCTGCGCAAGCATGAAATCCTCGGCGTCGCCGGCCTGCCCGGCAGCGGCGCCGAAGAGGCGCTCGATCTCCTCTATGGCCGCACTCCGAAGGCTGGCGGGCGCCTCAGCGTCGGCGGGGCGGAGGTCGATTTCCGCTCGCCGCGCGACGCCAAGGCGGCGGGCCTCGCCTTGGCGCCCAAGGATCGCCATGCCGAGAGCCTGCTGCCGGGCGCCAGCGTCCGCGAGAACATCTCGCTGCCCAATCTCAGCCAATATGTCGCCGATCCGGTCATTCGCTTCATTCGCCGCCGCAAGGAGCGCAGCGAGGCCGAGCGCATCGCCAAACGCCTCTCGGTCAAGACGTCGAGCATCGAGGCGCCGATCGATTCGCTGAGCGGCGGCAACCAGCAAAAGGCCGTGCTCGGGCGCTGGCTCGCCAGCGGCGCCAGGATTTTCATGCTGAATTCGCCGACCGCGGCGGTCGATATCGGCGCCAAGGCCGAGATCTACGCTTTGATCCGCCGCATCGCCGCGGAAGGCGGGGCGGTGATCTTCACCTCGGCGGAGGTGGAGGAA
>Ga0209062_1000508_pt1 | contig 112643 bp, 87 predicted proteins | sample Coa_R2_2_FD_187158 | JGI IMG/M metagenome (GOLD analysis project Ga0209062, IMG submission 187158) | Surface soil microbial communities from Centralia Pennsylvania, which are recovering from an underground coalmine fire - Coalmine... | ecosystem: Environmental > Terrestrial > Soil >...
TGAACTTCAACTACAAAGTTAGCGGAGCTAATGAGGAACTCCGGCCTGTCCGCGTGTTCGATGACGGATCAAAAACCTACATCCAAATGCGGGCCGATGTTCAGAACCGCGAAGCGCCCGTGCTAGTAGTCATGGGGTCTGACGGAAAGGGCGAGATGACGAACTATCGCGTTCAGCAACAGACCTACATCGTGGATCGACTCTTCGACCGCGCCCAACTGATTCTCGGGGCCGGAAAGAAAGCCCAGAAAGTGGAGATCAGCCGTGAACAACGCCCCAAAGGATAATCTCGGAACCGGCAATCAGGACGTGAAGCCCATCGACTCGCCCGCTGGAATCGATCTGCACCCGAGACCGAACACTTCCGCACGTGTCAGCAGGCGCGCTGGGTTGGCGGTTGGTACGGTGGCGATCGCACTCCTCTCCGCGTTCGCCTATGGGGGATATCGCCGTCAAATTCGCGCCCAGGCGGCTGCCCATGACGCCGGTCTACCGAGTGCGGTCAGCCCAGCCACAGCATCGGCTAACGAAGTGTTGAAGGACTATCCCCTGCGCGATGCTTCGGTCCTGGCGAGTGATCCGAACCAGTTGCAGGCGCCGGGTTCCTTACGAACCGGCCAGCCCCAGCCCGGTGCTCAGAATTGCGGATACGATCCGCACTCCGGTCAACCCTACCGATTCAATCCTGAAACTGGACAACCCTGCGCCTCTTCTACTCAGGACCGCGTCGTCGTACGGCAGCCTCCTCCTTACCCGCGTGCTCAGACTGCCACTTCGGTACCCGAGCCGTCACCCGAGGAGCGCCGACTCGCTGCTGCATACCAGCGCGAGCAGGAGGCCATGCTTGCGCCGACGGGCATTCGCTCCGGCGGCGGAATTTCCTCGCTCACCTCATATCCAGGGTTCGGCGCGCCTCCTTCCACACCCAATGATCTTGCTCAGGTCGCCGCGTTGACTCAAGCTCTCGGCGGTGGTCGCAGCACGGCAGGTTCTCCGGCGGTGCCTGCGTTTCCGACAGCGGGCAACCCGAACGATCCCGACTATGAAAGCCAAAATATGCAGACCGCCAAAGCAGCCTTCCTGGCCTCTGCACAACAGCGCAAGACCGACGATTACTTGCGCTCCACTCGGACGGCGCCGCTCGGTGCATATGAGATCAAGGCTGGATGGGAAATTCCGGCCGTCCTCGAACAGAGTTTGAATTCTGACCTCCCTGGCGAAATCAAGGCCCTGGTCACGTCAAACGTATTCGACACCGCGACCGGGCGATACCTGCTCATTCCCCAAGGTTCGCGGCTGGTTGGAAAATACGATTCCCGCGTTTCATATGGACAGGATGGCGTCCAGGTTGCCTGGGACAGAATCATCTTCCCGGACGCATCGTCAGTGGACATCAATGGAATGGTGGGACTCGACTCGCATGGAAATGCTGGCCTCCGCTATGACGTCGATCATCACTATAAGCGCCTCTTCGGGTTCGCCGCGCTGACGAGCGCCTTCTCCGCCGCGTTTGATCTCTCGCAGCGCAACACGCAAAGTGCGCTCACATATCCGAGCATTGGCGATACCGCGAGTGCTTCTGTCGGCCGCGAAATGAGCCAAACGGGCGCCCAGATCACGCGGCGCAATCTCAACGTTCAGCCGACGATAAAGGTGCCCGTCGGCTACAAGTTCACCGTTCGCGTTAATCGGGACATTCTCTTCGACGCTCCATACGTACCGATTCAGGCAAACCCTCTGCCGATCGAGCCTCCAGGCCAGCTCAGGCGGAGGAGCGGCGTGTCGAGCTTCAACAATGTTCCGAATGACTGAACATCGACGGATTGGGATGTGAAAGGGCGAAAGGTGCGACTTTTTCTCCGCTTAACATCGGATGTCAACGAGCGGCTGCGGTTCATGATGCGGCACCGTGGAGACCTCTCCCGATACGTCGATACCGCCCTTACCTCGACGGATCTTGGCACGGTCGAGGTTGAAGCAGTGATTCCGGGCAGAAGCGCCCCAGCTTTGACCGCAGTAATCTCTGGCCGAGCCAACGCACGGGTTCGATCCGCCGCCAAGCAGAGAGGTTGCAGCGTGACGACTCTTGCGAACAGCGCACTTCGGAAATGGCTGGAAGGTGAAAATGTCTGAGAAAGCGGATGGCCCAGCTCGGGTGCGACTCGTCGGCCTTTGGGCCAGTATTGTGGCGGTGATCGCCGTGAGCGTGACCGTTGTCGCGGACAACCATCGCGCGGGCTTTGGCCGCGTAGTCCCGCGAGAAGAGCAGATGGTCCTTCTGTTGATCGCCGTGCTGCTCTTCGTTATCCAAGTGATTGCCTACCTGATCTCCCGCACCAGGCGACCATCCACACCCGCAGCGGCCCGGACTCGATCCGCCGCACCGAGCGCGGAAAATCGATCTTGAGGAAGTCTATGAGTTCTGAAATCATGCACCAGATCATTGAAACCATCGAGGAGGAAGTGAGTTCTCGGCCCTCACCGATTGAATTCGAAATGGCGTACCAGGCTCGCGTCGCGATAGACCGGATTAGGTTCGCCATCAAGCACACCGAGCAGTTCTGTCCGAAATCCGACCCGCTACGCGAAGCCGGGTTGCAATTGCTCGACGCTCTGGATCGGCTTCAGGAGGTTGATCGTCGGTTCCAGAGACGGTCGCGAATGCAGCCAGAAGCCAAAAATGGGAACCGGTCCAGGGGGTTCAAGGCCAATCAAAATGGCCGTGATGCCTCGCTGAATGGCGGGTCGCACCCGGAGGAAAGGCAAGCACACGCATGAGTCAGCAAGCAGCATTACAGCAGGTGCCGGATTCCCGCGAGTCGGAATCGCTCGCGATGAGCTTCGAACGCGTACTGAACACGGAAGAGGCCGCGGCCCTGCTGCAAATTCATCCAAAAACTCTACAGCGGATGGCACGCCAAGGGGCGGTTCCGGCCTTCCGGATCGGGGACCTGTGGCGGTTCCGCGCTTCCTCGCTGGATCAGTGGCTTCGTTCTGGATTATGCTCAAAGAGCCACTCGTGCCGTTAACGCGAAAGGAAGGTCTTCGTTGTTCACGCGCACGCGATATCAGTATGGAAGTCTGGAAACCAAAGAACGGAAAAAAGGAAAGGAGATATGGGAGTTTCGCTACTACGAGCCTGATGCTCAGGGCGAACGACAGCGCCGGGCCGTCATGGTCGGAACACGGGAGGAGTATCCAACCGAATCCGCCGCCAGAAAGGCACCGGTCGTACAAGCGATCCTGTTACGGCTTAACGCGGAACAGCCGGCTGCGCCCGGTGCCGCCAATTTTGGAGCGGTGATCGCACGATACGAGCAGGAAGAAATGCCGGAACGATATTCAACACGGGCTGCGTATCAGTCGTACATCAATAATCAAATCCGGCCGCGATGGGCGGACACGGCGATGAGTGCCGTGAAGCCGATGGCGGTGGAGGACTGGCTGAAGAACCTGGCTCTTGCTCCGAAGACGAAGAGCCATGTCCGAAGTCTGATGCACACAATTTTTCAGTGTGCGGAGAGGTGGGAATTGATCGAGAAGAATCCGATCAAGCTCGTTCGGGTGAAGGGTGGGACCAAGCGCCTCAAAACGCCACGGGTCCTCGCGCCTGAAGAGTTCCACTCATTATTGCCATTCATCCGGGAGCCGTACCGGACGATGGTGCTGATAGCTGGCTGTCTGGGACTGCGAGTCAGCGAAATCGTGGCGCTTCAGTGGCGTGATTTCGATTTCCCAGGACGCACGCTGCTGATCCAACGGAGTGTCGTTCACGGCAGAGTCGGAGACGTGAAGACCGAGTATTCGCGGGATAGCGTTCCGCTCGATACGGCAGTAGTCGAGGCTCTTATGCTCCACAAGGAACGGGCCTTCTCGACCCCGGAGGGGTGGTTGTTCGCCAATCCGGTCACAAAGAAACCGTACCACCAGGAGGAGATTCAGAAGAAGCATATCCGCAAGGCTGGAACTGCAGCCGGAATCGGCGACGATATCGGCTGGCACACGTTTCGGCACAGCTATCGGTCGTGGCTCGATGAAACCGGGGCGCCGCTCACCGTCCAAAAGGAGTTGATGCGTCACGCCAGCATCCAGACCACGATGAACATTTATGGGAAGGCCATGACGGACAGCAAGCGTCAGGCTCACAGCAAAGTTGTAGAGATGGTGTTAAACAGCAGCAAAAACGACCAAACCGCCGACCACAAGCAGCCGGTCGCGGCTATTGGGAGTTAATGGGAGTTTGTGGTGTGCCCGGAAAACCGCGTAACCTGTTGATGGGATTGGTTGCGGGGGAAGGATTTGAACCTTCGACCTTTGGGTTATGAGCCCAACGAGCTACCAGACTGCTCCACCCCGCATTTAGATTCTAACTCAAGGCAACCAAACCGTCAAACTCATGCGGGCTCGTTGTCAGGGCTCATGCGGGCTGCTCTCATCCACACTTTGGTTCAATTTGCAGTCGCGCCACTGAAGCGCCAGCTTCAGATATTTGCATCGGGCCCTGCAGCCGGGTAACTAACTTCTCCGGCCTCTACGTGCGCAAAAGGTGTCATCGCATGCGGCCGCACCTTGCCTTCACTCAAGATCTCCTCCACATGGACGCCGCGCGCAAGCAGCGCGTCTGCCACTAGCGATCGATGGCACCGCCAAGGTACCGCCTCCGCACACATGATCGCGGTGCGCTTCTCCGCGCCTAATTCAATCAATTTGCCCAAACTCTGGCGGAATGCGGGCGTCTGCATGTAGTCGGCATATCCACGAAACGACGCGTTTCGCCAGGCCGTATTCAGCGAATCCGAGCGCGCACGCCTCAAACCGCCCAAAGCGGAGAGATGCCGGTACTCAATCCCTGCTTCGGCGAGGCTCTTGGGGAGCGACTCGCGGTTGAACTGCGGGTTACGTCGAGATTTCGGGATCGTGCGAATATCGATCAGTTGCTCGATCCCGTGCGCCTTAAGAATGCCGACGAATTCCTCGATGCTGCGCGTCGAATGACCGACGGTGTAGACCGGAAATGGAGGCGCGCTCTCGTGCAAGCCTCAAAGTACCAGCCGACGCATCCGGCAGCAAGCCAGGCGTTGTGTAGGCCGCAGCATTGCAGTTACGGCCGAATCACGGTAGCTTAGAATTGTCCGGTGAGGTGCGAGAGTGGTTGAATCGGGCGGTCTCGAAAACCGTTGAACCTTTACGGGTTCCGTGGGTTCGAATCCCACCCTCACCGCCATCGAAAAGCGCAGGCCAAAAGTCTGAGCCGAACGACAAACCTATTCAGTTCGAACGGGCGAGCGCGTTACGAAGCCGATCGACGTGAGGTCGTCCCCGCGCGGCTGGATGGAGATGGCCGGCGTAAAGCTGACCTAGCGGTCAATGGACGAAGCGCTTAAGGGAGCGCCGTTTTCCGGATGATCAGCATCGCCGCGAGTCCTGTGGCGAACAGGCTGAGCGAACCCGGTTCAAGGACCTCTGAAACAACTACCATCCAATAGTCAACACCGCCCGGCAAAGCGATGCCTGTCACGCCGGTCTGAGTAACGAGTGTGTGCTCTGCGCCGGTCTGGCGGTGAGATCGAATGACGCTCCCATCTGTGTTCCGGGGTCGCTGCCGCTGTTTGTCCAGATGATCGCCGTAACCGTGCCCGGGTTGGCCCATTAGCAACGGCGGCGAGATCGAATTGCGTGACGTTGAAGTCTCCGGCCCCGGAAATCGTGAATTCACAATCGCGCGAGTACACGGGCTCCGGCTGATCACATCCGATCAGCGCATGATCGAGTCGCGTTTGGTTCCAACGGTGAACTAAGCCGCGCTTAGCGACAAGATTGGACCTAGCCGCAGTGACATAATGGGCTGTTTGCCAACCATCCGAAAGCTTTTGATCGCCAATCGCGGCGAGATTGTGCTGCGCGTTGCGCGTACAGCGCGCGCCATGGGAATCAGCCCGACGGTTATTTTTTCCGACGCGGATCGGGACGCGCCGCACACGCGGGCTGGAGACGAAGCGGTCGCGATCGGGCCGAGTTACCTGGCGATTGAGGCGATTATCGGGGCCGCGCAGCGAGTGAGAGCGGACGCGATCCATCCAGGCTACGGGTTTCTCGCGGAGAACGCGGATTTCGCCGAGGCCTGCCGCTCGGCCGGCCTGATATTCGTCGGGCCGCCGCCGGAGGCCATCCGGATGATGGGGCTCAAGACGTCGGCACGCGAAATCGCGGCGCGAGCCGGAGTACCGGTTGTGCCCGCCTACGATTCCCTGGCGGAGATTCAATTTCCGGTCCTGATCAAGGCATCGGCGGGCGGCGGCGGGCGCGGGATGCGCATCGTGCGGTCGGCCGAGGAGCTACAAGAGGCGCTGGAGGCGGCCCGCGGCGAGGCGGAGCGCGCATTTGGCGACCAGACACTGCTGCTGGAGCGCTACATCCCCGATGCGCGGCATGTCGAGTTTCAAATTTTCGGCGATCACCATGGGAATCTGATTCATCTATTCGAGCGCGACTGTTCGCTCCAGCGCCGTTACCAAAAACTTATCGAGGAGAGCCCGTCGCCCGCGCTTACCGAAGAACTGCGTCGCGAAATGGGCGAAGCTGCGCTGGGGATCGCCCGCGCCATCAGATACACGAACGCCGGAACGGTGGAATTTTTGCTCGCCTCCTCGGGCGAGTTCTACTTTATTGAAGTCAACACCCGGCTGCAGGTGGAGCATCCGGTAACAGAGCTAGTGACGGGGATCGATCTTGTGCGCCTACAGATTGAGGTTGCGGAGGGGAAGCCTCTACCGGGCCGGCCGCGCAGCATCGGGCATGCGATTGAGGCGCGGCTGAATGCCGAGCAGCCGTTGAACGATTTTCTGCCGGCCACGGGCACGGTGCGAGTGTGGCGTCGGCCGGAAAACGTGCGGGTGGATACGGCGCTGGAGCCGGGCACCGAGGTCGGGATTCATTACGACTCGCTGCTGGCGAAGATCGTAGCGTTCGGCCGCGACCGCGAATCGGCGCGGCGGCAGCTGGTGTATGCGCTGCGCAACACGGTCCTGTTCGGGGTTGAAACCAACCGCGACTATTTGGTCCAGTTGCTGAAGAGCGCCGAATTTCGCGAGGGCCGGGCGCACACGGCTTTTCTCCCTGAGCCGGAAGCGTCTTCGGATGTAAGTGAGTCCATTGCGGCGGCGGTGCTGTATTTGAACCGCAGCCCCGCGAAAGGCATCCCGCCGAATTACCGCAACAATCCGTATCGCGACGCTTCGATGAAGCTACGCGTGGCTGGCGAAGAAGTCACCGCAAGCTGGAAACCGGTTGGCGATCAGGAATGGGCCGTTTGCGTTGAGGACCGCCGCGGCGCACGCACTCATGCGTGCCGCGTCCACACTCTTCAGAAGGCGCACAACGGAAGGCGGCCGCAGCACCTTGCCGGTCCAGTAGGCGGTGGCGCCGTGCGCGGTCTTGAGAACACAACTCCCCAAATCACCCTCACGATATCAGGCATCGCGCGAACGTACGAAGTTTACGAAAGCGCCGACACAATTTACGTTCATACGGAGGACCAGGCGGCAATGCTGCAGCGAATGCCGCGCTTGCCGCGCCGGACCCGCTCGAACGAGCAAGCCGCGAACTCGCCCATGCCGGGCAAAGTTCTTCGCATCCTGGTGCGCCAAGGGCAGAAGGTAAATACGGGCGATCCGCTGGTGGTCCTAGAGGCGATGAAAATGGAACAGACGATTCGCACTACAATCAACGGTGTAGTGGAATCGATCTTAGTCAACGCCGGGCAGGTGGTCGCACCCGGCCAGATGCTGGTTCAAATCGCGGCCCAGGAGAATTCATAGATGAGTGACGTTGCTGTTGCGGCCGAACCGAAGATGCAATATCCGTACTTCACCGAAGAGCACGAAATGATCCGGAGAACGGTGAAGCGGTTTTGCCTGGAAGAGATCGCGCCGCACGCCGAAGAGTGGGACCACGCGGGCATATTCCCGCGCGAACTTTTCAAGAAGGCAGCGAACCTGGGGCTGTTCGGCATCCGTCTCGATCCGGAGTGGGGCGGCCTCGGCTTGGACTGGTGGGCTAGCGCCGCGTACATGGAAGCCATGGCGTATTCCGACTCAGGCAGCGTCAACATGGCGCTGATGGTGCAGTCCGAGATCACTCTTCCGGTATTGGCCGAGCTCGGCACACGCGACCAGAAAGAGGAATTCCTGCGGCCCGCGATCGCCGGAGATTGGATCGCAGCGCTGGGAATCAGCGAGCCCGGCGGCGGCTCGGATGTCGCGGCGCTGAAGACGCGGGCACGCATCGACGGCGATGATTTCGTCATTTCGGGCCAAAAACTTTGGATCACGAACGGTACGCGCGCGGACTTCATTATTCTTGCGGTCCGGACCGGCGAGGAAGGCCACAAGGGCGTCTCGATGGTTTTGTTCCCGACCAAGACCAAAGGCTTCTCGGTCGGCAAGAAGCTTCATAAGGTCGGTAACATGGCGTCGGATACGGCTGAGCTATTCTTCGACGAGTGCCGTGTGCCGCGCCGCAATATCCTGGGCGAGATGAACCGGGGCTTCTATTACGTGATGCACAACTTTCAGGGCGAGCGGCTGGCGGCGGCGATTCTTGCGCTGGCGGCATCCGAGAAAGCAGTGCGCGACGCGCTGGAGTATGGCGGCAGCCGCAATGCGTTCGGCCGGCCGGTTCGCGAGTTTCAAGTGTGGAGGCATCGATTTGCCGAGCATCTCACGAATATCGAAGCGGGCCGGTGGCTGACCTATCGCGCGCTGGATTTGATGAACCGCAAACAGAAATGCGTGCGCGAGGTCACCATGGCCAAGTTGTTCACCTCCGAGCTTTCCCAAAAAGTGACCTACGATTGCATGCAGTTGTTCGGCGGGTTTGGGTACACGACGGAGTATTCGATTGGGCGGAGCTGGCGCGACGTGCGGCTGAACACGATCGGCGCGGGAACCAGCGAGATCATGAAGGAAATTCTTGCTAAGGAAGAGAAGATTTGATCACCGGCGGCCATGATTCGCGTCGCTAACGGGCAGGGATTTTGGGGCGACTCGCTGGACGCGCCGCTGGAGCAGATCCGGCGCGGCCCGATCGACTATTTGACCCTCGACTACCTGGCCGAGATCACGATGTCGATCCTGCAAAAGCAGATGTCGCGCGACCCCCGGGCCGGCTATGCGCGCGATTTCGTGGAGATGATCCAATGCGGCGCGCGCGACATCCTGGAGCGGCGGATTCGGGTGGTAGCGAACGCCGGCGGCGTCAATCCGCAAGGCTGCGCCAGCGCGGTGCGGAAAACCGGCCTTACCGTGGCGATTGTCGCCGGCGACAACATTCTCGATCGGCTGGACGATCTGATTGCACGCGGAGTGGATCTGAAGAACCTCGACACGGGCGCGCCGCTCGCGTCCATCCGGCCGCGGGTGCAGAGCGCGAATGTGTACTTCGGTGGCGCAGCCATCGCCGATGCGCTGGGCACTGGGGCGCAGGTTGTGATCACCGGCCGCACCACCGATACCGGCCTGGTCTTGGGACCGCTGATGCACGAGTTCAAGTGGCGCCGCGACGATTGGGACAAGCTGGCAGCAGGCACCATTGCCGGGCACACGGTGGAATGCGGCGCGCAATGCACGGGAGGCAACTGCCAGGTGGACTGGCAGACGATTCCCGACATGGCCGGCATCGGTTATCCGATTGTGGAGGCCGAGCCGGACGGCACGTTCGTAATTACCAAGCACGCGGGCACGGGCGGACGCATAACCGTGGCATCGATTAAAGAACAACTCCTGTACGAGATGGGCGACCCGCGCGAGTACATCACGCCGGACTGCATCGCCGATTTCACTAGCATCCAGCTCAAACCCGATGGGCCGGACCGCGTGCGGTTCACGGGCATACGCGGACGGCCAGCGACCCAGATGTACAAGGTGTCCATCAGCTACTCGGCCGGATTCAAAGCCATGGGCGCGCTGGTCTATTCGTGGCCGGATGCGTACGCCAAGGCGCAGGCGGCGGACCGAATTTTGCGGGAGCGGCTGGACCGGCTGGGGTTGCGGTTCGAAGCGATCCGCAGCGAGTTTGTGGGCGCGAATGCGTGCCATGGGCCGTTGGCGGGTGCGCCATCGCCGCATATGGCCGAGGTGCTGTTGCGCGTGGGCGTGCGGTCGGAAGATCGTGCGGCGGTGGAGCGGTTCACGAAAGAGATCGCGCCGCTGGCGTTGAATGGGCCGCCGACCGTGACGGGATTCGGAGCCGGGCGGCCGAAGGTGGAGGAGATCGTGGCGTACTGGCCCGCGCTGCTGCCCAAGACCGAGGCGGTGCCCGCGATTTCAATGGTGGAGGCGTAATGGCGCGAGTGAAACTGCTTCGTGTCGCGCATGCGCGTTCGGGCGATAAAGGCCATACGGCGAACGTGGGCCTGATCGCGCTACGGCCTGAGTTCTATCCGCTGCTGGTCGAGCAGGTCACCGCTGAGCGCGTCAAAAACCATTTCGAAGGCATTTGTTCGGGCAAGGTGGAGCGCTTCGAACTGCCTAACCTAAGCGCGCTTAACTTCCTGCTGCACGAGAGCCTGGATGGCGGCGGCACGCTGTCGCTCAAAGCCGACCCGCAAGGCAAGACTTACAGCGCAGCGCTGCTGCGGATGGAGATCGATGTTCCCGATGCCCTCTTATCAGCATCTCCTGTATCAAGTTGACGGCGGTGTTGCGCGAATTACACTCAACCGGCCCGAGAAACGCAATGCGCTAAGCGCGGAGCTGGTTGGCGAGCTAAAGGACGCGATTGCCAACACGCAGGATCATTTAATCCTGCTTTCGGGCGCGGGCGCGGATTTTTGCTCGGGCGCGGATCTGAGCGGATTGCAGAGCATGTTCGAAGCGGGCGTCCTGGATCATTTGGTGAGCGCTCGAGCCATGGCCGACCTTTTCGTGATGATGCGGCGCCATCCGCGGCCCATCGTCGCGGCAGTGCGCGGACGGGCTCTGGCTGGTGGATGCGGACTTGCAACCGTTTGCGACATCGTTCTGGCGGCCGAATCCGCCCAGTTTGGCTACCCGGAAGTGAACATCGGGTTCGTGCCCGCGATGGTGATGGCGATTTTGAGGCGGTCGGTACCGGAGAAGCGCGCGTTCGAGCTGATCGTTGGGGGAGAAACCATCTCCGCCCAGCGCGCGTTAGAGGCCGGCATGATCAATCGCGTCTATTCCGATGACCAGTTCGAGGCCGAGGTTGCGGCGTATGTTTCGAAGCTCGCCGGCAAGTCGGCATCGGCCGTGCAGCTATCGAAACATTTGCTATATCAAATGGACTCGATGTCATTCGAGACAGCGCTCGAAGCCGGGGTGAACACGAATGCGATCGCGCGCATGACGGACGATTACCGGCGCGGCATTGAAAAATTCCTGAAGAAGTTGAATTAGCGTACGCCCGCGGCTAGTTTGACTGCGCGCCCCTGCTATCCTGGTACATACAGGACATCCGGATGCCGTTTTCCTCCATTCCCGACGCCATCCAGGAATTCAAGGCCGGCCGCATGCTGGTCATCGTGGATGACGAGGACCGCGAAAACGAAGGCGATCTGACCATCGCGGCCGAAAAAATCACGCCCGATGTGATCAACTTCATGGCCAAGTACGCGCGCGGCCTGATCTGTCTTTCGCTGGCCGAAGAGATCTGCGACGCGTTGAACCTGCCGCCGATGTCGGCGCGCAATACCTCGCGGTTCGGCACAGCTTTCTGCGAGTCCATCGAAGCCGCCGAAGGCGTCACCACCGGCATTTCCGCCGCTGATCGCGCCCGCACCATTCAGGTCGCCATCCATCCCGGAAGCACGCCCAGGGACCTGGCTCGCCCCGGGCATGTGTTTCCGCTCCGCGCCCGCGATGGCGGCGTGTTGGTCCGGGCCGGCCAGACTGAAGCGGTTGTAGACCTGGCGCGGCTGGCCGGCTTGCGCCCGGGCGGAGTCATCTGCGAAATCATGAACGATGACGGCTCTATGGCCCGCGTTCCTCAACTCACCGAGTTTTGCCGTCGGCACGGGCTTATCATGATTTCGGTCGAGGACCTGATTCGATACCGGCTGCAAACCGAGCAGCTGGTGCAGCGCCAGTCCGAGTCGTGTCTGCAAACCGAATTTGGCAGCTTCAAAACCATCGTCTATGCGACGACCGTGATTCCCGATCGGCACGCCGTCCCCGAACGGCATCTGGCCCTGGTTCAGGGCGATCTCGCCGGACGCGAAAACGTCCTGGTCCGCATGCACTCGCATTGCATTTATGGCGACGTCTTCGGCTCCACTTCCTGCGATTGCCACCGCGTCATCCGGAGCTCTCTGCAACAAATTGCGCAGGAAGGCGCCGGAGTTTTGGTGTATCTGCACCAGACCGGTCCCGGATTCCGCGATCACGCCAATTCCGCCACGCCCGACGGCCAGCGCAGGCTGCAGCACGAGAGCGGGATTGGCGCGCAAATCCTGAGCGATCTTGGGCTGCATACCATCCGCCTGCTGACCAATCATCCGCGCAAGGTGGTCGGCCTGGATGCCTACGGCATCGAAATCGTCGAACAGGTGCCGGTCTAGCGCGATCACGAGAGCACGTGGACCGGAACATTCCGCGTGCTACGCTCGTAATGTCCATACGAGAGGTTCTATGCCGAAGCTACGCCGTCTCCTGCCAGTTCTGACTGTTCTGCTCCTGCCGTCGGCCCTGGCCGCCGCCGATTCAAGTCTGTTGCGCCTGGTAATGCCCGACGCCAAGGTTATCGCGGGCCTGCAGGTGGATCGGACCCGCAATTCGCAATTTGGACAATTCGTGTTGTCGCACATGCAGCTCGACGATGCGTCATTCCAAGATTTCGTGGCACGCACCGGCTTCGATCCCCGGCACGACGTGGCCGAGATCCTCATGGCCTCTAACTGGCAATCGAGCACGCCTCAAAGCCGTTGGCTGCTTCTGGCAAAAGGCGTTTTCGATATCCCCAAGCTCCAGCAAGCCGCTCAGTCGGCCGGCGCCGTGGCCAGCTCTTTTCAAGGGACCTCCATCTATTCGTACACCGGCCGGTCAGCCCCGAATGCCGATAACGCGATCGCGTTTCTGGATTCTTCGAGTGCCGTCATGGGCGATTTGGCGTCGGTCAAGGCCGCCATCGCCAGACAACAGAGTAATGCCGTGGCCAGCGGCGACTTGATAAAGACAGTCGGCGACCTCAGCGCGAATAACGATTTTTGGTTTGTAACGCTTGTTCCGCTGTCGGAGTTCGCTGGGGCGATCCCGAACCCGAACGTGAGCAGCGCCATGCAGGGCAACACGCTGGCAGCCATCAACCAGGCCAGCGGCGGAATCCGCTTCGGCGATACCGTAACCATTTCCGCTCAAGCTATCACGCGCTCCGACAAGGATGCCCAGGCGCTGGTGGATGTGGTGAAGTTCGTCGTGAGCATGCTCCAGCTCAACCGCCAGAACAATGCCGTCGCCGGCCAAGTCGCCAGCCTGCTGGACACTCTGGACACCAAAACCAGCGGCAATACGATGAGCATGTCGCTGGCGATTCCCGAGCAGCAGTTGGAACAGATCATCGGCCAGGCGCCGCGGCCCCGGGCGGACAAGAAGCCCGTGCCCCAAAGCTAGCCCGTTACTGCCGGACCGGCCAACAGCGCATACGCACGCTGCCCAAATGCGGCCAACGCGGCGACGTAGTCTATTCGCACGGACCTAATCGCGCTGCCGTGGTCTTCCTTTGTGCGCCTCCAGGGAGTGTGAGGTGTACAGGCAAAAAAGTGAGAACCATGAATCAACTCCTACACCTTTCTCCCATCGAGCTGTGTGAAAGCAGGGTTAGGGGGGCGGTACATCATGCTGCAGGATTTACAAGAGTTGGGTATCGTTTGGCGCGAGTTGCGTCTTCAAACTTTTCGCGAGCAAAGACCATAAATTTTTCAAATGATCGCGACGATAAGAGACAGGACTATGGATTTAGGGCATCTCCCGGCCCGGTGGAGAGTCGGCGGCACAAAATTTTATTGCTGGTACTTGAATTGCTAAGCGGATGTGGTATGATTCTGGGATCTAGACTGCTGACCTCTCCGGCCCACGGGCGCTGCCGCAGGCCGCTAAACTTCAGAGTTCATTATAGTTCTGTCATACTCTGTAACGTCTTGAACCTTTCTGGAGGTTCACGCGTCTAAACGTGTTGAATGAGAGAAGCAAAAGAGAAATTGGAGAGCTAAACCTATGACGAAGACCGAGTTAAACAAATTCAAAGAAGTCCTGGAAAACAAACAGGCGGAACTGGCTCAGGTGTTAAGAAATCGTGAAGGCATTGCGATCGAGAAGAGTCCGGATGCCCTGGACGAAGTCCAAAACGCCGCCGAGCGCGAGTTGGCCATTCGCAATCTGGACCGCGAGTCCAACCTCCTGCGCAACGTCCGCGCAGCCTTGCACCGCATTGACGAGGGCACCTTTGGTGTCTGCTTGCACTGCGAAGAGGACATCAGTGTGAAACGGCTGCATGCCGTGCCCTGGGCGCCGTACTGCATCCAGTGCCAAGAAATCGCTGATAAGAATCAGGAAGAAGGCAACGAGAACCTCGACGACCTGCTCGTAAACGCAGCTTAATCGATATCGGTCTTCCCACAAGGGGCGCGAGAAGTACTCGCGCCCTTTGTGTTTCCTGCCCTACTCGCGGATTCGTATCCAGCTAAACATCCTGCCGGCCGCTTCCCCATCGCGCCGATAGGAGTGGAACAAATCTGCCGAACATCGGGTGCACACGCCACTTGGGTCGATTTGTCCCACAGTGCCGACATGTCGGCGCAACTGCCGAATGGCCGTCTCGGCCAAGTCGATCTTGGTTGTGCCGTTCAGGTCGGCGCGCTCGGGAAACAGGCTAGAAAATTGACTGGCAACCTCAGCGCCCACCTCGTAGCAGCATCCGCCGATTGCGGGGCCAATGGCAATTACCAGATCCTCGCCCCTGGAACCGTACAATTCCGCCATTTTTTCGATGGTTTCCGGGATGATCTGCCGGACCGTACCTCGCCAGCCGGCGTGTACCGCAGCCACGACGCGGCGGCGCGTATCGGCGATTAGCACCGGCAGACAATCCGCAGTACGGATCAAGAGCGCCAGCCCAGGCGCGCTCGAAACGAGTGCGTCGCCTGCGCCCATATCGCCCGGCCGGTCAGCCGGGATCACCGTATTCGAATGAATCTGCCGGAGTGTGGCCGTATTCGCCGGTGGGTCAGCGTTCAGACGTGTCCCGAAGGCGTGGTCAACCCACGGCAATCGCGCGAGCGCATCGGAGCGATAGACTTGACCTTCCAGCCGAAACAATCTTCATTTTACCGGAGCGCTCGGCCGCAACTCCCGGGTGTTGGCTTATTTCAACCACCGGCTATTGCGCAATATTGATCCACCGTCGAAACCAGATCCTTGGTTCGAACCGGTTTTGCCAGGAAACCCTGCATCCCGGATTGCCGGCAGCGATCTCTATAATCTTGCGAACAGTTTGCCGTCACGGCAACAATCGGTGTTGCGACATAAGCAGGCATCTGCCGCAGCCGCTCGGCGGTTTGAAAGCCATCCAAACCGGGCATCTGCAGATCCAGCAGAATCACGTCGAAGCTGCAGCGCGAGGCCGCTTCCAGCGCCGCCAGACCATCGCTGGCGCACTGCACTTCGTACGATCTCCGTCGCAGCGCGTGACTAGCGACGGTTTGCGCAATCGAATTGTCGTCCACCACCAGAACGCGGCCTCGCGGCCCCGGTTGCGCTACTTTGATCGCCTCCAAGGGGAGTTTCAACGGAATTTGAATAGTGAAGATGCTTCCCCGCCCCACTTCGCTCTCCACACGGATCGCACCGTTCAACAAAGTGGCGAGCTTCTGCGCAACCGCTAATCCGAGCCCGAGTCCAGAGTGCTCTTTCGCTGCCCCATTCTGCCGTGTATGAAACCCCTCGAAAATCGACTGCAAACGTTCGGCAGCGATGCCACTCCCGGTATCGCGCACCTTTACAGTCAGCGCAAATTTCGAAGCATCGTTACTCGCCCCGAATGCGGAAAGCTCAACCTCGCCGTGTTCCGTGAATCGTACTGCGTTGCTCAACAGATTGAACAACAGCTGCCGAAGCCGGAGCGCATCGCCGATGGCCGCCTCGGGCAACCTTGCATCGAATCTCCGGAGGAATTTCAGCCCTTTGGCTTCCGCCCTCGGCAAGAACTCAGCCGCGATTCCCTCCAGAATCTTCGGTAGCGGGAACTCGCTTTCTTCGGCCCGCACGTGATCGGAGGAAAGAGCCGAGTACTCCAGGGCACCGTTCAGGATCTGCAGCAGACTTTCTGCGCATTCACGAGCCGCTTCGACGTATTCTTTTTGATCGGCATCGAGCGTTGTCTCCAGCAGCAGGTCCGTCATCCCGAGAATGCCGCTCAGCGGCGTTCGGATCTCGTGATTCAGGCCAGCCAGGAACTGGCGTTTGATAACGCTAACTTCGTCGCCCGTCGACACAGTTGTGCCTCATTACCACCCATCGGCAAAGCTCCGACTGTGCTTTAACTTACCCAAAGCAAAATGCGCTCGCCGGCGTTTAGAACGAATATCCCACCGCTGCCTCGTATGTCCGAGGAGCGACAAAATGCGTTCCGCTAAACGTCGAAAGGAAGTTATACAGTGCGACCTTGTTGGTCAGGTTCTCCACGGTAAACCGAAGGGTGACCTTCCCACCTTTTTCTGAGTGGAGCAGGTTGTCCGTTCCGATCCCCGCATTGAACAGGTTGCGCGGTTTCACGCGGTCTGGGTTATGGTCGTCGTTCTCAGTCCCGGTTTGAGGCAGGGTCAACAAGGTGGACTTGCCCATCCCGTTGCAGGCAGTGATGGGAGTGTTGTAGGTAGCAAATACGCCATTGCAAGAAAACCCGATGGCCACCTGCTGCGCCGCGGTCAGCGCCAGCGCCGCTGCGACGTCCGGCACCCCGCTCACCACCAATCCGCTGTCGTAGCGCCACGTAAAATCGATCCATTCGGTATCTTTCGGCCGCTGATAGCGGAAGACGGCGTTTTGCTGATAGGCCTGGTCGTGATCGATGCGAAACACGCTGCTTGAAAATCCACTTAACGGAATCAGCCCGCCCACCTCTGGCGGAAAATACCGCGCGCGCGTGTGGCCTAACGTTAAGTACGCTTGAAATCCATGCAGATTGACTGTACTGACACGAGCGGTAACTCCGTCCACCTTCGAATTGTGCCACGCGATCGGAAACGTTATAGGCGTGTTGAAGAACACGCTGAAGTCGAACGCATTGTGGGTATATTTCCAGAAGTAATCGCCATCGATAATGATCCAGCCCTTGATTCCCTGCTGGAGGCCGCCGTCGAACTCGTTCCGATTGCCTGGTTTCAGCGGTCGCGATTCGGAACCGAATACGTTTTCCGCAAGACCTCCGCCGCCCGTTCCGCTGGAAAGGATCAGGTTCTCGTTGTATGGGGTTTCAAACGTTCGCGCATAGGACGCTCGGATGACGGTATTGGCGACAATCTGATAAGAAATTCCGAGCCGCGGCTGAACGCCGTTGGCGGATGAGAGGCCGTTGTATTGATCTTCCCGCAGTCCGGCATTAACGGTGAAATTCCCGAACTTGATCTCGTCGGTGATGTAGAAGCTGTACTCGTTCACATTGTGCCGGCCGTAGAACTTGAAGAACGAACCGCCTCGCGTCAAGTCGTACGGAACAATCCCAGGCAGCAAGTTCGAATTGGCAGTGTAGGACGGATTGACCATCGAGCAGGCGGTTGGGTTCGTGATGCCGGGCAGCGCCAACGCGTTGCCCGCGGCATCCCGGCACACCGGATTGTAAGCCGGGTCCGTGATCCCGAACTGAAACCGTTCATCCAGGCGCCATTGCTGAATCTGCAATCCGGCCTTAATGTCGTGACGGCCGTGCGTATGCGCGATGTCGGCCTTGACGCCCAGATTCGTCAGAAAGCGCTTTTGTGATGCGCTGACCGGCGTATCGGCGAACGTATTTCTGCTGGCGTAGTAATTCACCTGATCGCGGCGTACGTACGGATTCAGAGTAAAAAGCGTGTGCGCGCTAAACGTGTGCTGATAACCCGGCGCGATGTTCCAGGTCAGCACCCGCTGCTTCTGATCTTGCGAGAGCTGGTCCAAACTGTTGGGCACCTGAAACCAGTTGCGTACCGCGAACAGATCGAAGTGCACCGCATCCACCGGCGTAGGCTGCCAGTCGAGACGGTCGAAAATGCTTTCGTTGTTCCCGATGTCGTGAATCGGAAGAAGCTCGGGCGTGTCCAGGAAACGTCCCGATCGAACACCGTTCAAGGAGAGAAAATTCCCGAACGCCGGCGAGCCGAATCCCAACGACGCGTTCTCCGCCCAGGTGCCAAACGAACTCCAGCTCGAATCGATGGAGCCAAACGGCTTCGTGGCTCCCAGGCCGGAACGGGTGGAAGCATTTACCACCAGGCTGGTTTTATCGCCGTACTCGGCATTTACCGCGCCGGTAATGAGTTGCATATTCTGCAGCGCATTCAGCGGGATCTGGGTCGAAAACGTTTTGCTCTGCTGGTCGGTGATGGGTTGGCCGTCGATCATGTAGCTGGTGTCAGCATGATCGCCCACGGGGTGGAAAAACCCGTTGGCGTCCGCGGCCACCGCGCCCGTGCTGTAGGTGATGGCCTGGTTGAGAGCGCCGCCGGGATCGAACGTCGGCAGCTTCAGAAAAGTGCTTCGATCGACATCCTGGTGTGTCGAGGTGTCGGTCTCCACCTGCGCGCCCGCCGCTTCCACCGTCACCGATGTGGTTTCCGTGGCGACCTTCAACGTGATGTTCAGCGTAATCGGAAGAGTGCTCCGTACGTCGACGTGCTCGGAGTCGGGAGCGAATCCCATCGCCTTGACGCTGAGCTGATATTCGTTCATGGGAACGTTCGTGAAACGATAAGCCCCGGAGTTGTCCGTCGTCACCGTTTGCTGAAAATTCGTGACGGGGTGGGCAAGACGCACTTCAGCGCCCACCACCAGAGCTCCGGAAGGGTCAGTTATCGTGCCTTGAACGGTTCCACTGCTAATCGATTGCGCATACAAAACAGAGCCTGTAAGGCACAGTACAATTGCCGCGAGACGCCTCATTGTTCCATTATCGTTGGCCGCGTGCTTTCAGAAGCGCTTTGTCGCGCGGTTCCTCGAATCGTGAACGCGATGAATGAACGGCGACTCGGATGAAGGCCTCCAAGTCCTGGTGTGATGAAAAGCGCAAAGGCCCCCACTGGAGGCTAGACGTCGCCAATTAAGTCCCAGTTACTTTGTTTCGGCGGGAGTGGACGTTGCCGGACCTTCGCCGAGTATCTCGAGTACGGCGTCGCCGTCCTTGGCGCCATCGTAGTGGATCTGTTTTCCGTAGTGCGTCACGAAGCTTCCGGCCGGCACCGCCACGGTGCTGTCCGGATCGTACTTCGATCCCGTACCAACCCACCATGTTCCCGACAACACGGTGATGAAGCGATCGTTCGGATGGAAATGCGGGCGGCTCATGTGATGTGGATGCCACTTTGTCAGCACAATGTAAAGCCCGGGTTTGTTCGGATCTCCGTACAGCACCGCGGTCTCCGACACTTCCGGATTGCCCGTCCACTTGATCTGGTCCGGCAGTTTGATATTGATCGCGGCCGGATTCAAATCGCTAGCCTTACTCGATCCCAGCCATGCACAAGTCGAAATGGCGAGCGCAAGTTGCAAGCAGCGCCGCGGCGTTGAACGATGAGCCATACCTTCCTCCCGAATTTTTGCAGAACCTCGATTCACCTATGCTACACCGTCCGCGCCGCCCACGCACTCCTCCTTCGCGCCCCGCTTTCGCGCTCTCCATTCCGCAACGGAACGCCGCGGCCGCACATTTTCTTCGGCCGAGGACGCTGCGCCGTATTGCGCGCTCGCGAACGCCGATTGTGGTGTTTGCACCGAAGATCAATGGCGAGCAGAGCGACGGTTCCGCTGAAAACATCGCTTCCTTCAACGTTCGCGCTCGAAAGCTGCGCCCGCTGACGTTTTTCTGACATCGTGCTGTTTTTTAAGCTCAATTTCTAAAGCGCCTTCGAATGTGCGAGACTAGCGCATATGCCTGCACGGCGTGAGCCTCAACACGGCCGTAATCATTGGCACCGTCTCCGCGCGTTTTTTGTGCTCGCCATACTGGCGTGCTTCGTCATCGTTCAAAGCGCGGCCGCCCTATCAAATCATACTGACCACGATGGCGCCACAGATCACTGCTGCGCCGCGTGTCACGGCAGCCATTATCCTGTCGTTCCGACCGGCACACTCGTTTATTTCGCTCGCCTGGCCACTGCCGAGTGGCATCAACCCAACTATGAAGAGCGCGTGTTATCGGGTGAGTGGACCTCTGTTAACTCGTCTCGCGCTCCGCCCGCCTAACCTTTAATCTCCGGTTGTGTATTTGCCGCACTGGCCTGGTGCGCCTCCGTGCGTGCCGGCACCAGCGTTGCTCATTTTTATTATTACGGTTTGACAAGGAGATTAGTATGGTCAAGTTTATTCGATCTGTATTTCTTTTCGCGGCGGGTCTAGGCTTTACAGCCGGCGTGTACGCGCAATCTTTGGGTAATGCTGGAACAATTGAAGGTTCTGTCGCTGATCCCTCCGGTGCTGCCATTCCGAAGGCACAGGTATCGATTCGAAATCCATTGACGGGCTACAACCAGACCACCATATCCGGTTCCGACGGATCGTTTCGGTTGAGCAACCTGCCTCCGAATCCATACCAGCTTCAGGTGGAAGCTCCAGGATTCGCAGTGTATTCGCAGAATATCGACGTGAAGAACGCGGTACCGATCCCGGTGAAGGTTTCGCTTACCGTCGCGGGTTCGAATACCACGGTGGTGGTCGAAGGCGCCGCTCAAGCACTGGAAGTCGATCCTTCCGCGCACGTTGATATTGATCGCAGTTTAATTTTGAAGCTTCCCTCTTTTGACCCGGCCGGCGCGCTGAGCCAGGCGATTACACTCAGCACTGGCGGTGTCGCCGCCGACGCAAACGGATTCTTCCATCCGCTCGGTGACCACGCGCAGGTGAGCTTTGTCATCGATGGACAACCCATCAGCGATCAGCAGAATAAGCTAATGTCGACCCAACTTCCCGTCAGCGCCATCCAGAGTATGGAAGCCACCACCGGCACCCCGTCGGCTGAGTTCGGCGACAAGAGTAGCCTGGTTGCACAAATCACAACCCGCTCCGGGCTCGGCGCCATGCGTTTGTTTGGCAGTATCGGTGCAAACTACGGCTCGTTCGGTAGTGCCGGCGGTGCTCTCGGCCTGGGGTTCGGCACAGAAAAATTCGGCAATTTCTTCGCTGCCGAAGGCATCCGCAGCGGCCGATTCCTCGACACACCCGAATTTCGCCCCATTCACGACGTGGGCAACGGCCAAAGCCTGTTTGATCGCTTCGATTATCAACCATCAGGTAAAGACGTGTTTCACCTCGACCTATTCGCCGCGCGCAATTGGTTTCAGATTCCAAACGATCTCGACCAGCTTGCTCAAGACCAGCACCAGCGCGTTCTCACCTGGAGCATTGCACCAGGTTACCAACACACTTTTAGCGCGAAAACTCTCCTGACTGTCAATCCGTTCATCCGCAAAGACCAGGTGAACTACTACCCCAGCGCCAATCCTTTCAACGATACGCCCGCTACTCAAAGCCAGCAGCGCCAGCTATTGAATTGGGGTGTGAAGGCGGACGTCGCCACTACCACCGGCCATCAAAACATCAAATACGGCGTCGATCTTAAACAAACGCGGCTTCTTGAGAATTTCCAATTCGGTATCACAGATCCAGCCTTCAATGACCCCTGCATTAACCCGGATGGCTCGGCCGCCGGAGATCTCAATATTTCCTCGCCCGATCAGTGCGTCGCGGCGGGTTTCGAGCCGAATGTTTCCGACAATCCCGACGTCACCGGTGCGCCGTTCTCGGCCGGCCTGCTTCCCTTCGATCTCACCCGCGGCGGCGGCCTGTTCGCCTTCCATAAGACCGCTGCCATTAACCAGTATGCGTTCTACATACAAGACTCGATTACCGCCGGCCGGTTCGAGTTCAATATCGGCTTCAGGCTAGACCGGTACGACGGCTTAGTCTCGAAAACTGGACCCCAGCCACGCCTGGGCATCGCGTACAATATCAAACAAACCGGGACAGTCCTTCGCGTCGCATACGCCCGGACATTCGAAACACCTTTTAATGAGAATCTGCTGCTCTCAAGCGCAACGGGAATCGGCGGCCTGGCCCAGAACGTGTTCGGCTCCACATCGGCTCCGATCGAGCCGGGCTTTCGGAACCAGTTCAACGGGGGTTTTCAGCAGGCGATCGGCAGGTTCCTGCTCATTGACGCAGATTACTTCTGGAAGTTCACCCATAACGCCTACGATTTCAGCACGCTGCTGAACACGACCATCACCTTTCCTATTGCGTGGCACAATTCAAAACTGGATGGCGTTACCGGCCGCGTGAGTACGACGAACCTGAAAGGGTTTCAGGCCTACTGGACCGTGGGCCACACCCGCGCGCGCTATTTCCCTCCTGAAACCGGCGGTCTCATCCCGCAAGGCACTCCGCTTGCCGGAGGCGTATTCCGGATCGACCACGACCAGGTATTGCAGTCTACCCTCAACCTGCGTTATCAGCACCGGAGCGCTGAGTGGGTTGCGTTCATATATCGATTCGATAGCGGCCTGGTGGTCAGTGGCGTGCCAGATGCGGCCGCGGCACTGGGCTTGACCCCCAATCAACAAGTCACCATCGGACTCGCCTGCAACGGCACGCTTGCCACGGTTGCCGCTCCGCTGAGCGACTGCCTGAGCGCGAACGGCGGCCCGGGATTGGTCACATCCAAGCTCCTTACGCTGCCGCAGGGCGGTTATGATGGCTTTCCGTCACAGGAGAACGACGACCATAATCCGGATCGCGTCAAGCCGCGCAATATCTTTAATATCGGCCTCGGCTCGGACAACCTCCTGCACTCTGAAGGTCATCTCCGGTACACCGCGTCATTGGAAGTTGAAAACCTGACAAATACAGTCGCGCTTTATAATTTCTTATCCACGTTCAGCGGCACGCATTTTTTGCAGCCCAGAACTTTTATCGCGCGAGTGGGCCTTTCATTTTGACGGCCTAATATCCGGGAGACGTGATACGGTCGAGGCTCCTGATCACGTCTCCCGAACCCGACATCGCGGAAAGACCGTGGCGCACGCACTGCTGCTTCCGGTGCTATACCGTTTTCGGCGTGAATACCGGTCACTTCACGTTCAACACCAAACCTGACTGGCTGGTTGATAGCGAGTTAGAGAAATTCAGTGAGTTGACCGGCCCCATGACCAGTGTCACGCGCACCTGCGGCGGCATCTTGAAATTCAGGAGGTTGGGGTTCTGATCGGCGTATTGCGAAGGATCGGGAACATAGACCCGAATCTGGTACACGTCGCCAGGAATGCCAGAGACCGGACCGACGGTAGCTGCGATGCCGTTCGCATAAAATCCATCGACAAACACGGCTGGTACCTGATCGGTGACGGCATAAGGTCCCGCCAAGGAGTAGGAACCTACACCCGTAGCGTAGATCGTAATCGCCGAGCCAGTCGATGCGGGATTTTCCGGTGAATTCCTCGTGCCGTCCGCGTTGAGAATGTATCCCTGCCCGAAGCCGCTGCCGTCCACGGAGTAAATTCCCGGAGATGCAGGCGCGGCTGGCAGCAACACCGTGTTGGACAGATTGCCGCCCGTTGAGACTTGCGCGACGAATGCGCCAGAAATTTTCGCATCGCCTGGAACTTCCGCGACCACCGATGTGGGACTCACCTGCAAAGCCTTCAGCGGAACGCCATCCAGTACAATCTGCGCATCGGTTCCGAATCCCGAGCCGGCGGCCACGATCGTTTCTCCCGGCGCTAGCGGAGCCGCCATCCGGCTGGCAAGATTCTGAACGGTGTCCAGACGCAACGCGGGAGCCGGCTCAAGCGCTATCTTATTCGCCACAATGATCCCGCCCGAGGTGAATGACTGGCCGGGATCGCCGCCGACAAAGATACCTCCCAGCGCCAAAGTCGACCCGGCCACCAGCAGATTGCCGTCCGAATCTACGACGGTGGCATGAGCATCGAACGCGCGCGTGTCGCCGAGATAGGTGGAGAACAGAAGGTGTGATAACGTTGAGTCCAGCTCCGCGACAAAGCCGGAACGCGCTGCAAAAGACGTCTGAAACGGCGCGTGCAGAGGAAAAGCTCGCGAATCGGAAGACCCGCTGATCACCACATTTCCCACTGAGTCCAACGCGATGCTCTCGCCTGCGTCCGCCACCTCGCCTCCCAAAAGCGTGGCGGCCTGAATTTGAGACAAATCGCTACTCCACTTGATCACGAACGCGTCGGCAGAGCCTCCAGCGGGCAGCTCCCCCGGAAGACTGGGAATGGCGGGTTCGGGCCTTGATTGAAACGCTCCCGGTGTGGCGGGAAAGGGCGAACTCCCGATCAGAAATAACATTGCGGTGCCCGTGGCGTAGACATTGGACTCCCGGTCTAGAACGATCGACTGAATCGACAATCCTGACAGCGGTGCCGCTGCCGCTATGTCAGTGGCGGTTGGATTTACTTCGATCACGTTTCCCCGGCCGGCGAAATAGACGTCTCCATTCTTGTCCAATGCCAACGCAGTTGCCTGCTGTACCACGTTCTTGCTCTTGTCCATCGGTACATACGTGGAGTAAATCAGCCCGCTCCCTTGCGGATTGAACTTGGTAACAAACGCCGATGTCGGACCGGGGAAGCATCCGATCAACCCGGTGCAGAACGAACCTTGTTGGAACTGAGTATTGTAAACTCCCGGCGTGGTGGGCAGGCCGCCCCCGCTCTGGCCCGCTATGTACGGATTGCCCGAAGAATCCACCGCGACTGCATACGATGTGGTTCTGCCATCCGCGAACAAAGTTGACCAGGCCAGCGATCCGTCGGGATTCAATTTGAACAAGAAATTCGAAGCTTGAAATGCTCCACCGGGGAATGTCGGTTGAAAAGCCCCATCGGTTACCGGAAAATCCGGCGAGGAGGTTGTCCCGGTCAGGTAAACGCTGCCATCCACGCCCAGCGCCAAGGCCGTGGCGGCGTCGTTGTAATTGCCTCCGAAATATGTCGCGAACTTGATGTTGCCGTCCGGATCCAGCTTCAACACGTAAACATCCGCACTGGCTTCGGCGGCCGCGAACAAGTATTGGTCTGAAACGAGAATTTGCTTGACGGGCGCGGCGAGGGGATCGATCACGGTCAGTGTGGAGAACCCGTCGCTGGACATCAGGATTCCACCGCCATAAACCGCCGCATACAGCGTGCCGCTGGCGGGATCGGCAGCCAAAGCCAGTGCTTGTACATTGCTCTTGAGCGTCCATGTCGCGCCGCCGTCCGTACTCTGAGCGATGCCGTATCCGGTCCCATAAAGAACTCCGGCGTGCTTGGGATCTGCCAGGATTGTGTTGATAAACGTGTGGTCAGGCAATGCGGCTACGGTTGTGAACGACTGCCCGTCATCGGTGCTCATAACAATGCGGTTGCCGGTACTGGCATAGATCCTGCCCGGTACAAACGGATCGAACGCGATCGAAAGAAAAACGAACGGCGTTATAACGACTGCCCAGTGTGCGCCGGCATCGCCGCTCCGAAGCAGACCGTTTCCCGTTGCGGCGAAAACGATCTGCGGCGAGTTTGGGTCGATCCAAATCCCGTTCACATAATTGGAGCCGCTGCGCACGTTCCCAAGGCCGAAGTCGAGCAAGGAAAACGTCATCCCGCCATCGACGCTCTTGAACAAGCCAATGCTGGTGCCCGCATATACGACACTCCCGTTCCCCGGCGCGACGGCGAGCGTGAGGGTTGAGGTGGCAGGCGTGAGTTGACCAAGCTGTTTCCACGTGGACCCAGCATCGCTGCTGGTCCAGATCAGGTTGTTTGCCGCTGCATATAGCGTGCCCGGGTTCCCTGGATCGGCAGCGATCGCATTGAAGCTGGCCACGCCGGGCGGGTACAGCTTTTCGGTAATCGATGAACCGGTTTGAATCCGGACCAGGGGCGAGCCGCCGGGAGCCGGCTGGACCGCATTGACGACCGGAAGATCGGTGGCCGATGTGCTCCCCGCAATATAAAGATTTCCTTGCCCGTCCGTGGCCGCTGCCGCCACTACGCTTGACCCGCTTGCCGCGATGGTTTTGACCCATTCAATAGCAGGCGCAAAATCGGCGGCGAAGGCGGCTCCGGAAAAGAGAACAAAAACAGCGAAGAGTCTGCGCATCGGCGAAGTCAGACCTCTGGAAGATACGGGCGCGGTACTACCAGTATGAACTATCCCCACTCACCCGCTGTTTTTGCGGCGCTGGGGATGCGCGGCGACCCGGTTACTTCCCCACATAGCTGACGCGCCAGATGGACTTCGATCCGTCGTCGGTGACGTACAGCGCGCCATCTTTGCCTACCGCAACGCCCACTGGCCTGCCCCAGGCTTGGCCGTCGGCAGTAACGAAGCCCGTCAGGAAGTCTTCGTAAACACCAGTTGCATGCCCATTCTCGAGAGGAACGCGGACCACCTCATAGCCCGAGCGAACGGCGCGATTCCAGGAACCGTGCTCGGCCGCGAACAGATCGCCGCGATATTCCTTCGGAAATTGGTCGCCGTCATAGAACGTCAGGCCCAGCGAAGCGTTATGCGGCTGCAGCAGCACGTCCGGCACGATCACCTTGTCTTTCAGCTCCGGATGTTTTCCGTTGAGCCGGGGATCGGGGTTGCCGCCGATGTAGTAAAAGGGCCAGCCATAGAATCCGCCCTCTTGCACGTGCGAGATGTAGTCGGGAACCAGGTTGTCGCCCATGGCATCGCGCTCGTTCACCGAGCACCACAGTTCACCGGTTGACGGATTCACGCCAATCCCCACTGGATTGCGGATCCCCGAGGCATATACCTGGACGAACTTGCCTTCCGGTGTGTACTCCAGAATGTTGGCGCGGTGGTGCTCGCTCTCGTGCGTGTCCGGGTCATCTATGTTCGAACCCGAGCCGACGGCCACGAACAGGCGCTTGCCGTCCTTGGAAAATGCCAGGTCGCGCGTCCAGTGCATGCCGGCCGCGGGAAAATCGTTAAACAATAGTTCCGGCGGACCGCTCGCCTTCAAATCGCCGTTCTTATAGGGGAAGCGCACCACCGAGTCGGTATTGCCCACGTACAGCCATTTCGAATCCGCGCCCGACGGGTAGAAAATTAGACCGAACGGCTGCTTCAACCCCGTGGCGAATGTCGACACCTGCTCTGCTTTCCCGTCCTTGTCACGCCCCCGGAAGACCTTGATTTCGCCGGTACGGCTCTCGGCCACGAAAAAGTCACCATTGGGCGCAAGGCGAATCTGCCGCGGCTGATTGAGGCCGCTGGCGTACAGTTCTACTTTGAAGCCGGCCGGGGCCTGGGGCCAGGCGTCAGCCGGCCGCGCGATCACACGCGGAAAGTTGGGCGTCGACTTGGTCTCGAACGGCTTCGGGAGATCCTTCGGAGTGATGTGGTGGAACATTCCCGGCTTCAGCGCTTGCCCATCCACGTAAGCGCCCTGCCCGGTGAGCACGTTCTTGCTGTCCACCTTGCCCGATTCAGCCGCCACCAACCATCCTGCAGCCAGAACGAGCGCCGCAAAGGAAACCGTATACCGAAACTTTTTCATGACTTCTCCCCCGGAATCGATTTCAATTATATCGTCGCGGCTAACCCGATTGCGTTTCGGATTCTTCCGTCCCATAGCCAATTTATTACTAACCTCCCGGAAACCTGGCTGGCCAGTTTGTCGCGAATCCCGAACTGCTCCGTCCGGAATGCGCCCGCTGCGCCATGGCGGTCCCGAGATGTAATAAGCGAAGGCATCCACCTCTCCCCAATGAGCCATGCCGCGGCCGAGGCGTTCCACTTCCAATCGCCGAATGGACGCCATGGTTGGCTCGTGGTTGAAGACCAGCTCATACGCCACGAAGTGAGGAATGCGCGCGGCGATCAGGCGGTGCGCCAGGGCCAGCACAGCGGCGCGATCGAGCATCGTAATCTCACGCGAGATCCGTCTGCGCTCGGCGCGCAGCGCCGGTATTTTGCGGGACCCCGCGAAGGCGCCTGACCAATTCGCTCCAATTCACAATTCCGGCCAGAATACAGCATCCTATGGCCCTCGCCGCGAGACACTCTAATCGAGCCCGTAACCGGGCTTCGAATCTGGATAGGACTTGGTATTATCCTTCTATTCGCCCGCCGCGAGCAGTGCTTTTTCGCGCGACGTGCGGAGCCGTGCTATGCAGTTATCTCCACGCCGCCTTCTGCGGATCGTTCTGAGCCTGGTGATCATTGCGGTTTTGTGGTACCGCACGGCCGGACAATGGCGGGAGCGCGGCGGCTTATGGGTCACGGGCGCCGTCGTTCTTTCTATTCTCTTGCTTCTGGTGGTCATCGTCGAAGTAACCGGAATGCAGCAGAAATGGCGCAAGCAGCGCGACGACGTCCCGAAGAAACCGCTAGGCTTGTAATCTTCCGCGGCCGGGGCCAGCCCACGATGGCCGGTAATGGCTACATCGGGGCACGAAGCGGACACCGCGTAAAACGAAATCGCGCGCGGCTGCCTTTGTAAATCGTGCCGGAAAGCGCCTACTGCTTCTCGATGCGCATTCCGTAGAAGGAGCGCCAGACGAAATACGCCGAGATCAGGAAAAACACGGCCGCTAGTACGTTGCTGATACCCGGGCCCCGCTCGTTTGTGAGCGAGACCGCGAGTTCGACGGCCAGCAAGCCGAACAGCGTCGTGAACTTGATGATCGGGTTCAGCGCGACCGAGGAGGTGTCCTTGAACGGATCGCCAACTGTATCGCCAACGACGGTGGCGGCGTGCAGGTCCGTGCCCTTCTGCTTCAGCTCGGTCTCCACAACCTTCTTGGCGTTGTCCCAAGCGCCGCCGGCGTTGGCCATGAAAATAGCCTGGTACAGGCCGAACAGCGCGATCGAGATCAGATAGCCGATGAAGAAGTACGGTTCGACGAAGGCGAAAGCCAGTGTAGCGAAGAACACGGTCAAGAAGATGTTGAACATGCCGCGCTGCGCGTACTGGGTACAGATCTCCACCACCTTTTTGCTGTCGGCAACCGAGGCCTTGGTGGCGCCTTCGAGCTTGATATTGGCCTTGATGAATTCCACCGCGCGGTAAGCACCGGTGGTCACGGCCTGTGTTGATGCGCCTGTGAACCAGTAAATCATCGCGCCGCCGGTGATCAGGCCGAGCAAGAACGGAGCATGCAGGATCGAAAGGTTGGCGAGCAACTCCGGTTTAAGGCCGTTCGTGAGCGCCACGATGATCGAGAAAATCATGGTGGTAGCGCCCACCACCGCCGTTCCGATCAGCACCGGCTTGGCGGTCGCTTTGAAGGTATTACCGGCGCCGTCGTTCTCTTCCAGGTTGTCTTTGCCCTTTGAAAAATCCGGAGTAAATCCGAAATCCTTCTTGATTTCGCTCTCGATATTGGGGAGCTGTTCGATGGTGGAGAGTTCGAAGACGGACTGGGCGTTATCGGTGACCGGGCCGTAGGAGTCGACTGCGATCGTAACCGGGCCCATGCCCAAGAATCCGAACGCCACTAAACCAAAGGCGAAAACGGCCGGGGCGAGCATCAGAGAAGCGAGTCCCTGGGTGCTGATCCAGTAGCCGATCGACATCAGTGCCAGCATGGCAAGCCCCAGCCAATAGGCACTGAAATTGCCGGCTACCAGCCCGGACAGAATGTTCAGGGAAGCGCCGCCTTCGCGAGACGACGTGACCACTTCCTCCACATGGGCCGAGTGCATGGAAGTGAAAACCTTGACCAACTCGGGAATGATCGCGCCCGCCAAAGTACCGCACGTGATAACGGAGGACAATTTCCACCACAGCGTTGTATCGCCGTTCAAGTTGGGAATGATTTGGCTCGAAACCAGGTAAGTCAAGCCGATGGAAATGATGGAAGTGAGCCAGACGAGCGAAGTCAGCGGTCCTTCAAAGTTCATGCGGTCAGCATTGCCGTACCGGTTTTTCGCAAAGATGCCGTTAATGAAGTAGGAGAGGCCGGAGGAGATGATCATGACCACGCGCATGACGAAGATCCACACCAGAAGCTGAACTTGAACCAGCGGACTGGTGACGGCCAGCAAGATGAACGTAATGAGCGCGACGCCTGTCACGCCGTAGGTTTCGAATCCATCCGCGCTCGGTCCGACCGAGTCGCCCGCGTTGTCACCGGTGCAGTCGGCAATGACGCCGGGGTTACGCGCGTCATCTTCCTTAATGCGAAAGACGATTTTCATCAGGTCGGCGCCGATATCGGCGATCTTGGTGAAGATTCCGCCGGCTACGCGCAGCGCCGCGGCGCCCAGCGACTCGCCAATGGCGAAACCGATAAAGCACGGCCCGGCATAGGCGCCCGGGACGAACAGCAGAATGAAAAGCATGATCACCAGCTCAATGCTGATCAGCATCATGCCGATGCTCATACCGGCCTTGAGCGGAATCGAGTTGCAGGGATACGCTTTGCCGGTAAGGCTGGCGAAGGCCGTCCGCGAATTGGCGAAAGTGTTGACGCGAATGCCGAACCAGGCTACGCCATAGCTACCCGCGATTCCAATCACGCTGAACAGCAGGATGATGAAGACCTGCAGGGCCTCCATGTGCTCCAGCACGCCGAAATAAATCAAGATCACGGAGCCAATGAAGATCTCGAGAATCAGCAGGAACTTACCCTGGGTGATGAGATAGGTTTTACAGGTCTCATAGATCAGCTCGGAGATTTCCAGCATGGAGCGGTGCACGGGCAGGTTACGCAATTGCGTGTAGGTGAGAAACCCGAACAAAAGACCGAGCGCGCAGATGGCGAGGCCCCACATGAGCAAACTACGCCCGTTAGTACCGCCAATAAACGTGGCTTGCGAGAGATCGGGCAGCACCAGATTTGCTTCGCCGCCGGCGGCCGAGGGAGCGGCCTGGGCCAGCATGGGCGACGGTGTGCTCAAGAAAATCAGCAGCGCCAGCAGCAGCGGAACAAACACGAGAGCGCGCCGAAACGAGGGCACGCGTACAGTTGGCATTCGATCGAGTCCTCCTGGTATTTGGAAGAAACCCCCGACAGCGGAGACTTAAAAACTTCAGACGGGTATTACAGCAGGCTGTATATACCTTGGATCACGATACCGCATGGGCACGCGGATGCGCAACCGCCGCGCGGACCGCGGGTACCGGTACAGCCGCGCGATACGGCTCATCTTCAGCGGGTTAGCGCCGGAAGCGCAAGTGCTCGCCGTGCCGGCTATGGCCGTTAGGACGAGATTCGCGGAACCGAGAAGGCACCATAATTTCGCCCTTTGCTTCCGAAGAGTTCTTTAGTAGCTTCGCGCACCGAGGCAAGAAGCCCAGCAAGAGAAACGGATTAGTAAGGACTGAATGAGCCACAAGGACTGAATGAAAATGAAGAGCCTGACTATTGGAAAAAAGATCGCGTTGGCACTCGCGGTTTTAGTTGTATTGCTACTTGTGATCGGAGGCGCGGCGCTGGTGGGCCTATCGCGCATGGGCCGGTACCAGAACGCGACGGTGACGGACGCACTGCCGGGCCTGGATGCCATCAGCCGAGCGGTAAGCGTGGCGAAAGACCTCCGCGGACGCACGTTGATGCACGTTGCAAGTAATTCGGCATCCGAGATGGCGCAGTACGAATCCGACATCGCCAAATGCAAGGAGCAGTTCGTGGGAATTTTGCGAGACTACGAAAAAACCATCTACCGGCAGGAGGACCGGGATTTGTTTACTCGCATCCAACCGGCCTTTGAGCGCTACCTTGCGGCGTGGGATTCAATGCTGGCGCAAACGCGGCAAGCAAAGAGCGAGGAAGCGTTCGCGGCTTACAAACGTGACGTCATGCCAAAATTTATCGACCTTCAGAAGGCGGTGGACGACGAGGTCGAAGCAAAAAAGGCATACGGGAACGAGTGCGCCAAAAATTCCGCCAGCGCGGCTTCTTTTGCGAATTGGGCGATCTGGGGCTGCTTGATTTTTGGCCTGGTCGTGGGAAGCGCACTCGGCTACTGGATTGTGCGCGATGTGAGTCAGTCGCTTAGGGTCTCGGCCTCTGAATTGAGCGAAGGCGCCAACCAGATTGCCAGCGCCGCGGCGCAGGTAGCCAGTTCCAGCCAATCGCTGGCCCAAGGCGCGTCCGAGCAGGCGGCTTCGTTGGAGAAGACCTCTGCGTCCACCGAAGAGATTACTTCCATGACGCGAAAAAATGCAGAGAACTCGCGCTCGGCTGCCGACGTGATGGCCGACGTAGACCGGCAGATCCCGGAAGGCAATCGCACTTTAGAACAGATGGTCGGCTCCATGAGCGAAATCAATTCTTCGAGCGACAAGATCTCCAAAATTATCAAAGTCATCGATGAAATCGCGTTTCAGACCAATATTCTGGCGCTGAATGCGGCGGTGGAAGCTGCGCGCGCCGGAGAAGCGGGCATGGGTTTCGCGGTGGTCGCCGACGAGGTCCGGAATTTGGCCCAGCGCTCGGCGCAAGCGGCCAAAGATACGGCGGGGCTCATCGAGGAATCGATCGCGAAATCGGCCGAAGGAAACGCGAAGCTCCAAGAGGTGACCGGCGTGATTCGCACCATCACCGATAGCGCGGCCAAGGTGAAGGTGCTCGTGGACGAAGTAAGCCTGGGCAGCCAGGAACAAGCGCGCGGGATCGAGCAGATATCCAAGGCGGTGGCGCAGATGGATCAATTGACGCAATCCACGGCATCCAGCGCCGAGGAAAGCGCTTCGGCCAGCGAGGAATTGTCGGCTCAGGCGCAGGCCCTGCAGAGCATCGTCACACGGATGGAATCGCTGGTCGGAGGCAAGGCGTAGAAGCCCCGCGTGGCGGGCGTGAATAATAGCGGCCAATAATTCGCCGCGCCTGCGGCGCAACCTATCCCAGCTTGCTTTTGAGCAGTTCGTTAACAGCGGCGGGATTGGCTTGCCCCTTACTCATTTTCATGACCTGCCCTACCAGGTAACCTATCACGGCGGTCTTGCCGGACTTGAATTGCTCGACTTGCTTGGGATTACCGGCGATTACATCGTCCACGATCTTGGCCAAAGCGCCGGTGTCGCTGATTTGGCGAAGCCCCTCGCGGTCGATGATCGCGCGCGCCGATTCGCCGCTCGCGATCATCTTGGCAAGAATTTCCTTAGCCAGCTTGCCGCTGATTTCGCCTTTCACGATGAAGCTCACCAGTTCGCCTAGCCGCTCGGCGGAAACGGGCGCTTCGGAAATATCGCGGCCTTTCAGAGCGCCCAGCAGATCGCCGGTCACCCAGTTGGCGGCGAGGCGCGCATCGCCGGCGCTAGCGGCAACCGTCTCGAAGTAGTCGCTGATGCCACGGGTGGCGGTGAGTACTTGGGCGTCGTAGTCACGCAGGCCGTAGCTTTCGATGAAACGGCGACGCTTGTCGGCCGGGAGTTCCGGCATGGACTGGCGAATTCGGTCCAGCCAGGCTTCGCTCACCTGGAGGGGAACGAGATCGGGCTCGGGAAAATAGCGATAGTCGTGCGCATGCTCCTTGCTGCGCATACCCACAGTCTCCCCGGTAGCGACGTTGTAAAGCCTGGTCTCTTGCTCGACCTTACCGCCGGTTTCAATGAGCGCCACCTGACGGGCAATTTCGTAGTCCAGCGCCATTTTGGCGAAGCGGAATGAATTCAGGTTCTTTACTTCAGCCTTGGTGCCAAAGTTTTCGGCGCCTTTGAGCCGCACCGAGACGTTGGCATCGCAGCGCAGCTGTCCTTTTTCCATGTCGCATTCCGACACACCGACGTACTGCATCACCTGCTTCAGCTCGGTGAGGTATTCGTAGGCTTCCTCCGATGCACGCAGGTCCGGCTCGCTGACGATTTCGATCAGCGGCGTTCCGCTGCGATTGAGGTCGACATAGGTGTAGCGGTCGGAATCTTTGAAGCCATCATGGATGCTCTTGCCGGCGTCGTCTTCAAGATGTATGCGAGTAACGCCAATTCGTTTCTTTACGCCGCCGGCCGGGATTTCGAGCCAGCCATGCTCGGCCAGCGGCTGATCGTATTGAGAGATCTGATAGCCCTTGGGCAGGTCGGGATAAAAATAGTTCTTGCGCGCGAATCGCGAGAAAGGATTCACGCGGCAGTGCATGGCGAGCGCGGCCTGAATAGCCATCTCGACGGCTTGCCGGTTGAGCACCGGCAACGCTCCGGGCATCCCGAGGCACACCGGGCAAACGTTGCTATTGGGCGGCGCGCCAAAGCTGGTGGGGCAGCCGCAGAATATCTTCGTCCTGGTGTTGAGCTGAACGTGAACTTCCAGCCCGATTACAGGCTCATATTTGGAGATTTCGTCGGGCGTGGCGAGCTCGGCGATGCTAGCAGACATTGATTCATTATAGGAACGTTTCGGCAGCAGGAAGCGAATGTTAAAAGGCGCACGATCCGCGCAAAAGAGAACGTTGAGGGTGGCGCAGCGGCGCCGGAACGCGAGCGTCAGGACGCGTTTTAAGGATGACGCAGCGTGTCTAAGGGCGGCTTGCGGAAAATCGGAACGAAACCGGCAATACCGGTTGCGCCGCCGAGCAGCGCGGTGATCGCAGCTGCCAGCAGCGGGTCAGTTGCATCGAACGTCCACGCGGCCTGGCCGGTTATGTAGAGCAAGGCCCAACTTGCGGCGGCAACTCCGACTATCGAGCCAAGCAGGCCCGCAGCAGCACCCCACAGCAAGGCCTCGAGGGCCACGCACGCGATCAATTTTCGGCAGGGCGCCCCCAGGGCGCGCAGCATGGCCAGTTCGTAAGTCCGGAATGGCCGGATGGCTAGCATTGCGGCGAAGAACAAAGCGGCTGCACTGGCGGCAAGCAGCCCGGCAGCGATGGTGATGATACGCGCGGCTTGGGTCCACACTTGCACCGCGCGCGCTTTCAACTGGCTCGCATCGACAACAGTCGCGGCCGGCGCTGCTGCTTGCAAGCGCTGCCGCGTGCTTTCCAATCTGGCCGGGATAACGGTCAATCCTCCGATATACCGCCCGGCATGCAGTGCGGTAAACGGGCGGCACGCAATCGTCAGGCGGTACCAGAAACGCTGCACAACCGGCACACGCAGCACCGCCTGCACTTTCGCCCGGAGAATTCCCGCCGGGGCAGAAAATTCCACTTCGCTGCCAACTCCAACGTGCAGCATGGCAGCGGTGTTTTCCTCAATCGCCATCGGAGAATCTAGAGAGCTGCCGCTACCATCGGCGCTGCCGCTAAGCTCGGCTGTCCACCAGCGTCCGGCGACGAGCTGCGTGGAACGCGGCTGCGAGTCCGAACAAGTCACGGGCCAGCTATTCGGAACCCATTCACGCCGTTGAACCGCGCGCAGCTGGTCCAGGCTGTTTCGATCGACTCGAACGAGTTTCATGCGGGCAACCGGCAGGAGCGCCAGCGTGCTGCCGAGATCGTGCGGGGGCAAAACAGCCCGGACGGAGGCGAGCTGCGCGTCGGGCACGTTGAACATAAGCAGATTGGGCGCGTCGAAGGGCATGGAGGCCAGCACGGCCGCCCCGATCCGTGCGTCGCCCATGCGCGCAATAACGATCAACGCCGCCGCCAAAGCGCCCATCAAGAAAGCGGCCGCGGTTTGCCGGCGATGGCGCTGCAGGTTGGAAATCGCGTACCGGAGAGCCCACGGCGCACGCGTCATCTTGGCCGGTCGCGCAGCCTGCGCGCGAAGCGCCGGACTGCGCGTCAGAAGAAGAACGGATGCGGCTGCGCCGGCAAACACGCCGACGGTCGCGGCGGTCAGTTTCCAATTGGCAAAATCTGCGGCGACGAACACTGCCAGCATAACAGCAAGCGCCGCGAGAACAACCGCGCCTGGTCGCACGCGGCTCAAGTGAATTCGCGGGTTCAATTCTCCCGTGTCTCTTCGCAGGACGATGGCCGGCGGCGTCCGTGCGGCAGCGGAAATCGAAACGGCGGCGGCTGCAAGAGCGGAAAGCAACACCAGGCCCGAGTCGGGTAAGGCCAAGGCCAAATCCCGCTGGATCGATAATTCAATTCCCAGCTCGGGTATTACCAGCCGCGCACACGCTTTCGCTACCAGTGGACCAATCAGTGCGCCTATGGCGCTCCCCAATAACGCGAGCGCTCCTACCTGCAGCAGATATGCAGTCTCGATCTGGCGGGTGGTCGCGCCAAGGCATTTCAGGAAGGCCACAGCGTCGAGACGCTGAAGCATGTGCAGGTACGACAGAACGGCGATCGCGCAAACCGCCATCGCGACCGAGAGCAGTGACATGAGACTGAGAAACGGGACCACCCAGTCGAGGACTACCGAGGAGAGTGGGGCCGGCGTCTTGTAGTCGGCAACCTCGCCATCTGGGAACAGCTCTTCCAAACGACGGCACATGGCGGCCGTGGTCTGGTTCCGGGGAATCTGGAACAGCACGCGATACATGGCTGCTTGCTGGAAGCGCAACAGCGCGGTCCGTTGCAGGCCGCCTGGAGTCACAACCATGCGGGGTGCCGGTGTGTTTGCCCCCGTGAACCTGTCAGGCTCCGAAGCAATAATGCCGCGCAGCCGGAATTCAGCTTGCCGGATGCGAAGCATGTCTCCCATGCGGAGTTGAAGAGCCTCGGCGAGGTCCTGTGACACGACAGCAGATTGATCGTCCAGCATCGTGCCGAGGGCAGCGCCGGATTTGAGCGTCAAGCGTCCATAGAACGGGTAGCGGCGCGGATCGATCGCTTTCAATTCAGCCGTGACCGCATCCGGAACCTGGCCCGAGGCGGCCAGCGCGGGTATTTCGACAACCAGAGTGGTGCTGGCTTGGGGAAATTCGGATTTGAGCAGGTTCCAATCCGCAGCACTCGGAGCGTCGGGCAGCCTGAGCGAAATGTCGGCGGCGATCCACTGCCGCACGTTGGTATCCATGTGTTTGGAGAAGCCGGCCGCCATGAGCTGCATGCTGTACATGCCGGCCACCCCGGCAGCTACGGAGAGAACGGCGATGGCAAACGCGAAGCGGTTGGCCCGCGCGTCGCGTCGGGCAAGAGAGGCGCACAACCGCAGTTCGCCAGGCCGCACCATCTCCGCGATTCTAGCAGCGGCGTCCAAGCGTTGTTAGCCTGAAGCGATGAGGTTCGCGAGCCGGCCGCGGCGTTGGCGATGAGGTTCACGAAGATTGCCGTGACGTTGGCTTTTTGCGGGATATGTCACGCGCAACCGCCGGCCATCGGGCAAAACGGCGTCGCCAATGCAGCCAGCAGGATTCCTGCCAGCCTGCCTGGGGCCACCCTGGCGCGCGGCGCTCGATTGGCGATCTCAGGCGTGCGCTTGTCGCGGTCTGGCCGCGCACGTGTGATGCTGAACAGCGGCACGCATCAGTACAGCCTGGATGTGCAATCCACCACTCCGGCCGAAATTGTAGCGCGCTTACCGGACAATGCACCGCTGGGTGAAGGCTCATTGCGAGTGGAAACGGAAGCCGGAGCAAGCAAGCCGTATCCGGTCCGCATTTCGATGACGGCGCCCGGTTTATACAGCGTAAATGGCAAAGGCTGGGGCCAAGGCCGCATCGAACTGCTGCAGGCCGGCGGGCAGCGAGCCGCAAACTCTCTGACCATGACGGCCAGCGCGGGGCAATTGGCTACGTTGCAAGCCTCGGGCGTGGGAACTGCAGCGAATCTCGCGATCGTCGTCGGCGGTCTTCCGGCTACTGGCGTACGAGTTCAGCGCAATGTTGAGCCGGGATTGGACGAGATTCAGTTTCGAGTGCCGCAGCATGTGCCGGCAGGCTGTTTCGTGCCTCTGTATGCGCGGGCTGCTGGAGCCCCGAGCAACGTCGTGACGATTGCGATCGGACCAAACGGCGCAGGTTGCCGAATGCCTGTGGACGAAATGGCGCCTCCGAGAGCGGAACGGCTGGGAGTGGCAGGTATCGCGCGCACCGCCATGCTTTACACGGACGAACGGCCGCTGACTACGTTTGACGAGGCGTTCGGCGCGTTTATCGACTTGCCGGCCGCAGGCCAGGCATCCAGCCCACTGCTTTCGATACCGCCGGCAGGAAAATGCACGATGTATACCGGCAGTTATCAATCCGGCCTGCCGGATTTCCGCTCGTTTCCGGATGCGCTACTCGGGATGCTGGAGGGGCGCGGCTTAGATGCGGGACCGGCGCTGTCGCTCCAAGGGGGCGAACAGAACGCAATCGTTCCCGCAACGGGCCGGGGCGGATATTGGGTTCGACTGGGCCTGGAAGAGGCGGGGGTACGCAGCCGCCGGCCGCTGTTTTTCAGTGCACCGAGCTACACGTTCTCCAGCCGCGGCGGTGCCGATATCGGCCGCCTTGAAGTGCAGCTCGCGCAGCCCGTTCCCTTCGAGTGGAGCAATGTCGCTCAGACGGCGATTGTCGATCGCGCACGCGGCGCTGAAGTGGAATGGAAGCGCATGGCCGGCGGGATCGCGCTGGTTTTCGCCGTGAGCGCGGATCCGTCGAGCACGGCTGCGAGTATCTGCCTTTGCTCGGCCAAGCCGGAGTCCGGCCGTGCCAGGCTCGCGCCCGAGCTGCTTTCCTATTTTCCGAAGACACAAGACATCGCCGGCCCGCCTTCGAGTCTTTTGTTCGTGGTTTGGATGCGAATCGACGCGAGCCGGCGAAACACTCCCAAGGGCTTGGACGACCTGTGGGCGATCACCTCCTTCGCGCGCGGCCGCCGCGTCACCTACCGGTGAAGCTTAGCGCACGAAAATCGTCAGATTCGCATGGCTCTTCGCCGACCCGACGGTGACTACGACGGGCTGCGCGCCGGATGGCGTATTGGGCGACAACTGAATGTTCAACTGAAATTCGCCTTCGACCACGAACGGTACCGCGCCGCAATAGGCCACCGTAGCCGGGACCCCGCCGACGGTAACGGTGCAAGCCGCTTGCGGGGCTGGAAGCGCGCCGGGCATCGCAACGGTGCCGTCCACGCCCGGCGGATTTGTTGCGCCTTCGCCGGTGCCGAACAGAACCACGATCGATCCCGCCGCGGCGGGATTGGTGGCGCTGTTTTGCGAGTTGTCTTGATTGAAAGCCACGGCCGGTCCGCTGCCCGTGAAATTAGCCGAGTACAGTCCGGGCGCCGTCGCAGCTACCGGAACAGTCAATGGAGCCGAGCTTTGCCCGTTGTAGGTAACGACGACTTGTGTAGAGGTCTTGCCGGCAATTTCATAGGGCGCCACGCCGGCCAGCTGCTTATCGGACACATATACGAGCGGGGCCGGATTTCCATCGAAGGTGACAGTGACGCCGGCGACCGAAGACGCGAGCTTTCCGCTTGCGTCTAAAGCGGCTCCGGCAAGGGTCGCCGGGCCCATGCTGCTTCCATAGGCAGTGAATATCATTCCGGCGGACACGACGCCTGCCGCACTGCTCGCGGAATTCTGCAACGCGCCTAACGCCGGCCCGGTCGAATTCAGGCCTGTAAAGTGGGCGAGCAGCGCGTCACCTTTCCATGCCGACGTTAGAACCTGCCCTCCGTAGCGCTTCTGAAATGCATTGGGAGTGACGGCAAGATTCGTCGATGCGGTGTTGCCCGTTGCCCAAAGCCCGCCGGAGCCGTCCAGGACCATACCCCAGAACTGATCGTCCGCGTTACCTCCCAGGTAGGTGCTATAGATCAGCTTCGGCTTGGCCGGATCGATCACCGCGACGAACGCATCGCCGAACTGTAGATACGGCGCCTCGCCTCCGTCGCCGGCTCTGTGTGGTTGGAGAGCGTTGGCAGTTACGGGGAAATCGGGAGAATCGCTGAAACCAACGACGTATACGATGCCGGACGAATCCACCTGGACGGCAGTGCCCATATCGTTCTGCGAGCCGCCCAGGTAAGTCGAGTAGAGCAGTTTGCTACCCGAGGCGTCGAGGTGCGAAACGAAGGCATCTCCGAGGAGCTGCTCAACCAGGCGCGGAAGCGCGGAATAACCGGCGTAGAGACTTTGGATCGCTCCTTGGGTGACCGGAAAATTCGTGGAGCTGGTTGCGCCCGTAATCCAAACGGTGCCGTCGGGCGCGGGCGCGATGCCAACCACCATGTCGTCGCCTGAGCCGCCGATCAACGTGGAATACGACAGCGCCGTTCCCGAGCTATTCAGCTTGGCGACAAATCCGTCGCCAGTGTTCCAAAAGATGTTTTGCACTTCGGTTCCGCCAAAGCTTTTCTGTAGCGCGCCCGGCGTGAGGGGGAAGTTCTGCGATAGCGTGAAACCGCCCACGTAGACGTTCTGTGAAGAGTCCAGCGCAATTGCCAAACCGAAGTCGTCCAGGTTGCCGCCCAGGAAGGTGGAGAAAACCAGCTGCGACCCGGTCGGATTCAGTTTGGATACAAACGCATCGCCGGTATCGAGCCACGGCGCACCCGAGCAATAGGGCTTAGGCGGCTCGCCGCCGCCCCCGTGCGCAGCTGTTTGATAGGCGCCTTGCGTAGTCGGGAAGTCCTGCGAGAGCGTAAAGCCGGTAATGTAAGCGTTGCCGCCCGGATCCACCGCGATAGCGAACGCCAGGTCATCGGCCGAGCCGCCCAGGTAAGTCGAATAGACCAGCTTGGAGCCAGAGGGATTCAGCTTGGCGACAAAGGCATCGCCCGCTCGTTCGCAGCTGTTGCCGCCCGATCCGGCGAACCGGGACTGAAGAACTCCGTTGGTGACCGGAAAATCGGTGGAATTCGTCATGCCGGCGACGTACGCGTTCCCGGCCGAGTCGACCGCAATGCCGAAAGCCAGGTCATCGGCTTTGCCGCCCAAGTAGGTCATGTAGACCAGCGCTCCTGCGGAGGTGAACTTGGCGACGAACGCATCGCCCGAGAAATCGGCTATTGCCCGGCCGGCAAAGCTGGTTTGAAGAGATCCCGCCGTTACGGGCAGGTCCGCAGAAATCGTGAGGCCGGCAATGTAGACGTTTCCGGCGCTGTCGGTTGCGATGGACTTAGCGGCTTCGTTACCGCTGCCGCCAACGTAGGAAAGATAATCCAAAGCAGGGTCGATTACCAGATCGCGAGCGCGGTCGTACGGGCCGATTTCAAATTGAACGCGGTTACCCTTCAGCTTGAAGCCGCCGCGAATGGGATTGCGAGCACTCCCGGCCTGCTGGTAAACAACCGGCGCTTTCCAACGCACATCTCGCGAACCGGCCGACAAAACCAGGTTCCCGGCGGGATCGACGCGCAGGCGGTCAGCGCCGGAAATGTCGAACTGGATCGCGCGGGGGTCGCCGCTGGCGTGAACGACGAAATCATATTCCAGGTTTCCTGACGATCCATAAAAGACCAAATCGATGCCAGGATAGAGAGCGTCGATGGAGATCTTGCTGTAGTTTTCGACGTTGTCTTTCCAATCAGCCGTGGAGTTTCCAAGAAAATAGTTGCTGCGCGAGGACAAGATGCCGCCCGGGCGGATGCGAGCTGATTTGCGCGCGCCGCGGAAAGTTGTACGGATGTAGCTGGCGGCTTTCGACGTGGGGTCGATCAGCCCGAGCGTGTTCTGAAGAGGGCCGGCCTCTAAAAAGTAACCGCGCCCGCGCGCGACGAAGCGGGATCCTGCCGCGCCGGCCGGCTCGAAACGCAGCGGCACGTTCGCCAGAAGGTTCGAGGAGGACGGCGCCGCTTCCAGCGGTTTTAGCAGCAGCGCGATCGAATTGGCCAGTAGGAGTATGGTGGCAGGCACAGCATTTCCGACGAATCGAATGCGCATTGGCTAATTATAAGAAGTTCAGTGTTCAGCGGAGAGCCGCCGGCGCCGCGGAAAGGCAGAGGCTGCGATACAAGCTCCGCGTGCGCTCAACCATACTGGTCGCGCTGAACCGTTGCTCGACGGTGTTGCGAGCTTCCGTGCCGAGGCCCTTGCTCAATGGCCATTGATCGAGCAACCGCAGCACGGCAGCGGCGATGGCTGCCGGCTCACGCTCCCCAACTAGCCGCCCGTTTACCCCGTCTTTGACGATCTCCGGTGTAGCATCGCTGGCGGTGGTCACCACCGGAACGCCATGCGCCATCGCCGACAACAAAGCTGTCCCGAGGCCCTCATGGATGGTGGCATTCATGTAAACATCCAGGGCGCCGTAAAACGACGCAAGATCGTCCAGCGCGCCGGTAAACCGAACCGCGCCGGAAATTCCGAGCTGCGCTGCAAATCTTTCGAGGCTCGATCGGCACGGGCCGTCGCCGGCTAACAACAGCACGCTGCGTGGATACTTCGCGAGAATGCCGGGCATGGCTTGGATCAGCACGTCCTGGCCTTTATTGGAAACCAGATAACCGGCTGACCCCAGCAGGCACAGATCGTCCGGAGTATCCAAGCCGAACTGCCGGCGGGCAGCGTGGCGCAATGCGGCGGAGGTGGGAGGCGGCACCTCGACTCCGTCGTAAATTACTTCGATTTTCTCGCTCGGAATTCCCGACTCAATGAGCCGGCCCTTGACGAAACCGGAGACGGCGACCATCCGATGTGCGCTCTGGTATCGCATCCGCGCCAGCCGATTCTGCGCCAGCGCGTAAGACACGCGCCGGGACGCCACCAGCCGGGCTTCCTCGTGCGCGCCCGCTAGCCACGCCGCCGTTAATGCGTGCGCGTCATGGCAATGGACGATATCGAATTTCGTCCGCCGTAGCCGCCGGGCCACTTCGATCGAAGCGCGGATCCGGATGGCCGGGCCGCGGACCGGATGCACGCTAAGACCGGCGGCGCTGGCACGTTGGACAAGCGGTGAAACGGCTGGCGCGATCAGTTCCGCAACATCTCCGGCGGCGCTCAAGCCCTTCAGGAGCAGCAGCGCCTGGCTTTGCCCGCCGCGCCACTCCTGGCCCAAGTCGATGTGCAACGTAGTCAACTTCTTATTGTCGCTGGCGGGCCGCGGACCCGCACGGCGCCAGGCGCGGCTCGATATACTTGACGACATGGTAGCCCGCGGAGATTGCAAGCGCGTCCGTCGCACAGAACTGGCGCTGGCTCTTGCCGCGGTTTCGTTCGTTTGGCCGATGGCGGCGCAGGTCCAGAAGGCAGCGGCGGCGGGCCATCCGGATCTCGACGGCATCTGGAACGCAGCCACGGCCACACCGCTCGAGCGCCCGGCGCGCCTGAAAGACAAAGCGTTCTTCACGCCCGAAGAAGCCGCGCAGTGGGAGCGCCAGGCCGCGGCCAGAAACCAGGATCCGGCTCAGATCAGACCGGGTAGTTTCGCCAGCTACAACAATCTGTTCTATGAGCACGGAACGAAGTTGCCCAGCAGCCGCCGGACATCCATAATCACGGACCCTCCGGATGGCCGGATTCCCGCGCTTACGCCAACGGCTGCCGCGGAAATGAGGCACCATCTGGAATTGCTCAAAAATCCGCGCGCCGCCACAGACCTCGGTCTGCAAGACCAGTGCATTGTGTTTTCGACCGCCGTCCCAATGCTGCCATACATTTACAACAGCAATTACCAGATTGTGCAGACGGGCGCTGAAATTATGATCAACGTCGAAATGATTCACGATACGCGAGTCATCCGGCTGGACCGTCAGTCTCATCTTCCGCCCAGCATCCAGCTGTGGCTGGGCGATTCACTGGGGCACTGGGAAGGCAGCACCCTAGTGGTGGACACCACTAACTTCAGGGACGGCAGCGGTTATTTCGGCGAGGCCGGAGGCATGTACGCGTCCGATCGCAATCTGCACGTGATCGAACACTTCAGCCCGCTGGATGCGAACACAATCCTCTATCGGTTCGAAGTCGAAGACCCGACGGTTTATACCCGTCCTTGGAAAGGGGAACTCACTTTGGAGCGATCGCCCGGACCAATGTTCGAATACGCCTGTCACGAGGGCAATTACGCGCTCCCGGCGCTCCTTCAGGGCGCAGAGCCGCAGAAAGCGGCGTCATCCAGCGCGAACCAGCGGTAGTCCATCCAGATTCTATTGCCGCTGGCCGGAGAGTGAAGCCGTTCCTAGCATCCCGCCGAGGCCCATCGTTTCCACCGCCGAAGAAGGCACGATCACCATCGAACCTTTCTCCTTGATCGCCTCATACAGCATATTCATGGCGCGCAGGTGCAGCGCGACGGGATTATTCAAATAAACGGCGGAGGCTTCCGAAAACTTGGTGGAAATTTCGGTTTCGGCGGTCCCTAAGATGATCCGGGCCTGGCGCTCGCGCTCGGCCTGTGCCTGACGCGACATCGCGTCCTCCAGGGCCTGCGGGATGTGAACATCCCGAATCTCCACCGATTGCACCGTTATGCCCCACGGATTCGTCTTCTCGTCCAAGATGCGCTGCAGCTCGCGCCCTAGCATCTCGCGCTCGGTGATCATCTGGGCCAGGTCATGCCGGCCGATCGATTCGCGCAGGGCGGTTTGGGCACTCATCGTAATCGCGTTATCGAAATCCATCACTTCCAAAATCGACTTCTCCGGATTCCACACCAGCCAAAAGATGATCGCGTCGACGTTGACCGGCACCGTATCGCGCGTCAGCGCAGATTCCGCTTTGACATCAGTGACACGGACCCGTTGATCGACATACTCGCTGATGCTGTCGATTATGGGAACGATCGTGAACATGCCTGGCCCGCGCAACCCGACATAGCGGCCCAGCCGCAGCACCGCGGCCTTCTGCCATTGTTCGGCGACTTTGATCGCGAACAGGAAGTAGAAACCAACCAGAGTGCCGAGGATGGCGAAAGCGGGTTGCTTATACGCCGCAGCAGGCCCAACGCCGGCCGCCACAGAAATCAGAAACACGGCTACGGCAATGCTGCTGACCTGCGGGTTAGGGCGACGCCCTCCCGCACGTTCTTTGATGAGATTGCGACCTAGCATGACTAACCCCTTTCTTATTCCTTCCTCAATTCGTCAAAATAATCGAGCAGTTCCCGCAACGTGATTCCTTCCGCGCCTGCCTTGGCCAGTAGTTCGCCGGCGAGTTGCGCGATCCGGCGGCGCCGCTCTACTTCGCCGCCTTTCGGCTTTTTGTCGGTCACGAACGTGCCCGTTCCCTGCTGGGTCGACAGAATTTCGCGGATCTCAAGCTCGCGATACGCCCGAACCACTGTGTTGGGGTTGATCGCGAGGTCCACCGCAAGCTGCCGCACTGTGGGAAGCTGTGCACCCGGCCGCAAAAGCCCGGCCGCGATGCCGCCCAGGATCTGATCGATGATTTGCCGGTAGGCTGGTACGCCGCTATGTGGGTCCAGGCGGACCTGAAAGCGGCGGTCTTGAACCATGGCGGTCATCTTCTGTTCTATTGTATTAGTCTTATCATACACTGTCAAGCCCTAAAATGTGACCCAACGTAAACTTCTCGCGCGGCGCTGCGTTTAATGAATTAGCGAGGCAATCCAAAGCAATGAGACATCGGGTCTTAATAGGAGCATTTTGCTCTGGGGCGGTTCTATGGTCGGGTATCGCGGTGGCAGGAGCGGCGCGGAAGGCAACCGACGCTGAAAAGCGGCAGGCCGCGCTGTTCCAGAAGAAGCTGACGAACGATCAGCAGATTTTGCACGCGCTCGATCGTCTGACGTTTGGCCCGCGGCCCGGCGATGTCGCGCAGGTTAAGAAAATCGGCCTGAAGAAATGGATCGATCGACAGCTTCACCCGGAGCGTATCCCGGAGAACACCGATCTGGAGGCCAAGCTTCATCCACTCGAATCCCTGAAAATGACGCCCCTCGAAGCCGTGCAGCACTATCCGGCGCCACAGATGATCGTGGCGATCGCGCGAGGGCGCCAGCCGCTGCCTGAAGATCCGGTGCTGCGCGCCAGCGTCGAACGCATGATCCAGCGTTACAAGGCACGCAAAGAGGCCGCACAGGATACTTCGGGGGGCGATCCGAACGTCGATCTCGATCCGGCCAAACCGCTGAACGAAGTTCTGGATCCAGCGGAATTGCTGACGCTTCGCGGCGGCACGCCGGAACAGAAGCGGCAGTTGATCGAGAGCATGCCACCGGAAAAGCTGGATGAGTTCTTAATTGCCCTTCCCCGGTCACAACGTCAGCAGCTGATCGGGATCGTGCCCACGGGGGCGCGCCGCACCATCATGCTGCTGAACGCGCCGCAGCAAGTCGTGGCTTACGATCTCATGGACGCCAAGATGCTGCGCGCCATCGAGAGTAATCGGCAGCTCGAGGAAGTGCTGGACGATTTCTGGTTCAACCATTTCAACGTGTTTTATGACAAAGGCGCGGACCGCTTCTCGATCCCCGAATACGAACGTGAGGCGATCCGGCCGCACGTATTGGGCAAGTTTCGCGACCTCCTGGAAGCGACGGCCAAAAGCCCCGCCATGCTGTTTTACCTGGACAACTTCCAGTCCGTCCGGCCGGATCTCGATGCCAACAACAAAAGCCGCAAGGTGAAGCGCGGGTTGAACGAAAACTACGGCCGCGAGCTGATGGAACTGCACACCCTAGGCGTCAATGGCGGCTACACGCAGAAAGACGTAACGGAAGTCGCGCGCTGCTTCACTGGCTGGACACTGCTGGAGCCGCGGCGCGGCGGCGGGTTCTTCTATAACGACAAGCTGCACGACAAGGGCGAAAAGATCGTACTCGGGCACGTGATTCCGGCCGGCGGCGGTATGGACGATGGTGAAAAAGTGCTCGATATCCTTGCGGCCCATCCGTCGACGGCGCATTTCATTTCCAAGGAGCTGGCTCAGCGATTCGTTTCCGACGATCCACCCGAGTCGCTGGTGCAGAAGATGGCCGCCACGTTCCTCAAAACTGACGGCGACATCCGCGAGGTCATGAAAACCATGTTGACTTCGCGCGAGTTCTGGTCCCAAGGGGCATACCAGGCCAAGGTCAAAACGCCGTTCGAGATGGTGGTCAGCTCCGTCCGCGCTCTGAACGCCAATGTATCGGACGCGTTTGCTCTGGCCAACCAGGTGGGAAACCTGGGCGAGCCGCTGTATCGCAAGCTGGAGCCGACCGGTTATTCGAACGTCAATTCGGAGTGGGTAAGCTCGTCCGCGCTGCTCGGCCGGATGAACTTCGCGCTGCAGTTGGCGCAGAACCGCTTACCGGGCGTCACGGTCGATCTTTCTGGCTTGGGGAGCGATCCGGCGCCGCTCTCGAAAATGCTGCTGTTCCGCGCGCCGTCGCCGCAGACCGCGGCTGGCATCGATAAAGCAGTGGCTGAGCAGAAGCAAAAGACTCCCGGGCTGGTGGCGGGGCTGGTCCTTGGGTCGCCCGATTTTCAACGAAGGTAACTATAGCAATATGACATCACGACGTGTTTTCCTGAAAGGTTCGGCATTCGCCATTTTCGGTGTTGGATCCATTCCGGCTTGGCTCTCGCGCTCGGTCTACGCGGCCGAAGGCCCGCAGCGGCGCAAGAAGATGCTGGTGGCGATCTTCCAGCGCGGCGCTGTGGACGGCCTGAACATGGTTGTTCCCTTCGGCGAGCAGCGTTATTACGAGATGCGGCCCTCCATCGCGATTCCAAAGCCGGACGGTACGCCCCAAAGCGCGGTGGATCTGGACGGCTTCTTCGGCCTGCACCCATCGCTTGCGCCTTTGAAGCCCCTGTACGACGCCGGACACCTGGCGATCGTGGACGCCGTCGGCTCGCCGGACCCGACCAGGTCGCACTTCGATGCGCAGGATTACATGGAGTCCGGCACCCCGGGCGTGAAAGCGACCAACGACGGTTGGATGAACCGGGCGTTGCCAAAAGCCAACGGTCCAGTTTCGCCGGTGCGCGCCGTGAGCATCGGCGCGAACCTGGCACGCAGCATTCGCGGCCGGAACGAAGCGGTCGCGATTAACAACCTGAATGATTTTCAAATTCGCGATCCTCAGGGTGCCCAAGGCTTCGAGAGCATGTACGAATCTACGCTGGATACGATGCTGCACGGTACCGGAAAAGAGACCTTCGGCGCGATTAAGTTGATGCAGTCGATCCAGAAGCAGGCTTATACGCCCGCTAACGGCGCCACTTATCCGCGCGGCCCGTTCGGCAATAGCCTGCAGCAGATCGCTCGGCTGATCAAGGCGGAGGTTGGTCTGGAAGTTGCCTTTGCCGATATCGGCGGCTGGGACACGCACGTAAACGAAGTGGCCGCGCAGCCGGCTGCCGGGCAACTGGCCAACAACTTAGCGCAGTTTGGACAATCGCTCGCGGCTTTTTACCAAGATCTGGGCGACCGCATGGAAGACGTAGCAGTGGTCACCATGTCGGAATTCGGCCGCACCGCGCGCGAGAACGGAAACCGCGGCACCGATCACGGTCACGCCAACGTGATGTTTGCCATGGGAGGCGATATTCGAGGCGGCAAAGTCTACGGCGAATGGCCAGGGCTGGCAGAAGAACAGCTCTACGAGGGGCGCGACCTCGCACTGACCACCGATTTCCGAGACGTGCTCGGAGAATTAGTGGCAAAGCATCTGGGTAATCCGAGCCTGAAGTCGGTATTTCCTGGCTATGAAAATCCAAAATTCCACGGGATTCTCGGCTAGGCGGTCTGAAGCGGCGCAGCCGCGGCGGTCAGTGCTTTCAGTTCATCCAGCGTGCCATTGAAGCAATTCAGGTCTACGCGGCACGCGATGCCTGGAATTGCTGCCTGGCGGGTGTGCTGCCAGAAGGTCCAGTTACTCCACGGTTTCGGGACCAGCGGCGCGGGATCGTCAGTGTATTGCGCGAGCCACACGGGATACTCCGCTAACGCTGACGCATTGTGAAGAACGTCCGTCATGAATGCCGGGCTCAAGTAAACCATGGGGCGGCGGTGCAACCGATTCTCGACAGATTGCAGCCACCGCAGCGCCAACTGGCTCCGGTTCAACACCGGCACGCCCGCCCATTCCTCCGGGGCTTCCAAGTCCAAAACGGGCGGCAAATCGCCCGGATCGAGCTGACTGACGGCCCTGAGAAATAAATCCACTTGTGCTGTGACTGGCATGGCGGGATGGAAGAAATGATAAGCGCCGCGAGCCAGGCCCGCGCGCCTGGCCGCTTGCCAGTTGGAGACAAATCGCGGATCCACGTGCGAGGCCCCTTCCGTGGCCTTGATAAAGCAGAACTTGATGCCAGAAGCCGCTACAGCAGCCCAATCAACGGACTGCTGAAAGTGAGAAACGTCGATTCCGCGAAGAGTTTGATTGCTGGACGTATTAGGCGAATTCACGCGCCTATTTTAGTACGCCCATTTTGTCAAACGGCCAATAAATGAAGACGGCTTTTCCGTAAATGAACTTCCGCGGCACAAATCCCCAGGCGCGGCTGTCGTTCGAGGAGCTGCGGTGGTCCCCCAGGACGAAGTAGTCGTCCGCCGGGATTTTCTTGAGCGGCATCGAAGTGTCGTCCCGAAACTCGGAGGGAACGTAATCTTCTTCGAGCGCCCGCCCGTTAACGATCACCGTTCCGCGGTCCACCTCGACGGTGTCACCCGGGACGCCGATCACACGCTTGATATAGGATTTACTGGGGTCGCCAGGGAACCAGAACACGATCGTATCGCCGCGGTCGATGGTGGAGAAATGATAGACGAATTTGTTGATGAAGATCCGCTCCTGATCATCCAGGGTCGGCATCATGCTGGTGCCTTCCACCTTGACGGGCTGATAAAGGAACAGGATTACGATAACAGCGAGGACCACCGAAAAGACCAGGTCGCGTGCCCAGTGCAGCAGGGCCGCGAGCAACGGCCGCTTGGGGGTAGCGGGTGGGGGTGTTGCCGGAGCCGCTTCAATCTGGTCCATCAACGTACCGGTATCTCGAACTATTCTCGCACCGCGCCGCTCGTCCGGCAATACCGGAATTTAGCGAGCCTGCCGCTTGGAAGACCCGGCGGCCATCGAAATGCGGGGCGCGAAGAGAAAAACCGTCCATTTTCTAAGATGCATGCCCCGAAGAAGCGGTTCCCTAGGCGTGCCCGGGGCGACCGTTCCGTAGGGCCGCCTAACCGTTAAGCAGTCCCATAGTCTAAAGGACGGATGGAAGCCGAGGCCGGCAGCGCGGTCGAGAGGGCGCAGTCGGGGGACAGCGAAGCGTTTCGACTGCTCGTCGAGCAGCACAGCCGTGCCATCTTCCGTCTGGCTTTTCGCATGACCGGTAACGAACATGACGCCGAAGACGTGGTCCAGGAGACGTTTCTACGTGCCTATAAACAGCTTGCGCGCTATGAAGCGCGGTCGAGTTTTTCGACCTGGCTGTATCGGATCGCCTCGAATTACGCGCTGGATTTGATGCGGATGCGGCGGCGTCGCGAAGAGAAACGGCAGCGTAGCACTTCCGAGCAGCAGGACATTTTGCAGACGGTCCCTGAGCTGCGCCCGGGGCCGGACCGGATGCTCTACGGCGATCAGGTTAGCAAGCACGTGAACGCGGCGCTCGATCAGCTCACCCCGCAGGAACGGACCGCTTTCGTGCTGCGGCACTTTGAAGGATTATCGATCGCCGAGATCGGAGAAACGCTCGGAACGGGAGATAACGCGACTAAGCACAGCATTTTTCGAGCTGTGCATAAATTGCGTAAGGCTCTGGAGCCAGTAGTGGGTACAGCCAGATGAACCACGTAACAGAAGAACAATTCGTGCTGCTCTATTACGGCGAGTCGCCGGAATCGAGTGCGATCGAAGAGCACCTGGCCGAGTGCGATCAGTGCCGGAACGAGTTTCGCGCGCTGCAGCTGGCCCTCAACAGCGTCGATTCGGCGCCGGTACCCGAGCGCCCGGCTGACTACGGCCAGGCCGTCTGGCAGCGTGTTGCCGGCCGGCTGGGCGCGCCGAGGCGCAGACGTGCTTTTGCCTGGTGGATCTGGGCTCCGGTAACCGCAGCGCTCGTACTGGCGGCGTTTCTGGCCGGACGCTTATCGCACCCCACCCAGGCTCCTGCAATCGCCGCGAACCACAATACCCAGCAGGTGCAGGAGCGCATTCTCCTGGTCGCGGTCGGCGATCATCTGGACCGTTCCCAGATGATTTTGGCTGAATTGAGCAATGCGCCCAGCGGAAAGGGCAAGTTGGACATTTCCGGCGAGCGCGAAATGGCCGAAGAACTGTTGCAAGATAACCGGCTATATCGCGAAACAGCCCGCAGCACCGGCGATGCAGCCGTGGCCAACGTGCTGGACGATCTGGAACGCGTGCTCATCGAGATCGCGCACAGCCCGAACGATGTCTCAGAAAGCCAGCTTGCCGGGCTGAGGCGTCAGATTGAAGACCGCGGGTTGTTATTCAAGGTACGCGTGCTCGGCTCGCACGTGCGCGAGGAAGAAAGCGAACCCGTGAGCGAGACCGGCAAGAGTCAGAAGAAGTTGTGAGGACGACCGACATGATTCGAAAATACGCATTCACATTAATCCCGGCTGTGCTGCTCGCGCAAGCGGCCTTTGGCCAGCAGCCTCAGCCTGCGCCTCCGGCGCCCCCCCTCCCGCCCGACGCGCCTTGGCCGGCCGTGCCCGCGGCGCCCGCCGTATTTTTCGGCGGCTCCGTTGCGCCGGTTCCGCCGCTGCCGCCCGATTTGGGCGATCTGGCGATGTTCGCTTTCCAGGACTCATCCCGCACCGCGCGTGAGGCGGCGCGCCGCGCAAGAGACGTCGCCCGGCGCGACGATACGCGCGACGAGCGCTACTACCGCGAAGGCAAGATCCTTCTGGATCGCAAGGAATACGATCGCGCGATCACTGCATTCAATCGCGTGATCGACGTCAAAGGCAGCCGTGCCGATGGAGCGCTGTACTGGCGCGCGTACGCGCAAAACAAGCTCGGCCAGCGTGACGCTGCGCTCGCCAGCATCGCCGATCTTCAAAACAATTATGCAAACAGCCCCTGGCTGAATGACGCCAAAGCGCTCCAGGTCGAGATTGGACAGCAAAGCGGCAAGCCGGTCTCGCCCGAATCGGCCACAGACGAGGATCTGAAGCTGCTGGCCTTGAACAGCTTGATGAACTCCGACCCGGACCGCAGCGTACCGATGTTGGAAAATCTGCTGAAGAGCAGCAACTCACCGCGGCTGAAAGAGCGCGCGCTGTTCGTGCTGGCGCAAAGCCGATCGGCCAAAGCGCGCGAAACGCTCGCGTCTGTCGCCAAGGGCGCTTCGAATCCAGACCTGCAGGCGAAGGCCATCGAATATCTGGGCATTTACGGTGGTAGCGGCAACTTGCAGATTTTGTCGGATGTTTACAAGAACAGCAGCGATCCGCAAGTCAAGCGTACGATCCTCAATAGCTTCATGGTGGCGAAGAGCCGCGACAACCTGCTCGCCGCCGCCAAATCGGAAACGAATAGTGAACTCAAGTTGCACGCCATTCAGTTGCTGGGCGCGGCCGGCGGTTCAGCCGACCTGGCGCAGTTGTACTCCAGCGAATCCACACCGGAGACAAAGCGCGCCGTCATTCAGGGCCTGTTCATGTCGGGCGATTCCGCCAAGCTGCTGGAATTGGCAAAGACGGAAAAAGATGCGAGCCTGCGGCACTTCATCATCAATCAACTGGGCGCAATGGGCCGCAGTAAGACCGGCGCGGCGCTGGCATCTATGTATACGAGTGAAACAGACACAGACAACAAGCGCGCCATCATCAATGGACTCTTCGTTCAAGGCAATGCGGCCGCGCTGGTTGAGATCGCCCGCAAAGAAACCGATCTGAATCTGAAGAAGCAGATCGTGAACGAGCTTTCACTCATGCACTCCAAAGAAGCCTCCGACTATCTCATGGAGATTTTGGCGAAATGAACAAAACCTGCATCGCGATTGTTCTCGCGGCAAGAGTACTCGCCCAGCAGCCGCACGTACAAAACGCAAAGCTGGAGACCCGCGCAGCCTCGGGCGGACTGGATGCCGCCTTCCGGGCGATTCTTTCGACGCAAGCGGAACCGGCGTGGGTAGGATACGCGGCGCCGATGATCCGCGGCCGGCAGCAAATGTGCTGCTGGAGCGACAACGAGCGCGGCTGCTTTCTGGAGCCGAACCACGGCGGAAATATCAGCAATTCGGCTACCCAGACGGTCCAACTCGAAGGATCCGCGGATGTGGTGGTGCTGTACCGGATCGAGAATCACGAAATTCAAAAAATCCGGAATTTTACGCCCGAATGCACCCTCGATGCGGGCGGCCGGCCGTTCATCTGGCTCAACGGAGTGACGCCGGCGGACAGCATCGCGTATCTGTTTAGCTTTGCGCATACGCAAGCGGCTGGCACCGCTCGCGAGCAGTCGCGCCGCGCCAACGGGGCCGTAGCCGCCATCGCGTTTCACGCGGATGCGGCGGCCGATCGGGCGCTCGATCAACTCGCGGACGCTTCGCTAACGGAGCAAGTGCGCCTCCAAGCCATCTTCTGGATGGGTGCCGCGCGAGGCAAAGCCGGCTTTGAGTCCGTCAGCCGGATTCTGCAGGCAGACCCGAACGAGAAGATCCGCGAGCGCTCCGTATTCGCATTGACGCAAAACAAGGAACCGGGCGCGCTCGATGCAGTCGTGCGCGCCGCGCATGACGACAAAAGCGCGCGGGTGCGCGGTCAGGCTCTGTTCTGGCTGGCGCAAAGAGCGGCGGAGAAAACCGCCCAAGCAGCGATTACAGACGCAATCGCCAACGACCCGGAAACACAGGTGAAGAAGCGGGCCGTGTTCGCATTGACCCAAATGCCGAATGGAGAAGGCGTGCCGCTGTTGATTCAGCTCGCGCGCACCAATTCAAATCCCGTCGTGCGGAAACAGGCCATGTTCTGGCTCGGCCAAAGCAAGGATGCGCGCGCGCTGGCCTATATCGAAGAGGTGTTGAAGTAAGTGCGGGCGCGGTTCATCCGGTACGCCCAGGCGATCATCGCGGAAAACACGACCAAGCCGGATATTCCGGCTCGGACCGGGTTCGGATCGATCCCCGAGCGGATATTTGCGACCCAGATAAGGGTAATCAGAGCAGTGCCGGCCCAGAATCCCACCGCAGCCGGGCGGGTGTTGGCTTTGGTCACGCGTACGTAAAGGATAGTCGCCAAGAGCCACGCGCCGCCTTCGCATAGAAGAGTCGCAGGCAGCGAGTTCCACAACCCGAAGCCCAGCACCATCGACATGCCGGGCGCCAGCGGCATGTCAGGCCGATGGCTGATCACATCCAAAATCCAGTGGCTGAGGACGCCGCCGAAGAGCAGCCAAGCGGCTCTCCGCGGACGCTTCGCAATGTAGACGCCGGCGGCGAACAGCGTCGCCCAAAGCGCGTCCATTGCCAGGCTGTGGCTGTACGGGATGTGGCCTACGAACCTATTGGATGTCACGCCCGGAACGGCGGTAAACTGCTCGAGGCCTGAGATGAGGAAAACGAACGCCAGAAGGTCCGCGAGCAACGCGCCCACCATCCATGTCCCCAGAGAAATCCTGGGTTCGATGCGCTTGCCTGCGAATGCGACCGCTACATGACCCGCCAGCATGTTTCTCGTGCATCACTGGCCGAGGCCATGCTTGGCGCGCAAGCGCCGCAGATGGTCGCGCGCTTTCAGGTCCTCGTCCGAATAAAAACGGGCACCCGGAAAATCGTGGTTCGCAATGGCGTGTTCCATCTTCCGCAAACAAGACTCGACGCGCTTTTCCGCTTCGGCGATCTCGTTAGGCACACTCTGGCGCGGCGAGGCGAACCACAATTCCCGCGGCACACCCACCGGCCGCATGTTCCGGACATCCGGCAGCGAGCGGCCTCGAATGGAAGGACTCGTCGTTGCTTTTACCAGCCATTCTCGAGCCGCGGACCCCGCTAGCGCCGCCAGCTCGCATGCCAAAAAACCGGCGTACGCCAGACGGCCGTATGCCCGATTTTCTTCTGCGGATTGTTCGAATGCGGCGCACATTTCCGCTTCAAAGGCCGACCGGTAATCCCGCGGATAGAGCCGCAGCAAGGTTCTATAAAATCGTGATGCGCTCATGTCATACCTCTCTCATCTTCAGCCGCGACGAGGCCGCGCGCGTGAGCTGCTTCATGCGCTCCACTTCGCCTTCCAGTTGCCGCCGCCCCTCGGCGGTGAGCCGGTAGGCTTGCTTTTCGCGCGATGTATCCTGCTGTTCGAACTTCTCAATCCAGCCCTCTTCGAGCAGCCGCGCCAGCGCGCCATAAAGCGTGCCGGTGCTCATCCGCACCCGGCCGCTGCTCAGGTTCTCGATATCTTTCATGAGAGCGTAGCCGTGCCTTGGGCCGGTGGCGAGGCTGGCGAGAATCAGGAGCACTGGCTCCGTTAGCGGCTTAGGTTGAAAGGCGTTATGTCGCATAACGACGTGTCGTATTGCGTCATATTATCGCAGCCGCGGCCCGCCGTCAATAGAATTCAAAGTTCGTAGTCTTCCGGACATTCCCCAAACATCGCATGCGGACACCACCTGCCCGTGTAACACTCCGGTGCCCTGGTGATGTCAGTTGGCGTCGTGCAGAACATGCAGGAGTTCAGAAGGCGTTTTCCTGCCAGGCGGGCCAGTCCATGGTTCGCGCGCCTGCCTGCCGGGTCTGGTAGCTGCTATCATCGCCCCTGCGGCGGCCGTAAGCGCTGTAACCTTTTCCGCCCAACCTGGTAATTACCTACGTGTACGAGGCCAGCGATAGCAGCCTGATGCAGGCCGTCCGCGAGGGCGAACTGGGCGCGCTGGCTATTCTCTTCGAACGCCATCATCGGCCGTTGTTTAACTATTTCGTACACATGAATGGGAATCGCGATCTCAGCGAGGATCTGGTGCAGGACGTCTTCGTGCGGATGCTGAAGTACCGGCAGAGTTACCAGCCGGAGCGCGCGTTTACCGCCTGGATGTACCAGATCGCACGAAATGCGCAGGCCGATTCGATCGGCAAGCGAAAGCTCGAGGTAGCGCTGCCGGATCGTGAACTGGCGGGGAAGAACGTTATGGAAGAGAACTTGAGGCGGAAACAGGAGATTTCGATCTTGAAACGCGCTCTGGCTCGGCTGCCGGAAGACAAACGCGAACTGCTTGTCCTGACCCGGTTTCAAAACCTCAAGTACGAGGAGATCGCTTCCATTCTGGGATGCGATGTGGGCGCGGTGAAGGTTCGGGTCTATCGCGCGGTGCGCGCATTGGGACAGATTTACTTTGAATTATCCGGCGAGAGGGCATCATGAATTGCGAAGAAGCAAGAACACAATTCGTGGACTATTGGCGAGGCACATTGGCGGACGAGCGCGCCGACTTTGACGCCCACCTGGCGTCCTGCGAGCGTTGCCGCGCTGAAGCGGAAAGCCTGAAGGATATGTGGAGCGCGCTCGGCACTCTGCCCGAGGAAGACCCCAGCCTGCGTCTGCGCACGCGCTTTTACGATTCGCTGCGCGAATTGCGCCAACGCGGAACGGAACGGCACAAGGGCTTCGCCTGGTTCCGGCATCCGGCGTTTCAAGCCGCGGCCGCGGTAGTCATACTGGCGGCCGGCGTCGGAACAGGCTATCTGTTGCGCGGCCGTGAAGTGTCCGAGGTCTCGCAGTTACGTGGGGAGGTGGATAACATGCGCCAACTGGTCGCGCTCTCGTTACTTCAGCAGCAAAATGCCAGCGATCGGCTGCGCGGCGTCAGCTTTGCCTATCGCGCCGAGCCGGACGACTCGCAGGTGCTTTCGGCGTTGCTCCAAACCGTGGATCACGATTCCAACGTCAATGTCCGCCTGGCCGCCGTGGATGCTTTGAAGAAGTTTACCGACAATCCGGTGGGCAGGAACGGGCTGGCGCACGCGCTGGCCAAACAGAATTCTCCGCTGGTCCAGATCGCGATTCTGGACGAGATCGTTGAAGTTCGCGACAAGTCTGCTAGGCCGGCGGTTCAAAATCTGGCGGCGAGCCCGGACGTGAATCCTGAAGTGAAGCAACATGCGCAATGGGCGCTGAGGCAACTCCAATGAAACTCGCGATAGCTTTCGCGGCCGCTGCTTCGCTGGCCTACGGTGTGGACTCGCAGGAGACGATCCGGCGCACCTTGCCCGCTGCGACGCGCCTGGAGCTGAACAATGTCTCGGGCCGCATTCACGTAACCGGCTACAACGGGAATCAAATCGAAATGACCGCCGACAAGACGATCAATGCGGAGTCGCAGGAGCGCCTGGAAGCCGCCAAACGCGAAGTGACGCTGGACATCTCGCAGTCGGGCGGCGAACTGCGCATTTATGTCGATGGACCATTCCGGCATCGCGAGGGCTGGCATCGCGGCTATGACGTGAACTATGATTTCGAGCTGAAGGTCCCGGCCTCCACCGCTTTACGATTGTCGACTTTGAACCACGGGGCGGTTCGCGTCGAAAACACTTCTGCCGATTTCGACCTGAGCAACGTCAATGGCCGTATTGAACTGGTAGAAGCCGCCGGCGCCGGGACAGCACACACCGTCAACGGCGATATTTCGGCTTCCTTCGCGAAGAATCCGGCCGCGAACAGCTCCTTCAAGACGGTTAACGGCGCCATCGAGGCGTCTTTCCGCCCGAATCTTTCTGCAGACCTTCGCGTAAAAACGCTAAACGGAGCGGCGTATACGGATTTCGATGCGACGCTGCTCCCGAGGCCCGCGGCCGCCGCGGGAGACCGCCATGGCGGGAGGTTTGTCTATCGCGCCGACAAATCCACATTCATGCGCGTCGGCAGCGGCGGTCCCGAAATCACGTTCGAAACGCTCAACGGAGAGATTCGCATCGTGAAGCGAGGACAATAATCATGAGGAAACCTCCTCTTCTTCTTGCGCTCTTTGCAGCATGCCTAGCCTGGGCACAGGAGCCGCAGCCGGACCGGGTTACCGTCCCCTTCAGCGATCCCTCGCGTCCCAAGACACTCAAAGCGTCGCTCGTCAGCGGCAGCATCCGAGTGAAAGGTTATAACGGTGATCAGGCGATCGTAGAAGCGCACGCGCAAGCCGGCAGCCGCCGCGGCCGGAGATTGCCCGACCAGGTCGATGGCCTGCACCGGATCGACACCAATGCCACGGGACTTACGGTAGAAGAAGCCGATAACGTCATCACCGTCGGGACACGATTGCCAGCTGACAACGTCAGCCTCGATATTCAAGTCCCGTTCAATACTTCTTTGAAACTGCACGCCGTCAACGGCCGGGAGATCTCGGTTGACCAGATCGCGGGCGACGTCGAGATTGACATTACCAACGGCAGCGCGACGGCCACGCATATCACGGGTACGGCCGTTGTGCATGCACTGAACGGAAAAGTGCTGGTGTCCATCGATAAGGTAAGCGCGGACAAACCGATGTCGTTCAGCTCGCTCAACGGCGATATCGATGTGACTCTGCCGGGCGATTCCAAGGCTGGGCTCCGGATGAAAACGGATAACGGAGCTATCTACAGCGATTTCGATATTGCGTTGGGCAATTCCACGCGCGCACCGGCAGTGGAACAGAATGATCGCAGCAAAGGCAGGTATCGCGTCCGGTTCGACAGAACCATCGTCGGCAGCATCAACGGCGGCGGGCCCGAGCTTTCCCTCACCACCTTCAACGGGAATATCTACCTCCGGAAAGCCAAGTAGCCGGTCCGGTGGTTAGTTGCCGCGGATCACCCGATACAATGGGTTTCTGCGCTTCCTCGGTATCGACTTCGGGTGGCAATCGAATCCCAGCGGCTTGGCTGTCCTGACCTATGACGGCCACACACTGCGGCTGCTGAAAACTGAATGCGTCGAAGACCCGGCGGAGATCGTCCGCTGGGTTGCGGCGAACGCGAGCGCGGACGCCGTGGTCGGAATCGACGCCCCGATTGTCATTCCCAACGCCGACGGCATGCGCGACGCCGATCGCCTGGCGCACTCGTTGTACGGCAAGTTTCATGCCGGCGCCTACCCAGCCAGCCGCAGCCGGAGTTTCTGGCGCAGAACCACCCAGCTTTCAGCCGATCTCAAGCGGCTCGGGTTTCGGCACGGCGACGCAATCGCCGCATTATCGGAGGGCCGCCATCAAATCGAAGTGCACCCGCATGCGGCTTCCGTTCAACTGTTCCAGCTGGATCGCATCGTCAAGTACAAGAAAGGAACCCTTGCAGCGCGCGCCACGGCACTTCGCAGTCTGCGCGACTTGATTCTCGACCGGCTCCCGCAACTGGTTCCCGCGCTCGAGCGCCCGGTCCTGCCGGAAATCCCGCAAACGGGGAAGGCCCTGAAAGCGTGCGAGGACCAGCTGGACGCCGTGCTGTGCGCCTACGTCGCGGCCTACTGGTGGCGCTGGGGGCGCGAGCGCAACGAGGTGCTGAGCGATTCGAAACGCGGCTACATCGTAGTCCCGAAGCGGCGTACGCGCGAAATGCGACTCGCCGACCTGCGCGAGGAACACCTCCGCCGCGGGCTTCAAGAGTGCGACATCGATCCTGACCCGATCCTGCAGTTCAAACAATGGTTCGCGGAAGCCTGCGCGCTCGAAATCGATCACGCCGATGCGATGGCGCTCGCCACTGTGTCGGCCGGCGGCCAACCGGCCGCGCGCGTGGTCCTGCTCAAGGAAGTGACGGCCGGCGGTTTTGTCTTTTTCACCAATTACGGCAGCCGGAAAGGCCGCGAACTGGCGGAAAATCCACGCGCCGCACTGGTGTTTTTCTGGCGCGAATTCGCCCGGCAAGTCCGCGTCATTGGCGTCGTAAACAAGACCACGCGTAAAGAGTCGGAGGCGTACTTCGCGACTCGCCCCCGCGGATCCCAACTCAGCGCCTGGGCATCCTGGCAAAGCTCGCCCGTGCCGGATCGCGAGATGCTGGAAGCGCGCGTTAAGAAGCTTGCGGAAAAATACGCGGACGGCGCGATTCCCGCGCCCCCGAACTGGGGAGGCTACCGGCTGCGCCCGGACTCCATCGAGTTCTGGCAAGGCCGTCCCGACCGGCTACACGACCGGCTGGTATACACGCGGACGGAGGCCGGCCGCTGGCGTATCGAGCGGCTGGCGCCGTAAACGGCTGATTTCAAGCGCATTCGCCGACTCCCTACCGCCGTTCACCGATACGGGGTCGAACCAGGTCCGCCGGGCTGTTACGCTCGAATCGTGCCGCCAGACGAACAATTCGGCAAGAACTTAAAAGACAGCATCGAGCGCGATATCCACGAGCGCGTCCAGCGCGCATCCGAGCGCATCGAGTACAAGTTGCGGCGCCGCCGTGAACGCTACCACACCGGGGCGTCAGGCCTGGTGCTCGGCTCGATTATCGTGCTGGTCGGGCTCGGGCTCCTGCTGGACAACATGGGCATCGTCCATTTCCGTGACGTGTGGCACTACTGGCCCGTGCTTCTGATCGTCTACGGTATCTCGCGCATCCTAAGCTGCCAGGCGGTATCCAGCCTGGTGTGGGGCGGCGCCATCACTTTAATCGGCGCGTTCCTGCTGCTCGACAATCTCGACATCATCACGTTCAACTTCGACTACGTTTGGCCGCTGATTATTATCGCGTTCGGCTTAAGTATGCTGGTCCGCGCCCTGGACCGCAGGCGGTACGTTGATTCTGGCGGCGCGCCGGTGAGTACGGACCGGGTCCTCAACGTCGTCGCGGTGTTTTCAGGTTCCAAGCGCGTCATCGACAATCCGGATTTTCGCGGCGGCGATGTAGTAGCGGTTTTTGGAGGCGTGCGGCTGGACTTCCGGCGCGCCGGCATCACCGTGGATCGGGCCGTGCTCGACGTCAATGCCGTCTTCGGCGGCGTCGAAGTTCGCGTGCCGGAAAACTGGAGCGTTACCACCAAGGGCGTCGGCATCTTCGGCGGCTTCGACGACAAGACCATCCATCCCAAACCCGACCCGAACGCCAAAACCCCGGAACTCGTCATCACTGGCGCCACCGTATTTGGCGGAATGTCGGTCGCGAATTAGCGGGGCTCAACCATGCATCCGCTCTTAGCCACCCGCGGCCGGATCATTCTTTATCTGATCGCTTGGCTCCCGCTGGCCGGGTTGTTGGGCTACCTGCTTTCGATCGCCGGCAGTCTGCCCGTGCTTGAAACCGAGGCGATTGCGATCCCGCTCGCGCTGTTTTATGCCCTGGTTTGCCTCGCCCCCTGGTACATGTGCCGCGTGCTCCCGGTCGGGCCATCGCAGGTTCTGAAGCTGCTCGGAAACCACACCCCCGCGGCTCTGGTGGCGGGGCTGCTCTGGATCATCGTCGCCAAGGGATTGGCCATGGCCCTGAGCCGGTTCTATTTTCCCGATCTCGACAAGCGCTTCGGGCCACAGCTTCCACTCGTGTTCGGAATCGGCGTTTTGCTCTACATGCTTTCGGTCGCGCTGCATTATGTGCTGCTGTCGGTGGAATCGTCGCGAGAGGCCGAAACGCGCGAACAGGAAGCGCGCGCTTTGGCTCGTGAAGCCGAACTGAAAGCGCTCAAGGCACAGATCAATCCTCATTTCCTTTTCAACAGCTTGAATTCCATCAGCGCGCTTGCCACCGTGGATGGCACGCGGGCGCGCGAAATGTGCATCAAGCTCTCGGATTTTCTGCGCAGTACCCTGAGTTTGGGCGATAAAACCAGCATCTCCTTCAAAGAGGAGATGGCGCTTGCCAAGGCCTATCTGGATGTCGAGCAGGTTCGATTCGGCGCGCGGCTCCGGACCTCCTTCCAGGCGGACCCCAATTGCGCTAACTGCATCGTACCGCCGCTGTTTCTGCAGCCTCTGGTGGAAAACGCGGTCAAGCACGGTGTCGCGGGAATGGTGGACGGCGGCATCATCGAAGTTGCGGCATGTTGTGAGGATGGGTGGCTGCGGGTCAAGGTCGAGAACGATTTCGATCCGGACGCGCCTCCAGCCAGCCGCCATGGCCTGGGGCTGCAGAATGTCCGCGGGCGGTTGCGCGCGCTCTACGAGAACCAAGCGCGATTGGACACAGAACTGGCCGCCAGCCGGTTTGTAGTGCACGTCGAGCTGCCCTGCACGGCGCATGCGTAACAATGGAAGGACGAATGCCTGAAACGGTGGCGCCGGGCGCCGCGATCGGACATTACCGAGTCATTTCGCTACTCGGCCAGGGAGGAATGGGCGCCGTGTATCTGGCCGATGATACGCGGTTGGCCAGGCGCGTCGCACTCAAGATTTTGCCGCCTGAGATGGCGTCCGATCCCGAGCGCATGCAGCGCTTCGTTCAAGAAGCCCGGTTGGCGTCCGCGCTCACACATCCCAACGTGGCCACGATTTACGAGATCGGACAGGATAAGGACCTCTGGTTCCTGGCGATGGAATACATCGAAGGGCGGCCCTTAAGCGATCGTATTCGCGAAGGGCCCATGAAGACCGCCGAAATCGTCGCTATCGGCCTGGAAGTCGCCGACGCGCTGGACGATGCGCATTCCAAAGGCATCGTGCACCGCGACATCAAGCCGGCCAACTTGATGCTGACCACGCGCGGACACGTCAAGATATTGGACTTCGGCTTGGCCAAGCAGTCGGCCGCACCGCAGAGTGCCGGCGCGACTTCGCAGGAAACCCAGCTAATGACCAGTATCGGCGTCGTTATGGGCACGGTTGCCTATATGAGCCCGGAGCAGGCGCTCGGGCGCGAAGTGGACGCTCGGACTGATATCTTCAGCCTGGGCGTCGTGCTATATGAGATGGCCACCGGCCGTGTTCCCTTTTCGGGCGCCAATGCGCAAGAGACCATGGCCCACCTGCTTCAGAGCATGCCGGAGGCAACCGCGCGGTTCAATTACGACGTGCCGCCGGAGCTGGATCGCGTAATCCGCAAATCTCTCGAGAAGGACCCCAAGCGCCGCTATCAGTCCGCCCGCGACCTGATGGTCGATTTGCGAAATCTCGACCGCGATACCGGCTCAGCGCGTATCGCGGCACCGGCCGATCTCGGCGCGCTCAGCCGCCTCCAGGCGATCATCGTGGACGATGAAGAACTGGCGCGGCACCTGCTGCGCGAGTATCTCGAGACGGCTCGCGGCGTCGATGTCGTCGCCGAGTGCGCCAACGGTTTCGAAGCCGTAAAGGCCATCTCCGAACGCAAACCCGACCTCGTTTTTCTCGACGTGCAGATGCCGAAGCTGGACGGCTTCGAAGTGCTGGAGCTGATCGGCCGCGAGGTGGCCGTAATCTTCGTCACCGCCTATGACGAGTACGCGATGAAGGCCTTCGACGCGCACGCGGTAGATTATCTGCTGAAACCCTTCAGCCAGGACCGGCTCGAAAAAGCGCTGGAGCGAGCGCGCCAGAGATTGGGGCAAAAGCTTCCGCCGCCCGTGGAATTAGCTCGCGAGGCGCGGCCGCCGGAACATCGTTTGCAGCGCATCGTCGTAAAGGACGGCCCGCGCGTCCACATCATTCCGGTAGATGCTTTGGACTACGCCGAAGCCCAGGACGATTACGTATCGCTCCACAGCCAGCGCAAGAGCTACCTGAAGCAGCAAACCATCTCGAGCTTGGAGGCGGGCCTGGATCCGCAGCGCTTCGTGCGTATCCATCGCTCGGTGATCGTTAACTTGGAGCGGCTCGCAAAAATCGAACCCTACGCCAAGGACAGCCGCGTCGCGGTCTTGTCGGACGGTACCCAGCTCCCCGTTAGCCGCGCCGGTTATGACCGCCTGCGCGCGCTGCTCGGCGAAAAATTCTAGCTGACGCGCAGCGACTGTACAAACATCGCGACGACACGTGCCGTCTCAGCCTCGCCGCACGCGGTCGGATGCCGGATGCCAAGCTCGACACAGCGCACCGTACCACGAATCTCTGAAAAGGGATCCCGTGAATCCTGCGTGTTATCGTGAACCTCGTGACGCCTTCCCTGCCCTTCGCCACCCTCCTGGGGATCCAGATCATTGAATCGTCGCGCGACAAGGTCCTCGCCGAACTACAAGTAAAAGAAGAGCTCTGCACGATTCCTGCCGTGCTGCACGGCGGCGCAGCCATGTCGCTGGCCGACACCCTCGGTGCGATCGCTACTGTTCTCAACCTCCCGCCGGGAGCCAGAACAACAACCATCGAAAGGCAAAACAAACTTTATTGCCCCGGCGCCGCTTGGATCGACGGTGCGGGCCGAGTGCACCCCGATCCATCGCGGCAAACGGACGATGGTGTGGCAAACACGCATCTCGACGTCCGATGGCCGCTTAGTAGCCCTGGTTACGCAAACACAAATGGTGCTGGCGCAGGGCTAACGCGTCTGTAACGTCGCGCGCGGTACTGGTACCCACTCTTCGATCCGCCGGTTAAGAATCGGCCGCAAACGAGTCTAGACTCTGAATCCATTCGGATCACCCAACTTTTCCAGAAAGGGAAAATCATGGATTGCTCTCTATTCGCTAAAGCAAGGTTCTATGGATATGCCGCATTAGCGGCCATCGTCATCGCCGTTGCCGTGCCGGGCGCGATGTTCGCCGATGCACTTCAAATTAGCGGCACGGGAGGCACAATCTGCGAGCAGGGGACCTGCGTCACACCCGACACCCTGTTGGCCGGCAGTTCCTTGGCTAAGAATTTCGACTTCTTTTATACGCTGGCGAATGGCGATCAGTATGAGTTCGTAGGAACCGTGAACGAATCGAACACCAGTACGTTTGATTTCAGCCTCGACGCTCCTTTCAACGTTGTCTACCGGGGCAATACCAGCAACCCCAGTGCAGCATCGCAATCCGATACGCTGACTTTCGACATCCTCCAGAATGTAAACGACACAAATGCAAGTGGGCAGGGGCACGAAACTGTGCGAGGATCGTTCGCCGGAGGCATCGCATCCACCAGCAGCGTGCAAGGCGAACTGTTCGTTGCAGGACAAAACATCGGACTGCTGGGGCCATTCTTAGCATCTGGCGGCGCCTTCAGTCAGTCCATCGCGAACGTGACTGTGAGCGGGCTGACTGATCCCGTGTTATACGATCAGCGCCGGATTTTTTCGTTCGCCAGCGGGTCGTTGGTGGGCGCAGATATTGTCAACGGCACGGCCAGCCCGGTCCCGGAGCCAGCCGCAGCTGCACCGGTTTCGATGCTGATTCTGGTCGGGGCTTTGGCTTATCGGCGCCGCCGCTCGCGGACGGCGTAGAACGCAAGAGCAAGCTCCAGAGCCGCCCCGGGTTGCGAGCTGTCAGCCGGCCGCTCGTGCCCGCTGGTCGCCTTCGCGATTCGCGCTCTCCTCCGGCCGATTCGACTCCCGCCTGACCGGCCGCGCTTAATTTGCGTTCCGAATCGTGCGTCGCGCTATCCTGAACTGAAGTGCGCAAAGTTATAACGGCCGCCGAAGTGCCGGCGTCGGGCGAGTTGAAGATCGCGCGGGGAAGCATTTTAACGCCATCGGCGCGCGACCTGATTCGCGAGCGCGCTGTGAAGCTCATCGAAGTACCCGACGATCAACTCGACGCACCACCTCCGGAAAAAACCGTCGCGCTCGGATGCGATCACGGTGGATTCGCGTTGAAACAAACGCTGGCGCCGGTCTTCGCCGAAGCCGGGCTGACCACCATCGACGTGGGCACCGACAGCGAAAAGCCCGTCGACTATCCGGATATCGCCGCTAAAGTGGCCGAGTTGGTGGCCGGCGGCAAAGCGGCCCGCGGCGTGGTGATCGATGGCGCCGGAATCGGCTCGGCTATCGTGGCCAACAAGTTCCCTGGCGTCCGCGCCGCGCTGTGCTATGATAAAGCCTCGGCCCGGAATAGTCGCGAACATAATGATTCTAATGTACTTACGCTCGGCGGAAGACTGCTGACCGCGAGCCAGGCCGAGGACGTCTTGCGCGTCTGGCTCAGCACGCCTTTCGCCGGCGGGCGCCATGCCGCGCGCGTACAAAAGATCGCCGAAATCGAAAAGGCCACGAAGAATTGGACGCCGCGGAGCTAGATCGACTAGTCGAACAGATCGGAGAGGAGATCCTCGCGCGCACCGCCCGGTATGCGTCGCTGCCGCCCGACGCGGAGGGCCTCAACATCGCCGACCTGGTCTGCCCCGGCTGCACGCAGCGCTGCGCGCAGACTTGCGAGCACAAAGCTAAGCAGATCGTGAGGGCAGGTGCATGCCGGCTGTCGTGCAGCGAAAAAATGACCGGCGTGGATCCCAGCATCGCGGCCTTAATCGATCACACGCTGCTGCGTCCGGATGCCACCAGAGAGGACATCCTCAAAGTCTGCCGCGAAGCGCGCCAATATTGCTTCGCCAGCGTGTGCATCAATCCTTACTGGGTGCCGCTGGTTGCGGCCGAGTTGGCGGGATCGCCGGTCAAGGTCTGCACCGTAATCGGCTTTCCACTGGGCGCGACGTCCACCGAGGCCAAGGTGGCCGAAGCGGAAGCCGCGTTGCGTGTGGGCGCGCAAGAGATCGACATGGTGCAAAATATCGGCGCGCTGCGGAGCGGCGATCACGACGCCGTCCGCTCGGACATCGCGGCGGTGGCGGACGCCGGACATCGGGCAGGCGCTGTGGTCAAGGTGATTCTAGAAACGGCCTACCTGGACGACAACCAGAAAGCAATGGCGTGCATGCTGGCGAAGATGGCCAACGCGGATTTCGTGAAAACTTCTACCGGCTTCGGACCGTCCGGCGCCACCGCGCACGATGTGGAGCTGATGCGCCTGGCCGTTGGCCCCGATATGGGCGTAAAGGCTTCGGGCGGCATCCGCACCTTGGACGACCTCAAGAAAATGACCATCGCTGGCGCGACCCGCATCGGAGCCAGCGCCAGCGTAAAAATCGTGGAAGCGACGACGGGCGCTCCGCAGGAAGCGAGCAGCGGTTATTGATGAGCATCCGCGTTCATCTCCGTTTATCCGCGGCTAGTTCGTAATGGCGACCGCCCCACGCAAATCCCTGGTGCGTTTCCAGGAGCGCGCCGAGCTGCTCGACTTCCTGCTGGATGTCGCCGCAGCTACGTCCGAGACGCTGGACCTCGAACGCATCATGGCGAACGTCGCGTCCATCGTGAAGGATGTGGTCCCCTATGACCTGTTCGCGATTCTGCTCTACAGCGAGCGCCGCGGGGGCTTGAGTATCCGATACGCGATCGGACATCGCGAAGAGATCATTCGCGGCCTGCTGCTGCCGCTGGGCGAAGGAATCACCGGAGTGGCGGCCGCCACGCGCCAGCCGATCGTCATCGGCGATGTCCGTAGCGATGCCCGTTACCTTTCCGCACTGGACGCCGTGCAGTCGGAACTGGCGGTGCCGATGCTGGCGCGCGGGAAGCTGGTGGGCGTGATCGATCTGCAATCCACGCGCCTCAACGCTTACCGGGAACAGGACCGGTCGCTGCTGCAACTGATCGCCGGGCGCGTCGCGGTGGCCATCGACAATGCGCGCCTCTACCGGCGCGTCGATCGCCAGAACCGGACGCTGAAAACTCTGTCCCATTTGTCGCAGGAGTTCAGCTCGATTCTCGATCTGGACGAGCTCCTGGACAAAATCGCGAAAATCGTGCACGGCCTGGTCGCCTTCGATGCATTCAGCATCCTGCTCGTGGATCCCGAGCAGAAGGTACTGCGGCACCGGTTCAGCCAGCGCTACGACCAGCGCGTAAACCTGGACAACATCCCGCTCGGCAAAGGCCTGACTGGCGCGGCGGCCGAATCGCGCGAGATTGTGCGTGTGGTGGATACGCTCGCCGATCCGCGCTATATCGCGTCGCATCCCGATATTCGCTCCGAAATCGCGGTGCCGCTGGTGGTGCAGGACCGCGTGGTCGGCGTGATGGACCTGGAAAGCGAAAAGATCGGCTATTTCACCGAGGATCATTCGCGCCTGCTGGCATTGCTGGCGCCGCAGATCGCCAGCTCCGTAGAGAACGCGCGGCTCTATGAGGAGCTGGCGCAGCGTGAGCAAAGGATGGAGCAGGACCTTAAGGCCGCGCGCAACGTTCAGTCCGTGTTGCTGCTGCGCGAGCCGCCGCCCATCAAAGGTCTGGATATCGCCATCCGGTCGCGTCCGGCGCGTGAAATCACCGGCGACGTTTACGACGTCTTCGAGCATGGCAACGACGCCGTCTTCGCTTTGGGCGACGTGAGCGGTAAGGGCGCGGCCGCGGCGCTCTATGGCGCGATGGTCAGCGGCCTGCTTCGAACGTTGGCGCACCGCAAGCGCCGGCCGGCCGAACTGCTGCGTCTGTTGAATAACGTATTGCGCGAGCGCGCAGTCGAAGCCCGCTACGTCACGGTTTTGATTCTGGTCTGGGAGCGCGCCCACCGCCGCTTCGTAATGGCCAATGCCGGTTCCGAACCACCGCTGATTTGCCGCGGAACGGAGATCATCAAACCGCGCGTCGAGGGTGTGCCGGCGGGAATGCTGGATCATCGCGAGTACGAAGAGCTGGTGTTCGAAGCTCACCCTGGCGACTTGCTCCTGCTCAATTCCGACGGCATTACCGATCAGCTGAACCCGCGCGAAGAACAGTTCGGCCGCGGCCATTTGATCCGCTCGCTGCGCCGATTATGCGCCGAGAACGCGCAAGGCGTTGCCGACGGGATATTGTCGGACCTCGACCACTTCACCGCCGGCGCGCCTGCATTCGACGACCAAACCATCATGGTGCTGAAAGTCCGGTAAATGGAATACCGCGATCACACGTTGTACTTGGAAGATGTGCCGCTCGCCGATGTCGCGCAGCGCGAAGGAACACCCTGCTACGTGTACTCACGTGAGGCGATCGAGCAGCGTTTCCACGCTTACGACCGCGGGTTCGGCGACATCCCGCACACCGTCTGTTATGCCGTAAAAGCCAACGCGAATCTCTCAATCTTGCGGCTCCTGGCCGAGGCGGGCGCTGGTTTCGACATCGTCTCCGGCGGCGAATTGTTCCGAGTGCTTAAGGCCGGCGGCGATCCGTCGCGCGCGATCTTCTCGGGCGTTGGAAAAACCGCGCAGGAAATCGACTACGCGCTCGAGCACAACATCCGCAGCTTTAATTGCGAATCGGAGCCCGAGTTGGCCCTTATCGATTCGCTTGCCTCCCGCCGCCAGGTCAAGGTCCGCATCGCCGTGCGCGTGAATCCGGACGTGGACGCCGCCACGCATCCCTACATTTCCACCGGCCTCCGCAAGCACAAGTTCGGAATCGATATCGCCGAAGCAGAAGCCGTTTACGAGCGCGCCGAGTCGCTCGGAAACCTTGTGCCTGAGGGCGTAAGCTGCCACATAGGCTCACAGATCACCGATCTCGAACCAATGTTGGACGTCTTCGAGAAGATGATCGCGCTAGTGGAGCGCTTGCGTGCCCGGGGATTGCCCATCCGCACGCTGGATCTTGGCGGTGGGCTCGGCGTACGCTACAAACCGGAAGACAAGGCGCTGTGCATTCCGGAATTTATTCAAGCCATGTGCGCCAAAGTGGCTGGGCACGGGCTCGAGATCCTGATCGAACCGGGCCGGTCCATCGTGGCCGAGGCCGGAGTTTTGCTGACCCGCGTGCTCTATCGAAAGACCAACGGCGAACGCGAGTTCGTCATCGTCGATGCTGCGATGAACGACCTGATCCGCCCAGCGCTCTACCACGCGCATCACGAGATTCTGCCGCTGCGCGAAAGCAAATCCGGTGCGATCACAGCCGACGTGGTAGGACCCGTTTGCGAGTCAGGCGATTTTCTGGCGCGCGGCCGCAACATGGCGAACGTCATGCCCGGCGACTTGCTGGCAATCTGCACCGCCGGCGCTTATGGCTTCGTTGCCGCCTCAAACTATAACGCCCGCCCTCGGCCGCCCGAGATCCTGATCGAAGCAGATCGGTACCGCGTCATTCGCAGGCGCGAAACCTACGACGATCTGATCCGTGGCGAATAGTCCCGAAAGGACGCCTCGCTTTCGGTTGCGCACCCGCGGATCGAGGCTGCACGAAGACAAGGCGGGTCTCCCGAATCAACACACGCAGCGCCTGAAGGGAACTTCTGCACGGCGGCGTGCCCTGCGATCAAGACCGTTGAAGCGGCCGACTAGCTTTTAGCGGCGGTCGTGGTCATCATGGTCGCGTCCGCGATCATGATCGTCGTGGTCGCGCCAGCGGCCCCGATCCCGGTCGCGATCACGGTCCCAGCGGTGATCGTGCTCGAACCGTCCGCGATCTCCGTCCCAATACCCCGCGAAGAACTGCTGCCCGTCGTGGCGCGGCGCGATCCAGCGTGCCCCGGGATATGGCGGCAACGTCCAATACCCCGCATGCCACACATAGCGCCCATTGACGACGTACCAATAACCGTCAATCCAGACATAGTCCGGCCCCGGGCGAGACGGAACAACCCGAACTACGCGCGGCGGTGGCGGCGGACCAATCCGAACGCCGATCGAGACCTGGCCGAAAACACACCCTGCGGCCAGTAGAGTAAGCGCGAGAAGTTTTGTTTTCATAGTTACCTCCCAGTTAGCAAGATAGTATCCAAAACTCTAAGTCATTAACATCGTTTGAATTGTGCAATTTCTTTACGTGGTAAATTCTGCTGTTCGACGGCCGTTTTGCACCACTGTAGCCACCTGAACGAACATTAATTTGCGAGCTTCTGCGCGATGGCGTCGAATGGTGCCGGCGGCGTGCCGGGGTTCGGGCCGCTCGGTTTCGGAGTCGCGCGGAACTGCGCTATGACCACGTGCTTGGCCGGGTTGACGTATATAGTTTGCCCATAGATCCCGATCGCGCGAAACGCGTGATCGGAGCTGTTCGGGTCCAGCCACCATTGATATCCATAGCCGGGATTGAATGCCGGCGCGGTGGTGGACTCGTGCAACCAGTGCTCGCTCACCACCCGCGATGCACCCAGCTTCCCGTAGTTCATGGCCAGCAACCCAAACCGGGCGTAGTCGCGCAGCGTGGCGTTGAAGCAGCCAAAAGCGCAGATCTCCGGTTGGTTCTTGCTCTCGTAAAAAAAGGCGTCGCTCTGAGTCCCGATTTTCTTCCAGAGTTTCTCCTCGGCGTACTTGTTGAGCGGAACGCCGGTGGCTGTTTCCAGAACTTCGCCGAGCACCTGTGTGTTGATGCTCTGGTAATGAAATGCGGTGCCGGGCCGCTGTTCCGATCTGACTGATTCGGCAATCGCTTTGAACGGCTCGCCGCCGCGGATCAGATCGAACAGCATCCGGTGAACATCCGCTTTAGGATCCAAGTACGCTTCGTTGAAATCGATCCCGGATGCCATCTGGAGGAGATTCTTGAGCGTAGCGTCCTTGTACGCGCTGTCCTTCAGATACGGCAAGTACTGGACGACTCGATCGTCTACGCTGTGGATCTTACCTTCATCCATAGCCACACCGAACAGCACCGACACGATGGACTTCGATACCGACATCGAGAGAAACCGGTCCTCAGGAGCCGCGCCGTGCAGGTATTTCTCGAAGACGATCTGGTTGTCCTTCAGCACAATAAAACCGAGCACGTCGCCCTGAGTCAGATAGTCATCGAGCGAATAATCCTTGCCGTTCGCGGAGTAGCTGAGAGAAAACGGCGCCGCTGGCTCCGAGAGAGGAAATGTCTGGCTTGACTTGCGAATCCAGTCCAGGCGTTGATTCGGAATCTTGTCCATGTGGTGGAAGTAGTAGAAGCTGTACGGTTGCGACCAGTAGCTATAAGGATCGAGAAGCATTCGATGCGGATCCACTTTGTCGAAATCAAGCCTGGGCGCAGGTTCGGTGGAAGCAAAACCGGCGAGCAGCAGCAGCACGGGTGCAAACCAGCTCAGACGTCGCGGCATGGGCGAACTCCTTTGGCTACTGTAGCTCGATTTGTACCTCGGTGTTACTCGTAGCGTAGAGCTTCGATCGGATCCATGAATGCCGCTTTGCGGGCCGGGTAATAACCGAACGAGACACCGACCACGGCGGAAAAGACGAAACCCAGCAAGATCGAGCCGGCGCTGACTAATGTCGACCATCCGGCAAAGTACGAGATCAACGCGCTCGCCGCCAGTCCGCTCGCAATTCCTACCGCGCCGCCTACGACGGCCAGCGTGACCGCTTCGATCAGAAACTGCGACAATATGTCTTTGGTTTTGGCGCCGACCGCAAGCCGCAGCCCGATTTCGCGCGTGCGCTCGCTTACGGACACCAGCATGATGTTCATGATGCCGATGCCGCCCACTACCAGCGAAACAGAAGCGATGGCGGCCAGCAGCATCGACATCACGCTCGCCGAGGTTTCCTGAGCTTTGAAAACCTCTTCCATGTTGCGGATGGTGAAGTCGTCATCTTGATTGGGTTGGATATGGTGCCGCTGCCTTAGCAATTCAGTCATCTCGTCTTGGGCCGCTTGCGTCATCCCCTCGCGCCCCTGCACTACGATCTGACCAACGGCGGCGGCGTTGGCCTGGGACGAACCGATAACTTTCTTCTTAGCGGTGCTGATCGGAACAAGAATGACATCGTCCTGATCTTGGCCGGTGGGTGACTGGCCTTTGGGTACAAGCATTCCAGCCACCGTGAACGGAACTGACTTGATGCGGATGATCTTCCCCACCGGGTCTTCGCCGTTGAACAGATTGTCGGCTACTGTTTTGCCAAGCAGCGCAACTTTGGCCGCGGCATCCACATCGCCCGTGGTGAACGGCTGGCCATCCTGCACCTGCAAATCCCTGATGCCAAGGTAGTCGGGTGTCGTGCCCATGAGCTGCGTGGCCCAGTTGTTGTTGCCGTAAACCACCTGAACGCCCCCGCGGCTTACCGGCGCGGCCGCTTGGACCGCCGAACAATCGCGCGCGATGATGCGGGCGTCGTCTTCAGTCAGTGTTTGGGCGAAGCCGGAGCCCAGCCGGATGCCCGAACTCGTGATGCTGCCGGAAAGCACGATGATGACGTTGCTGCCAATCGAGGCGATTTGTTCCTGAATGCGCGCCTGGGCGCCCGAGCCAATAGCGACCATCGCGATGACCGCCGCGACACCGATGATAATGCCAAGCATCGTTAGCGCCGAGCGAAGTTTGTTGACACGCAGCGCATTGAAGGCGATCTTCATGCTTGCGGCAAGCTTCTTCATGGCGTCAGCACCTCCTCCTGGGTGGGCCCAGTTTCCGCCAATTCCTCAGCGGCGTCACGCGGCGCCTTCACCGGCTCATCGCTCACGATGCGTCCGTCCTTGAACCGGATAATGCGCTGGGCGTATTGCGCGATGTCGGGCTCGTGGGTGACGACGACGATGCTGATTCCCTGCTCCCGATTCAGCCTTTGAAAGATCGCCATAATCTCGATACTGGTGCGCGAATCGAGCGCGCCGGTGGGCTCGTCGGCAAGAATGATCTGCGGGTTGTTAATCAGAGAGCGCGCGATGGCAACGCGCTGTTGTTGCCCGCCCGAGAGTTGGTTGGGGCGGTGATCGGCGCGCTCGGCCAAGCCGACCACGGCCAACGCCGACATGGCGCGCTGGTGCGAATTGTTCGGACCCGTATCGCTGTAGAGCAGCGGCAGCTCGACGTTCTCTAACGCGCTGGTCCGCGCCAATAGATTGAATTGCTGAAAGACAAATCCGATCTTTTTGTTTCGGATCTCCGCCAGCCGGTCGCGGCCCAATTCTCCTACACTGATTCCGTCCAGATAGTAGGCGCCCGAAGTGGGCTTGTCCAGGCAGCCCAGGATGTTCATAAAGGTCGATTTGCCGGAGCCCGACGGCCCCATGATCGCCACGAAGCTCCTGTGATCGATCACGGCTGAGACGCCGCGCAGCGCCTGCACGGTGATGTCGCCCACGGTATAAGTCTTGCTGAGGCTCTCGATTCGAATCAGAGGAGGCATTGCAATCCCCGCGAAGCCTAGAAACCGACTCGCCGTGTGCCGCCAGGGCTACTCGGCGGGGCTGCAGTGGACGACCCAGGCTTGGAAACGGTTCCCGTGACCACCCGCTGGCCTTCAGCAAGGCCCCCGCGGACCTCCAGGAAATTGCCGTCGCTCAGGCCCAGGTTGACCCCCGCCTGTTTTAGAGCGTCACGCTCAGCCAGAATGTAAACCGTCTGCGTGGGCTGCGCCGCTCTGGAACTTCCGCGGCCGGTCTTCGACCGAGAGCTATTGGACGTTCCAGCCGGCCGGAAGCGCAAGGCCGCAGCCGGAATACGCAGTGCATTTTCGGCGTGCCCAGTTTCGATCCGTACGCTGGCGGTCATGCCGGGAAATAACTTCAGCTCTTCATTCGAGACACCCACCACGACGTCGTAAGTCACTACGTTCTGGACATTGATTGGCGCCTGCCGGATCTGCGTCACCGAGCCGTGAAAAACCGTCCCCGGATACGCATCCACGGTGAAGTTGGCGCGCTGTCCCACACGAATCGGCCCCACGTCAGCCTCGTCCACATTTGTATCCACCTGCATTTTGGTAAGGTCCTGCGCGATCAGAAAAATAGTGGGAGCCTGGAACGATGCCGCGACGGTCTGGCCAACATCCATGTTGCGCGAAACCACAACGCCGTCCACCGGCGCGCGTATCTGCGTGTGCTCCAGGTCCAGCGCGGCCTGATTTAGAGCGGCCTGATCCTGGTTCACAGTTGCGATCGCAGCGTCCAGTTGCGCCTGAGCCACATCGCGCTGCGCCTCGGCCGAGTCCGTAGCCGATTGCGAGGCCTTCAACGTCGCATTCGCGGCGTCCAGGTTCGCCACCGCTTGGTCGTAAGTCGCTTGCGCCGTATCGGCGTCTTCTTTCGAAATAATTCCTTCCTTGACCAAAGCCAGGCGGCGTTCGTTTTCGATATTGGCTAGCGTGACGGCGCTCTTCGCGCGGACCACATTGGCCTGCTGAGTGGCGACGTTCGCCTCCGCGTTGGCGATGTCCGACTCCGCTTTGACGATGGTGGCGCGCGCTGTCACCACGGCCTGTTTCGCGCCGTCCAGGTTTGCCTTGGCTTGATCCACCCGGGCCTGGAACAGCGCCGGATCGATGCGCGCCACCAGTTGTCCCTGCTTAACCTTGGTGTTGAAATCGGCGTACAGTGCGATGATATTTCCGGAAACCTGGCTCCCGACCTGAACCGTTACCACAGCGTTGCAGTTTCCGGTCGCACTGATCGTGGCTTCAATGTCGCCGCGATCGACCAGCGCTGTGACGTACGCGGGTTGGGCAGTGCGCCCCAGAAAATAGTAAGCAAGGCCCGCGCCGCCGAGCAGCACGGCAGCCGCCCAAAGCAACGCTTTGACTTTCTTACGGCGATGCGGTTTCGGAGGCGTGGGCTCTAGTGCGGCGGGCACGGACGCGATTCGAGGCTGCTCGCGGAAAACCTCGGTCGTTTGCATAAGTTCGTCCTTTACGGATACGAGGAGCAATCCGGCTTCCGTGCCTATCGCGAGCAACGTGGCCACGCCCGGCTAGCAGGGCGTCTTTTCACGCACTTAGGACTGCGCGACCTGGCCCAAATCAGGCTGCTTCGCGGTAGCGTGCGTTCCTTCTGCCGTGCTTGCCGTCGCGCGCAACCGTCACGGAGCGAGCGGCGCAAGTGATTGGCTGCCGTTCAGCCGGCGAAACGATGCGCGCCACCAGTTTGAGGTTCAGCCGTAGTGTCGAATGCCGGATCACGGCGGGTGTGAGCTTGCGGGCATGGTCTCTCCATGCACGCGGAAGAGCGTCGAATCCGTGCTAGCGTTAGCAGATGACCGATACGACCGCGCCCGCGCGCACTCGCCAAGCGCATCTCGGCATCTCAAACTTGATCAGCGTGTTCAGACGATGGTCGCGGTGCTGGCCCGGCCGCTAACTTCAATGCCGCGGATTTTATTGCGATCCTTAAACTAAGGCTGCTCTATATTGCGAAACACATCGAAACTGCTGATCGACGCGTTCCGCCTCGACGACAGGCTGCAGGATTTGCGATTCGCGGTGCGGCAATTGCGCAAGAATCCCGGGTTTGCGGCGACGGCCGTCCTGGTCCTGGCGCTGGCAATCGCGGCGAGCGTGGCAATTTTCGCCTTTGTGGATGCGGCCTTGCTGCAGCCGCTGCCGTACCAGAACCCTTCCCGCCTGGTGGTCGCGTATGAGACCACAAACTCTTGTCGCGAATGCAATCTTTCCTACCCGGACTATCTGGACTGGAAAAACACCAACACCGTTTTCAGCTCTTTCGAGGCATGGGATGCTTCCGTGCACCTTTGGCGCAGTCCCGAGGGAGTGCAGTCGATTCGCAGCGCGCACGTGAGCGGCGGCTTTTTCCACGATCTAGGCGTGACCGCGATGCTCGGCCGCGTGCTTACCGATGCAGACGACAACCCGGCGGCGCAGCGCGCAGTTGTACTGACGTACGACACCTGGCAGAACCGTTTCGGCGCGCGGCAAGACATTATCGGGCAGTCGCTGATTCTTGATAACGCGCCGTACTCCGTCGTCGGCGTGCTGCCGCGTGAATTTCACTTCGCCATGCGGGCGGCGGAGTTCTTCACCACCATTCATGACTCCGACGATGGCGAACAGTCCCGCGCCCGCCATGATTTTAACGGACTGGGCCGGCTGCGGGATGGAGTTTCTATCGAAGCTGCGACGGCTGAAGCAAAGACAATTACGGCGCGGCTGGAAAAAGACTATCCCGAGTCCAACAAAGGGCGAAGCGCGCGACTGGTGCCCTTTCGAGATGCGATCGTCGGTGACATCCGCCCGACGCTGCTGCTTTTGTTCAGCGGAGCGGGCCTGCTGTTGCTGATCGCGTATGTGAACTTGGCGAGCCTGCTGCTGGTCAGGGCCGAAAGCCGCAAACAGGAGACGGTGCTGCGTGGGGTGCTGGGTGCTTCTGTGGGTCGCCTGACGCACCAGTTCGTGACAGAAGGTGTGTTGCTGACTGTCGTTGCCGTGGGCCTCGCTATACCGGCGGCTTCCGTGGCTATTCCCGGGTTATTCAGCCTCATTCCCGAACGCCGGCTGCGCGGCTTGCCGTATTTTCGCGACGCCGGCCTACATCCCCACGTGCTCTTATTCGCGGCCGCGGTTTCGCTGCTTGCGGTGCTTGTGTTCTCCGCGACACCGGTCTTGCGGCTATCGCTTTCCAACCTGCGCCAGGATCTCGCCGACGGCGGACGCGGCTCATCGGGCACATTATGGAATCGTTTCGGCTCGAAGCTTGTCGCCGCGGAATTGGCAATTGCGATGGTCCTGCTGGCCAGCGCGGGACTGCTGGGCAAGAGCCTATACCGCATGTTTCACGTCGATCTGAACTTCAATCCGGCAAATCTGGCGACCCTCGAGGTCGACGGACTTCACGGCCTCGGCTACAGTGTCGACCAAGTACGGACGCTATCGGAGCGGCTTTTACAGCGCATCTCCGTGTTGCCTGGGGTGGTTTCCGTCGCCCATACGAGCGATTTGCCGGTCACATGCAACTGCGATTTAACCGATTTCCGGGTGCTGGGACATCCGTGGTACGGAGAGGACACGAAGGCTCTGCGGCGCGAAACGAGTGCGGATTACTTCAAGGTACTGCATGCCAAGCTGATCGCCGGGCGCTTTTACACGGAAGCAGACGACACCTCGAAGCCTCACGTGGCGGTGATTAACCGCACGCTCGCAAAGCAGTATTTCCCGGGCGAGAATCCAATCGGCAGAACGATCGGCGATGCGAGGCTTTCTCCAAAGTCGCTCGCACAGGTGATCGGGGTAGTGGATGACCTTCGCGAAGGCGACTTGGTGGAACCGCTCGCGCCTGCTGTCTACTACCCATTCCAGCAAGACACCGAGGGTACATTGTTTCTTGTGGTCCGCACCGCGCCGCCTCCTGGGACGATGATGCCATCGCTCGTCCATGCGATCCACGACATAGATCCCGACCTCGGCGTCAGAAACGAATTTGTCATGGAGGACCGGATCAACGACTCGCCGGCAGCATTCCTGAACCGCTCATCGGCATGGCTGGTGGGAGGATTTGCGGTATCGGCTCTGTTGCTCGGAACGATCGGCCTCTATGGCGTGATTGCTTACTCGGTCAGCCAGAGGACGCGCGAGATCGGAGTTCGAATGGCGCTGGGTGCGCAGCGCAGCACCGTTTATCGCTTGATACTCGGGCAGGCCGGTTTTGTGGCAGCGGTTGGAATTGTGCTCGGGCTGGCGTGTTCGGTCCCCGCGACCGCGTTGCTGAGAAGCTCGCTGTTTGGTGTACAGTCCTGGGACCTGCCTACGCTGATCGGCGTGGCTGTTGTGCTCTCGCTTTGTGCGGTGTTGGCAAGTTATTTGCCTGCGCGGCGCGCCGCCAACGTCGATCCGGCCCACGCGCTGAGAGCAGAGTAGGACCATGGATACATTTCTCCCATGCGAGCGGCCCTTCTCTGGCGTCACTTCAGCAGCCGGCTTGGCGCCCACTACGTTCGTCCCAAACATCTCTCCAGAACGCATAACCGCACGCCTCGGGCCACGCCTTGCGACTGTCGAGGACGCGCCTACGTCCTGTGCGCTCATGACACCGCCGAGTGGCCGACGCACGCCTGACCGCCTTCGTTCATGCTGATCTGCCCCGTCCGCGGCTGCCATCTGCCACTCGCGCGTGAAAAGCGCCGCGTCGGGTGCGCCCGCGCCCACTCCTTCGACATTGCGCGTAGCGGATACATCAACCTTCTTCAGCCGCAGGACCGCCGCTCCAAACGCCCCGGCGACACGGCGGATGCCGTAAAAGCGCGGCGCCGTCTTGAGGACCTTGGCATAACGAAACCGCTGCTCGATTCCATCGCTGAACTCCTCGCCCCCTCTCCGGACGATACCGTTCTAGATGCCGGATGCGGCAATGGCGGCTTTCTCGGAAGCCTTGCCGGCCAAACCGGGTTCGACGCTCATGGCGTCGACATCTCCGTTGCCGCAATAGAGGCCGCTGCCCGCCGGTTTCCCCTATGCCAATGGATCGTCGCCAATGTCGACCGCTTCATTCCCTACTCCGATTCGTCTTTCTCGATTCTCCTATCCATCACTGCGCGCATGAACGTCAACGAATTCCGCCGCGTTCTGAGAAACAATGGCCGGCTCCTGGTGGCGATCCCCGCCCCCGACGATCTCATCGAATTGCGCCGTGCCGGACGCGAGCGCGTCGAACGAACTGTCGCGACCTTTGCGCCACACTTCGCCTTCGTGGCACACCACCGCGCCACGAGCACGGCCGACCTGGATGCCTCCGCGGTTCGCGATGTGCTGCACTCTGTGTACCGGCCGCTGCGGGCGCAGCCTGCCCAAGCCATGCGCCTTACGTTCAGCTTCGACTTGTTGCTGTTCCATCCGTCGTAGCGTCCTGCGCGAGTGGTATGCTGCACAGGGAGGAGACATAACGATGGTTCGGCATGCGGAAGCAGAGTGGAGCGGTTCGCTAAAGGAAGGCAAGGGCCGCGTGAAGGTCGAGACCGGGGCCATAAACAGCCCCTACAGCTTCCGCTCGCGATTCGAGGGCGGCGGCGAGACCAACCCCGAAGAGCTGCTCGGCGCATCGCACGCGGGCTGTTTCACGATGGCATTGTCGGCGGCGCTCACCAACGCCGGACACCCGCCCAGCAATATCAAAACCACTGCGGCGGTCACTCTCACGCCGGTAGACGGCAAACCGACCATCACGCGGATTGACCTGACCACTCAAGCCACGGTTCCGGGCATCGACAATACAGCTTTCCAGAAGATCGCCGCCGACGCCAAGGCCGGCTGCCCGATCTCTCGCGCGCTCGGTGGAACCGAAATTCACCTCGACGCCAAGCTCACCTAAGCGCCGGCAGCGCGTCGCGCCAGCTATTGTTGCCTTCCTTCGGATTCCAGCTTGCGCGCGCCGCCCAGGATGTCCGGCATCGCATAGTTCCCTTCATGGCACGCGTACTCATACACGGGTCCCGCGGCCGCCAGGAACGGATACTCCAACGTCCACTGCTTCGTGTACGTTGACGGATCGTCGATCGTCGCTCGATACAGAATCGTATTCGCGTCGACGCGCCTGAAGCGCTCGATTACATGCAAGTTCTCGCCTGAGCCGCGGAAGCGAGTTTTGTCCGTGAAGTTCGTCGTATCCACCACCAGTGTGTCGCCTTCCCAGTGCCCGATCGAATCGCCGAGCAGTTGGCGCACGTTTGACGGTTTATGCGTGCCGTTGATGCGAATCACTCGAATGTCGTGCACCATCTCCACCACGATCATGACGTATTGCGGAGTCTGCACGATTTCGTAGTTGTTGTTGTACAGCACCGGCAGCATGGGAGGGCCGGAAGTCGATCCGAATCCGATAATGCAGCGCTCGCTCAACGGGCGGTCTTTCACGTCGTCATAGCGATTGAATCCGCGAACCATGCTGACATTGCGCGCGCGAGCTGCTTCTGTGATCGGCGGAATCTTTCCGTCCGGCGGATCGATGACCAGCGACGTCCTTTTCACGCCGTCGACTCTTGCCAGCTCCGACCCGCGGTCGACGAACAGGTTGTTGTAAGCGCCGACTCCCGGACCGCCCGTGACACGGTTGAAACCACTATCGACGTCGCTGTCCAGCGTGTTGACTGAATGGTCCTTTTTTTCCCAGGCCGACGCCTCGGCATCGCTGAGCGTTGCCTTGCCGGCGAGTTCAGCAGGCCGCTCGAGCGGCGTTATGGTGGCGTTGGTCCAGACACCCTGAAGATCCGGGTGGCCATCCGTCGTGCGCGGTATCGCTTTCGACCGTACGGCTTGAGACGCTGCGGTTCTGTTCCCGGTGGTCTGATTGTAGGCCGGGAACGCGCATGCGACTGCGAGGACAGTAATGATAGCTGCGTGAGGGCGCATATTTCTCCAATCGGCGGAGCAGCGTTCCACGCTGGCACCCGCTCGTGTTGTTGATTTTATCGTAATCGGCTCCACGCGGCTGCACAACGCACGCCAGGCATGGCCCGTGCCTCGTCCCAGCACGTAATCGGGCATGCCGATCCTGTTAACGGTGGTTGGGACCGCCAGTGCCCGCCTCTCCACAAACGAGGTACCGCCTTAATCGGCCACTCCCCCCTTTCGCACCCAGCTGAAGTGATGATGTCGCGAACAAGCGTCGGAAATGCTATATTTACTCATTGCGGCTCAGAAATCGTCCGCGCCGCCAGCCAAACCATTGCTGAGATCGTCCGTCAACTTGGATGTCACCAGTGTGTGACCACTCGGATTGCTGTTGATGGCCTGAGAGTTATCTGTGCGCGCGGTTGTCGGAACCGGAACTAACCCTTTCGCATCAAAGAATTAGGTAACTTGGCCGGGCTGCGCCAGACAGTAAGGAAAACGCCTCGATACATTCCGTAAATCAAAGAAAAGGAAGGCACGCCAGCTCGCCTTGGGAGGAAAATGGAACAACTTGAAGATGTCCTGAAAGATGGGTCCGAACTGGGGGTTATATCGGAAGATGCGCTAGAATCCGCCCAGCTCCTGGAATCCGATCTGGAAGGAGAAGACCAACTCGAGCAAACTCCCGAATCGCCCTACACCGACGACCCCGTGCGTGTGTATTTGCGCGAAATGGGGTCCGTGTCGTTGTTGACACGCAAAGGCGAGGTCGATTTGGCCCGCGGCATGGAACGTGGTAAGCTCCGCGCCCAAAAAGCCCTTTCTCGCACTTTGCTCATCCAGCAGCGAATCGTTGAGCTTATCGATGACGTTCGGCATGGCCGCGTCAAGCTGGACGATCTGGTCGAGGTCGGCGCGGCTGACGAAGCAGGCAAGGAAAAGAAACGGGCCGACGCTCGCGAACGGCTTGCCAAGGTCGCGCGCTGCTGTCGCGAACTGAAAACCTTGGAAGAGAAGGTCGCCTCCATTCCCCAGCGTCACGTGCATGCGCGCGCCAAGCTCGAAACCAAGCTGGTCCGCTCCAAAATCAAGTTTTCTCAATCCATTCGCCAGGTTCCGTTTACACCTGGGCAATGGGCTGAGTTCTCCACTCTCTTGAAGAACGCCGCCAACGAGATCGCTGTTCTTTCGAATGAACTGAAGAAGTACGAGTCGAAAAAGGGCGCCACCGGCGAAATTCGGGAGCTTCGCCGGCAGATACGCGAAAAAGAGACTAGCGCCGGCGCGAAAATGAGCGATCTCCGCCACGCTCTCATGCGCGTCCAGCAGGGCGAGCACGAAACCGAACAAGCGAAGAAGAAACTTGTCGAAGCTAATCTACGCCTGGTGGTCGCGGTCGCCAAGAAGTACGTGAACCGCGGCCTGCACCTCCTGGACCTGATTCAGGAAGGCAACATCGGCCTGATGCGCGCCGCCGACAAGTTCAACTACCATCTCGGATACAAATTCTCTACTTACGCCACCTGGTGGATCCGGCAATCGGTGACACGCGCGATCGACGATCAGTCGCGCACCATCCGCATTCCGGTGCACATGAATGAGAGCCTCACGAAGTTTGTGCGGGCATCGCGCGAGCTCGAAAAGGAACTCGGCCGTACGCCCACCAACGAAGAAATCAGCAAGCGCCTCGAAACCACTCCGCAAAAAGTGGAAGAACTGAAAGCTATTTCCCGCGATCCTGTTTCGCTCGATCTTCCCGTCGGCAAGGACGGCGAATCCGCGCTCCGCGATCTAATCGAAGATCGCTGGCTACAGCCTCTGGCCGAGACTCTGTTTGAGAAGGACGTTCGGGAAGGCACCGCTGACGTGCTGAAGACGCTGGATCCGACAGAAGAAAAGGTGCTGCGCATGCGCTTTGGCATCGGCTGCGACCGCGAGCACACGCTGCACGAAATCGCCCAGCACTTCAACCTCAGCCGTGAGCGCATCCGCCAGATCGAGGTCCAGGCGCTGCGCCGCCTGCGCACACCGGAGACGGCTCACCGGCTGAAGCCGCTCATGAGCATCCAATAACGCGGAGCCCGGCCGCTTGCCTTAGTTCGGCAGCCGGAACGCGAGCAGTTCGCCCGAATAACTGCCGCCGCTGATCGCGAGCACAATGTACTGCTTGCCATTCAGCATGTACGTCATCGGCGAACCGCTCTGCGGCGCGGGCATATAAACCGCGCCGACCTCTTTCCCGGTCGCCTTGTCGTATGCGCGCAGCATCGCGCCGCGCTGTCCCGATGGTGTGATCGCGAATCCGCCTTCTCCGGCGATCACCAATGTTTTGGTCACCAGCGTCCCGATCATCCCCGGGCGCCCGGTTCGCGGGATATTCAGCCCTTTCAAAGCGGGATTATTCTTCACGTTGTCCGGCGTCTCGCCATGCGCAATCTGCCATCGAATGTCACCTGCATTCAAATCGACCGCGCTGATGCGCCCGTAAGGCGGCTTGCCTAACGGCAGCCCGCGCACATTCAGGCCACCGCCCCCACCGCCTTCGCCGCCGCCCGCATCTCCAGTCCTTCCGCCGCCCGCCGCCGACCCAGCTCCGCCCGTCGTACGCGCGCCCGATTCCGCGTTCCCTTGCACATACTCCATGTCCGACTGGCCGGGATTCGGCGGCACTAGCCCGTAGGCGCCGATCGCGCCACTTGAAAACACGTATACCGTGTGCGTCTCCGGATCGTACGAACCTCCGAACCAGTTCGTCCCCGCCTGCGCCCGCGAGAGCGTCGCAAGTGGGCCGCCCGGCTTGCTCACCACCGGCGGCGTGAAGATCGGTCCCATCTTGTACTTCGCCGCCAGCTTCTCCGCCTCCGCCCGCAGCTCCGGCGTAAAGTCGATCAGATCGTCCACCGAAACGCCGGTGCGCTCGTAAGCGGGAGGCTTGGCCAGCATCGGCTGCGTCGGCGAATACCACTCGCCCGGCACATCGCCCTTTTCCACCGGCTTCTCTTCAATCGGCCAGACCGGCTGCCCCGTCGCGCGATCGAAAACGTACAGGATCCCCTGCTTGGTCGGCTGGGCCACCGCTTTGATCGCGCGACCGTTCACGTTGATATCGGCTAGAATCGGCGCGCACGGAATGTCCATGTCCCAGATGCCGTGGTGCACTAGCTGGTAATGCCACTTTCGCTGGCCCGTATGGAGATCCACGGCTACCAGACTTTCGCCGAATAGATTGTTCCCAGGCCGGTGTGCTCCAAAATAATCGCCAGTCGGCAGTTCCACCGGCAAATACACCAGATTCAGGTCCGGATCCACCGAGATCTGCCCCCACACGCCGGTGTTGCCGGTGTACGACCACGAATCGTTCAGCCAGGTGTCGATCCCAAATTCGCCAGGCTGCGGAATCGTGTGGAAGATCCACAGCCGTTTGCCCGTGCGGACGTCGAACCCGCGGACGTAGCCTTTCACGTTTTTGTAGCTGCGTGGCACGCCTCCGGAGCGATGCGCGGCGCCCACAATCACCACGTCCTTGGCCACGATGGGCGTCGAGTGCAGCCCGACCTCGCCGGTCACCAGATCGATCTGCTGATCGTCGTCCTCCTTCAAATCCACCGCGCCGTTTTTGCCGAAGCCGGACACGGGAATCCCCGTCTTCGCATCCAGCGCGATCAGCCGGTACCCCGGCGTGACGTACAAAATGCGCTCTTCGCGGCTGTCGGTCCAGTAGGCCAGTCCGCGTCCTGAAAGCTGCCGCGGTGCGTTGCGCCCGCGCGCGCCTTCATTCTCGCTGTGCATCCATAGCATCTCGCCGGTGGCACCATCCAGCGCCACGACGGCGCGGCGCGATCCGGCAGTCGTGTACACCACTCCATGCACCATCAGCGGCGTCGCTTCGAATTGATACTCCGGCCGAGGGCCGAGCGAATCGGCCTTGAAATGCCACGCGACTTCCAGATCCTTGAAGTTGCTGGCGTTGATCTGATCCAGCGGCGCGTAGCGCGTGTGACCCAGATCGCCGCCATAAGTCGGCCATTCTCCGTTCTTCGCGCCGTTTTGAGCCGCGATGGGTAGAACGGCGGCGAAACAGACCAGCGCTATCTTTCGAGCCAACATGTCTCCTCCTATCGCGTGACGGTCACTGTCACGTCGGCCGTGGTCGATAGCGCCCCGTCATCCGCCACCGCCCGCAGCACGTACGTCCCCGGCTCGGTAAAGCGCGCCGTCGCGACAGCTTTGCCGTTCACCGGCTCGCCCGGCGTCCCTACCTTGACCGGCTCGGTCGGCTCAAAGCTCACTTTCGCGGGTCCTCGATATTCGTACCAGCTCACCGACACGCCGGATCTGGGGCGCCCACCCGCTGTATTCGTTTGTGCCTTCCCTGGCGCCACTTCGGCGCGGGCTTTTAAAATTCGCGGCTTCGGCAGGCCGTCATCTGTCACCAGCGCGCTCAGGCTCACCGGCGCCCCCACAGTGGCCTCGGAAACCGGCTCGATCCTCACCACTGGCGCTTGGTTCGGATCGTCCAGCCCCGGACTCAGGTTCCCATGCGACATGATGAGCCGCGGAAGGATCTGCTCTTCCATTTGAAGACTGGCGTAAGCTTTTTCAGTCTTGCCGTGCGCGGTAATGCTCCAGATCAGTTCCTTCGTGCCCCAGTCGGCCGGCACCTTGACTTGGAACACCCAGGCATGCCTGCGCGGCAGGAAATAGGTCGGTTGACCCTGATCCAAACCCGGCCCCGGCTCCAGTTTGTTATCCTGGCCCGCCGGAATGGCCAGCTCTTCTTTATAATTCCGGTTCAGGTATCCGAACACGAACGTGTAAGTGCCATCGGCGTTGCGCATCCAACCGTCGAAACTCGGCACCACGTCCTGCCCCGAGTTGAACTTGGTCTGCGGAATCGCCGTCGGAAACTGCGGTTGGGCGGACGCACAGATGCCGAAAAACGGCAAGAGCGCCGCTACATGGAGCGCTTTCATTGCTGCACCGTAATCATCGTCGTCGAAGGTGATTGCGCGCCCGAGATAGTCGCGACAACCGGATAATCGCCGTCCGGCAGTTGCGGAACCTGAATAGCTACTTGATACAACCCGGCATAGCCCGGCGCCAAGGCGGTCCCATAAACCGTCGCCGGCACGCCGCCAACGCTCACGCTAACCGGAGCGGTGTAATACGTTGTGGTGGATGGCACGTCCACTCCTGACGGAGCTGGAGGGCTGGTCGGACCGAAACCGGTACCCCAAAGAATAATCACGTCGCCGGGTTTGGCAGCTACGGTGGGAGTGCCTTGGAAAGTTCCGTTCTTAACGGCGTAGCTAAAATCCTGCCGCGTCGCGACCGCGTAGTTGCCCCACTGAAAGAACGCGGGCTGAACGCTCTGGACATTCGCCATCACTTGCGAACTCGTCACGCCGCCGTCGGTCACCGTCACCGGCACGAGCCCCGCCGCAACGTTCGGAGCGATTGCGTTGATCTGGTTCTGGCTGATATATGCGATATACGCCGGTTGCGTGCCCACCATGACGCTGACGCCGTCCAGGACGGTTGGTAAAGTTCCATTCACAATGGCATTGTCCCAATTGTCAGTTTTCGGCGCGAGATTACTGCCTTTGATTGTCACCCACGCCCCCGATGGAATGCCCGGTTGAAAGCTGGCGCCATTAATCACTTGGGTGATACTGGGCGTATTGGCCGAAGCAAGCGCGAGTTTGAAGAGCGATCCTTGGCTGACTGCTCCTCCGTCGTACGTTGTTCCGTAGAGATTGCCGTCGCTACCCTGTATAAGGGAGTTCGGTGCGGTCGCGCTCGCGTTTCCATTTGCGGCGAAATCATATAATCGTGTGAGCGCACCCGCCGGCGTCAATTCGAAGATCGTGCCGCAGAAGTTGCAACCGTTCGCACCAGCCTGGGTGCTCCCGTAAAGATTCCCGTCAGCCGCTGCGATGAGAATGTTCGGCATTGGAGAGACTCCGTTCGCTAAAGGCGCGAATCGGTAAATGACCGAAAACGATCCAGCAAGCGTAAGGCGGAAGATCTCTCCGCACCCGGTCGCGACACTAAGGACTTGACAGTTGTTCGCACCGCCCGCCGGAAGGATTCCATACAAATTGCCATCTTTGGCTTGAATGATCTGACTGGGTCCGAATTCGTTATCGGCGCCGGTGAAGCTGTACAGAGTGCTGAAGGTTCCGCTTGGAGTTACCTTGAAAACAGTCCCGCACCCGCCCGGCGAGTTGCGATTCGGTGCGCAGCTTCCAGTACCTCCATACTGCGTAATGCCGTAAAGATTTCCATCCGCGCCTTGGATCAGTTGTACCGGCAAAGCGCCGTCCATAATATCGAAATTGTGAACCGCCGTAAGCGCCCCGGCAGTGGTTATCTTGAAAATCGTTCCGCATCCAGGCGTGTCGAGCACCCCTCCTGTACAGCTTTGGTTTGCGCCTCCGCCGATAGTTACGCCATATAGGTCGCCGTCGCTTGCTTGAACGAGGTTGCCGGGTGCAATGATCTGACTAGCAATAAAACCATCCGGGCCTGAGAATTGGTACAGACTTGTAAACGATCCCCCCGTTGTAATGGCAAAAATGGTTCCGCAGGTCGCGGCATCGTTGGTTTTTTGGCACATTTTACCGCCGGAGCTCATGCCGTACAACTTTCCGTCCTTACCTTGCGTGAGCTGAGTGGGATCGTCGGCAAATTGCGTGAAGCTGTGCAGTGTGCTAAGGCTGCCCGCCGGAGTCACCTTGAAGATCGACTCACCGGTTTGAATGGTTCCGACCGAAGTGCCATAGAAATTGCCGTCAGCGCCTATGACCACGGATAAGGGGCCGCTGTTCAGCTGGTTAAAACTCGCAATCGTAGTGAAGGTTTGAGCTTGGCAGACCACCCCTAGTGCCACGCAACAGGTGCCGCGAAATACGGCGGCAAAGCTGCTCATTCTCCTACTTATTCTCCTGCCTTCGCCATCGCCTTGCGCGCCGCCACCCGCGCCTCGTAGTCGCCCTGATCCAGATAGTACAAGCTGATCCAGGCGAAGCTCATCTCGTCGATCGTGCGCTGGCCATATCCTACCCAGTTCTTCGGGTTCGGATTGTGCGGATTATTGTCGCTATTATCGTGCCAGGTGGTAACGTGAATCACGGTGCCCGCCGGCAGCAGCGGCGCAACGTCGTCGGCGTACGGATACGTGATGCTCCAGCCGAACTGGTAATCGCTCACGCAGCTGATTGTATCCGTGCGCGCGGGGCCGGGCCGCGCCGAGTCCGCCCGCACGTCGGGATAAATCGCCTCGATGCACTGCGCCTTTCCCCGAGTATGGAAATGCGGCTGGAACGCCGTGAGTACGGCCGGCCGCGGCAGCCGGAAGTAGCCGTCGTTGCGCGTGATCTTTCCGGCTTCGAGATCCAGATCGTTTACGTCCCCCATATGCTGCGTGAATGCGACGTACTTCGGCGTAACGCCCTTGGGGAAGAACTTGAACGCGATCGAAAGCTTCACCGGCGTCTCCTGCCCGTCCGGATGCAAGTGCAGGTTTAAATGGATCGTCGAACCTGCCTTGATCAGGCGCCCGGCGTCGGGAGGAAACACGTCGGCATTCTTTCCAATCGCATATTCGTTTAAGAACAGCCCGATCGGATCTTCTTCCGGATCTTCCACCAGGTTGGTGGTGGCATGATGCACCACCTTGTAGCCCAAGTCCGGCTTGGTCTCGATCGCCTGTATAAAGCGATCCTCCGTCAGCTTCGGATCGATATCGATATCGGCATATTCGTCGCCGCCGTTGGCCTTCAGCACGTAAGGCTTCGCCATGGTCACCACCATGTCAGGCGTGAAATGCCACTTATCGGCGTTCGCGAAGTTCGGCGCAGGAGGCATATCGGCGGGATTGCCCTCCGGCGCCCCGCCGTCCACCCAAGCCGAAATCGTTGCGATCTCGGCATCGCTCAGCGATGGATCATCCTTGAACTTCGTGATGCCGATGTTGCGGTCAATGTGCCAGGGCGGCATCTGCCGGCGCGACACCTTCTCCTTAACCGACCGCGCCCACGGACGCGCATCCTTATACGTCAGCAGCGACATCGGCGCAATCGACCCGGCGCGATGGCAGTTGTCGCACGCCCGCTGAAAGATCGGTGCGACATCTTTGGAAAACGTCGGCACGGCTCGATCGGCGGCCGTCAACGTCCCCACCAGGGTCCCAGCTAACGCTATCGCGAGAATCCGCATCGAATCACCTCCGACCTGCTACACAACTCGACGGAAGAAACGAAGGTCGATCACGGCACAACCGTGACATTCACATTCTGATACGTAAACAACGACCCATCGCTGGCGACCGCCCGCAAAACATACTCTCCCGGCTCGTGAAAAGTGATCTTCGTCGTCCATTTACCATCCGGCGGCGGATCCGGAATTACATAGGGCGGCGACCAAGGCGAGTTCGCCCACGTGCGGCTATCCGTCCAGGTCTTCATCTGCTCGGGATCGAACGTCACCGCCGACGCCTTCCCCCGGTACACGATCCACGACAACCGCAGCCCCGGCCCGCTCTCGACCACTAATGCCACCGGAGGGCGGCTCGCCTGGGCGGTCAGAGCCACTTGCCGGTTCGTGGCCTTCTCCGAGGCATTCTTGTCCGCCTCCTCAATCGCCTTGCCGGCATGGCGCGGCTGCGGTTTGCCATCGCGCCGCGGAGGCAAATTGTCCGGATCGCCCGCCAGTGCCACGAGCGACATCGCTTCGCCGACCTTCACCGTCCGCTGCGTTTCGCCGGCAACTTCCAGTTCCGGCGGAATATTATACCGGAGCTCATCCCGCAGGCTGCCGAAGTCGCCTCCGACCTCAGTCGAAATTACCTGTTTATCGATCTGATAATCCGATTTCAGCGAAGCGAACGCCTTCTCCGTCTTGCCGTTGGCCCGTAACGTCCAGGTGATTTCCTTTGTGCCGAAATCCTTCGGCACGCGCACCGTGAACAGGAACGGGTTACGCCGCGGATAAAAATGCGTCGGCTGCCCTTGATCCGCGGGCCCCGGCTCGAACTGATTGTCCGGCCCGATCGGAAGGTCGAACTGCTGCTCCCAATTCGTATTGATATAGCCGAAATACATCGTAAACGACCCGTCGTCGTTCGGCATCCATCCCTCGTAAGTGGGCGCCAGCGGCTGTCCTTTCGAGTACGTGAAGCGCGTCTGCGCTCCCGCGGTTTGCATAAAAAGCGGGACCGCCAGAACAGCGAGCGCGATCCAACCAGTTCTCGATTCCACAATCCCGCTTCCGTGCATCATTAATTACCTTGCGCTCCTGAATTGCCTTGCGATCCTGCCTCGTTCTTGATCAACGCCGCGCCCGTCGCCACCGGCTTCGCCGGCGGTGCGGGTGCCCAGCATAGCGGGCAGCCGATGTCGTAATCGTTCCGGCTCTTCATATTCGACCGCCGCTTGGCCATTTCGGCCTGGAATTGCTCATCCGTCAGCGCCACCGAGTAGCCCAGATCGATGAACATGTTCGCAATGGAACGCCTGCCGCCGCCAAACCAGTTGCGCGGATCGGCCGGGTTCTTGTTAGCCGCCGTCGTATCCAGGAACCCGATCAGATGAACGATGGTGCCCTTGGGCAGCAGCGGCGCGGAATTGTCGTCATAAACGTATTGCTTCACCCAGTTGTGGTCGTAGCCGACGCAGGTCAGCGTCTCTATCACGTAGCCCCAGCTCGCTTCCAGGCACATGCGCACTCCGGGCGCATGCAGATGCGGTTCGAACGCGATGATCTTCGTGTTTTCCGTAAGCGTCATGTAGGAGTGGAGTTCTTGCCTCGACTCATTCGGCCGTACATCGATGTCCACGCCATTGCCCAGGCGCAAGCTCGACCTCTTGTACAGCGGCTGGTATCCCTTCGGGAAGAACTTGAATGCGAACTCCAGATGCGCCTTGGTTTCGCGGCCGTTCGAGTGAATATGCCCTGCGGTCAGCGCCAGCGAAGAATGCGCCGCCAGCAGCCGTCCCGCTTCGGGCGGGAAGATATCGGCGTTCCGTCCCACCTCGTGTATCGGCCATACCGTCCCGCCGCCTTCTCCGTTACCCGCCGTCGTGCTGGAGTAATTCATGTGGTGAAAGACGAACCGCCCGCCAACCGTATTCGTCGGCCCGCTCTTCGGCACATCGTTTACTTCCCTGACCTCGACGGCCGAGACGTACCGGTCTTCGTCCAGACCGGTTGGGATCAGCCCGACATCGCCCCACCAGTCCGGCCCGTGTGCCGGCACCGTGACCTCTTTGGACGTCAACACCAGATCCGGTTCGCCAATAGTCCACTTATCCGCATCGTCGAACGTGCGCGCCGGCGGTGCATCCGCCTGATTGCCGCGCGGCGCTCCGCCGTCGGCCCACTTGGTGATCTCCGCCAGCTCCACCTCCGTCAGCGATGGATCGTTCTTGAACTTTTGGATGCCGATCTCTTTTTCGACAAACCACGGTGGCATGACGCCTGCGTGCGGTCCAAGGTGCGTGCGCTCCTTAATCGCGCGCGCCCACGGCCTGACTTCTTCGTAGCTGATGAGCGACATGGGACCAGCCCCATTCGGCCGGTGGCAATCCTGACAGCTGCGCTGCAGGATCGGAACGATGTTTTTGTAGAACGTAACGTCGCCGGCCGATTTCGACTGAGCCAGCGCGGCGGTTGAGGCCGTTAAAGCGAAAAGGATGGCGCTAAGCCAGCCCAAAGAACGTCGTAAGTTGACCTTCATCGCACACCTCCGTGGCGGTGCCGGGCCGGTAGGGCGCTCCTGGCGGACGCCCCAACCTCGTCCAGCATTCTAGCCAGTATATACCCGTAAGAGTTTAATGGCATGGCCTTAACTGGCGTTGCCGCTCACGCCCTTACGCGCACCCGCTATTCGGGCGTGCCAGCTCCAATCGCCCCGCCATCCAACCACCGTCTTGACGATGCGTTTCTTGCCAGGCCTACGGTGCTCGCTCGGCGTGGACCGCCTACCTCATCGTGCCGCTGGACAGACGCGAAAGCGTGCTACGTTCCGGGTACCGCATAGCCCCTGCGCCTATTTAGGTGCAGTTTCGGGGAGCCTGCCGGCTTGACCACTCTCACCTCGATCCGCCGGTAGCCGGGCGTTTCTTTGCGCGGGATATACCCGACCACGTATTGGCTTCGAATCCAGGATCCGATTTCCGCGCTGATGAGCGGCAACTGCTTCAGGTTCGATACCACGAACATGCGCCCGCCGGTCTGCCGCGCAATGTCATCCAGCAATCCCGGACCGCGGCTTTTGTTCCAACGAGGCGACTGGATTGGATCCGGCCGCTCGCCAATGAAGAGGCTGTAAATCGATGTGTCGCTCTGCATCGCGAGTTGCCTGAAATCCTCCGGCGTGATGCGGCTGGAATTGTCCTCGCCATCGGAAATCAAGACCACCGCCTTGCGAACACTATGCGCGCCCCGCATTTGATCCCATGCCATCTTCACCGCGTCCAGCACCGCCGTGTTTCCCGATACTTGCGTTGTTGCTAGAGCCTGTCGTACGCGCGCCACATCTGTGGTCAAGCTCACCGCCAGCTCGGGTGTGTGGCTGAACCGGATGAAGAAGAACTCGTCGCCTGGAAGAGCACGCTGCAAGACCGCGCGCACCGCCGCTTGCGCCTTGGCCAACTTGGGTCCCATGCTGTCGCTGCAATCCAACACCAGGCCCACCGTGGCGGCCGCCTGCTCCGGCGTGAAGTTGGCGATATTTTGCTCGACGCGATCTTCGAATACGCGAAAGTTCTTCTCAGTCAGGCCGCCTATCGCCCGGCCGCCGTTCGCCGTAACAGTCACTGGAACTAATACTAGGTCGGAATGGACCTGATAAAGCGGCCCACCACCGGGTTCCGCTTTAGCGACGAGCGCCCCATCAGCACGATTCCCGCCGCCAGACTGCCCCTGCGCGACGGGAACGCCCCCCGCCACAAAGATCGCCACGGCGATCCACACGCCCCGACGCCATGTCCCGGCTTGCACCATGTCGTGTCCACCCACCTATACGGCGGCTCGCGCCGTATGTGATTTGGACAAGCGAGCGCTGGTGGACGCGACAGATCGTCACCGATAGGAAACCGTGAGATAGTACTAGCAGTCGCGGCGGCGGCGAACTTCGCGCTCGTCTCGCGTGCTAGATCGAAATTCCCAGAACCGCTACTTACTTCGCGGCTGTCGCATTCGTTGGCGCGGAATGATCCACGTAATACGTGATCCCCGTGTACTGCATCTCCTGCCAGGTTTGGTCGCCCCAACGTACGTCGACCTTCGGATCGGGGTTGGACGGATTGTTCACCGAGTTATCGTAGTGCGCGGTCGCCTCTAGCCTCGAGCCCTTCGGCACCGCCAGCGGCTTTGCAAACGTATACCAGGTCTGCCAGTTGAAATCGTAATGCGGCACCTCGAGCACCACTTCCGACCGGCCGTCAGGATAGATCAGGCGGTACTCCCAGCTCTTGCCCCGAAGGTGCGTGTGCGGAATGAGCGAGGTGATATGGGCGTCTTCTGGAAACTCGATCGCCGAATCGATGGCCTGATCGGATACCCCTGCCGGAATCTTCAGCATCGGGTTGAAAAAGGCCCTGGTGAAAATCTCCCGCTGCGGCGGTTGCTTGGCAAAAATCAGTCCGATGCTCGATTGGTCCTCGGCAGCGGTGCCGTTGGCCGTGTAATGCACCTGGAAAATCAGCGACGCACCCGCTGGAATCCGCACCGCATCGCCCGGCTGAAACACCATCGGCGGCGCGCCCGGCGCCGTTCCAGCCAACATGACGCCAGGACCGGCCTGCCGGTTTTTCGCCGCGCCTCCGTCATTGGGCCGGTTCCTCTGGGGCATCATTGGCAGCACTTGAACGAACGCCGTTTCTTCCGGCGTACCCTCCGGCAGCTTCATATACACAATGATGTGATGCACCACGCTACGTGTACCCGGCCGGATTTCCATCGCTTGCACCCACTTGTCCTCGGTGAAGTTCGTCGGGATCGTGAAATATTGGTAATCGATCGTTCCTTTCGCGGGAACATCGAAACGCTTGGGCATCGTTAGCACCACATCCGGCTTCCCGATTTGCCATCCCTCGACAAATTTCGGAGCAGGCGGCAGATCCTTGGCATCGCCCTCCGGCGCGCCGCCATCTGCCCAGGCGATCAGCGTCTCTTTATCCGCCTCACTCAACCGGCGGTCGTTCAAGAAATACCCATGCGGCTCGGTAGCGTGCCACGGCGGCATTTTGCCGGTCGCTACGTATTGGCGGATCGACTTGGCCCACGGCCTGGCGTCTTTATAGGTCAGAAGCGACATCGGCGCCATCTCGCCCGGACGATGGCAGGTCGCGCAGTTTTGGTAAATAATCGGCGCAACGTCTTTGGAGAAGGTGGGAACGCTGGCGGCATTCAGGTTCGCGCCTATGCCGGCGAGCATCAGCATCGCGCTCCCTGAGAACATCGTAAGTCGGCTTTTCATCTGAACTCCCTACTTCCTACTGTAGTCCCGCACCATAGCCGAAGCCAAACCGGCCCCGCTGGTGAAACCCTTCGATCCTCCGTGGTCCAGGTTCCACGAATTGCATGTGGAGTACACTGCGGATAGATCCACACAATGACGACGACTATACAAATCGTCCTGGATAAAAACTTGTTGAAGGCAGCCGACATCGCGGCGAAGCAACAACACGTGAACCGCTCAGCGTTGATTCGTGAAGCGCTCCAGCGGCATTTGAAGCACCTGCACGAATTGCAGTTGGAAGAACAGGATCGTAAAGGCTATCGCACCAAGCCCCAGCGCGAAAAGGAATATCGCATTTGGGAGGAAGCTGCCGCCCCCTTGGACGAGGTATGCGCCGCCCTGCAGTTCGCACTCGGCTGCTAAAGCAACGGGCGCGACGCCCACCCGAACGACAACCGATTCGATCGCTGACGCCCTTGCCTTGCGTCGCTCCAACCGACTTCTGGTACGCTGGTCGCTGACTCCGTCGTACCCATGCCCGCTCGCTCGAGCGAATCCTTCATCCTCCAAACCTACCCGTTCCGCGAGTCCGACCTCATCGTCAGCTTCTTCACCCGCGACCAGGGCAAGCTCCGCGGCGTCGCCCACCGCGCCCGCCGCCCGAAATCCAGCTTCGGCTCCGGCCTCGAGCGCCTCTCCCACGCCACCGTGTCCTATTACCAAAAAGAAAATCGCGAACTCGTCAGCCTGAACTCCTGCGAATTGGTTCATTCCCAATTCGGTCTAGCCTCGAACTGGGAAGCGAGCATCGCGCTCGATTACATGGCGGAGATCACCGAGCAACTTCTCCCGCCGAACGAAACCAACGAACGCCACTTCCGTCTGCTGATTGCCGTGCTGGACTACTTGCGCGCCGGCGGCAACCCCTGGACCGCGGTCACCTACTTCGGCCTCTGGTCCGTGCGCCTGGCCGGATTCCTCCCCGACCTCCGCGTTAAACCCGAATCCGCCGAAATTGCCGAACAGATGTTGTCTACCCCGATCCACGCCCTCGCCCCGCGGCCCTGGACCAAAGACACCGCCTCCGATCTGCGCCGCCTGCTCAACCGCCTGATCGAGGAACACGCCGAGCGCAAACTCCGCACGCCCGCTGCGCTGGAGTCGCTGTAAGCTCAGCTCTATCGCCGTTTGCGTCGAGCGCCTGCGTCACTACCGGGATGCCCGCGCCACTCTCGGCAAAGCGCGCGCTCTCGTCGAGAAAAACCGTTTGTGCTTCTCACCCCTCTCGCGGCCTTGGTTCGCTCAACTCGTCGAATCCCTGATCGCTCGATATGGTCGAAAAGAAAATGTTGTGCACTCTACTCTCTAAGAGACGCGATGCTTTGATCCCCCCACTCCTCGCTGTCGTATCATCAATACAAGAACCACTCGCGACCGCCTGACCCGCGAGCTGGTTCCCTCGCAGTTCAATCAAGCACCACGCTGGGACGTAATGTCGCCAACAAAAAACGTCGAACGCAACCGCCATCTCCCGACTATGCCACTTGACTACCGCGCCCTATGACCGCACCCACCTTCCAGGACACCGTCTTCGCCCTCAAAAAATACTGGTCCGACCGCGGCTGCATCATCCAGGAACCCTATGACGTCGAGGTCGGCGCCGGCACTATGGCCCCCGAAACCTTCCTCCGCGTCCTCGGCCCCGATCCCTACCGCGTCGCTTACGTCCAGCCCAGCCGCCGCCCCGCCGACGGCCGCTACGGCGAAAATCCCAATCGCCTCTACAAGCACCAGCAGCTTCAGGTCATCCTCAAACCGTCCCCCGCCGACGTCATCGACCAATACCTCGGCAGCCTCACCGCCATCGGAATCGACCTCTCCAAGCACGACATCAAGTTCGAAGAGGACAATTGGGAAGCTCCAACCCTCGGTGCCTGGGGCATCGGCTGGCAGGTGATGCTCGACGGCCTCGAGATCACCCAGTTCACCTACTTTCAGCAGTGCGGTGGCTTCGATCTCGACCTGGTACCCGCCGAACTGACTTATGGCCTGGAGCGCATCTCCGCTTTCCTCCAAAACGTCGATAGCGTCTACGACATCGAATGGGCGCCCGGCATCAAATACAGCCAGGTCCGCTTCCAGGACGAGCGCCAGTTCTCGAAATACAACTTTGAACTCGCCGACATCAAAATGCTCTGGCAGCTCTTCGACCTGCATGAAAAGGAATGCCAGCGCCTTCTATCCACAACCGACGTGGTTTTAGCCGCTTACGATCAGGTCCTCAAGTGCTCCCACATATTTAATCTTCTCGACTCGCGCGGCGCCATCAGCGTCACCGAGCGTGTCGGCGTCATCGGCCGCGTCCGCCGGCTGGCCCTCGGCGTCGCCAAGGCGTGGATGGCCCAAACCGAATATGCACAAACGAACCCACCAGATGCCGCCCAAGAGGTGGTCGCGTGAGCCTGCCCTTTGTGCTTGAAGTCGGAACTGAAGAAATTCCAGATTGGATGATCGTTCCTGCAATGAATCAGTTGCAGGATATGTTTCAAGCGTTGCTCGACCAGAACTCTCTCGCCGGCAAGGTCAGTTCCGCCGACGCTACCCCGCGCCGCCTGGTCCTCAAAGCCGCTGGCCTTATCGATCGCCAGCCCGACACCGACGAGCTGGTTTCTGGCCCGCCCAAGTCCGCGGGTCCGGGCGCAGCCGCCGGATTCGCGAAAAAGCTCGGCGCCACCCCCGACCAATTAATCGTCCAAACCACGGCTAAAGGCGAGTACTACTTTTTGCACAAACGAACCCAAGGCCAGGCCACCGCCGCCATCCTCGCCCGCGAGCTGCCCAATCTGATTCTTAAGATTCAGTGGCCTAAGACAATGTATTGGAACGGGAAAGGCAGCCAGCGCTTCATCCGACCCATCCGCTGGCTGGTCGCGCTGCTCGGCGAATCGGTCATTCCGTTCGAGATCGGCGGAGTCCGCTCCGGCAACGCCACACACGGTCACAGACTTCTCGGAAAAACTTCGATCCTGATCACCACCGCCGATTTCGACGAACAGCTCCGCACTAACGGCGTCATCCTTCAAGCCGAAAAGCGCCGCGACAAGATCGAAACCGAAATTGCCGGCCTGCTCGACGGCAAGAACCTCCGCATCAAACCCGACCCCGACCTCCTCCACACCCTGACCTACATCACCGAGTTCCCCAGCCCCATCCTCGGCAGCTTCGATTCTCAGTATCTGGAACTCCCCAGCGAAGTCCTGATCACGGTGATGCGCCACCACCAGAAATACTTCTCGGTCGAGGACAGCCAAGGCAATCTCGCGCCGCACTTCATCGCCGTCATGAACACCAATGCCGACCCCGAAGGCTTGGTCCGGCACGGCAACGAACGCGTCCTTCGCGCGCGCTTCAATGACGCCCGCTTCTTCTGGCAGCAGGATCAAAAAAAGAAACTGGAAGACCGCCTTTCCGATCTAAAGAACGTTACATTTCAGGCCAAGGTCGGTTCGTATTACGAAAAGACCCAGCGCGTAGTCGACCTGGTGAAGTTGCTCGGAGGCGACTCCAACACCCAGCGCGCCGCACTGCTCTGCAAAACCGACCTGACCACCGACATGGTGAAAGAATTCACGGACCTCCAAGGTGTCGTTGGCGGTTTGTACGCCAAGGCGCAGGGCGAACCCGAGCCCGTCTGGCGTGCCGTTTACGATCATTACAAGCCGCTCAGCATGGAAGGCGAAATCCCGTCCACGGCCGAAGGACGCGTGCTCAGCCTGGCCGATAAATGGGACACGCTGGCCTCCTGCTTCAGCGTCGGCCTGGCGCCAACTGGCTCGAAAGATCCGTTTGCGCTCCGCCGCGCCGCGCAAGGCGTAGTACGCATCGTCGTCGAGGGCAAAGTGAAGTTCGACTCCCCCGGCATGCCGCCGGACCTCGAAGAGTTCATGCGCGACCGCGTCGAATACTACTTCCGCGACGTCCGCAATTTCGCCTACGACGAAGTCCGCGCCTGCATGGCCGCCGGATGGCGCGACCTGATCGACCTGGAATCGCGCCTCAAACGCGTCCAGGCCATCCGCCCCACTCCCGACTTCGAGCCCATCGCCGCCAGCTTCAAACGCATCAAAAACATCCTCAAGCAAGCCGGCTTCACAGAAATCTCGGCGGTCGACGAATCCCTGATCGAACCCGGCCCCGAGCGCCGGCTCTATGACGAATTTCAGCGCACCAGCGGCCAATCCCTCGAATCCCGTATCACCCCGCTGCGCCCAAAAATCGACCTCTTCTTCGACAAGGTGCTTGTAAACGCACCCGACCCCGCGGTTCGCAAGAACCGCCTCACCCTACTGCACCGTATGCTGCAGGAATTTTCCGATATCGCCGACTTCAGCGAAATCGTGACCGAAAGGTCTAGCTCTTGAGTTATGTCTTTGAAGCACGATGTGGCGCACGCACTCCTGCGTGCCGTGTTCACATTCGTGTGAACACCCTGCTCCAGAAAAGAGAATCCCGACATGTCTACTAAACACGTTTATTCGTTCGGCAACGGCCGCGCAGACGGCGACGGCAAGATGAAAGACGTTCTCGGCGGCAAAGGCGCCGGCCTGGCCGAGATGAGCCGCGCGGGTGTGCCTGTTCCCCCCGGCTTCACCATCTCCACACAAGTCTGTAATCTCTATTTTCAAAACAACAACACCATCCCCAAAGAGATCGAACAGGAAATCTCCAAGGCCCTCGACCAGCTCGAAAAGCAAATGGGCAAGCAGCTCGGCGATTCCACCAATCCCCTGCTCTGCAGCGTCCGCTCGGGCGCCAAATTCTCTATGCCCGGCATGATGAACACCATCCTCAACCTCGGGCTGAACGACCAAACCGTCGAAGGCCTGGCGCGCGCCAGCGATAACCCGCGCTTCGCCTACGATTGCTACCGCCGCTTTATCCAGATGTTCGGCGAAGTCGCGCTCGACATCGACATGAAGAAGTTCGACCACATCTTCGACGAGCGCAAGACAAAAGCCAAAGCCAAGCTCGACACCGATCTTAAAGCCGAAGACCTGAAAGCCATCATCGACGAATACAAGAAGCTGGTCCAGAAAGAGACCAGGAAACCGTTCCCGCAGGACACGCGCGAGCAGCTCTTCATGGCTATCGCCGCCGTATTCCGCTCGTGGTGGGGCAAAAACGCGGTCGCCTATCGCCGCATGGAAAAGATCCCCGACGAGCTCGGCACCGCCGCCACGGTTCAAACCATGGTATTCGGCAACGTGGGCGACGACTCAGGCACCGGCGTCGGCTTCACCCGCAACCCGGCCACGGGCGAAAAGGTTTTTTGGGGCGAGTTCCTGCTCAACGCGCAAGGCGAGGACGTGGTCGCGGGCATCCGCACGCCGCACCCCATCGCCGATCTCGAGAAGATCATGCCCGACGCCTACCGCCAGCTTCGCGACATCACGGCGAATCTCGAGAAACACTACCGCGACATGCAGGATTTCGAGTTCACCATCGAGTACGGCAAGCTGTTTATGCTCCAGACGCGCAACGGCAAGCGCACGGGCGCGGCCGCCGTTCGCGTCGCGGTCGAGATGGTCAAAGAAGGCGTCATCGATAAGAAGGAAGCCGTCCTGCGCGTCGCTCCCAACCAACTGGATCAACTACTCCACCCTCTGTTCGACGCAGCTTCGCTGAAGTCGCTCACTAAGATCGCCACCGGTATCGATGCTTCGCCTGGCGCAGCCGTCGGACGTGCCGTCTTCACCGCCGAAGAAGCCGCCGAAAAAGCGAAGGGCGGCCCAGTGATTCTGGTCCGCAAGGAAACCACGCCCGACGACATCCACGGCATGGAAGTCGCCGAAGGCGTGCTCACCGCGGTCGGCGGAAAATCCAGCCACGCCGCCGTTGTCGCGCGCGGCATGGGCTTGCCTTGCGTGGTCGGCGCCGGCGCGCTCCATATCGATGAGCATAAGAAGATCTTCACCGTCGATGTAGGCGGCAAAACCATCACGGTAAAAGAGGGCGACTGGATCTCCTTCGACGGCGCTACCGCCGATGTTTATGCAGGCCAGGCCAAGACCAAAGAGCCCGATCCGAAATCCCCCCTGTTCGTCGAGTTCATGGAGTGGGCCGACTCGTTCCGTGGCGACTTCGGCGTCCGCGCCAATGCCGACATCCCGCGCGATGCCAAAGCCGCGCGCGAGTTCGGCGCCGAAGGCATCGGCCTGTGCCGCACCGAACACATGTTCTTCGCCTCCGACCGCATTCCCCATATGCAGGCCATGATCCTGGCCGAAGACGAGAAGACCCGGCAAAAGGCGCTCCAAAAACTGCTCCCGATGCAGCGCAAGGATTTCGCCGGCTTGTTCGAAGCCATGGACGGTTATCCGGTGATCATCCGCACGCTCGATCCGCCGCTGCACGAGTTCCTGCCCAAGCGTGAAAACCTGATGGTCGATCTCGCGCTGCTGCCGCACGCCGGCGGGAAAGAGAAAAAGAAGATGTCGGAAGCCTACGGCATCCCCGCCGGCGAACTAAAGAAGAAATTGCCGCTGCTGCTCAAGCGCGTCGAAGACCTGCACGAGTTCAACCCCATGCTCGGCTTCCGCGGCTGCCGCCTGGGCATCGTGCATCCCGATATTACTGAAATGCAGGCCCGCGCCATTTTCGAAGCGGCCGTTCAGGTCGCCAAGAAAGGCGTCAAGGTGATCCCTGAAGTCATGATTCCGCTGGTCGGCTTCAAGCAGGAACTCGCGATGCAGAAAGACATCGTCGAGCGCGTCGCCAAAGAAGTTCTCGAAAAAGCCGGCATGAAAGATCTGAAGTACATGGTCGGCACCATGATTGAGATCCCGCGCGGCGCACTCACGGCCGATCAAATCGCGCAGGTCGCTCAATTCTTCAGCTTCGGCACGAACGACCTCACGCAGACCACGCTCGGCATGTCGCGCGACGACTACACCAAGTTTTCAAAAAAATACGAGGAGCTGAAAATCTTCACCGCCGATCCATTTCAGAGCATCGATCAGAACGGCGTCGGCAAATTGATCGAGCAAGCGGTGAAGCTCGGCCGTGGCACCAATGCGAAGCTCGAAATCGGCATCTGCGGCGAACACGGCGGCGATCCAAGCTCGGTCGAGTTCTGCTACCGCGTTGGCATGGACTACGTGTCTTGCTCGCCCTATCGCGTCCCCATCGCGCGCTTAGCGGCAGCGCAAGCGGCCCTTAGCAGCGACAAATCAGAGATGATGCGAACTGCGTAACGCCTCGCACGCGATCCTGCGTGCCGCGTTCACGCGTCTGAACGTCTGGGCCTACTGATCGTCCGGCTTCTTCTCGCCCGGCTTATACAACGTCGGCGCCTTGCGCTTCGGCTTCGCATCCTCCGCTTTAGCCTCAGCCTTTTTCTCTTGCTTGTCCAGCGACGAGTCGAGCGACCTGCGCTGGTCCTTCTCGCGCGCCGCCTCTTTAGCCAGATCCGCCGCGCGCATATGCGCGTCTTCTTCGGAAAGCTCTTTGCTGTCCGACGTCGCGTCGATCGCGTTCTTCAGAACGAAATCGAACCGGGCCATGTCCTTGGGATTCGAGTCCTGGATCTTCTGCAGTACGGCCAGCATCTCCCCCTCGGCCGCGGCTACCAGTTTCATCCCTTCGTCGATGGGGACCTTGCGCTGCAGAGCATCGTCGGAAACCGTGTCGATGGCATCGATGATCTGGGCGTATTCATCCAGCGCGTCGTGTATCAGCGCCGACCGCCCCGGTTTGTCCTTGGCCAGAAACTGCTGGATCTCGGAAATCCGCTGCTTGGCGAAATGCACATAAAGCTTCAGCCGCGCATTGGGCTCCTGCGCCTCTCGGATCTGGTCCACTTCGTCGGCGGTCAGGAAATCTTTCTGCGCGAATGCGCCCCCGGCAATCAGCGCGGCAATCAGTAACAGTCGCATTCGCATGCGGCACAACTCCTAATTAACATCCTACTTCTTCTTACTCATGATGTCGGCTATCAGATGATCGTGCACATCCGATACCTTCTTCACCGCCGCGTCCACCGCGGCCTGTGTTTCGAAACCCACATCCTCCCGAAAACCGTTCAACCGGCGCAGCAGCGCTTGCACCTTCAATTCCGCGCGCTTGTAGTACTTGCTTTTGCGAGGCGGGGTGCGCGTCTGTTGCAGCGCGTCGTAGCAGACCACCACCGATTCGGACACATCCTTCAGGGCAGTTTCGGTGCCACTCAAATCGCCGCTCTTATAGGCCTGTTCCGCCTGATCGATATTGTGATCCGCGTTCACGAGCGCCAGCTCCGAGCGTTTGTCCAGATCGGGCTCGGCCTTCACCGCGCCGATATCGCTGAATGCCAACCACAGTGCCAGTAGGAAAATCACTATCTATGCAGCTCTCTCTCTAGCAGTTTGGCTCGCTGGCGCGCCTTGAATTCTTCATCCGGGCTCGCCCCGTTACTCATCGCCAGGAATTTCTGATAGCTCGCCAGCGCGCCCTTTCGGTCGTTGATTTTGTCCAATATGATAGCGCGCAGATAAACGTGGCCCGGCTTTTCCGCGTGCAGCGCCGCCAGCTTGTCGAGCGCAGCCAGCGCGTTGGCGTAGTCTTCCGCCATTACGAGCGACACCGCCAGTTCGCTCCAGGCGTCCGCATCCTCCGGCCTCAATGCAATCGCCAGCCGGAAATCCTGCGCGGCTTCCGGAAACTTGCGCTGGTCCCGGATGATGCGCCCATGCAGCATGCGAACGTCGAAATCCTTCGGATTCGCAGCCAGCAGTTCATCTACGACCGGCAGTGCCTTTGCAGCTTGATTGCTCTTGACGTAAGCCGTAGCCAGCGCCGCGCGATTGCCCGCGGTAGGCGACTTAGCTACGGCAATCTCCAGATGCGGAATCGCGTCCTCGGCTCGCCCAGCCGCGATGAGCAGCGCCCCCAGCCGTTCCTGCGCGCCCGGATCGTCGGCGAACTGGCTATAGATCGCCATCGCTTCCGGCGCCTGCTTCTGCGTTTCGTACGCCGCGGCCAGCTCCAGCAGGTCGTTGCGATACGCCGGATTCAGCTCGGCCGCCTTCTCAAAATGCGGCGCGGCCTCGCTCAGCCGGTTCAGCTTCTCCAGCGTACGGCCCAAACCAAGCTCCGCGTCCGGCGACTTCGGGTCGATCTCCAGCGCCGTCGTATATGCCTGCTCCGCTTTGGCAAAATCGCCCGCACCGAGCAGCGCCGCGCCCAGATAGTAGTTCGGCCGGTACTCCTTCGGTTTCTCGGCGGCCGCGCTGGCGAGATATGGCACTGCCTCCGCGCTCTGCTTCAAACGCAGCAGCGATATCCCCAGATTCAGATTCGCTTGGTAGACGTCCGGCTTGAGCTCCAGCGCCTTCTTGTACTGCGGAACGGCTTCAACGTCTTTTCCCTGCAGGCTGTAAGCCAAGCCGAGATTGAAATACGCCGTGTAGTCCTTAGGATCCGCCGCAACTGCTTTCGTGAAATTCTCGACCGCGGCATCGTAGCGCTTCTCGTCCAGCGCCTTAATGCCGAGATCGTAGAAGTTACTTTGAAACGCCAGGAACAGGATCAGCAGTCCGGTGGCCGACATACATCCAAACCTTTATTTTCTCAGATCGGTTTGAAACAGGTTGTGGCCGGTCCGGCTTCGAGGCGCGTTCGAAGTGAACTAACCCAGCTCAGGCTTGCGCCGCATTCGTGCTTGCTGCATCATCGGCCGACGGCCCATACATTCCGGGAATCGCGACGTCATTCAGCCGCAAATAGACGCCGAGTTGAGCCCGGTGGTGAATCAGGTGATTCATAATTAAGCTCCGCATTACCGCCGTGCGCGGCATGGAAAACATTGTTTTCCCATCGAACTTAAGCGTCCAGATCTTCTGGAAGTCCGCGTCCGTTGCCGCTGAAATCTTCTGGCGCGCGTCAACAACGCCTTTGTCGAACATCGCCAGCAGCTCGCCGCGCGTGTTGGCGACCTCTGGCTTAAAGTCCGGCCCAAACTCCAATAGCTCGACATCCATCGTGCTAGCAGCCCATCCCGGTATTTGCGCCACGTGGGTCGCGAGTTGGCCCAGGGTCATCGATTTCGGATGCGGCTTGTAGTCGAATTTACCGTCCGGAATACGCTCCAGCAGCTTGCGCGTATTCTTCATCTCTTCCTCGAATTCGGGCAATAACATCTGGTTGAAAGTCATCTCGGGTCTCCTCTCAAAATCTCACTCACAGAACAATAACAGGTCTTGCGGACAGATTCGGTCCGCAATGCGTGCGACACTAATTAAAGTGCTGAATACTTCGGCCCGGCTGCTGCGCCTGTTGTCTCTATTCCAGGCTCAGCGCTACTGGCCGGGAGCTGCGTTGTGCGATCGTCTGGAGGTAACTGCCCGCACGCTGCGGCGCGATGTCGACCGGCTGCGCAGCCTCGGTTATCCGGTCCATTCCACCTCGGGCATCGCAGGCGGCTATCAGCTCGCGGCCGGCGCCACGCTGCCGCCACTGTTGCTGGACGATGAGGAGGCCGTCGCCGTCGCGGTCGGCTTACGAACCGCCGCCAGCGGCAGCGTAGCCGGCATAGAAGAATCTTCAGTACGCGCATTGGCCAAGTTGGAACAGGTTCTACCTTCGCGCCTGCGCCGCCGTGTCGAGGCGCTGCATTCCGCAGTCGTGCCGATGCCGAATACTTTTGAAAAGGTCAACGCGGCGATGCTTGCCTCCATCGCCAGCGCATGCCGGGACTCGGAATCCATCCGCTTCCAATACAAGAGCCGTGATGGTTCGGCGACCTCCCGTCAGGTCGAGCCGCACCGGCTCGTCCACACCGGGCGCCGCTGGTATCTGGCCGCTTGGGATATCGGCCGCGATGACTGGCGAACTTTCCGCGTCGACCGCATTGAGCACGCCGCCTCAACCGGCGCCCGCTTTAAGAAACGCTCCCCTCCGGACGGCGATTTCGTCGCCTATGTCGCGCGCAGCATCGCTTACGCTCCCTACGCGCATCAAGTGACTGTGTTGCTCCGGACACCCCTCGCCGCAGCCGCCGAGAAAATTCCGCCGTCCGTGGGCTTATTGGAAGCGGTAGACCAAGACACTTGCCTGCTGCGCATGGGCGCTCCCTCGCTCGACGGCATGAGCGCGTATCTGGCCTATCTTGGATTCGATTTCGAAGTGCGCGAGCCGGTCGAACTCGTGCATGCAATCCGAAGCCTGGCCCACCGCTTTATCCGGGCAACCCGCCAAGCCGCTCGCGATGCCCCGCGTCCAAACACAAAAGCGGCCCGGAGCGGATTGTAGTGGCGCGAACGCGCTCTCTCATCTCCCCGATACGAGATGCGCGATTCCGAACGCCGCCGCGGCGGCCAGCCCGCCGATAACGGTGGTCCGCGCCGCGCTTGAACCCGGAGGCATTCCGGTGTAGTGTCCTTTTATCGCGCCGAAGATCGCCAATGCGACCAGCGTAGCGGCCACCGACGCGATCAGCGCCGTCTGCACCGCCGACGCCAACATGTAAGGCGCCAGCGGAATCAGACCTCCGGCGATGTATGCGCCCGAAATCGTGCTTGCGCTCCGAAGCGCGCGCTGCGGATCGGGTTCTTCCAAGCCCAGCTCGAACCGCATCATGAAATCGATCCACTGCTTGGGCCGCTGCCGCAGTGAATTGACGATGGGCACGGCTTCGTCATGCGTGAGCCCATAGGTTTCGAACACCTCCAGCACCTCCCGCGCTTCTTCGTCGGGAATCTCCTCCACTTCCCGCTGCTCGCGCCGCAGTTCGCTGGCATAATGTTCGGCATCGTTCCTGGCCGCCAGATATCCTCCCAGGCCCATGGCAATCGAGCCGGCCGCGATCTCGGCCACGCCCGCCACCACGATGACGCGCGGCGTAACATCCGCGCCCGACAATCCGGCCGCGAGCGCGAACGGCACGGTAAGTCCGTCCGCCATCCCAATCACAACGTCGCGTACAAAATCCGATGCGGTGAAATGCTTTTCAACGTGCGGCGTCTGCGGCATATTCTCTCAAGTATCCCCTACTGTTCCAGGCTTGCGCCGAGCCGTAAAATAGAGCCCACATGCACTCGCAGGCGCCGGGAATCATCGTCAAAAAAGGCAAATGCAGCCGATCGGCCGCCGGCTAACTACCTTCGATAGTCTTGCCCGCAATAAACGACATAATTAAGAGAGCCCAAAACGAAGACCGAGCGATACGGGAGATACTTTTCAAATGGACGCGGGTTCTTACAAAAAGAATTCCTCGCAAGGAGTACGAAAAAACCAGAAGCATCAATCGAGTTCCCGATCGGACGCGAGCGCTGTGCATAGCGTAAATGCATCCACACTGGGCCTGATCGACATGATTTATGACGCCGTTCCGGATGCCTCGCGGTGGAAACTGTTCCTGGAAGCTTTTGTTCATGCGACACGGAGTAAGCGCGGCACGCTCGCGCTCTGTGGTTCGGAGCCGGCGATCTGGAGAACGATCTCCTGGCATGGCTGGCAGGATGACGAGATACGCCTCCACAGTGAACGTTATGCGGCCATCGATCCTTTTGGTCGGCACGACATGCACGAGGGTGAGATCCGGCTTAGCACCGATCTTTGCCCGCGCGAAGTCTTACTGCAAACCGCAGCGTATCGCGAATTCTATGGTCCTCGAGGTGTTGACTGGGGGTTTGGGGGAGTGATCCTTCGAACGGAAGCAGGTGCGTCCGCAATCATCGCCATGCGGGGAAACGACGGAGGTCCATACGGCGAAATGGAAATCTCGATCCTCCGGCCCCTCATGCCACACCTTAGACGCGCGGCGCTTTTGCACGGCGAGTGTACCGCCATGCGCGCGCAGCTGGCTACATTCACCGGTCACCTGGACAAGTCTCCCCATCCTTTCCTCCTCACGGACAGGGAGGCGCGCGTGTTGTATGCCAACGCTGCTGCACGCCAAGCGGGCATTCGCAAGGACGGTCTTGCCATTGAGGAGGGGCGGCTTAGGTTATGGGCAGAGAAAGCCCATCTGGCTTTTCTCGACGCGATCAGGCAAATCACCCGCGGCCAGGGTGCTCCCGTTCACAGCATCCCGGCCCCTCGACCTTCACAAAAAGCTCCTTATCGCCTGTTCCTCATGAGCATCCCGGATTTCGGGGCTTTGCCGCTCGGAACCTCTCAGCCCGCAGCCGCCGTGCTGATCATGGACAGCGAGTGGGCCTTGGAACCGGATCCAGCCACATTGCGCGACCTGTTTTCACTGACACCGGCCGAAGCGCGAGTGACGGGACACTTAGTGGCGGGACGCAGCGTACAGGAGATTGCTTGTGCGACCGGTGTCTCGATCGAGACCGTACGCAGCCAAGTACGCAGTATATTATCGAAAACGGGCACCGGCCGGCAAGGCGAGTTGATTTCGCTAGTGCTGCGGATGACCCCCTTTGGACGGCTTTAGAAGTAAATCTCATACCCAATTTGGAGGATGACAAGCCATTACCACCGGGAGTATTCTTGGTCGGTATTCTGGTTTCCCGAACTCTATCAGGTCGATTTTTACGGGACCATTTGGTGACTTACGCCATGACATGGATCAGTCAGCGCAAACCCAGCGCGGATTGACCCGCTGACGCGCCTCAAATTCAACATGCTTTCCACCGTATAGCCAGCAGCAAAACGCGATAAGGAGAAATTCGGATGATCAGCCTGTGTTTTCATCGGTTACTTGCCGCTGTGCGAACCGCGCGAGCCATTGCCAGCCTTCTCGTACTCCCTCTCGGTATTCTGCCCGTTCAGCCGGCCCACGCGCGGATCACGCGAGTGACGATTACGAGCGTACAATCGCCAACATTCGACGGCGCTTCATTTGGCGCTGTCGGACAATATCAGAAAATCGTGGGACGCGCGTTCGGACAAGTAGATCCGAACGATCCCCGCAACGCGGTGATCACCGATATCGGCCTCGCTCCGGTGAACGCCAATGGCATGGTCGAGTACTCGATGGACATTTACCTCCTGCTTCCCGTAGACAGCTCTAAAGGAAACGGAAAACTGTTCTATGAGATCAACAATCGAGGCAGTAAGCTCGCCCTCAGCGGCACATTTGGGAGTATCAATAGCAGTTCCAGCGGAGGGAATGATCCGACAAAGGCCGCAGATGCAGGCAACGGCTACTTGATGCGCGAGGGATACGCGATTGCCTGGAGCGGCTGGGACGTAACAGTGCCCTCTGCCAATAACCTTCTGTCGATTACCGTTCCCGTCGCAACCAATCCGGATGGCACGAGCATCGTCGGTCCCGCCGTTGAGGAGTTCGCCATCGACAATAGCACCACCATGACGGCAGCGCTGACCTACGCCGCCGCGAGTCTTGACCAGTCTCAGGCCAACCTAACCGTGCGTAATCACTACTCCGATGCGCCCACACCCATACCGGCTTCCGGCTGGCGCTATGTCGACGCCAAAACCATCGCTCTGCTCCCCGCCGGAACCGCGTTTCAGCTGGGCACGCTTTATGAGTTGACATATCAAGCCAAAGATCCCTTCGTAGCGGGGCTTGGCTTCGCTGCTACGCGAGACTTTGCCTCTTTCATGCATTACGCGTCAGCGGATGACGACGGCACTCCTAATCCTCTGGCCGGCCAAGTCCAATCTGTCTACTCTTTCAGCGTTTCTCAGCCCACCCGTTTTCTGCACGACTTCCTCAACTTGGGTTTCAACCAGGACGAACAAGGTCGGCGCGTTATTGACGCCATGGAAAACTTCACCGGCGGTGGAAACGGAGGTTTCTTTAACTATCGGTTCGCGCAGCCTGGGCGAACTCACCGCCAGCATATCAACCGTTGGTATCCGGAGCTGTATTTCCCATTTACGAACCAGATCATCTCCGACCCGGTGACCGGCCAAACCGGCGGGCGGCTTAACACCTGCCGGTCCACCAATACCTGTCCGAAAATCTTCGAAATCAACACCGAGAACGAATACTGGGCTAAAGCAGGATCTCTCCTGCATACGGACTCATCCGGGAATGATCTCGATCTCGAAGCCGCACCCGAGGCGCGCTTCTATTTCCTGTCAAGCATCGCACACGTCCCGGGTTCGGGTGCCCTCATCTGCCAGCAGCCCAGAAATCCCGTGCTTCCTGATCCGGCACTACGCGCGATGCTGGCTGCTCTCGACGAATGGGCGAGCTGGGACATCAGTCCGCCAGCCAACCGCTTGCCGCGGCGATCCAATGGTACCCTTGTGCCCCCGTTGCCTCAGGCGTCCGTCGGATTCCCGCAGATTCCGGGAGTCAAATACAACGGCCTTCTGCACACCGGGGATTTATACGATTTTGGGACCGCGTTCAATCCGGGCGTGATAACCACGCTTCCACCTTCCATCCACAGCTCCGCCTATCCCACGCTCGTTCCACGAACCGATCCCGACGGCAACGACATGGCAGGGATTCGGCTCCCGGAAATTGCAGCGCCTTTGGCAACCTACACGGGCTGGGCGCTGCGCGCTGGTCCTGCAGCCGACGACGGATGCGACGCCTATGGCCAGGCGATCCCCTTCGCCCAAACCCAAGCACAGCGTGTTGCCGCTGGCGATCCGCGGTTGTCCATCGCGGAACGCTATGAGACCCACGACGGATACGCTAACGCGGTTCGGAGAGCCGTACGCAGTCTCCTTAGGGAACGCTTCCTCTTGCTGGAAGACGCGGAACGTTATTCGGCGGCAGCCGAAGCGAGCAGCGTTCTTCAGTAGTCCTGCGAACTTTTATAGTGAGACGCGCTCATATTGACGTGACCATGCATACATTGTTTCCCTTGGTTGGGTATCGCCTCCACACCCCATGACACCCATGCCCATTAGTAGCAGTTCGAACCGTGGCACGCACTATCCAACGCTCTTAGCCTTCGCCGCGGGCGCCGTCAATGGCCCTTCATTCGCCGGTCTGCCCAGCTTAGTCACTCGGCTACCCCCCGGCCGAGCCGCCCGGCCTTGCCTCTCGTCTCGGACTTTACATCCTCATGCCATTGCTGGTTCTGATGGTGGCGGCTCGGATCACCCAGTTTGCTCTCCAGGTCGCCCAACAGCAGCACGATTACTGGATGTCTTGGGTACAGACCCTTGACGATTACTACCTATGGATGTTGGGTGCCGGATTTGTGACTGGGGGTGTTGCTGGTGGCGTGCTAGGTAGCGGAATCCCGGGCGTAGGCACGGTTGCCGGGGCATTATTCGGTTCCCACACTGGGATGTTAGCTATGAATGAATACCACACTGATCTGGTGCTACTGTTTAATGCCCTAGCGTCTCTGCCGCCCTCGCCGAGTGCTGTGCAGTCAGCTTGTGGAGCAGCACCGTCACCTATTGGACACAGCACGGGAACTGGTGGTCATCGACGATGAGTTCCCTAGGCGAAAGGTATAGACGTTGGATCACGGTTGGCCACAGGGTCGAAATTGTCATCATCGGTATCGCTATTGCCTCGCTGGCGATTGAGTTAGTTATCCTGCTTCCGCGCGCACGCCCTGGGATGCAAGGGGTTATATGGGTAATGTTTGCTCCTCTTGCACTACTTGTCATCGCGGCAGGTGCAGTAGCGGGCCCATACGTTCGCCGATCGTTACGGCTCAGGGGACCAGGCCGCCCGATGCGGCCACCAAGCCTTAGCTTTCGCCTTGGACTTTACTTCCTCATGCTGGTGCTGGTTCTGATGGTGGCGGCTCGGATCACCCAGTTTGTTCTCCAGCATCACGCCTCGCCTCGAAGCGTTGCTTACTTTGTCGCTGCCGACCTCGCAATTTTCGTCGTTATCGTTATCGCGAAAGAGATCAACATCTCGAGAACCAAGCGGAACACGCGCCAATGACAGACCAGTAAACTCCGAACCGTCATTGACCACTTCCGGCCGCCAATTTCTTTCGGCATGCCAACGATTTGCCGGCTCGGTCGGGCATCTCCCCCAAATGCCAATGCTAGTCTGAACCCGATGAAGCACCCATCTGCCGCCATCTGTGCCCACAAAACCAATCGGTAAAATTGGATTAAAATTTTCCCAACGCTCCGGGAAAAATCGCGTTTTGCGTCAAATCGGTGCCGATATTTCGGCACTTGGCCCCACCGCCAAACGAAAACTGCTCCTCGCCCGCATCGTGCCCAGCCGCTTCGCAACCATCGATGTTCACTCCCCGCTTCCCACCGCGCCGCGCCTGCCGGGTCCTGTTACCGCTGTGTCACAATGATTCGCAGAGGTCCATTTGGCAGAGGAGCGCAGCACGCCTCGAGCCGTGACTCCGGGCTCGATGGGTTCCGTACGGCTTATGGGTGTTCCCATTCGGCTGCACTTCACCTTTGTCCTGCTGCTGATTTTCCTGGTCGTGATCGGCCTCGGCAGCAATCAGTCGCCAGCCAACTACGTCCTCTTTATTGTCGCGATGATCGCTTCGGTGCTCTTGCACGAGCTCGGGCACGCCTTCGTGAGCTCCCGCTACGGAATCCGCACGCTCGAGATCGTCATGTTTCCCATCGGCGGCGTGGCTCGCACCGAGCGCCCACCCAAGCCATCGGAAGAGTTTTGGGTCTCGGTGACCGGACCGTTGGTAAACGTCCTGATTGCAGCGTCCATTTTTGCCTATCTCTATTCGCAAAAAAGGCCTCTGGATTTTCTTGCGCTCGCCCAACCAACCGATTCCAATCTGGCGGACCGGGTTGCGCTGGGCAACCTGATTCTGGCGGGGTTCAATCTTCTACCGGCATTCCCGATGGACGGCGGCCGCATGCTGCGCGCCGTCCTGTCGCCCTTCAAGTCCGAGTATCAGGCCACCAGGATCGCCACCTGGTGCGGGCGCATGCTGGCCCTCAGCATGGGGCTGTACGGGTTCATCTTCATGCCGATGCTGACGTTCGTCGCGTTCTTTATTTACCTGGGCGCGGCCAACGAAGGGGCGGCTTCTCGAGGACGCAATCTGACGCAGGGCATCCCGGTGCGCGCCGCCATGATGACGGCTTTCCATACCCTCGCGCACGGCAGCACGATTCGGGACGCGGCAAATCTGCTGTTGTCCACCTCGCAGCAGGATTTTCCGGTGGTACACGGCGATCAAGTGGTGGGGCTGTTGGGACGCAACGCGCTGCTGCGCGGCATGGCCGCCGAGGGCGCAGATTCCTACATCGCCGGGTTCATGGAGCGCTCCTATGTCACCATCTCGCCCGACCAGGATTTGGCGGAAGTTCTGCCACTCATGGCCAACGCGGCCGCCTGCGTCCTCGTTATGGAGGAGGGAAAATTGCGTGGGCTGTTGAGCTCGGAAAATGTGTCGCAGTTTTTGCTGCTGCGCAGCGCCGGGTTGCAGCCGGTGGAGCAGTAGCCACCTAGAGTTTCCGATGTACCGTCACCAATTGCGCCACTATTTGACGCGAATCCTTCTCGTTCTCCTCGCAAGCGCGGCCGGCCTGATGGCCGCCGTGAGGCTTTACATGAAGGACGGCAGTTATCAGATCGTCCGCGAATACCAGGTGCAAGGAGACCGCGTGCGGTTCTATAGCACCGATCGTGACGACTGGGAGGAAGTGCCCGCTTCGCTGGTCGATCTC
>Ga0209062_1000509_pt1 | contig 112354 bp, 101 predicted proteins | sample Coa_R2_2_FD_187158 | JGI IMG/M metagenome (GOLD analysis project Ga0209062, IMG submission 187158) | Surface soil microbial communities from Centralia Pennsylvania, which are recovering from an underground coalmine fire - Coalmine... | ecosystem: Environmental > Terrestrial > Soil >...
CCAAGTCCGGCGTGGCTTTGACAAAAGTCGGCTCCATCCACTAAACTATTTGCTTCGGTTGTCACGGTTCGGACTGGCAATATCCGTAGCGCCACAATATCCGCCGGCATAGATCCCGGCGCTGCAGAACCTACGCTGGCCCGCCTGAATCTACCCTCCAATTTAACCTGACAGGTTGTTGAAGGAGGCTTCGGAGGTTATCATCCTGAGCGTGCGGCGAAGAATCCAAACTCCTTTATTTCGACATATTCAAAAGCTGTGTACCGAATTCAACTTCCAGCAGCCTGCAAAATTTCTGGTGAGGAACATTTAAGCTATGCGCGGAATTATTAAGGAAAGACTTTTCACTCCCGGCCCTACGCCGGTTTTCATGGAAGCTCAAGTGCGTGCGGTCACACGCGACCTGCACCACCGGACGGAAGACTTTCGTCAGGTGGTTCGCGAGACGGTGGAGCTTCTTCGCTACTACTTCGGAACCAAGAATGACGTAGTGATGTTTGCCAGTTCCGGCACCGGCGCGATGGAGGGCGCGGTGGCAAACCTGTGCTCGCCCGGGGACCGCGTGCTGGTGGGCACGGCCGGCAAGTTTGGCGAGCGCTGGCTGGCCCTGGCCCAGGCTTACGGCGTTGAAGCAGTTAAAGTTGAATCACCCTATGGGCAGCCGGTGAGCATCGAAGAAATGAAGCAACAGTTGGAAAAGTCCGGCCCCTTCCGTGCGGTGTTCATCCAGGCTACGGAAACTTCCACCGGCGTCAGCCATGATGTGAAGACACTCGGGTCTGTGGTGAGCAAATATCCTGACACGGTTCTGGTCGTTGACGCCATTACAGGTCTCGGAACCTCTGATCTGCGGCCTGATGAGTGGGGACTGGACATCGTAATCGGTGGATCACAGAAAGCCACCATGATGCCTCCGGGATTGGCCTTTGCCAGTGTCAGCGAGAAGGCCTGGAAGGCGATGGAAAAATCCAAGAGCCCGCGTTTCTATTTCGATTACGCCAAGGAACGCAAGAACCTGGCTAAGGGTGAAACCGCCTACACTCCGGCCACTTCGCTGGTTGTCAGCCTGCATGGCGTCTTGAGCTACATCAAGGAGATCGGGCGTGAGACGTTAATTGCCAATGCCGCAATGTTGGCTGATGCCACGCGTCAGGCGGCGCAGGCTTTACGTTTGAAGCCGTTTGCTGCTTCATCACCTGCCAACGCGGTAACGGCCATCTGCGCTCCTGAAGGCTTGGATTCCGGAGCGATCATCAAGGAGCTGCGGTCTCGCTTTGGCGCGATTATCGCCAACGGCCAGGGTACGATGAAAGGCAAAATCTTCCGACTGGCCCACCTGGGTTATTTTGACGCCGTCGATTTGTTTGCCATTGTGGCGGCGCTTGAAATCGCCCTCAATCAAGTTGGCCATAAGGTTGAACTGGGCTCCGGCGTCCGGGCTGCCCAGGAGACTTACTTAAAGCATGTGGATAGCGCCGAGCCGCATCGCGCCGGAGCGCGATAGGCACGCCGCCTGAGTGTCGATACCCTCATCGCTAAAGCCTGATTCAGCGGCCGCGACGCTGCCGCTCGAATTTGTTGATGGAAGAATCCCTTATGAAAATCCTCGTTTCCGATAATGTTTCCGAGAGCGCCCTGCAGGTGTTGCGTGCGGAGCCTTCATTTCAGGTCGTCTATCTGGCCGATAAAAAAGGAGCCGTGAAAGACGAAATCCGGGACGCAGACGCCTTGATTGTCCGTAGCGCTACCAAAGTGACGTCTGATCTGCTGTCTCATGCGACAAAATTGCGCGCCATAGGGCGAGCGGGCGTTGGCGTGGATAACGTCGATCTGGACGCCGCCACTCGCCAGGGCATCGTGGTCATGAATACCCCCGGAGGCAACGCCACCAGCGTCGCTGAGGAAACCTTGGCCCTCCTGTTGGCTCTTGCCCGGCGTATTCCACAGGCAAACCAGTCCATGAAGGAAGCCAAATGGGAAAAGAAGAAGTTCGTAGGCATCGAATTGAGGGGTAAAAGGCTGGGGCTGATCGGCCTCGGAATGATCGGCATGGAGGTGGCCCGCCTGGCTCAAGCCTTCCAGATGGAAGTCATTGCTCACGATCCCTATGTCTCTTCGCTGGTGGCCAATCAGCAGAATGTGAAATTGGTCTCCCTGGAGAAGGTTCTGAAAACCAGCGATTTTATCAGCCTGCATTGTTCGGCCACACCGGAAACAACCCATCTGCTGAACGCCCGAACGCTGGCGATGACCAAGAAAGGCGTTCGCATTGTGAACTGTGCGCGTGGTGAGTTGATCTCCGAGGCCGATTTGCTCCAGGCCCTGGAGGATGGGCACGTTGCCGGAGCGGCTCTCGACGTTTTTGAAAAGGAGCCTCCCGTGGATGCACGGCTGATCTCGCATCCGGAGGTGATCGCAACCCCGCACATCGCTGGATCAACCGAGGAGGCCCAGGAAATTGTCGGCATCCGGATTGCCGAACAGATTCGCGATTATTTGCTGCAGGGCGTTGCTCGCAACGCGGTGAATCTCCCTTCGATCTCAGCGGAAGAATACAAGAAGCTCGAACCGTACATCCAGTTGGGGGAGCGCCTGGGCTCCTTCCTGGCCCAGATTGTAGGTGGGGCACTGAATGAGGTCAGAATCAGCTACGACGGCGGTCTGGCCGAGCTGAATACCCAGTTGGTGAAGAACGCCGTGCTGAAGGGAATTCTGAACCACGTGGTTTCAGAGGAAGCCCAGGCGAATCTGATCAATGCGGGGGCCTTGGCACAATCACGAGGGGTAGAGGTGGTGGAGTTGCGGAGCGCGCGCCGCGCGACGTTTTCCAATTCGTTGGGGATTGCCCTTCGCACCGAATCCGGCTCGGCATCGGTCCTGGGGATGGTCGGTCCGCGCGATACTCTACGCATTCTGGGGATCAATGATATCGATATTGAGGCTCCGCTGCGCGGAGTGATTCTCTATATTCGCAATGAGGATGTGCCCGGGGTGATAGGACGGGTTGGAACCGTACTCGGCAACGGCCACATCAACATCGCCAATTTCACCCTGGGTCGCAACCCGCAGTTGAAAGAGGCCATCGGACTCGTCAGCGTGGATCAGCCGGTGCCCAGCGAAGTTCTCAAAGAAATTCAGGCGATTCCCGCGGTGCGAGCGGCGCAGGTGATCCAGGTGGAATAAACACCTCAAAGAACGGAGACCTTTGCCGCGGCCAATCATGAATTCATGGACGAGTTTTTCGCTGCTATGAATTCCCTGAGCGATGAAATTCTGGGTTTTCAAGATCAACACGCGGCGGGGTTGGGAATTCGATACGTATTTCAACTCGCGTGCCCGCAGGCCTTATGAACTCGGAGATGAAGGTTGGATTCGGAGCGCTTCGAGCCTCCGCTACCTGCGTGAAGAAGTAAAGCGCGGCGATCTCTTCCTTTGTTATGAAGTGGATCGCAAACGCATGCTGGGCCTCGCATGTGCAGCCTCAGATGGTCGAGACATCGGTGCGGGATCACTCCTGGATTTTTGCCCTCCTCATGAAGCTGTTCGATTGAAAAATCCTCTGAAACGCCACCCTGATCTGGATCACATCCTAGCTTTTACGCCGCATCGCGGCCGCGGGACGGTGCAGAAGATTGATTTGGATGAATTCCGCGAACTGCGCCGCCGCATTCTGCGCAAAAACCCCGAACAGAAAGAAGCATTGGAACGGCTTTGGAGCGCCAAGGGATAGCGCTGGGCCTTACTTCGGGATCGCTCCTCCTTTTGGGTAAGTTAGGGCATCTCCCTTTGGGAAGACGAACCTTACTGTTTTGGGGTTTGGAACCATGAGCACCGGTTTGTGTGGCACTGAACCTTTCGTAAAGGTCGTCATACCCGTTATTGACTTGCAAACGGATGGCTTTGATAATAAATGCAGGCGTTGGAGTTCGCCCTTAACCGCCCCGCGTGAACGAGCGCGGAGAAGATGACTCCTACGGTGGGTTCTCCGGCAAAGGGCGCCATCAGCCGCGTCCCGCCTTTAGCTTTGAGACCCTTCAAAAGGTAAGCCTATTCAAAGCTCGGAACTTGGAATTCTCCGCAAAGGATCTGTCTTGGTGGAATCAGCCTTGAACTCACCTGCCGTACTGAATCCAAATCATCGGCGGCACCTGCTGGTGAGTTACCAGTATGCTGACCAGCTCCTCTCGGAGGTCGAGGCCATTCTCTTCGCATCAACCTCCAAATCACCATTTCCAAAGTACAAGAACAGTCTCACCCCGGCCCAGATCAAAGTCGTTCAGGACTACATTGCCCGGATCCGGAACCAGATGGTCCACGCTTTGGCGAGTCAGAGTATCACGCCGCCGCCGCCCCAACTCGATTCTGCGCACTCCATCCGCGTAACGCTGGAATTCGCTGATATTGCTTTCGATGAGTGCCGCGCCGAGCGTATGCGAGGATACGGTGAAGTACCCCCTTCGCTTGCACCCGAACTGAATGGGATGGCCTGTGAGATGAGAGGCCTAGTCCGGAAGCTGATCTCCTATCTTGCGCAAGGATTGGGCCAAGACTTGGAAGAACGCCTCCACCGACTTGAAGGAACTCTCAATGAGGTTGGGTTGCTGCAAAAGCTCGAACGAATGATCCATACACACGGGCTGGTGGAATTCCGCTCACCGCTTTCCATCATCCTGGACCGGCTGGAGAACGGCAGTTTTCAAATCGCTGTCTTTGGCCGCGTGAGCTCGGGGAAGTCATCGCTGCTCAATTATATTCTTCAAACGGACGTGCTGCCGGTGGGGGTGAACCCGATCACGGCCGTTCCCACGCGAATAGTTTATGGCGAAGAGCCGTGCCTCTTGGTCACTGATATCGACGGCAAGCGGGAAAGCCTTCCCATCGAGCGCCTTGCCGAGTTTGTGAGCCAACATTTCAATCCCGGGAATGCGAAGAACGTTACCCGCATTGTGGTCGAGACCCCCTCCGCGCGGCTCCGGGACGGGATTGTTTTCGTGGACACTCCCGGTCTCGGCTCGTTGGCAACGTCCGGGGCGCGCGAAACCCTGGCCTATCTGCCGCAATGTGACCTCGGCGTTCTACTCGTGGATGCTGGATCGACGCTTACGGAAGAGGACCTCTCCACTCTCCAGACACTTTACGAGGCGGCAATCCCCGCACAGGTGCTCTTGAGCAAAGCGGACCTGCTGGCTCCGGAGGATCGTAACCGCTCCGCAATTTACATTGCGCGTCAAATCCGCTCATTCCTTGGGCTTGATGTTTCAGTACTCCCGGTGAGTACCGAAAGCAGGCATGCACACCTGACGGACGCGTGGTTTCGGGAACAGATTCTTCCGCTTTACGACAGGCATCAGGAGCTGGCGCGCCAATCGGTACGACGCAAGATCGGGGCGCTGCGGGAGGCAGTGACTGCGGCACTCAAGATTCGAATTGAGCTGGCTGGAAAGGAACGGGAAAAGGAAAGCAAAGACCAAAACCGACTGAAGCTCATCGAGACACGCTTGCGCAAGGCGACCGCAAAGGTTGAGGAGACGCGCTCGGCTTGCTTTGAAATCGCCGATCAGGTGAGCGGCCTGGCGTCATTTGCCATTCGACGGACGGCAGCCGCGGTGGCAGAAGCCCGGTCACAAAAGGAGGATATCGCAGTTCATAGCGAAGACCTCGTCATCTCAAGCATCAGCGAGGTAGGGGCGGACAAAGGCCGGCAGATCTCCGAGGTCATTGCAGCACTGACCTCCCTCATGGCGGATGCGCTGAAGGAGGCGGGGCGCGTAATAAGAATGCAGAACCTCCCTAACGAGGAAGAGCTGAGTTCAGTCATCAGGGAAATGCCGCGGCTTGATCTTGGCGGGCTTCATTTCAAACTGAAACCTCTCAGGTTCCTGGGCAAGAGATTCACGAAGTGGCGTATGGAAAAGCAACTGCGGCAGGCGGTGGGCTCTCAACTGGAAGAGGCCTTTAGGACGTACGGACATTTGTTAGAGGGCTGGGTGCGGCACAGCGTGGCCGAACTCCAAAGGCGGTTCGATGAATATGCGGACGCCATTCGCGCTCAGATCACTCAGTTGGGAAGGATGCCGGGGGAAGGCGGAGCGAACGCGGATCAGCTTGAAATAATTCGGCGAGATATAGAATCCCTCGCAGGCGAAACGCCTGTTCCCAGTCCTGTCGACAGATAGGAGCAGGATACGCTCCGAAGCAGTCTCTGCGAGTCACACCTTTCAGCGCATGCGGTAGACAACAATCGCGCCCAAGCCCATCAAGACGGCCGCATAACCGAAGGCAGCGATGGGAGACACCGCGGTCCAAAGCGTTCCCACGATGGCGCTCGCGACGAGGTCGCCCACGCCATTGACCGCTCCAAGGACGCCGTAGGCCGTGCCGCGCACCTCATTGCTGATGAAATCTGCCGTGCGGGCGCCTTCGAGCGCGTCTTCGACAGCCATCGAAAAGCCGCTCAAACCGAAAACTAAGAGAAGATACATTATGAAGTCCAGCTTCCAAAGGAACGCAACCAGAAACCCGAGTGACGCCAATGCTCCGGCAAAATAACCGAAAGCCAGCAAGCCTTGGCGTCCAATCCGGTCCGAGAGCGCACCCACAGGATAGGAATATGCGGCATAGACCACGTTATGAACAACGTAGAGTAACCCTGCGATTTCGGTAGCGTGCTCCAAACCGTACCTTGGCTTGAGCAACTGCGTGGCCGCGAGGATCATCAGAGTTCGGGCGAAATCACCGATCCCAAAGATGCCGACCCCATACAGAAAGCGGCGGAATGAATGCGGCAAGGCCCTGATCGTTGTCCAAAATCTGATCTCAGATGGAATGCCACGCTTCTCGCGAACCAGCACGGCGAAGGCGATACCAGAACCTAACCCTGGGATGAGGGTCAACAGGAAGATGATCCGAAACGGTGTGGCAGCGTCACTGATTCGGGGATGCAGATAAGCAAGCAGCCAGACACCCAGAAGCGGCCCGATGATGGCGCCCAGGGTATCTCCCGCCCGGTGAAATCCGAACGCCTTGCCTCGATCTTCAGCGGAAACGGAATTCGCCAGCATGGCGTCACGCAGCGGACCGCGCATTCCCCGTCCAAACCAGGCGAGCGTGCGTCCCACCAGCACCAGCGGCCACCCGTAGGCCAGAGCGAAAAGAGCCTTGGATGCGCCTGTCAAAAAATAGCCGCCCACCGTGATGGGTTTTCGATGCCCGAGGCGATCCGAAAGCCAACCAGAAGCAAGTTTAGTGAAACTTGAGGTTGAATCCGCGATACCTTCGATAGCACCCAAAGCTGCGGGTGAAACGCCAAGAACCGCAAGGAAACCGGGCAGAACAGTCGTTGCCATCTCGTGGCCGACATCCGAGAGGAGACTCGTAATACCCATCCCGACCACATTGCGATTTAGCCAGGCTTTCCCAGAGGGATTCCCCAAGGTGGTGTGTGCGATCTGCTTCAAGCGGGGTCGCTCCTTCTGATTCGCGCTTTTGCGTGCGACTTGACCCAGGATAGCAAGCGTCGTCTTCCGAAGACATGTGAACTCTTCAGACTCCCCAGTTTTCCAGCGGGGGATCCGGCTGTACGGTAAGCTTGCAAGCTTCGTTCGTTTTCCTCACACACGATAAGCCTCGTTCATACCTGTCAGATTCTTACAATTTTTTGCAATATGCAGAAAACGCGCAAGTTGCGAATGCAACTTCGAAGATTCGTCAATTTGGTTTCCCGTGTGCTCTTATTTAGTCGTGCATACACTTTGTGCCGAAAGGAGCGAGATGAGTTTCATGAGAAGTCGAAAATTGTGGCTTTCATTGGCCGTGATACCTCTAGCGGGCGGTCTAGTGACTCTTGCGATCAGGGCTCAGCAGCAGCTTTCTCCACCTGCAAGGGGCTTTCCTCCCCCGCCTCCCGCACCGGGATACGGCCCACCGCCACCTCCGGCTTATGGCACTATGGCTTCGTTGTCGGGGACCGTCACGCAGTTCAATTACGGTCCGAATGCTTTGCCGGATAGCTTTATGCTGAACCGGGATGCTATCGTGCACTTCCCCCCTGACCTCGGCTGTGCAATCCGCGCGAGGGTGAAGGTGGGCGACAGCGTTAAGGTCGACGGTCCGGCCAATACAAATTATTACGGCACCACAAGCCTCGAACTTTGGAAACTCGTTGACACCACAAACGGCCAGCAGGTCAACGTGCCACAGCCCTGGTCGGCAACTGCTTATACGGGCTCAGGCACGATCAGGCAATTGAACTACGGCCCCCAAGGCGAGATTAACGGATTCTGGATAAACAACGTTCTGGTACACATCCCTCCCATGGCTCCGGGCAGCTCTTCGGCTCTTCAGATTGGCGCCACTGTCGCGGTATCCGGCTATGCACATTCGACGATCAATAATGTGACGGCGGTCGACGCAAGCAGCCTCACAATCAATGGTCAAAGCATTCCGATCTACGCTCCGCCTCCCGCGCCGGGTGCACCACCGCCTCCACCGCCAGCACCGGGCGCTGCGCCCTCTCCTCCGCCCGGGGCTTGACGATGTTTGGCCCAGTGGTAAGAGAATGGGCAACTCGAGGGTTTCTCTGAAATTGCAATATCCCGTCCTAAATTCATTCAAATCGTCGCCAGATGAGAAACCCCACCCAAAGTCTGCGCGCACTCGATGCGCTCAATTTCTTCCTGGCCGATGTGCAAACCAGCATCGGCCCTTTCGTAGCGATTTATCTCGCAACGCTTCACTGGAACAACGAGCACGTGGGCTTCGCTCTGACCGTGGCGTCCCTTACCGGCGTTCTGTTCCAGACACCGGCAGGAGCGCTGGTGGACCACGTGCGCGCCAAACGAGAGCTGTTGGCGTTGGGAGTTGTGCTAGTCGTGCTGGCAACCCTGGGTCTTGGCGTATATCCCATCCTCGTGGTTGTGCTGGCCGCCCAGATTGTGCTGGGCGGCGTAAGCACCATCTTGGGTCCTGCCGTGAATGCCGTCACGTTAGGGCTCATAGGCCCGGCGCACCTGGACCGGCGGATCGGACGGAATCAAGCCTTTAACTCGGCTGGCAACGTCGTAGCGGCTGTGTCGATGGGACTGGTCGGATATTGGCTCACCGCCCGCGCTATTTTTTTCGCCGTCCCCCTCTTCGCAATTCCCACTCTGATTGCGTTGGCTTCCATCTGGCCTCAAGAAATTGACCACGCTCGCGCACGCGGCGCCAGAGCCGGCGGAGAAGAGGTCCAAATCTTCCGCATTCAAAGCTTGCTGCGTGACCGCCGGCTGCTAGCTTTCATCGGCTGCGTAACCTTGTTTCACTTTGCAAACGCCGCAATGCTCCCGGAACTGGGGGAACTGCTGGCGCGAGGGCGCGGGCGGTCATCAAACCTGTTCATGGCGGCTTGTGTGATCACCACCCAAGCCGTCATCACGATTCTGGCGCCCTGGGTGGGCCGCAAGGCGACAGATTGGGGGCGGAAACCCCTTCTTCTCATCGGATTTGGTGTCCTTCCCCTCCGTGGTGTCCTTTATACGCTTACCAGCATTCCGTTGCTGCTGATGGCTATCCAGGTGCTGGATGGGGTGGCCAATGCCATCTTTGGTGTGGTGTCGGTTCTGGTGATTGCTGATTTGACGCGGGGTACCGGGCGTTTCAACCTCGTCCAAGGGGCGCTAGGAACTGCCGTCGGTATTGGTGCCTCGTTGAGCACCGCAGGGGCGGGCTTTATGGTCTATCATTACGGCTACGATGCCGGCTTTCTCAGTTTGGCCGGGATTGCGGCAGCAGCGTTAGTATTTCTTTGGCTTGCCGTACCGGAAACGCTAACACGGGTTTCTCCCTGCAGCGCCAGGACGAAATATGAGGAGACCCTCACAAATGTGTGATAGAATGCGAGGGTGCCCTCATGTTCAGATATGGCACCGCGTCGGATCCCGCAACAGAAGCGAGGCCAGCGGCGTGTGGCCCGTCTGCTGCGCGCCGCAGCCTCTGTCATCGCCGAGGTAGGATATAAGCCGGCGACCATGTCGGCCATCGCCGAACGCGCCGGATCATCGATCGGTTCCCTCTATCAGTTTTTCCCTAACAAAGAATCGGTCGTCGAGGCTTTGAGAGCCCAATACGTGAAGGAGCTGGAGAAGCTTTGGACGAGGTTTGCTTCGGACTCAAGAAGCCTAACGACCGGCGAACTTGTTTCTCGTCTTGTTGATTCCCTAATCCAGTTTGCGGAGACGCATGAGGCCTTTCTGGCGCTTTTGGAGGCACCGCCGACTGCCAACAGCCCGCGCCGGCGAGAGATCATCCGCACACGGATTGCCCGCATGATTCTTGAACGGAACCCCAAGATGTCCCGGAGCGAGGGTTTTCGCGCCGCCTCCGTCGTGCAGCAAATCGTGAAGGGCCTTCTTACGCTTTATGCGAGGGCGGACAAGACGGAAAAGGCGGCGGTAGTGAGCGAATTTGACACGGTTCTGGCAGGATACCTGGCTTATAAGCTACAAGGAGAGAGGGAAGGACAGCAGGATTGCAGCAATCCTCCACTAGCAACTTGCTAGAACGCTTGGAGCACGTTCGAAGGCCTGCCTCTGCCGGGATAACGGGGAGTCGCGAATTGAGTGATGCGAAAAATAAATTTCCAAATAGAGCTATGGCTTCTAATGAGCGCGGCAATGCTGCTGGTCTTGTCCAGTGGCTGTAAGCGCTCTCAGGATGCGCCGCCTCAGCCGCCACCACCGCCGGTTGTGGAAGTCGCTGCTGTGATCCAGAAGGACGTTCCAATCTATAGTGAGTGGATTGGCACGCTGCAAGGTTACGTCAACGCGCAAATCCAGCCCCAAGTCACCGGCTACCTCATCAGGCAGGACTATCAGGAAGGGTCATGGGTCCGTAAAGGACAGGTATTGTTCGAAATTGATCCCCGCCCATTTCAGGCGGCACTGGACCAGGCCAAGGCTCAGCTTGCGCAGGCCAAGGCGCAGCTTGGCGCCGCCACACTCAACGTGAAACGGGATATTCCCGAGGCGCAGGCGCACGCGATTCCTCAAAGCCAACTCGACAACGATACTCAAGCAAAGCTCGCGGCCGAAGCTGCGGTCGCGGCTGGAAAAGCCGCCGTCGAGCAAGCGCAACTGAATCTGAATTACACCCAAGTTCGCTCTCTCATTGACGGGATTGCGGGCATCGCTCAGGTGCAGGTCGGCAACCTGGTCACCCCTTCAACAGTGCTGACGGCGGTCTCCGAGGTCAATCCGATTAAAGCCTACTTTCCGATTAGTGGTATCGAATACCTCCGGATTGCCGAGCGACTCACTCCAGGCGCCGTAAATCTCCTCCCTGGCGCAAGTCCCATTCCGCTCAAGCTGATTCTGCCCAATGGTGCAACTTACAGATATCAGGGAAGAATCCTCTTTGCCGACCGTCAGCTTGATCCGCAAACGGGTACCCTGCAGGTGGTGGGCGCGTTCCCGAACCCGACCGGCATTCTCCGGCCTGGCGAGACGGCGCGTATCCGAGCGGTTACGGAGTTGAAGAAGGGCGCACTGCTTGTCCCGCAGGCTGCCGTGACCGAGCTTCAGGGTGGTTACCAGGTAGCGGTCGTTGGGCCGGGTAACAAGATCAGCATCCGAAGTGTGCAAGTGGGCCCGCGAGTCGGAACCCTGTGGATGATCACTGAGGGGCTGAAGATGGGCGAACGCGTCGTGGTCGAGGGAACGGAAAAGGTACGGGATGGCATGGCTGTCACTCCGCAGCCGTACACGCCACGCCCACAGGAGCATTAGTCCGTGTCGAAATTTTTCATCAACCGTCCTATTGTGGCCATGGTGATTGCGATCCTCACGGTGATCGTCGGTGCGATCACCATTCTGACGCTGCCGGTGGCGCAGTTTCCCAGCATCGTCCCGCCGGAAACCAGGATTCAGGCCACCTTTGTCGGCGCCGACGCCCAGACCTTGGCGCAGTCAGTCGCCACGCCGATCGAAGAACAGATGAGCGGCGTGGATAACATGAACTACATGTATTCGGTGAACGCCACTTCCAGCGGTCAGATGACGATGGTGGTGGATTTCGCCGTTGGCACCGATCCGAACACGGACCTTATTCTTACTCAAATGCGCGAGACGCAGGCGGCCGCTCAACTGCCGGCGCAAGTGGCGCAGTACGGGGTTATAACCCAGAAATCACTTTCCGCACCCTTGATGCTCGTCGCCTTGTATTCGCCCCACGGCACTTACGACGCCCAGTTTCTCGCCAATTATGCTTACATCAATCTGGATGATCCCATCACCCGTGTGCCCGGGGTTGCCAACGTCCAGGTATTTGGGGCCGGTCAATACGCGATGCGGATCTGGCTCGATCCTGCCGCGATGGCGCGCCTGGGCATCACCGCCTCGGACGTCATCAATGCGGTTGAGTCACAAAACACCGTGAATCCGGCAGGGCAGATCGGCGGCCAGCCGGTGCCGCCTGGCCAGCAGTTCACCTATTCGGTGCGTACACAAGGCCGGCTTGTGACACCGGAACAGTTTGGGGAGATCGTCGTCCGCGAAAACCCCGAGGGTGGCGTCGTGCGCGTGAGAGACGTGGCGAAGGTTGAGCTGGGAACCCAATACTACACACTGATGGGCCGCCTCAACGGCAAACCCAGCGCTGTGGTCGCGATTTACCAACTGCCCGGCTCGAATGCCGTCGATACCGCCGCGAAGGTCAAGCAGTTGATGAACCAGCTCAAGGGCCACTTCCCACAAGATATGGACTATGCCATTTCGCTGGACCAAACCCGCTCGGTGAGTGAAGGGATGAGGGAAATCCTGATCACCCTCCTGATTGCCCTGGCCCTTGTCATCCTGGTGGTCTATATCTTTCTCCAGGGTTGGCGCGCCACACTGATCCCTCTGCTGGCGGTTCCTGTGGCGCTTGTCGGGACCTTCGCGGTTTTTCCGATATTCGGCTTTTCGATCAACACGCTTTCAATGTTCGGGCTGGTGCTGGTCATCGGCCTGGTGGTTGATGATGCGATTGTCGTCGTCGAGGCGGTCGAGCGTCATATCGAAGAGGGATTAGCTCCTCGGGACGCAGCCCTGAAAGCCATGGAAGAGATTTCCGGCCCGGTGATCGGCATTGCGCTTGTCCTGTCCTCGGTCTTTGTGCCCACCGCCTTCATTCCTGGCATCACGGGCCGACTCTACCAGCAATTCGCGGTCACGATCGCCGTCTCGGTGATTATTTCCGCTTTTAACGCCCTAAGCCTGAGCCCTGCGATGGCAGCCATCCTCCTTCGTCCCAAGAGCGCAAACAGAGGACTGCTCAGGAGATTCTTTGACGGCTTCAACCGTGCGTTTTCACGTGCCACCCGGGGCTATGTACGCGCTTGTGGCGGATTGATTCATAAGGGCGCGGTCGCCATGATTCTGTTGGGATTGTTCACCCTGGCGGCAGTCTTCTTCGGAGAAAAATTGCCGACAGGCTTTCTGCCTGACGAAGACCAAGGTTATGTGTTCGTCAATCTTCAGCTCCCCACCGCGGCTTCGTTGCAAAGAACCGATGCCGCCGCACGCGACATCGAGCAGCTTCTCCTTCATACACCGGGCGTACAGTACGTCACCAGCGTCATCGGCTTCAGCCTGCTCAGTTACGTTCAGACCACATACAACGCTTTCTTCTTTGTGGTGCTGAAACCCTGGAGCCAGCGGACAAAACCCGACGAACAATATCAGGCCATCAAAGCGCATTTGAATCAGGTGCTTAGTCGGTTTCCACAAGGAACCGCTTTCAGTTTTTCTCCGCCCGCCATCCCCGGGGTGGGCACCTCGGGCGGGTTCACAATGGTTCTTGAGGATCGGGCGGGTCATGGTGTGCCCTACCTGGCAGCCAACGTCGATAAATTCCTGGCTGCAGCCCGCAAGCGCCCGGAAATTGCCACGATCAGCTCCTCGTTTCTGCCCAGCGTGCCGCAGGAATTTGTGGACGTGGACCGGGTGAAGGCCCTCAAGCTCGGAGTACCGATTTCGGACGTCTATCAGACCATTCAAACGTTTCTGGGGGGCTACTTTGTAAACTACTTCAACCGCTTTGGAAGGCAGTGGCAGGTCTACGTGGAAGGAGCCGGGCCTTATCGGACCACGACGCAGGATTTGGACCAATATTATGTTCGCAACAACCGGGGTCAGATGCTGCCCTTGTCAGCTTTGGCACAATTTGAGCCGCGTTTCGGCCCTGAGTTCATCATGCACTACGATGAGTATACGGCCGCACAGCTTAATGGCAGCGCGGCGCCCGGTTACAGTTCGGCACAAGCCATGGCAGCCCTTGAGCAGACCTTCAATCAAACCATGCCGCGCGACATGGGCTACGACTACATGGGTATGTCCTTTCAAGAGCAGAAAGCGCAACAGGGAGTCTCGGCGTCGACCATTTTTGGGCTGTCGTTTATGTTTGTTTTCCTGATTCTGGCAGCCCTTTATGAAAGCTGGTCCATGCCATTCAGCGTACTGCTCTCGACCCCGATCGCAGTTTTCGGGGCATTTGGGGTGCTACTATTGCGTCGGGTGGTGGACCTCTCTCTGATGCCGCCTTATAGTGTCCAGCTTGAAAACGACGTTTACGCGCAAATCGGCCTTGTGATGCTGATCGGCCTGGCCGCCAAAAATGCCATTCTGATTGTAGCGTTCGCTAAGGAAGAATACGAACGGGGCAGGCCGCTCGTGGAGGCGGCGCTGGACGGAGCTCGTCTCCGCCTGCGCCCGATTCTGATGACCTCGTTCGCCTTCATTTTTGGTGTTGCGCCCTTGTGGGTGGCCTCGGGGGCTGGGGCCGTATCACGGCAAATCATGGGCACAACTGTCATTGGAGGCATGGTGGGGGCAAGCCTGATCGCCATCTTCTTCATTCCCGCCATCTTCTGCATAGTGGAAAGACTTTCGGGAGCCAGGAGAACGTCGCAGGTCTTGGCTCCGACACCTCACCCCGAAACTCCCGCGGAGGGGGAGGGATGAAGATGCGTTGGACATCTGTGATCTTAGCCTGTCTGTTTCTTGCGGGGTGCACACTGGGGCCAAACTACCGCCGGCCGCAGACGGCTCTTCCTCGAGCCTATCCGGGCCAACCGGCAAACCCTTCGCCCCATCCGGACACGGCATCCCTGGGTAACGAAAAATGGTGGAACGTCTTTCACGACCCGGTTTTGCAACAACTGATCCGAAAAGCATTGCAGCAGAACTACGACATCCGCATTGCGGCAACCCGTGTGCTTCAGGCACAGGACCAACTCGGAATCACTCGCTCCAATCAGTTTCCCATCGTCCAAGCGGGGGCCAGCCTTTTCAGCGAGCGTAACCCAAAGATTACGAGCATATTCCCAGTCTATTATGTCAATGCAGGAAACCTGGAGCCTTCTGTGCTCTGGAATCTCGATTTCTGGGGAAAATACCGGCGGCAGACGGAAGCAGCCCGCGATAACCTCCTGGCAACCGAGTGGGGGCAGCGAGCAGTAATGACCTCTGTGGTCTCCAGCGTGGCGACCGCTTATTTCCAACTTCGGGAATTGGACATGGCTCTGGATATCGCGCGCCACACCCTGGTTTCCCGGCAAGAGTCGCTGCGGCTCACCCGCATCCTGGAAAAACATGGTTCGGCTTCGCTGCTCGATCTGCGCCAGGCGCAAGAACTCGTGGAAACTGCCGCCGAGCAGATCCCCGATCTTGAGAGACAGATTCAGCAGCAGGAGGATCTGCTTCGCAACCTGCTGGGAGAGAATCCCGGGCCGATCCCTCGCGGCCTGAAGTTAACGGAAGAGCCTCTCCCCCCCGCCGTTCCCGCCGGACTGCCTTCGGAACTTCTGGAGCGGCGTCCGGATATTCGCGAGGCCGAAGCGAATCTCATGGCGGCCAACGCAGATATTGGCATTGCTCGGGCCGATTTCTTTCCCAATATCTCCCTCACCGCAGCGAGTGGCTTTGAGAGTTTCGCGCTCAATCGTTTCCTGTCGGCAGCGTCCTCGGGCCTGTGGAACATTAGCTTGTCCGCAACTGGGACGATTTTTCAAGCCGGTGCTCTCCGCGCTGGTCTCAGGCTGACCGAGGCCCAGAGGCAACAGATGCTTCTGGCTTATCACCAAACAGTTAAGCAGGCTCTTCGGGAAGTTGCGGACGCACTCATCGCCTATCAAAAGGATCGTGAGTTCGAAAAACACCAGAGGCAGTTAACGAGCGCGGCGGCAGATGCTAATCGCCTCTCCTATATCCTTTACCAGCATGGTGGCGCGAGCTATTTGCAGGTATTAACCAGCGAGACCAATTATTTCTCAGCGCAGTTGAACCTGGCGCAGGCCCAGCTTAATGAGCGACTGGCGCTGGTTCAGCTTTATAACGCGCTGGGAGGCGGCTGGCAGTAAATAGATCGCTGGCAATCTCCTGGAATCACTGGCTGCCAACTTAACATTATGACCGAGATTCTGTCCCACTGCTCGCGCCGATCTTGTGTTCGCGCATTTTCTCGTAAAGCAGCCGCCGCTGAATTCCCAGGATCTCGGCAGCACGGGTCTTGTTGCCCTGGGCTTCCCGCAGAGCCCGCTCCACCAAGGCTTTTTCAACCTCCGCAACAACTTTCTTATAACCTTCGTTGAGAGGCAATTGCTCGCGCCAGTCTTGTCGACTGCGATAAGGGTTCGGATTCAGTTCAATCTGTTCTTCGGTGATAACCCCGTTGCGGGCGAGCACAATCGCCCGCTCGACTGCGTTTTCCAGTTGCCGTACATTGCCCGGCCAGTCGTATGCACAGAGCAAGGTGAGTGCCTCAGGCGTGATGGACACGGGCTTATGAGCCCGGCCAAGAAAGTGCTCAACCAGAGCAGGGATATCCTGCTGACGCTCCCGCAACGGAGGGATGAAGAGGGTGACGACGTTCAAGCGATAATACAGGTCTTCGCGGAAGACACCCTCAGTCACCGCCCGCTCGAGATCCCGGGACGTTGCTGCGATCAGCCGGATATCCACCCGAATGGGCACGTTGCTGCCTAGCCGCTCAATGGTGCGCTCCTGAAGCGCTCGCAGGAGCTTCGCCTGAAGTGAAGGCGCAAGGTCTCCGATTTCGTCCAGAAACAGCGTACCACCGCTCGCTTCCTCAAAGCGGCCAATCCGGCGATAGAGGGCGTGGGTGAAGGCGCCCTTTTCGTGCCCAAAGAGCTCTGATTCCAGCAGGGTTTCTGGAATCGAGGCACAATTCACCTTGATCAGTGGCTTCGCCGACCTCAGGCTATAGTGATGAATTGCATTGACGATAAGCTCTTTGCCCGTTCCTGATTCACCGCGGATCAGGACGGTCGAATCCGTGGGCGCCACCCGTCCGATCATCTTGTAGACCTGCTGCATGGCAGGGCTGTGGCCAATGAGGCCTTTAACCTCTTTGTAGGGCTTGGTGAGTTGTTCTTCGGTCTGTAACTCTTTGGCAAGTTTCCGGTGTTCGAGGGCGCGATCAATCTGCGCTAACAGGTGGCGGAAATCGAGAGGTTTTGAAACATAATCAAAAGCCCCAAATTTCATGGCTTCAATCACTGTGCGGCTATCATCGTAGGCTGTCATGACGATCACGGCTGAATCCAAGCCCTTCTGACAAACCTCCTGCAACACTTCCAGGCCGTTCAATTTTGGCATGCGCACATCGAGCAGAACCACCTCGGGCCGTTCGGAAAGTAGCAGCGACAAAGCTTGCGCTCCGTCTTCGGCCATAAGGACTTCGAAGCCTTCTCCGCGAAGCAGACCGGCAAGGGAAGTCCGCGCCGTATACTCATCTTCGGCAATCAGAATTCGCTTTCTAGACATGACTGCGAAGCTCGATCACAAATGTCGCTCCAGACCCACTGTTGCGATAATACAGTCGGCCACCCATGTTCTCAACCAGCTCCCGTGAAAGCGCAAGCCCGAGGCCGATGCCGCTCGTCTTGGTCGTGTAGAAGGCCTCGAACACGCGGTCCTGCTGTTGCTCCGGAAGCCCCGGCCCTGTATCCGACACCGAGATTTCAACTACTCCGGAGCGTTGCTTCAAACTCACGGAAATGCTTCCGCCTTGGTCAACGGCTTCGAGCGCATTCAACAGCAGATTCAGAAGAGTCTGATTCAACTGGGCAGCGTTGCACGCTGCTTGAGCGTCTGGGCTCAGGTTCTCGGCCGTAAGGGTTACTGCTTTGGCTTTGGCCTGCGGCTCGATCAATCGCAGGCTTCTTTCGATCAACGGTGCAAGCGGCAGGATTTCAAGTTGTGGAGGATTGCCTTTGTCGAAGACAAAGAGATGTTTCAGGAGAGCCTCCAGACGATCGACTTCGTCGATGACGAGCCGTAGCCCTTCAGGGGATGCCGAATGATCTCTTAAATGCTGGCCAAGGAGTTCAATAGAAAGCCGGATGCTATTCAAGGGGTTGCGAATCTCGTGCGCGATGCCAGCAATCAGACGCCCGATAGCCCGCAGCCGATCTTCGCGCCGAAGTTCGGCCTCTAGTTGCCGTCGCGTTGTTGCCATTTTATTGATGGCGCGTGCGATCACGCCCAGTTCCGAATTTGCTTCGGGCATTCGATAATTAAAGTCCTGTTCCAGCCGGTCGAGGCCCGCGGTAATCTCACGCACCCCACGATGCAAACTCAGAGCGGTGGCCAGAGTACCCGCCACGCTTAACAGTGCGGCGATCACCAGCGCCACTAATAGCCAGTGCCATCGGCCTGAAGGGCTCTCGAGGGGCACCCGCTTCATGGCCCATGCCACTGTGTTTTCAGACCCGTCCGGCAGGGCGCGAATCAGCACAATTTCATAAGGATCTCGCAGAGTACGCACGACTGCGGTCTTCTGGAGCAGGGCGGCTTCAGCGGCGCTGCGAATCGTGTCCATTTCAGGCGTGGGAACATCGGTCTTGGCAGAAGGATTATCATGGGTGGGGAAGGAATAGCCCAGGAAATTGTCGGCTCGGAAATAACCTCCTTCCACCCCGGGGTAGGAGGAGAGCACCGCCTCTGAGAGACCTCGCAGGGAGATATTCTGGGCGGCAAGTGGGAGATCAAGGAGTCTGGAGTCAAGCTTCAGCCGCTCGTCATACTGCTGACGGAGCTCGCGAGTCGCTTCCGCCAATACGCCACCCGCATCCGAAAGAATGGCCCGCTCGGCTCCTTTGACGGCTTCGAGTACCAGCAATACGGCGCAGGCGGCGACAAAAATCCCCGCCAGCATAATGAGCGCAAGCTGAACCTGGAGCTTCCGTTTGCCAGGAAAGATCAACTTCATCCTGCTTAATTTTGAGAATACCTGGTATACAGCAAAAAGCTATCTGTGGAATTTGCGCCTATCGCTTCCTTCCTATCGCGAGCGGTGGAGGAGCGTTAGCCTTTACCGCCGACTGAGCCAGAAATTCAAGTGCCCTTACCATATCGTCTGCTGCATCGGCATATTCTATGGCCGGCCCGGGGTGTTGCTGATCAAAGGCTTGCCTTGCCTGCTGATAAAATCGGCGGGCGAGTTCAGCCAGAGTCTGCGCACGCTTGTCGCGAGACTGTTGATAAAAGTAATCTGCCTGTCGCACTCGAAAATATACCTCGATCAAATGTCGATGAAGATCTAAGCACGGTGGCGAGGTTGCTTCGGCCGGATCGCCCCGGCGTTGCAATCGGTCAAGCGCATGGGAGAGCTCCTCAGCCGCCCCTGCGAGCCGGCTGGCGGTGAAAATCTGATTTCGGGAAAGCTGCTTTCGGGCACGTTGGAGGCAGTTGCATGCCTCTGCGAATATCTTTTTTTCTGCCATCCCCGTGGGCGTATATTGTGCCAGCCGATCTTGAATCTGGTTAATCTGGTTTGCCACTCCAGCTTGATCCTGTGGAGTCGATGGCGGAGATGGGGGGTGTCGCCTTGGCATTGGTGGCGGAAGCGGTGCCTCAGGAGGCTGTTGGTTGGTGGCCGAAGAGCTCAAGCCGAGCAGCACTCCAAGCACCATCACGGCGCAACTCAACGACCTGCGACTCAATCCACAACCTCCCTTTCGGTCACAGGTGTCTGCATGCTATTGGCCTGAGACCGCCACGCTGGCAAAAAAGTCGCTCCGTGTACTTATGAGTGAGCCCGTTACAAGCCTTGCCAGGTTTCTGGTAGAGGGGACAGTCACACCTTCTATGAAATTACCACCTTAATGGATTTCTCCAAAGCCGGTCGCATTCCGAGTTTCCTACCGGGGAACCACGACCGCAATCAGTGGGCTTTCGCACAGAATCACCAAGGCCATCAGGCACATGAAGTAGATTCGGCCGGTTGCTGATGGCTGGAGTAGCCTCGGGCCAATGAGCGCTCCGCTGCTCAACCTGAACCCTGCCGAGATTCCGAACTCAAGCGTCAAATTCATTACTGGCACTCATGAAATAATGCCGTGCACGGCCGGTGCGTCAACTTACACAGATATGCACATGTTGCAACAAGCTGGCCAATTTAGTGTCCCGTTCGAAAGTCTTCATGCCACGCTTTTTCAATCAAATAGCCGTGATGGCCGCATCGTAGAGCAAACGCCAAGCGGTACAGAGTACGGTTGGAGAACAACAGAAGTTCGCAGACCGTACAGCAGGACTGAGTGTCGAAGCTCTTTTAGAGAGGTCAGGCTGCCCCGTAAATTCAATGACTTAGTTGCTTACAAAAATCAACTAGCTCCATCTTAACCCGTTGCCTGGCCATTTTCGCTGCAACAGATGAAAGACAAAGTCTGAAGATTTGACGAGATCAACAGAGGGCTAGCCTTCAATTGGCGCGCGTAGCACTAACAGGTAATCTGAATTGTTCACTCTAGTTATTGCGGATTTGCAGCTTGAGGCTGGCGGAGAGGGTGGGATTCGAACCCACGATGCAGTTTCCCGCATACACGCTTTCCAAGCGTGCTCCTTAAGCCACTCGGACACCTCTCCGCTGCAAACCGATTTCAGCGATGGGTTCGGCTAATAGCGCAGCGACATTCGGCGCCACGCGGAAGGCACAGCGCTTTACGAGTATAGCAACTCACGCCAAAACGTGCACTGGCCCTCGAATTTGAGCTTCCCAAAGCGAACCACCATCATCTCACTTCAACCTTCGGTGAAAACGCACTTCAAACCCAAAAACCCCATTAATATCCCGTTCGCCGATCAGAGAAATCTTATTGCTGATGTCCCAGCGCACGCGGATATCGCGCTGCTGCGCAGCCGCGGTGTTGGTGGAGTAGGTTATGGTCAAGTCGCGAGACACCTGCTCCTCGATGGTGACACGAGCGCCGCCGGCAGTGGTTGGCCCAAGCAGATTCGGGTCGATGCGAATCCGGCTGACTCCGAAGAGTCGTTGCACACGGCCCGATACCTGGCTGGATAGAGCCTGGGAGAGCAATGCGCTTGCTCCAATTGCCCCAAAAGGCTCGTTTCCGCTCGAGCGCATCAATGCCTGCTGAGGAGCGTAACCCAGAGCTAGCAGCGAGAGAACATCTTCGCTGGGCAGCGGGGGATCGGAACGATAAGCCAGCTTGGGCCGATCGACAGGGCCAGTAACGTCGACGATGATGTTATATCGCTCCACTCTCGTTTCCGCCTCAATATCCAGCACGGGCGTGGTCTGGAAAGGGCTGGTCATGGTGATGTCGCCACGTGTAATGTCGTAGCGGTTGCCGGCAATCACAGCCTGACCGTTCCGGATGTGAATGTTCCCCATCACGACTGGATTGGCCAGCGTTCCGCGCACATTCATGTTCATCGAAGCTTCAAGAGTGAGCGCGCGCGAGGAGACCCTGACCTCTGGATTGGTAACCACATGGATATCCAGCCGAACTTTTGAAGGAATGGACGGCTCAGTGGTCGCTTCGACTCCGTTCGACGGTGCGCCCATTTCACCCAGCCAGTTGACCAAATTGAAGTTCTCGCTTACGAACATTTGCCCGACGGTAATATCCCCTGTGAGTTGCCCCGCCTGGGACGATCCGGTAAGGTTCAGGTCGCCTGAGAGCAAACTTGTGAAATCGGTGGGATACTCCAGACGAATACGCTGAAACGCAGCGCGCAAGTTAAACCGGGGGACAGAGCCAATCGTGACATAACCCGAAAGCTGAATCGAGGTCTGTCCGCTTTGTGCACCCAGCGATTCAATCGTGGCGCGGTTCCCCTTAAGCACAATAGTCCCGTTGAGCCCGGCGATGGGAAGAGGCAAGCTGGCATAGCGCATACTCAGACTATGGACTGTAATCTGCCCTGAAAGGGAGGGTTGAGCGAGAGCCCCTGTGGCATGAAAATTGATGCCAACGCCTCCAGTGGCCTGAATGGAGGGGTCTATCAGTTTCAGGACCGAGGCATCTGCGTTACCCATCGCATCCAACGAAACGGTAGGCGCCGGGCCTAACCGGGCCGCGAGCTGGATTCCCAGATTTGTTGAGGGGCCTTGCATTGCAAAATGGGTTGAATGAAGGGAATGCGCAGCGTAACGAATGCCCACAGGTTGCGTGTTTTTCAGATCAAAGCCGGGTAGCGCGACTTCAAGTTTCTGCGCCTGAGCTTCCATCGACATTTCTCTAGGCTTTTTCAGCGGAACTGTCCCTTTAAAGGTACCCGAAACGATCACCGGTGTCTGGAGGTTGTAGTGACCGAGCCAGTCGAACCAGGGATCAAGGCGGAAGTTTGAGAATTTTCCCGAAAGTTGAGATATCCAATCGCCCTCGAGTGAAGACTTCAGGTCGATTCTCACAGTTCCGCCCGGCCCTTGCAACCGGCTTACGCCTTGGAGTTGCTTCCCTTTCAGCGCAAGTTGAGCTTCGAGGTCACCCAACCGGACGTCTTCGAGGGTCAGGCCTTCGATGTTCAGGGTGGACGCGACTTGAGGCTGAGTAAACGTTCCGCTACCTTGGAGATGAAGCTCTGCAATCCCCTGGATGGGCGTGGCTTCACCCTCATCCGCTTCTTCGGGCTGCCGCAGCTTCAGGCGGTTAAACTCCGCAAGTGAGAAATGGGTTCCGCGAAGGTCGGTTGAGAAAGAATGCTTCGGCAAATCCACGCGAGCCCATCCCGTAAGGCTCCCGTGCCCCTTGCGAAGTAGGATATCCTGAAAATTCCAAACAGAGCCGCTAATCATGACTTTGCCCGAAAGTGAGTTGAACGGCTCCTGTTCAATCGCACCATTTGATATCTGAAAATTTCCGGTACCCTCCAAACTGGCAGGCGTCCCTGCCAGTTTCAGCCCGCCGGTGACGACTCCCGTGATCGGATAATGAGCCTTGAATGCGTTCTCCAAGCCCTGCAAGGGTGAGCGTTGGGCCTGGGCCATCAACTGGATTGCGGAATGCTGCGATACCTTCCAATTAGCCAGCTCTACAAAACCACTGAAATCAAGAAAACTAGGACCGGAGCGTAACTTGCCGGAGCTGATTTGAAAGCGTTGAGGAGAGGTCGCAAGGTCAGCGGCAAAATTCTGCCATGACCAACCGCCATAATCGAATGCTCCAATGCTGAGATGACCCTGAACGCTAGGTCGCTCGACAGAACCGGTCACCAGCCCTTTGAATGTGGCCGTGGACTTAAGCTCTAAGGGGACGCTTTCGGAAAGACCAGCAATGTGCTTGATTAAGGGCTCAATTTCCTGAAAGTTCGTCGTAGAATAGTTCACGTTCAGGGCTGAACTTGAGCCGCCTAACGTTCCCTGAGCCGTAAACGACGCATGGGGAGTCATCAACTCAGCCTGCTCCAAGCTTACGGTTAAAGCCGCCGCGAGAGCCGCTGATCCGCGAGCAGTGCCGGTCAGTGGAAGCAGGCCGGGGGAGGGGTTCATTGGTGCGGTAAATTGCAAATCAAAATTCGACTTGAAATTATGAAGGGTTCCGTTCCAACTTGCCTCGACAGGACCTGATACCTTCGATACAACAGGAACTAGTTTTCCAAACTCCCGCCACCCGGAGACCACCTGAAGCGCTTTGGCAAGATCAATGTCGCCTACTTGACCACGCATCCTGAAGATAGGAGCCTTACCCTGAAGTTCGACGGTCATTTCACCCTCGAGTGTTCCTCCCAGAGATTGAACATGGAGATTCGTAAATCGAACGTATTTTTGATCAACGGCGAAATTCGAGACTAAATTAGCTGTGCCTAGGGCAAACTCTGGAGTCTGAACGTCAACACCTTCCGCTCGCATGCGGCCTCGGGCCTGAAACTTTCCTTCCCGATAAGTGGCCTGGCACTCCATCTGAAACTCACCGGCTTTCACAGGCGTCAGGTGTAAGGTGTCTGTCAGACGACGAATGCTTCCTCGCGTTTGGAACTTAGCCCAACCCTGAAGGGTCGGCTCCCATTGCAGGTTAACCTCGCCCTTCCCCGTGAGGCCGGGCGATCGCCAAACGAGATCTTTCAAGTCCAACGCCTTCCGCGAAAAGCCCAATCTGGTTGCAACCGTCAGGGGAGGAAAGGTGCTCCGGCCTGACGCGAGCTGGATAGGGGAAGAAGAAAAGGCTCCCCAGTAGCCGCGTCCGGCGCTATAACGAAGAAGCATCGCCACATTGCGTGCGGTCAAGCCCAGCGGTATCTTTTGATTATTCCAGAAGAGGTTCGTATTTTGCAGGTTCAGCGTGCCAATCGAGAGGTTCATCAGTTCATCCACAGCAGAGCCTGCCGGATGGCGTGGACCGGGGAGATTGGTGCTGCCGTCGCGATATGTCCAAAGATGAGCCTCTAAACCGACGCCTGCGAAGCGCGTGAGCAGCAGCTTTCCGCGAAGCACCGAAGCCGGGTTGATGCCCACCACAAGCCTCCGGGCAGTGAATAAGGGCGGTTGTGTGGGAGCTTCCGTTCCATGCAGGACCAGCCCCTTCAGCGTGACTTGAAAAATAAAGGGCTGAATGCTGACGGCGCCCACCTGGACGCGGGCGCCCGTGAGTCTTTCAAGGCTCTGGACAATGTAATGGTGAAGCTCAGACTGAAACCACTGAGTTCTCAGCAGCACCACCGCGCTTCCATATAACGCCAGTAGAACAATGAATATTCCCAGAATGACACGTATAGGCCACGAGATTCTAATAGACTTCTTCATGGGGTTGCGTTCGACCTGTTTACTTCATCCGATTTTTCCATGCGGCAACTGCCAGATTCACACGAAAATCGGCCGCGGCTTATTGAGAAATCATGTGCACATGGTGATCTTTCCTTAATTCAGAAAGCCATTCGTCGAGAAGCTGATCGATTTTCTTCTGTATCAAAATTTCCTGAATCCGATCCTGAACGTCAGTTAAAGGTGGCGCGCTTCGAGATTGTTTCTTGAATTCCGGCAAAAATGTCGTGCGGTAGTAATCTTCGACCTCTTCCTGTGTGACCCCCGCTGCCGGCCGTAAACGCTCATCGATCATGCGCAGAATACGTTGCTGTTCCTCAAGATGTCGCAAAAGTTCGCTGGGAGTCATACCAACCGCGTGAAGCGCGGCCTGAAAATCGTCATCATTCCTGAACATCTTGCGTAACTCAGCTAAACGTTCAGTCGCCCGACGCCGGATTTCTCTTGAGTTTACAGGGTAAGCGCTCAGTTCCTGCTGTAACAGTTCCTGATCAATGAGCTTCGATTGGGTCTGTTGGAAGGCGGCAGGATCAGGGGGAGCGGCAGGGACGCGGCCTTGAGAAAGCAACATCTCGAGCCGGTACTCACGTTCAACATCGCTCAGTGTGATGGCTGAATTCCCGATAGAGGCCACAACGCGATCCAGCACTTGCGCACGCGCCGCTATCGTCTGCCGCGCACACAGAAGCACCCAGAGCGCCAGGACCGCCTTCGAAGGCAGAAGTCTCGCGACAGGCTTCGGATTTGCTGCGGTGGATTCAATCGCCCGCTCATGCTGCCTCGCCTCCATGGGCAAGCAGCAGCTTTGGCGGGATAGACGATATAAAGTCAAATCTCTTGTCATAGAATTCAGAAGCTTTGTCCAATGCTGATGAAGTACTGAAACTTGGGTAATTGTTGCACCTGCAAAGGGCCGTTGGGCTGCGGGCGAAACTGAAAGCGTGGCGCATTCAGGTCGTAACCCAAATCCAGACGCACCGGGCCGATCGGAGTTTTGTAGCGCAGACCCAGGCCAATCGCTTGCACGGTATAGTTCAGGTCCGCCGGAGAGGTCTGTTTGAATTTAAGCAGCCGCATTTCGCCCAGGCTCGAGTAAACATTTCCGGCATCATTAAAAAGGACCAGTCCGTAGCGTCCACCGCGCAGCGGCACACGAAGCTCCAGCGAATTCAGAAACAGCGCATTTCCGCCCACTGGGAAGCCTGTGATGGGATCGCGAGGTCCAGCCTGATTCAGAGAGAACGCGCGTAACGAATCCGCGCCGCCCGCAAAGAAGCGCTCCGCGAGCGGAATTTGGTTGCTGCTGAAGACTTCCGAGCTCACTCCCGGTAAGGTAATTTTGCGCGCGGCACCGTAGGGATTTTCCACTCCTACTTCCGTATTCCGAGCGAAGACTAGATGGGTATTAATCCGATAGTATGTCGAGTTCTGTCCGAAAAAACGGACGAAATTGGCTTGAGAGCCCAAGTGGGTGGTGGAAACGCTCGCGTCCAGCAGGGAATAAGTACCCCGCGTAGCGTCCGCGGGATTGTCGCGCGTATCGTGAATGAAAGTGGATTCAAAACCAGCATCTCGCACCGGCTGAGTGAAGAGAGGGATTTCAAGGGGATTGATTTTGAGGTCGGCCACCGAAACGAGCCGATAATTGTAACGACCCACCAGATAAGTGCTCGGATTCAACTGTTTCTCAACCGACAGCGATGCCTGCCGGACTGTGGAAGTGAATGTCAGAATATCCCGTGTGCGGTCCACGATCCCGTCTACGTGAAGACTTAAACTGGGATGATTCAGAAGATGGGGAATGAGATAGCTGGCCTCGCCACCAGTTTCCAGATCGGAAAGACGGCCACGGAGGGAAAAAGTCTGATCGCGGCCGCCCACGTTGATTCGCGTCAGATCGAGCGAAAGGCGCGGGCTGGCCCTGAGTTGCCCTTGCGGCTGATTGCTGCCGCCCAGTCTTTGCACGTCAATGCCGAAACCGTAACCCAAAGTCCAGCGCCTGGCCTCTTCCACGTCCACCAGAAGCGTTTTCGCGGTTTCGTCCCCGGTCGGATTTGCCGGAGCAAGTTGCACCGAATTAAACAGCCCGAGGTCGTACAAGCGCCGCTGCGAATCAAAAATTTTGGATTGACTCATCGGCTCGCCACTCTTTACTTCGAGTTGCCGACGAATGACGCCCGTCCGCGTATACCGATTGCCCATCACCACCACGCGCTGGATCGTCTTCTGCACTCCGGGAGCGATTTCATACTCCACATTCACCTCATCACGGTCCGGGGGTGAAACATGGGCCGTTACTGTGGCTTCGTTGTAACCATGATCAGCGAAATAGGTGAGAATGGAATTCCGATCTTTGTTAATAAGCGCCGGAGAATAAGAATGGCCCGGAAGAGCCTGAAGAAGGGCACGCAACTGCTTGGCGGTCTCATCATCCACCCCCTTGAAGCTGAGCGTCCCGACTCGCGTTAGCGGGCCCTCGTGAATATTAAAGGTGACAAAGAGCTCCCCCTCTTTCTTGCTCAGAACCGGCGTGACGCGTGCTTGGAGAAATCCCCTGGATTCATAGTAAGCGGTCAAAGTCTTTACATCATGATTGAGCATTTCCTGGCTGAAAACACCATGAAGATGACTTGGAAAACTTTCAGGCTGGATGGTCACCAGCGGCGAAAGCTCTGCGGAGGGAATGCTGCGATTGCCGCGAAAATCATATCCTTCAAAGGCCTCCTGCGGACCGCGGTTCACAACATAAGTGATATCAATTTCTCCCGGATGTTGAACCCGCAGCCAGCGAGCTTTGGCGGAAAAATAACCCTTCTCCTCGAAATAGTTTTCCAGCCGCTCAGTTCCGGCGTCCAGTGAAAGAGTATCGGTCAGCCCGTCACGGTAGACAGGTAAAATCTTCTTTAATTGAGAAGATGAAACCTTCGCCCCTTCTACCCGTACCCGGATGCGAGGGCCCGGATCAATCCTGACCACCAGAGTTTCCGTGTTGTGAACTGCGTCGTAAATCCGTTTTTGGCTCGTTCCCGCCGCCTCCAGACGATCACGCTTGGTGAAAAATCTGTGGATGCGGTAAAGCCCCCGTTGAATCCTGGCGGCCGTCAGATGCATGTTGCGATGCCAGCCGGCGATCGACATTAACCGGGCAGGAGAGAGTCCGATGTTTCCTTGAAATTGAACCCCACTCAATTTTGCCGGCAACCCAGGGTGGACAGTAAAGACCACATCTGCAATTTGGACGGCAGGATTTCTTTGAAGAGAATAGCTCACTTGCGCCTGATAATAACCATCCCCGGAAAGTACATCTCGGATGTGTCCGACCGCCGCCTGCAAGCTACTCCGGGAAATAGGCTGCCCAAGGCTCAGGCGAGTGCTGCTGGCCAAAGCTTCTGGTGGCACTGCTTGTGGGCTCTCATTCACGGTTACTGTTCCCAGAAAATAGCGGGCTTTGCCAGCGAAGATGAGGTTAATCCCACCCTCCTCCGGCTGGATCTCGGCCTGGAGTGTTCGAAACCGACCTGTGGAATAAAGGTTCTTGAGGCTCTGGGAAACCTTCTGCGCGTCGAGCGGTTGGCCAGTCTCCTGAAGGATTTCCTTCTTAAACTCGGAGATATTAAGTTGCGGCTGGGTTTGAAGCTGAATGTGCAACACCGGTTTTCCCAAGAAGTGTGTTATCTGCTGGGCGCTGCACCGGAGTAGATCGCAGCCTCCGGTCAGCACGATCAGCATCAGGACGCGCAGCCCCGCTTTTCGCCATGTTCCAACCAAGGGGTGAAAAGACATTGAAAGAAGAGATATCGTCCCTCTGAAAGATATCTTGCCCAACGCATCGAGCCTGCAGCCGCGGTTTCGGCGATGCACCAAAGACTGCGATTCACAGCGCCGTCCTAAATAAACTCTTCCTCTATTTGGAAGTGTACAGGAGCAATGTGGATGCATCCAAATTTTTCACCCATCTGATCATTAGGCCAGGCAGGGGCAAAGGGTTCCAAGCAACGGTCGTTGGGCACTCTAAATGAGCGGCGCGGTGGTACGGTCTAACGGACCACTTCTTGCGTCTCGAAGTCCTTTCAAGTGTAATGGGATTGAAGATGGACGAAAAGCAAAAGGCAGCGACGGAAATTCTCAAGAAACTGCGTCAAGCCGGCTTCCAGGCCTATTTTGTGGGCGGCTGTGTGCGCGACATGGTCATGGGCGTGAAACCCAAGGATTATGATGTTGCAACGGATGCGCATCCGCATCAGGTGCTGGAGATTTTCCCTGAAGGTCTTGCGGTGGGAGCACAATTCGGTGTGATCCTGGTGCCCCGCGAGAGTGGTCCCGTTGAGGTTGCAACGTTTCGTAGCGACGGAATCTATTCAGATGGCCGCCATCCCAATGAAGTGCGTTATGCCCAAACCGCCGAAGAAGATGTCCGACGTCGGGACTTCACCATCAACGGCCTGCTCTGGGATCCCCTCCAGGAAAGGGTCATTGACTATGTGGGCGGGCAGGAAGACATCCGCGCGCGTCGCATCCGCACGATTGGTCCCCCCTTGGAGCGCTTCAGCGAAGACCGGCTGCGGATGCTGCGCGCGGTACGCTTCGCCGCGCGTCTTGGATTTACGCTGGATCCCGCGATTCTCCCGGCTATTCGTGAGCTTCGGACGCTCATCGAGACGGTCAGCCACGAACGCGTGCGAGACGAGATTCTAAAAGTTCTTACCGAGGGCGCTGCGCGAAAAGGAATGGAATTGCTGGATGAGGTGGGTCTGCTCGAAATCATCCTGCCGGAAGTGAAGGCGATGCAAGGTGTTGAGCAGCCGCCGCAATTTCATCCTGAAGGCGACGTTTGGACGCATACTCTGATGATGCTGGAAAACCTGAAACAGCCGAGTGTGACTCTGGCTCTCGGCGTTTTGCTTCACGATGTCGGGAAACCTCCCACTTTTTCAGTCCGCGATCGCATCCGCTTTGATCGGCACCCCGAGGTCGGAGCGAAAATGGCGGCAGAGATATGTAATCGCCTGCGCCTGCCAGTACGCCAGACGGAGCGCATCGTTGCCCTCGTGGAAAATCACCTTCGCTTTAAGGATCTGCCGCAAATGCGTCGATCGACGCAATTACGCTTTCTGAGGATGGAAGGCTTTGAGGAGCACCTGGAACTCCATCGTTTGGATTGCCTGGCAAGCCACGGGAATCTTAGTAATTACGAACTTGCACGCAAAATCTTGGAGGAGACGCCCCAGGAGACCATCCGGCCGCAACCTCTGCTGCGGGGAGACGACCTCATTGCCCAAGGGTATACCCCGGGGCCTCAATTTAAGGAAATCCTGCGAGCTATCGAGGATGCGCAACTAGAGGGGGCTATTCACACTCACGAAGACGCACTTCGCCTGCTTCATGAAAAGTTCCCTCAACCGAGTGCGCACGTCATCCCTTCAGGTAGTGCGAGGTCGCCAAGAAGTAAATGAAGACACCCACGCCGCCCATTGCTGCGATGAAGGCGCCTATTTTATACAGCAGCACCTTTCGATCCTCAGCGGTGGGCTTTTCCTCGTTAATCATCTGGAACATGGTACCCTCCTGCTGACCAAGCGAACTCATGGAGCCCGGAGGAGCACTGATGATTCAATTCTCGAAGCTGGCCTCCATGTTCGCTAACCAGGAGAATGACTCGTGAACCCAACCCGGCGCGTGATGAAGGAGAACGGAGGCGCATGAGCCGATGGCGTCGGGACTACCCTGTTGATGATTTCAATGTAACTCTTCCATTGGAAATGTCAAGCCCTCCCCGCTTCAAAATCAAAGATTCCCTCGCTATCTTCTGGCCTTTAATTCTGTACAACGGGGTGTCAGAAATCATAAAATCGTTTCAGTGACCAGAGAGCTACAGGATCATGCGGAGGGGGCAGCCCTAAAGTCAGGATCGTGCTGAAGAACTCCCTACCCGAATTTTCGATCAGAGCCGGGACGAGCACAATGGAGGCAGGAACCGGTCGAGATCCGCGTCAGATGGCAGAGAATGCTCATGGAAGAGAGCAAAATTAAAGCCGAGGCTGCCCTCAGCGGCAACAATGCATCGTCCCCCACGCCTTCCCCCACCGAACCCTTCCCTTGCCCGAACTGTGGTCAGATGCTAGCAGCCACCTGCAAAGTTTGTGTGATTTGCCACGAGCCGGTCGACCTTTCCAAGGTACAAAGAGCCGCTCCTCCATGGACGCCTCCCCTCAGACCCCAGGCGGAGGTCCCCTCCAAAGGGGCAAAGTCCCACTTTTCCTGGCCTATCTTTTTTGCAGTCGTGGCCGGTTACCTCGCCATTGCCGTGATCACACGAATCTATTTAAACCCCATGCACTACGAGTTACTGCTCAGCACGCTGCTCGTAATCTCTTCCGTCTGGGTGTCTTACGATGCGCATTCCAAACACTTGCCGCATCCGCTGCGCTGGGGAGTGAGCGCGCTGCTGCTGTGGATCGTCGTCTTCCCGTGGTATCTCTCCCGCCGAAGAAACCCACAATCTCCCTGCCCACTGATGGAAGCGGAGGGCAGCGTCTTTATCCGCGCACTTCTCTGGGTTTTGCTGATCTTCTTTGTGCTCAGCCTGATTGCGGCAGTGGTTGTGCGGAAGCCTCCGCATTAAATAGTTCGGTCAAAGGGCGAGCCGCAGGCGCGCTTCGGAACGACCCCGACAGTTCATCAGCCTGCATACGACGCAAGGCGTGTCTGTCACATCTCTTTCATTAACTGCTCAACGCGCCCGAAGCAGGTGAAGTCATATTCGGCGTCCAATTCAAGCACTCGCAGCCAGGCGCGGACGGCATCGTTCGGGGCGCCCAGTTCGACAAATGAGAAGCCTAATGCATGATGGACGAAGGCGTCCTGAACGCGGTAACTCAGAGCTTCATCATAGGCAGCGCGTGCGCCCACCCAGTTTTTAAAAAGGAGACATTGATAGCCCCGCTCGCAGGCCATCGCCCACGGCCGGAGTTCCGCACTCTGTGAAATCGGAATCCATCGCTCCTGTTTGCGCTCGAAGAGCATGCGGGCGCATTCTCGCAGATTGTCGGAAGCCGGCGAGCCATCAAAAATTGCAATGGACTGTACCAGATCACGCAAGGCCCGGTTCAGATCGTCGACGCTCGGATGAGGCAGATAGAGAAGCTTCAGCGCACTGCGATAATGTTCGCGGCTTTCCAGGAGAGATTCCGCCTTAATCAGAAACTCTTCGGCCTTCAAGTGGTGGGGATCTGCTTCGAGCGCCCGCCGGTAGCAGGCAGCAGCCGATTCCAATTGGCCTGTGGAGCCATAGGCATGACCCAGCAGGTAGTGCGCCGTCGCGTCGGCCGGGTTGTATTTCAAGGCGCGGGACAGAGCTTCCAGCGCCAGATCAGGCTGGCGGGTTTCCAGATAACACTCTCCCAGTTGTCGCCACGCTTCAGCATTGCTGGAATCTTCAACGACAATTTCCGAAAGGATTTTGATCGCTTCAGGGAAATCCGCACGATGGATGGCTTCACGCGCCTGAATAAGGCTCACTTTGGGATCACCACTCATGGTCATTCCCTGGCAGCCGACGATGCAATCCGGCCACAAAAGAATGATCGGTAACTTTCATCTCACAACATCCGCGCAAAAATGCTACATCTTCCTCGAAAAGATCGATCGATACTCCTCAAGGCTTAATGGAGGCGTCGCGGCTGTGGCAAGGTTTTGCTCGACATGGTCCAGGCGGCTCATCCCCACGAGCGCACAGGTGATGCCGGGCGTTGAGCGAACAAACTGAATCGAGCGCTGGGCATCTGTCTTCAAGCCTTTGAAGCACCCCGCAATTCCTGGGGGGAAGCCCTCGGAAAGCTGTCCCTGGAGGAGGGTGGCGCTAGCGAATACCATCAGCTTCTGCATCGTCGCGCAGCGCAGCAGGGATGTCCGCTGACCATCAAACGACTGGGTGCTATTCAGCAGCGCTTCCGGCATAGCTAGGTTGAAAGGGAGCTGAACCGCGCGGAAATGATGATCTTCGCCGCCCACTTCGCGTGCAGCGCGGAGAACTTCCTTCAAGGAAACCGCCTCCCGGGAGTCTGGCTCCGTCCGAAAGGCGTTCCAGGTGGCGAGGCCGTAAAAGCGAATCCGGCCCTCGCTCACCGCTTCCTCCAGTGCCGCAAAGGCATCCTGCAATCGTCTGTAAAACTCCTCGTGGTTTACGCGACTCAACTGCGTCTCAGGATTGTGAACGTAATAGAGATCAATCGTCTCCATGCCCAGATTCTGGCGACTCACCTCGATTTGATTCTTTAAATATCGGGGTGACATGACATGGCAATCTGCCGCCACATCCTCCGGGCGTGCGAGGCCGCTCTGAATGATCTGCTCATAAAAGTAAGACGCGGGATCAGCAGGAGGGTCAGCATCAAAGGTCAGAAATCCCCCCTTCGTGGCCAGGAAGATTTCATCGCGCAGCAGTTCGCCACTCGAAATCAGGCCGGATATCGCACGGCCAATCGAGCGCTCGCTCCTCTGGTGACGGTAGTTCACCGCAGAGTCAATCACGTTAACGCCCAATTGGAGGGCGCGCGTGATGGCCGCGGAATAGGAACAATCAACCTGAGCATTCGGCTCTCCCAGGTACGTGCCAATTCCAATTGAAGAAAGCCACAGCCCATCGACGCACCGGAAATGTCCCGGGAGGCGCGCTTCAAGGCGCTGCCGAAAGCGCGCAGTGCCATCCTCAGTAGCATAGCCTGGAATCAACATCAGAAATATTCTCTCTCTTCAGCGTCTTTAAAGCGATAGAAAACCGAGGGAAAGCTCGAATGAAAGTGCTCTCAGCCCCTGGGCCAGGATATCGGAATTCTGTCCAAACTTTTCGGGTTTAACTCTCACCCAACTCTTCCGGGCTTCCCCGCACCAGAAACAGAGGGATTTCCGCAGAGTGGCGGACGTGAGTGATCGTCGTGCCATAGATCACGTCACGGAGCCAGCGATGGCCATGCGTTGCCATCGCGATCAAATCGCATTTTTCCTCGCGGGCCGTCTTTAAGATTTCCCGAGCTGGCTTGCCCGCGGCATGCCGAGCGCTGACGCGAAGACCCTCGCTCCGCAACTCACTTTCAATTTTGCGAAGATAAGCACGGTCCTCCCGCATTTCCTCGGAATCCGTCAGATTGAGGTCCCTCTGCCACTGTGCTTTCCATCCTGTCGAGACGTGCAGCAACAGGACTTCCGCCTGCATCAGGCGAGCCAACTCCTTCACGTGAGAAAGCAAAACGGCGTCAGCTTTGCTGTGGTCCAACGCGACGAGAATCTTTTTAAACATCTGAGAAGCTTCTTCTCACCTCTACTGTGAAGTTGTGGTCACACAACTCCTTCAGCCTCGAAGGAGCAGGATCAAAAAATAGCCGTCCAACACGGCGATGAAGAAGGCCGCCAGCCAGGAGAGACACTGCAAAGCTCTCGAGCTGGTGAATTCTCCCATTTTTTTCCGATCGCAGGTGAACTGCACCAAGGGGAACACAGCAAAAGGAAGCTGCAAGCACAGTATCACCTGACTCAGAATCAGCAGCTTTGCCGTGCCTTGACTGCCATAAAGAGCCACCACCACAATGGCCGGGACAATGGCCAGTAATCGAGTAAGCAGCCGCCGTAGCCAGGGGGCCAGGCGAATATTTAAAAATCCTTCCATCACTACCTGGCCGGCAAGGGTACCGGTCAGCGTTGAATTCTGGCCTGAACACAGCAAAGCCAGCGCAAATAAAAGGCTGGACGCCGGGACACCCAGCAAAGGGGCCAGCGTGTGATAGGCATCCTGAATTTCTGCCATGTGATGCAGCCCGTGCCGGTGAAACGCTGCCGCGGCCATAATCAGGATGGCGGCATTGATGAGAAAGGCAAAATTCAGGGCGATGAAACAATCCAGGAAATTATAGCGGATCGCCATGCGCCTGCCCTCCGAAGTCGGCTCAATGGCGCGCGTCTGGACGAGGGAGGAATGGAGGTACAGATTATGCGGCATCACCGTGGCACCCAGGATGCTGATCGACGTATAAAGCATCTCCCGATTTGTAAAGATTTCAGGGCTCGGCAGAAATCCGCGCGCAATTCCCCCAAAGTCCGGCTTCACCACGATAATCTCCACCAGATAACAGATGCCAATGGTGCCAATCAGTGCCAGGACCACGGCCTCAAGATAGCGAAAGCCACGATGCTGTAAATAAAGGATCGCCAACACGTCCAAGACCGTAAGGCAGACACCCAGCAGAAGCGGAATGTGAAAGAGCAGGTTCAATGCGATCGCTGAACCGATCACTTCCGCCAGGTCACAAGCCGCAATGGCCACCTCGGCCAGCGCCCAGAGGATAACACCCGTCCGCCGCGAATAGGCGCTGCGGCACGCTTGTGCGAGGTCCTGTTGCGCCACAATGCCAAGCCGCGCGGCGAGCGTCTGAAGCAGCACCGCCAGGGCATTCGAAAGCAGCAGGACAAAGATGAGACGATAGGCAAATTGGGATCCTCCTGCAATGTCAGTGGCCCAATTGCCCGGGTCCATATAGCCGACGGCCACCAGGAATCCCGGACCTGAGAATGCCAGGATCTTCCGCCAGAAACCTGCACCGCTCGGTACCGGAATTGAGCGATGGACTTCCGGCAAGGAAGGCGCAGCGCCTACTTCATTTACCGAACTCGAACGGAGAGGCTTCATGAACCATCCTGAACTGTTCGTTCTTCATCGAAAAGGGCCAAAGTGCTGAGCACTGAGATCCTTGGCGAGTGCCAGGAAGACGGGCGAGGCGCCCGCCTCATTACTCATCGCTGGTGTGTAGATTACCCAAAATTCGAACCAACCGGTTTTCTAAGATTTTATCAGGAGTAAAGTCCCTGATTTTCAATTCGTTCGCTGAAGTATTCTGAAGCGCCGCTTGCGGGATAAGGCCCACAATTTCGCTTTCCAGAACATTGACCCCCAGCGCATCCGCTTCGCGGCGGACAGCCTCAAACACGGTACGAAGCGGCGTAACTTCGTAGTCTGTCAGATTCATGGACACCTGAACCAGGTTCCTTGAAGCCAGCGGCAAGCCCAGCGCTTTGACGCACCGGAGCCCGCCGTTGGCAGCGCGAATCCTGCGAGCGATTGTCCGGGCGACAGAGACGTTCGACGTATCCAAATTAATATTGTAGGCGACCAGAAATTTCCGCGCTCCGACGGCTGTTGCTCCCGCCGTGGGGTGCAGTTGCGCCTCACCAAAATCCGGACGGCGCTCCGGGTGGGTTCGAACCTCATCCCGAAGAATTTCAAATCCACCGCGGCGAATATCCTCCAGATTCTGGCGCTTCAAGCTGCGTGCCGCGGCTCCGTAGAGGTATGTCGGAATTCCATACCGAACCCAGGCTTGTTCAGCAACCCATTGTGCGATGTGAATGCAGGTTTCAAGCTTGCTTCCCGTAAGCGGGACGAAGGGCACAACGTCTGCCGCGCCAATGCGTGGATGAACTCCATGGTGTTGATTAAGGTCAATCAGTTCAGCAGCCTTCTGGATAGCCCGCAGCGCGGCCTCCCCTACAGTTGTTTCAGTTCCAACAAAAGTAATGACAGACCGGTGATGGTCGGAATCCATAGACTGATCCAGGCAGAAAATGTCCGGTCCATCGAGGATCGCTTTGAGAATGGCCTGGACCTTCCCGATATCGCGACCCTCGCTGAAATTGGGCACGCATTCAATCAATGGATGGAAGTGCATCAGGTGAATTCAGCCTCCGCATGGGCTTACCGGTGCACACGAGACAGACTGTGTCCGTCAGCATCAAAGGGCCGGAATCAGGCTGAGGCGCTTTTCCGATACTGGTTGAGACACTCTTCCGAACAAAAGTGGAGGAGTTTTCCGTGCCATTCCAGGCGATGAGACAATTCCGTGGAAACGAACATTCCACAAACCGGATCTCGCGCCGTTTCGCCATGAACCGTCTCTCGTTTGTCTTGCTGCCAGGAAGCAGGGCCGGGCTGTGAGGAACGGGTTGTTGCGGAACCCAAAAATCTGCGAAAGGCAGCAACAAGCATGCGAGCGACCACAATCAGGAGGATGAGGTCGAAAATGATATCAATGAGACGGGCCATCTATTCCATGTGACGAGCCGGGAGTTCTCAAAGATGCCTGAGTGCTAAGGAGAAGTGGCCTTGCCGGAGAGATCGGCATTCGCCCCATCCAGGCTTTGCTTCAGGCGGTCGAGGTTGGGGTAATTGGGATTGATCTTCTCCAACCGTTGCAAGGCCTTTCGCGCGGCGGCAAGGTCATGTGTTCCCTCCAGGTTGACGACGATCAGATTGAATAAGGTAGGTTCATGACGGGGGTCAACCTGAAGCGCTTGTTGTAACTCCTTTAAAGCCTCTCGTGCATTGCCGAGATTAAAGTAGCAGGTCGCCATATCCGTGCGGGCGTCAACGTTCCGAGGATCAAGCTGCAACGCCCTTTGATACCATCCAATGGCTTCAGCAAACTGATGTCGATCATAGAGGAAGTTTGCCAATTTGAGGCGAGGTTCAGGGTCAGAAGGGTTATGCGCGGCTGCGTCTTTGAAAAACTGAATAATCTCGGCATCATTGAGGGGGGGATGGCCCTTGGGCAGCCCCGACAACTCATCCGCTGTGCCATCCTGGTTGGCAACCTCACCGGGAGACGATGGTGAAGCTGGGGTCGTACTGGCGGTGATCTGCTCTCGCAAGGCTGAGCTTCTTCGCGCACTGAAGACAAAACCCGCCAGAAAACCAACCCCCAGAAAGACAATTGCCGTTATCAAGGTTTCTTTTTTCACTAAACTGCCTTGCACATCAAACCGTAAAGAGAGTGTATCGGACGCTGACAAGGAACGTCAAGAAACGAGAGAGAGCAACAGGGTGTCAAACAACAAACGCAGGGAATCAATTTAATGAATGTCGATAACGGTTTCAGTGATCGTTTGCAGCCGGACATTTTTATTCGTTTACAAGTGTCCGTTTTCGGACATACGAATTTCACAAGCGGACAGTTCAACGATCCTTGAAAAATCGTATCATAGAATAAATTTATGATAATAAAGAACTTACTGTAAGCCCATGTTCTGGCAACCCTTTTGCCCCTAAGAGGTGAAGAACAGGAGATTCCATGGATATTCCGCGCAAAGATGCAGCCCGAAAAAGGCGTATTCGCTTGACGATCTATTCCATCGTCGGTGTGATCGTCGTTGTGGGAGTAACCCTGGGTCTCTCGCGACTGAAGCCTGCGCCGCCTGGCGTCGATCGCTCGACCGTCTGGATTGATACAGTCAAACAGGGCGCCATGGACGTTCAGGTACGCGGCCTCGGTACGCTGGTACCGGAGCAAATCCAGTGGATCCCGGCCATCACCGAAGGCCGCGTGGTTCGCCGCTTTCTTCTTCCCGGTGTAGCCGTCAAACCGGATACCGTGCTGATCGAGCTCAGCAATCCGCAGCTTCAGCAGGAAACGTTAAATGCACAGTGGCAGCTCAAGGCGGCGGAGGCGAACTACAACAACCTCAAGGCGCAATTGCAAAAGCAGTATCTCGACCAACAATCGGCCGTCACCAACCTTGAGGCGCAATATCGACAGGCCAAGTTGCAGGCCGACGTAGACCAGGTGCTGGCCGCCAAGGGCATTGACTCCAAGCTGAAATCGGAGCTTTCAGCGGTAAATGCCAAGGACTTATTCGAGCGCGAGCAGATTGCCGAAAAGCAACTGAAGATGATTCAGGACTCCATCCGAACGCAACTGGCGGCCTCCGAAGCGCAGGTGGAGCAGGACCGAGCGCTTTATGAGCTGAAGCAAAGCCAGATGAACGCCTTGATGGTTCGGGCAGGGTACAGTGGCGTACTGCAGGAAGTTTCGGTGGAAGTTGGCCAGCAGGTGCAGCCGGGAACCACGCTGGCTAAAGTTGTGGATCCTTCCAAGCTCAAGGCTCAGCTTCAAATTGCGGAGACCCAGGCCAAGGATATTCAGATCGGCCAGAGCGCTTCGATTGATACCCACAACGGCATCATCCCAGGCCGCGTCACCCGCATTGATCCGGCCGTGGTGAATGGAACCGTAACGGTGGACGTGGCGCTTGAGGGCAAACTGCCCGAGGGCGCCCGACCCGACCTAAGCGTGGATGGCACGGTTGAGATCACTCATCTCAGCGATGTGATTTATGTAGGCCGACCCGCCTTCGGTCAGGCTCACTCGACCATCAGCCTCTTCAAACTGGTTGATGGTGGCAGGGAAGCCGTCCGCTGCCAGGTGAAAGTGGGCGAGGCCTCCGTCAACGAAGTCCAAATTCTTCAGGGGTTGCAACCGGGCGACCAGGTGATTCTTTCCGATATGTCGCGCTGGGATAGTTTTGATCGCATTCGGCTGGAGTGACGAAGAATGACGAATGGAGTCGGGGGGAGCGAGGGGATTCATTCAGATTTACGATTCGGCCTTCGCATGCTGGCGAGGCATCCGGGCTTCACCGCCATCGCCATCATCACGCTGGCGCTCGGCATTGGCGCGAACGCGGCGATCTTCTCGATGGTCATTGGGATCCTTATGCGCGCATTGCCTTACCACGAGCCGCAGCGGCTTTATGTGATCCATGAAGTCGTGCCGCAGTGGAACGTCGGTCCGGTGGAGGCGGCAGGAGGAAACTTTGTCGAATGGCAGCGTAACTGTCCGGGATTTTCTTCCATCGCGCTGATTGAACCGTATTTTGTTGAGCTGAAGGGCGTTGGGGCGCCTTACTAGGTTCTAGGCACCCGAGTTTCTACCGTGTTTTTTCCCGATGCTCGGCATTCGGCCGGAGCTGGGCCGGCTATTTACGCCGGAAGAGGACGCGGATGGACGCAATCACGAAGTGATCCTTACCCATCGGCTCTGGGGACAAGACTTCCACTCGGATCCTAGTGTGATCGGCAAAACCATCGAACTGAACGACGCTCAGTTTACCGTGGTTGGTGTCCTCCCAGCGTTTCTTGCAGAATATGCCTTTCGGTGTCCAGCCCACCGATCTGGGAACTTTTGCGGCGGTCGCCTTCGTATTAATAGCTGTGGCCTTTCTGGCCACCTCTATTCCCGCGCGCCGGGCGACCAAGGTGGACCCGATGGTGGCGCTTCGCTATGAATGATTCATGATTGTAGATTGATGAACTCTAAATGCGGAATGAAGAAAATGAATCTGGCGAACAGACTTTTTCATCATTCACAGTTTGTACCGTGTCAAGTCAAGCGTCACCGCTCCGGGAGAATTTGATGAGCACATTCATTCGGGCTCATGATCTGACCTGAACCATCGTGCATAGAGCGGGCTTCTTGCTTTGCTCTCATCACTCGACACGGGTCACTCATCACTTTTTTCGGCTCGGATCAAGGATGGAAAGATGTTTGAAATAAGCGCGGTAAAATCCACGGTCCCGCGTCAGCAGCCGATCGGCCTGGAGCAGGGCATGCGCGCCGATCAGGAAATCTGCGATGACACGCGACCGGGGGCCACCGCGTTGGCGATAGGCCTTCCAGGCCCTGCCGGCCTCGAACGCAGCTTCGGCGCTAAGGGGGCTGAACTCGATTCGGAGCTCAGCGAGCATCTGGCGTACAACCTGGGCGGAAGGGAAGAACCCAACGATCTCCGTCCAGACAACGTCACAAGCCACAACGCGACCCTCGGAAACCGCCGATTCCAGGGCTTCACGGGAATCCCGGCCAAAAGCGGAGTCGCGGATGACAAAATCGAAGATGACGCTGCTATCGACGGCGGTGACCACGTGGAAATGCTTCTCCGCGCAGTTCGGTTATGATCTCATCGGTCGTCTTATCAACCTGGAGGATGCCGTAATATTTCTCGAAAGGGTGCGGGGAGTTTAATTTGGTCATCACGAGCTTGCCCTTATCTTCGCGGACCTCGAGCACTTGTCCCTTGCGGAGACCCAGGCGCACACGCAATGGCTTGGGGATGGTGATCTGGCCCTTTTCGGAAACAATGGTTTTCATACTTTGATGGTATGAATTCCTACTGGCATTGTCAAAGTGAACTTTTTTTCGATCTGGCTTCAGACCGTTGCGCCCGGCACGAATGATGAATTCTGAATACGGAGTGATGAAGCAGGCCGACGAGCAGGTTTTTATCATTTTCAAGATTTACGGTTCGGCCTGATGATTGCTGACTTTCAATTGTCAAATGCCCATTGAACAGCGGGCCCATCACCCATCGACGATTGTTAATCCCTAGAGTCAGGGAGAGAGCAGTGGATACTCTGATCCAAGACCTTCGGTTCGGCTTAAGGACCCTGGCGAAGCATCCGGGGTTCACGATAGTGGCTATCATCACGCTTGCCCTGGGCATTGGCGCAACCACGGCCATGTTCAGTGTGGTGGACGGAGTCCTGCTCGCTCCGCTCCCTTATCCCAATCCCAACAGGGTGATGATCCTTTTTGAGACCTCCTCCAGCTTCAATGAGATGTCTGTTTCCTACCCCAACTTCCTCGACTGGCAGCGCCAAAGCCGATCTTTCAGCGGCCTGGCGGCTTACCGGGACGATAGCTTTAACTTTGCCGCTCCGGGTGGTGCCGAGCGCGCTTCTGCCCGAATGGTTTCAGATAACTTTTTCAAAGTGCTCGGCGTTTTTCCGGCGTTGGGCCGTGGATTCACCCCCCAGGATAACCGCTTCGGCGCAGCCCCCACAGCCATTCTGAGTTACAACTTCTGGCAACGGCAGTTTGGCGGGAAACCCGGTGTTCTCGGCAGGACCATCACCATGGATGACCAGAACTATACCGTCATCGGCGTGCTGTCCAAGGACTTCTGGTTTCTTGACCGCCGGGACGTCTACGTCCCCATCGGCATTTACCACAAGTTATGGAGTCAAAATCGTCAGAGCCGTTCCAATACGCGTGTCGTGGGGCGGCTGAAGCCAGGCGTCACAGTGGGTCAGGCACAGGCGGAAATGACAGGCATCGCCGAGCGGCTCCGGCAGGAATATCCCAAGGACAATGCGGGCGTCGGCATCAATGTGAAGCCGATCGGAAGTTATATCGTGGAAAATGTGCGCGGCACACTCTGGCTGTTGCTGGGCGCAGTGTGTTTCGTACTGCTCATTGCCTGCGTCAATGTGGCTAACTTGCTGCTCAGTCGCGCGGCCGTGCGGGAAAAAGAGCTGGCCATTCGCGCCGCACTCGGAGCAAGCTGGCGGCGCGTGGTGCGGCAGCTTCTAACTGAGAGTATTCTGCTGGGGCTTTTGGGCGGCGGTCTGGGAATCCTGCTGGCCTTTACAGGAACAAGACTGCTGCTCACATCCGTGCCAGGCGAGCTGCCGCGCTCGCAGAACGTGGGGCTTGACCTCCGCGTTCTGCTCTTTGTCGTTGCCGTCTCGGTGATCACTGGGGTCATTTTCGGCCTGGCTCCGGCACTCCGCTCAGCCAAGCCAGACTTGCAGGATGCTCTTAAGGAAGGCAGCCGCGGGTCAACCGGCGGACGACACCGCCTGCAGCGCGGGTTGGTTGTTGCGGAGGTGGGTTTGGCGCTGGTGCTTCTGGCGGGCGCCGGGCTGGCGCTTGAAAGTATCCTTTGGCTTAACGGCGTCAACACAGGTTTCAATCCGAACCACGTGCTGATTTTCGACGTCTATCTGCCTCCTGCCCGCTACTCGGGCGCGACGAGTACACTCGGTTTTTACCACCAACTACTCAATCGTCTCCGTAATCTGCCGGGAGTTGAAGCAGCCGCGGCAGCAGATGATATTCCTATGACCGGCGATAGTGAGATTTTCTACTACGTCGCCGGACGGCCTAAGCCGGAACCGCAAAATATGCCCTGGGCTATGCTTTATCTCACTACTCCCGGCTACCTGCGTGCTATGGACATCAGCCTGCTTCGCGGGCGCTTTTTCACCGACCAGGATAACCTTAGTTCCCACCCGGTGGTGGTGATTGACGAAAACATGGCCCGCAGCATGTTCCCTCATCAGGACCCGATCGGACAACACATTATCATCCCGTTCAAAGGCCTTGAAGAACCCAGAGAGATCGTGGGCATTGCCCGTCACATCAAGCACAACGGACCCGCCGAAAGGAATTGGAAAATCCAGAATGCCTTTTATATGCCCATCGCGCAAATCCCCGACCCGTTGTACCGCGTCGTGGGCACTTTCAATGCGACGCTCGTGGTGCGCACGTCGGTAGACCCGCAAAGCATTGTGGCGTCCGTCAAGCGTACTGTGGAAGCCGTCGATAGCGGGGTGGCGGTGAGCGGCGTCCGCACGATGAACGAACTGGAGCGCACATCGCTGGCCGCGCAGCGATTTACGATGATTCTGATGGCAATTTTCGCCGTGCTGGCTCTGGCGCTGGCCGCGATCGGAATTTACGGCGTGATTTCCTACCACGTGGCGCAGCGGACCCACGAGATTGGCATTCGCATGGCGCTGGGGGCGCGGCAACGCGACGTACTCTTCTGGGTGGTCAGGCAAGGGATGACCTTAGCTCTTGGAGGAGTTGCGGCCGGAGTCGTGGCTGCGCTGGCTTTGACGCGCCTGATGGCGAGTATGCTTTACGGCGTCAAGCCCAGCGATCCAGCGACCTTTGTTGCGGTTTCGTTGATCTTAGCAGGTGTGGCGCTGCTTGCCACTTATATTCCCGCACGCCGGGCAACAAAGGTGGACCCGATGGTGGCGCTGCGTTATGAGTGATTGATGACTGTCGGTTGCCGAATTCGGAACCATGAATGCCGAATGATGAAACAGGCGGGGGCTAGCCACCTTCATGACTGGCTTTCACCAAATGGGTTGATGGTTTTCAGCCCTGCAAAGCGGCTGAAGTCACGGTCTCCGGTAATCAGCTCGGAGATACCGTGTTCAAGACACAGAGCCGCAATATGAGCGTCGTGAATCAAATTGCCTGTTGCAGCGGCTTGGCGAATAGTTTGGTCGAGCACGGAAGGGTGCCGCACCGTCTCCGTAAGCAGCACCAGCGAAGGAGAAGCCAGCACTTGCTGCAAATCTTCGAGGACGATTTCGAGAGGAATCGGAGGATGAAAGATACGGGGATGAGTAACAACCCGGAGGAATTCGTAAATGCAAGGCCAGGGAATCGCCCAAGGCAGCGTTCCTTCGGCAAGCCGCTTCAAAAGTTCGAGGGCAGACTCGTGGCGCTTGCTCGATTCGATTTCAGCGTAAATAAGGATGTTCGTGTCAATGGCTTGCATGGGCTAGCGCCCATCCATCAGGTTAAACAACGCGTCGCGATCCAGCAAGTCAACCCCAGGAAGTTCAGCCGCCTTCCATCCTCGAAGGCGCAGTTGGTACGGTTCCCGTGGGCTGGCTGCCAAAGAACGGCGGAGCAGATCGTTCATCACTGCCTGAAGGGTACGGCCTTCTTCGGCAGCTTTCTTCTTCAGCTCAAGAAAGAGCTGATTGTCAATCGTCAAAGTGGTTCGTTTCATATGCAAAAGCATATAGCTCAATCATAAAGATGTCAAACTCAACCGAGTGCTGATTGCCGTGCCTGGTAACGCGCCGGGGGGCGCCACCGCTCATTGCTAATCTGAAGAGGAGAAAATATGGAATCGAATGGAATTGACCTGATCCGCCTTGAGGGTGTCACCAAGGTGTTTTACACCGATGAGGTTGAGACGCATGCGCTTTCGGGCATTCATCTTGAAATTCATAAGGGTGAGTATGTCTCGATCGCCGGCCCTTCCGGTTGCGGCAAATCGACGCTGCTTTCCATCATGGGCTTGCTCGACACCCCGACCGAAGGCAAATATTGGCTGAATGGCACGCCAGTGGAGGACCTTGACCTTGCAGATCGTTCCCGTATCCGCAACCGCGAGGTGGGATTCATTTTTCAGAGTTTTAACCTCATTGGCGACCTGAACGTTTTTGAAAACGTGGAACTGCCTCTGACTTATCGCGGCATGTCTTCAGGCGAACGCAAGGAGCGCGTGCAGAAGGCGCTTGAGCGTGTGGGCATGTCACACCGGATGAAGCACTATCCCTCGCAGCTTTCCGGGGGCCAGCAGCAGCGCGTGGCTGTCGCACGAGCATTGGTGGGCGAGCCGGCAGTTCTACTGGCGGATGAGCCCACGGGAAACCTCGACTCCAAAAACGGCACAGCCGTGATGGACTTGCTGCGCGAATTGCATCGTGCCGGCGCTACGATCGTGATGGTGACGCACGATCCGCGCTTCGCACGCTATGCCCAGCGCACCGTCACCTTATTCGATGGGCGCATTGTGAATGAGTCGTTCGAGCAACTGGAGATGGGCGAGCAGCCCTCGGCCCTCGAAGGCGCGTAATTTACGACGCGCTTGATTCTGCAGGAGCAAGGATTCTTCGGCTCTTGCTCAGCGTTCGATGTCGCTGGGTGACAACCCAAAGGATGAAGATGACGCCGCAACGGGCAGGTTTTTCGGATCGCAGGCCGAAAGATCGGCGCATTTTTCAGGTCTGAATGATCAGGCTCGATCGCTTTTTCCACATTCACCCAAATCCCCATGGGGAAGCATCATCGGAAGTCACAGACGGCGCAGATCGCCGCCCTGGGGGCCAGCGGTTTTTCTGACCCATCGCAACCCCCTAAAACCGTGGATCGCAGAAGCGGCGGTCCGCATGACCGGTGCCGAAAGGGAAAAAAGCGTCTCAAATGTCTCATCGGTCTCCCTCGGTGCTCCTTGCTCTGCTATGCTGAAACCGCGATGAGATGCCAGAATGTGCTGCGGCTGGAAGGCCCTGGCGCAAGGGAAAGCGAACCGAGGATGTTATTGAAAACACAGGGAGTTGGAAAAATAACATGCGAGTCCCGATTTGGATTCAAGGCCTGGGGGCAAGGGTGCGCGTTGCGGTGCGTCTGGGAGCGAAGGCGGACGCTGGCTGGCGGCGTGGGTGATTCCGCTGGGCAGCCTCACCGTTGCGCAGATCGCCGTCAGGAGAGAAGACGCGGACCGCAAGAGCAGTGGTCCGCATGACCGTTGGGGCTGCGGGGGCAATCCGAGCATCCAGTCGGGGAGTGTACAGAGCCTGAGACTGTTCTTTTGCTTCGCTGATGGCGCGTCGAATGGGCGTTCCAGAAACCTTCTGGAGAAGAAGCAAATTCCATGATCCGGATGATCAACGTTGAAAAGTCCTACCCCGTGGGGCCTGGCCGGTATTGGGTGCTGCGACGGATTAATCTCGAGATTCAGGAAGGCGAGTTTGTTACCATCATGGGCCCTTCCGGCGCGGGCAAGTCAACCTTGCTCGCCATCCTCGGCATGCTGGATGGTGAATTCACGGGCGAGTATTATTTTCTGGACACTCCGATCCATAAGCTCAGCGTGAAGCAGCGCGCGGAGATTAACAAGAAATATATCGGCTTTGTCTTTCAGCAGTACCATCTGCTCGATGGGCTGACCGTGGCCGAGAACCTGGAAATTCCGCTTTCTTACCGCGACATGAGAGCCTCCGAGCGTCAGGCTCTGGTGGGAGACACACTCGACCGCTTTCATATTGTCGGCAAGAAGGATCTTTTTCCCAGCCAACTCTCCGGCGGGCAGCAGCAATTGGTGGCGGTGGCGCGAGCCGTCATTGCCGGTCCCAAGTTGATTCTGGCCGATGAGCCTACAGGAAATCTGCATTCTTCGCAGGGCAAGGAAATTATGGACCTCTTCAAGAAACTGAATGAGGAAGGAACAACGATCATCCAGGTGACTCACAATGAGAATTGGGCCGCTTACGGCAACCGAACCATCAAGCTGGTGGATGGATGGATATCCTGAAGTCTGTGACGGGACACGAGAGACAGGTGGATGAACGGGAAGCTCTTCGAAATTAACCCGCCCCGCATCCTTGTCGCTGACGACCAACCCGATGTTCTGGAGGCCCTGCGCCTTCTGCTGAAGAGCGAAGGATATGAAGTCGAAACTGCCGCTTCTCCGGCAGGGGTGCTCAAGGCATTGGAAGGCCGGGAGTTCGACGCTTTGCTGATTGACTTGAATTATGCGCGGGATACAACCTCCGGTCATGAGGGATTGGATCTGCTTGCCCGCCTCCAGACTCTTGACAGCACGCTGCCCGTAGTGGTCATGACAGCCTGGGGAAGCGTCGAACTGGCGGTTGAGGCCATGCGGCGCGGGGCGCGGGATTTCATCCAGAAGCCCTGGGATAACGCCCGGCTGCTCGCCATCCTGCGCAGCCAGGTAGAACTCAGCCGGGCCTTGCGCGAAGGGCAGCGCCTGGAAGCTGAGAATCGCCTTCTGCGCGCAGAGGCTCAACCCTCCATTGTGGCCAAATCTCCGGCCATGCAAAGCGTGCTGGCGCTGGTCCAACGCGTTGCGCCCTCGGACGCTAACGTGCTCATCACCGGAGAACATGGCGTGGGAAAGGAGGTGGTCGCGCGAAGCCTGCATGCGCTTTCTCATCGCGCCTCAAAGCCCATGGTCATCGTGAACGCCGGAGGCATCCCCGAAGGAGTTTTTGAAAGCGAGTTTTTCGGCCACGTCAAGGGCGCCTTTACGGACGCGAAGACCGATCGCGCCGGGCGCTTTGAGCTGGCTTCAGGAGGCACGCTCTTTCTGGACGAAATTGCCAACGTGCCCTTGAACCAGCAGGCCAAATTTCTGCGCGTCATCGAGACAGGCGAGGTGCAGCGTCTGGGATCCTCCCAAACGCATCGCGTCGATGTGCGGCTGCTCGCCGCCACCAACGCCGATCTGCGCGAAGAAGTGGCTGCGGGCCGCTTCCGCGAAGATCTGCTCTTTCGACTGAATACCATCGAGATTCACCTTCCGCCTTTGCGAGAGCGCCGGGAAGACATCCTGCCACTGGCTTACTCGTTTCTCAGCCAATACAGCAACCGCTATCGGCGCCCTCTTTCAGGGTTTGATTATGCCGCAGAGCAGGCGCTCAAGGCTTACCCATGGCCTGGTAACGTTCGCGAGCTCAATCATGCGATCGAGCGTGCTGTCTTGATGGCGCAGGGGAGTACGGTGAGCGTTCGAGACCTTGGCCTTCAGCCCTCGGAGCCCGCGACCGAGCATCTGGAGGGAATGCCTCTCGAAGAAGCGGAACGGCTTCTCATCCGCAAGGCGCTCAAGCGCTTTCAAGGCAACATCAGCCAGGCAGCGCATTCCCTGGGCCTGAGCCGAAGCGCGCTCTATCGCAGGCTGGAAAGATATGGGATCAAGGGCAGCGAAGATTAGGCGCCGGGTTGCAGGCGTCAGGCAGCGCGATCAGTGGTCGCCCGCCAGCCGCCGCCGCCAAGCCAGCGCATTCGCTGCTGCCCGATCACTGATCGCTTTCTACTCGTCACCTGTCACTCGTCTTCCCTGGGTTCACCCCTTGATGGGTGAATGGGACGACACGCGGTTTCAGAATTCGGCGATCGCGGGTAAGGAGAGAAATCTTCTCCATAAGGTGGGTATCCATTGCGAATCGTGCCCGAAGCGACAGATCTGATTAAAATGATTCCACGAAGCGATTCACTCATCGCTCGCAGGGTGGCGTTGATGGCCCGCGATTCCAAGAAAAACGCGCGCGCTCGAAGGCTCACGTTCGTGAGGCGCATTGTCGGCATGGCGCTGCTGGCGGGTCTTCCTGCCTTAATCGTGGCGCTGGTTCTTTTGTGGAGCGCTCCCTATTCCTCCCAAACCCAATGGACGCTCACGATCCTCATAACGGGCTGCTGGCTTGGAATTTCACTTGCTCTGCGCCCGCGCGTTGAGATACCTCTGCACACGCTTTCCAATCTGCTGTCGGCGCTGCGCGAAGGAGACTACTCCCTTCGCGCCCGCGCAACGCGCGGCGATGATCCGCTCGGAGAGGTCATGCGCGAAGCCAACCTTCTGATCAATACACTGCGGGAGCAGCGCCTTGATGCGCTCGAAGCGACCACCTTGCTCCGCAAAGTGATGGAGGAGATCGACGTGGCTGTTTTTGCATTTGACGCGGGTGAGCGCCTGCGCCTGGTGAATCGCGCCGGTGAGCGCCTGCTGGCGCAGCCGGCTGAAAGATTGCTGGGTTCAACCGCAAGCGAACTGGGATTGAGTTCGTGCCTTCAAAGCGGGGCGCATTCAGGAGAGCGCATCTTTGAAAAAACTTTTCCCGGCGAACCAGACATGACAGCGCGCTGGGGCGTGAGCCGCAGCGATTTCCGTCAGGGTGGACTGCCGATGCAACTGTTGGTGATCACAAATCTCAGTCGCGCTCTGCGAGAAGAGGAACTCAAAGCCTGGCAACGCCTGGTTCGCGTGCTGGGCCACGAGATCAATAACTCACTCGCTCCGATCAAGTCGATGGCTGGAAGCCTGGAAAAACTGCTGGAACGAGTCCCCCGGCCCGCCGATTGGCAAGAGGATATGCAACGCGGCTTGCGTGTGATTGGCGGAAGGGCGGAGGCCCTGAGCCGCTTCACCGGGGCGTATGCCCGCCTGGCGCGGCTTCCCAAACCTACATTCCACCCGCTCGAAGTTGGTTCCTGGATTCGCCGCGTTGCCGGGCTTGAAACCCGGCTTCCTGTTTCTGTGCTTGCGGGCCCTGACGTGACGATCTCGGCCGACGGCGACCAACTGGAACAACTTCTGATTAATCTGATCCGCAATGCAGCGGACGCCGCTCTGGAAACTGGAGGCGGCGTGAGGGTGGGCTGGAAGAAAAATGGCGCCAATCTTGAAGTTTGGATTGAAGACGACGGCCCCGGAATTTCAAACCCCAGCAATCTTTTCGTGCCGTTCTTCACCACGAAGCCGAGCGGCGTCGGGATTGGTCTGATCTTAAGTCGCCAGATCGCCGAAGCTCATGGCGGTATGCTCTCATTAAAGAACCGTCCAGCAGGACAAGGCGCCGAAGCGAGGCTGATTCTGCCTCTCCGAGACGAATGGATACCCTAACCCGGCAGGCTACCGAAAATCCCATCAGGGCAATTGTTCTTCCGAGCAAAGCGAGGAATCTCGCTCGGCAGCCAGAGCACTTACGAGATTTCGCATCGCCCCTGGCGCCTCGAAAGGAGAGCCTGCAAGGGCTTTCAGCAACCGGCTCCGGTCACAAACCCAGACCCTGGTCTTTCATGAGTCGCGCCACGGCGGAGATCAACGAATCTCCACTCGTTTTGAGGGACTCCATCACGCTTGTCTGGTCCCGCCTTGAGCGGTTTTGACTCAGTTTGAATTTAGCTTCCACCCTTGTAACGGCGATTTCAAAACCGACAATCTGACCGAGCATCCGCTCCCGGTATTCCTTCCGTAAGGCAAACCATTGATCAAGGTATTGCGGGTCAAATGTCTGAATGGTCTCGACAAGTATTTTTTCCAAACGCCCGGTCTCGCTCAGCACAGTCGCATGACCGTAAACGTGGATGGCAGCGTAGTTCCAGGTCGGAACGCTTTCGCGGCTCTCGTACAGGCTGGGAGAGATATAGGCATGCGGGCCGTGAAAGATGACCAGCGATTCCCGCCCCTGCTCGAACATTTGCCAGTGGGGGTTTGCCTTCGCCACGTGCCCTGTCAGGATGATCGGGTTTTTCTGTTCACACACCAGCACCGGAATGTGCGTTGCGAAGGGAGCACCCGACGACACGGAAACCAGTATCGCAAACGGATTGGCCTTCATGAATGCCAGCGCAACAGAGTCGTCTTGAATATGGTGATATTCCGGTATGTACACCCGCTGCCTCCCCGAAGCATCCGGCTCACGATCAATTGCTGTCCTGCTCTGTCACCAGATCTTGCATTGGTTTTGAATTGGACGCACCATGGGGTCGCCCTGTCGGCAATCCCACGCTTTGGCAAAAGCCGGCATATTCGAAAGCGGTCCGTTCACACGGAAGCGTGGGAGGGGGTGCGGGTCCACGGAGACCAGAAGGCGAGCAAACTGGGGTCGGATATTCTGGGCCCAGATCTGCGCGTAGCCGAGAAAAAACCGCTGGTCGGGAGTGAAGCCATCAATCTTCGTTTGCGATTTCGCTTCTGGCGTCTGCTGGAAGGCGGCATAAGCAATCGTCAGGCCGCCCAGGTCGGCAATGCTCTCACCCAGCACCAGCTTGCCGTTCTCATGAAGCTGGTCTTCAACAATGTAGCCGTCGAACTGTTTCTCAACGCACTCAGCCCGTTGCTCGAACCGTTTCAAATCATCGGGCGTCCACCAGTTCACCAGGTTTCCATGCGCATCAAACTGGCGTCCCTCATCGTCAAAACCATGCGTCATTTCATGTCCGATCACCGTACCCATTGCGCCATAGTTGATGGCGTCATCGGCGTCGGGATTGAAGAAAGGAGGTTGAAGAATGCCAGCTGGAAACACGATCTCGTTCATCGAAGGATCGTAATAGGCATTCACGGTGGGAGGCGTCATTTCCCACTCCGTGCGATCCACAGGCTTGCCGATCTTGTTCAGGTCGCGATGGAATTCAAATAAATTCGACCGAAAAACGTTCTCGACATAGGGTCCCGGCGCAATCTGGAGCGCGGAATAATCCCGCCACTTGGTCGGATAGCCAATCTTCTTCATCAGCAACTGCAGTTTCGCGATGGCCTGTCCGCGCGTTTTCGGGCCCATCCAACTGAGCGTGGAAATATCGCTCCTCAGCGCCTTGATAAGGTTGTCCACCATGGCCATGGCTCGCGCTTTCGCGGCCGGCGGGAAAGCCACCTGCACATACTGCTCTCCCAGCGCCATTCCCAGACCACGGTCCGTGGCCGCCACACATCGCTTCCAGCGCGGCAGGATCTCCTTTGTGCCGGTCAGAATGCGCCCGTTGAAATTGAAGTTTTCATCGACAAACGGCTTCGAAAGATAGGGAGCGGCCGCGTGAATCAAATGCCAGCGAAGATAGGTCTTCCAATCCGAGAGCGGCGCGCTGGCCAGGATTTTATTGACCTCTTTGAAAAATTCGGGCTGACCCACGTTGATGGAATCAAGGTTCGGATGTCCGACTTCGTGAAAGTAAGTGCTCCAGGAGAATTGCGGCGTCACCAGATTCAGTTGCGCCAGCGTCATCTTGTGATAAACCGCCTTCGGGTCTCTCAACTGAACAGGGGTCATTGAGGACTTGGCAAGCTCGGTTTCGAGCTTCATGACGGTCTGCGCTTCCGACGAGGCCACGTCGGGCTTGTCACCCAGCAACTCGAACATCTTCGCAACGTGGTCAATATACTGAGCTCGAATCTGCTTTGACTTTGGGTCCTGCTTCGTGTAGTAGGTGCAGTTCGGCAATCCCAACCCACCCTGCTCGGCGTCGCCAATCACCATCTCGCTATTCTTGAAGTCCTGCTCCGAGCCAAATGCGAACAGCGCATTCACTCCCATGCCTTGCAGGCGCGCAATTTCAGCCTGAAGGCTCGCTTTATCATGAATCTGGTCAATCCGCTGAAACTCAGAATCGAGCGGCTTCGCGCCTTCCGCCTCAACTTCTTTCTCATTCATGCAACTGGCATAGAAGTCGCCCAGCTTCTGAGTATTGGACCCTGGGGGAGCACTCTTCTCCGCTGCGTCCTTCGCGTCCTTTTCAAGAATCTTTCGCAGAATTTCGCGATTCCGTTCAGCCAGTTCATTAAAGGTGCTCCAGGCAGGATAGGCAGGCGGAATCGGATTTGCCGCCATCCAACCGCCGTCAGCATACTCGTAGAAGTTCGCGCACGGCTTCACCTTGGGATCAAGGTTCTTCACATTAAACGCTGGAATAGCCGGAACCGCGACCTTGCTGGAAGCTTTGGAATGATCCCCCTTGGAGCAACTGAATGTTGCCAGGGTCAAAAACGTCACGACGGAAAGGGTGCAAAAGCGGGCGCTCCTCCGCGATAGAGTCAAACGGCACATAAGCCAGTCACCTTCAGTTTTGAGAGATGATCGTCCCGGCCTTAAAAGGCCAGGGGGAAATGCTACCAGATTAATCAAGGCCGCGCTACAGAGGACGCTCCGATGCGATGTGATCAGGAGAGCAGGGAAAGAAAACAGGCTCAGGCGGAGACTTCAACCGCTTCGGCCTGGACCTTGGCAGGCTTCTCAGAAGGACGAGGCAGATCGAGGCACATGGTTTTTTCGTGGCAATGAAAGTAGCGGTCACAGCGCAAGCAATCCCGCCATACCTTCATCGGGAAGCGTTCACGGGCGACTTCGCGGAAGCCGCATTTCAGAAAAAATTCGGGAGCCAGCGTCAGCGCGAAAACAGTCTTGAGGCCATAGCTTTCCGCTTCCGCCAGCACGCGCTCAACCAGTGCGCGACCCATTCCACGGTGTTGCGTTCCAGGAGCCACACAGAGCGAGCGAACTTCGGCCAGCTCTGCGTTGTAGAACTTCAGGGCGCCGCAACCCAGCACTTGGCCCTCTTCATCCTCCGCCACCAGAAATTCCCGCACAGATTCATAGAGATCCGTCAGCGGACGCGGAAGCATAATCTTCTCAGCCGCATAATGGTTGATCATCTCAAAGATGGCGGGCACATCCCGAAGTTCAGCTTTCCGAATGATCATAGCAAAAGTTTTCGGCGATCAGCCATTGGCTTTCAGCAAAGGCAGCAGAAAAATGATTTTACCCGGGCTGCTGAAAGCTGACAGCTTGATTAGAGGCGGTTATCCCGCAATAACAGCAGCAAAATAGCCTTCTGCACATGCAGGCGATTTTCAGCCTGATCATAGACGATCGATCGAGGTGAGTCAATCACCGCGTCCGTCACTTCCTGGCCGCGATGCGCCGGAAGGCAATGCATGAATACCGCCTCACGCCCTGCCGCCTTCATCAGGCTCTCGGTCACCTGATAAGGGGCGAATACCTGCGCCCGCAGATGGGCGGCGTATTCCTGTCCCATGCTGGCCCACACATCAGTATAGACCGCCTGGGCCCCATCGACCGCTTCGACCGGATCGTGGAAAAATTGTATCGAGGCCCCTGTACCCGCAGCGCAAGCCTGGGCATCCTCCACCATCTCAGATTTGGGTTCAAATCCGGCTGGCGTAGCGACCCGCAGGGAAACACCCAGTTTCGCCGCCAGCATCATCAGCGAGTTGCAGACGTTATTCCCATCACCGACAAAAGCCACTTGCAAACCCTTCAAGCGTCCAAACTTTTCCTCCAGGGTGAAGAAATCCGCCAGGGCCTGGCATGGATGAAGCAGATCGGTAAGCCCGTTAATGACCGGAATGGAAGCGTTTTCCGCCAGTTCCAGGACAGAATCGTGGGAGAACGTCCGCGCCACAATGCCATGCACCCAGCGGTCGAGATTACGGGCAATATCCTTGATCGACTCGCGCTCGCCGAGCCGGGGCTTGGCATGGTCGAGGTAAACAGCATATCCCCCCATGCTCGTCATCCCCACTTCAAACGTGACTCGGGTGCGAAGTGAGGGCTTCTCAAAAATCATCGCCAATTGCCTGCCCTGAAGGGCACGGGCGTAAGCTCCCGGCGACCTTTTGACTCGCTCGGCCAGAGAAAAGATCAATTCGATGTCGCTGCGCGTTAAATCGCGTTCAGCGATCAGGTCCTGCACGCTGAGTTTTTCCTGCGCTTCAACCTGAGTCAACACGGGTGTCATGCGTGTACCTCCTGTCTGGCCTCCTGAACAAGACCCGTCAGCAACGGCTTCAAAGCCGCGATCAGTTCGTCCACGTGATGCCGCTCGATGATGAGCGGGGGTAAGAAACGTAAAACCTTCTCCTGAGTGCAATTGATCAGGAAGCCCGCCTCCAGCGCCTGGCGAACAAGATTTTTCCCCGGTACGACGAGTTCCAACGCCAGCATCAGCCCCTCGCCACGCACTTCATGAATCACGGGCAATCCCTGCTTTAATACCTCCAGATGCTTTCGGAAATAGGCGCCCACTTCGCGCACGCGTTCCAGAAACCCCGGCCGCTCCAGGATTTCGAGCACCTTCAACGCCAGACGGCATTGCAGCGGGCCGCCGCCGAAGGTCGTGCCATGCATGCCGGGCGCCAAGGCTTTCGCCACATCATCCCGCGCGATCATTGCCGCAAGGGGCAATCCAGCCGCCAGAGGCTTTGCCACAAGCACCACATCGGGCTTCAGGCCAAAACGCTCATAAGCAAACATGCGCCCGGTCCGGCCCAGACCGCATTGAATTTCATCGCAAATGAAGAGTGCGTCGTGTTTCCGGCAAAGCTCCTGCGCCGTCTTCAGGAACTCCTCCCGCATCTCGACCACACCACCTTCACCCTGGATCGTCTCAACCAGGAAGCCCGCAACCCGCGGTGTAAACTTCGCCCGAAGGTCTTCAACATCATGAAGGCGCACAAACCGGATTCCTGGCGTCAGAGGCTCAAATGGCTTGCGATACTTCTCAGGCCACGTAGCCGCCAGCGCCCCAAGCGTCCGCCCGTGAAACGAGTTTTCGACCGCCAGAATCTCATATTTCTCAAACGGTTCCGCCGGATGACGCAGCCGCGCGTAGGCACGCGCCAGCTTGAGAGCGCCCTCGGTCACCTCTGTGCCCGAGTTGCCGAAAAACACCCGATCGAGCCCCGCAAGCCGTGCCAACTTTTCGGCAAGCGGTCCCTGATAGCGGTGATAAATCAGATTGGAAACATGCAGAATGTTCTCAGACTCATCCCGCAGCACTTGCATGATCTCCGCATGCCCATATCCTAAGGCGTTTACGGCAAGGCCACCCAGAAAGTCCGTATACCTCTTCCCACGGTCGTCATAGAGATAACAACCTTCGCCCCGCACGGCCAGGATCGGCAGCCGTTCATAGGTGGGAATCAGCACCCGGCTTTCGAGTTCTTTAATCTCTTCGTAGCTCATCAGGTTCGTTCTGCTTGCAAGCCTGTCGGATTCCCACCCCTGCGGAAATGAGGTTGTCCGGCGCGGTGGCCCGTTTCATTTCACAATCCGCGTTCCCGCATGCTCACGGCTGTGGACGACACGCAGCAGGCCGCCGGGGGAAGCGGGAGAAATCATATCGATCTCTCTCACTTCGCCACTCAGGATGCGGGCGCAGGATAGAAGCTTGGGGATCATGCCGTCGCGCACAATCCCTTTGCGAATCATGCTCCGAATCTCCCGAACTCGCACCTCGGGCAAAAGCCTTTTTTGCGCGTCCCAGACGCCGCCGGACTCCGTCACATAAACCAGGCGATCCGCCGGAAGCCCCGTGGCGAGCGCCGCGGCGAAGTCATCCGCGTTGACATTAAAGTATTCGTTCCTGGGTCCCAAGGCTACGCTCGCCACCACCGGGACCATTCGTTTTCCGAAAGCCCATTCCAGGATGGCCGGGTCCACTTTGCTTGGTCGCCCCACAAACCCCAGATCGCGCCTCTGGCTTCCATTGCGCAACGCCAGCCGGCGTGCTTCCATCAGCTTTGCATCCCCTCCGCAAATTCCCAGCGCCGCCTGCCCGTGGCTTTCAATCTCGGCCACCCACTGCTTATTCACAAGTCCGGCGAGCACCATCAGCGCCAGGTCGCGCGTCTCTCGATTCGTCACCCGCAATCCAGAAGCAAACTCGGTAGGGATTCCCATGCGCTCGAGAGCCTGTGTGAGCGTTTTTCCGCCGCCATGCACTACCACCACGTCCTCTCCCGAGCGGCGAAGCTCCGCGATCTGGCGCGCCAGTTCGTGGCGGAGCTTGCGATCCTCCGCCGCCTGTCCTCCGATCTTGACGACCAGCCTCATCTGAGCGCCGTATCCTCCGCGTAACCCAGCATCAGATTCATGTTCTCAACAGCCTGCCCGGCTGCGCCTTTACCCAGATTGTCGAGCGCCGAAACCACCACCAGGCGGCGAGAGTCCGAATCGAGCACAAAACCCAGATCGGCATATTGAGTGTGCGCGACGGCCCGGATCTCCGGCAGCCTGCCATCCTCATAAACGCGCACCAGGGGCGCTGCGGCGTAAAAATCGTGAAACACGCGCATCACTTCTTGGCCCGAATACGCTCGATTCAGCCGCACGTAAAGCGTGCTCAATAGACCGCGCGTGACGGGCAGAAGATGAGGCGTAAACGTGAAGACGTCAGGCCTCAACTTCAGCGCCTGAAGCATTTCAGGGATGTGACGATGCGTAAAGAAGCCGTAAGCCCGGCAGTTCTCATTGATGTTTGAAAAAAGCAATTCATCCTTCAGCGAGCGCCCGGCACCTGTCGCGCCCGATTTCGCGTCACAAACAATGCCCGCCTCCACATCCACCATCTGGGCCTGAAGCAAAGGAGCCAACGCCAGAATCACTGAGGTGGGGTAGCAGCCCGGATTCGCCACCAGCCGGGCCGTGCGAATGGCTTTCGTCTGAAGTTCCGGCAACCCGTAGACGGCTTCAGCCAGCGCCGGTGCGGCGTGATGCTCAAAACCGTACCAGCGCGGATAAGCGCCGGCATCCTTCAGCCGGAAAGCGCCACTCAGGTCCACCACGCGCAGTCCGCGAGCGAGAAGCTGCGGCACAAGCTCGAGAGAAGCCTCGTGTGGAGTGGAAAGAAAAACCAAGTCCACTTCGGCGGGAATCAGACGCTCGAGATCGAGCGGCTGAATAGGAACCTGCACCGCACCGCGCAGGGACGGATGCGATTCGGCCAGCGCCACGACCTCCCTTCCACCGCGCCCGGAGGACATCAGACTGACCACCTCGACGGAGGGATGCCGGGCCAGAATCTTCACGAGCTCACCGCCCGCATAGCCGGTTGCCCCGACAACAGCGACACGCGCCACCGGTCTGAGTTTCGACGGCTGGCGCGTACGGGCTTCGTGTTCGAGCAGCGTTTCCAATTCTCCGGGTTCCTGGCAGCATAATTATACATGCTGCGTATAAATATTCCTGACCCTAGTATTCTGCGGCCAGCCTCACACGAAGTCAAGAAAAAATCGCAAAGGCTTCCACTTGGCGCGGAGCGGGCTCTGGTGGCGAAATAATGGCTGGTTTGATTGCACCCAGTTTGTCTATTCAGGTTCGTCAGAATAGGTGGTTGAATTAGGATCTGCCTGATTGGGTGCGTTTGCAGAAGGGTTCACGGACCTTATATTTAAAAAGCCAATTAAGCTTGTTTCAAAATTCGCCTATTGAGCAGTCCTGCAGAACGATTCTTTTAGAGAAGCGACTCGATTGCACTCTTGATATTTTCGAAGCTGGCCTTGGCTCTTTTTAGATCTCCCTCGTTGAAGCAGGACACATCGTATCTCGCTTCACGACTTAGATTTTCAAGAGCTGCGTAGTCGTTAAAGATAGAGTTGATCTTTGCATCGCGTTGTATCTCAGTGGCGCGGCTAAAATGATGTTTACAACCAAAGCCCCTTTTCGACACAAAATAAGCTTCTACATAGTGAAGAGCGGCGTAAAAAAGTATGGTAATTGACCACGCGAGCGCGCCCGGGTGGTTGAGGTCAATAGACCTAAGAAAATTAATGTTTTCTTCCGCCTTTGCGAGGTGTTCTTCTTTAGTGTTAGCCACATGAGTCGACCTTATTCGCGGACGTAAATAAGTCGAGCTTCAGGGTCGGTAACCATGGTACGAGGATCTTTGTCGCCGCAAGGCATAATCGTGAAGTCAAAATGTATACCTTGCTCTTTATTAATGAGCGACCTCTCAACTTCAAATAACCTTTCGTATACGTCGTAGTCCCTCTTAGGAACAATAATCCAAACAAAAAAAACTGGTTCACATTTGCTTGTTTCATGCTTACTTGTAAATACGGCCCTGACCTCCGGAATTCTGGCAATGCTATAGGCCACTTCATATCGAAAGTCCAATCCCTGTTCAACGTTTGGCTGGAAGACATTTAGCGGTTTAGAGAGGATTATGTGCTGTCCAGAACGTTCTGACCCTCCGATAAAGTGGGGGGAATTTGATTCATGGAGTTCAATGAATTGATTAGTCATTATGATTTCCTTTTTAGCTGATCTGGAACATCGGCAGCGACAACTTGGCCTCCACTTAACAGGTAAATTGGGTTTCCATCCGGACCGTAATCATCAAGTCGGACAACCTGGGAGAGAACGTTTTTGACGCGGAGTTTTGTCCCATCAGCAAGCAGGTAAATATTGAATGATTCCTTTTCAACCTCGAATTCAACCTCTTCGCCAGTAACGTCCTTGCCGTTCGGAAGCCTGTACGTTCGTTTCACTGAGCACCTACCCTCGCTACGGACCTTAAAAGGAATCGTATCATAACTCGAAGGTCACAAATACAGATAATTTATTTGCGTGTACCAGCGCACCAATAAATTCACTCCTTATTTCACCCTTGCTCAACCAGGAAGATTAACCTCACCTCTACCAGAGCGCCAATCTTACGCTAGCGGAGGAATAACAATGAGTTGAGTGCTAAATGGAACATCCTCCAACCGCCTGAAATCATCTTCAGTTATAATCGGAAGTTCCGGCAGGGTCCGAACGGTGCGTGCATGCGATACGAGAACATTCTTCAGGCGATTGGCCACACTCCGCTCATCCGGCTGCATCGCGTCGTGGGCGGTGCCGCTGCCGAAGTCTATGCCAAATGCGATTACCTGAACCCCGGCGGGAGCGTGAAAGATCGCATTGGTATTGCCATGGTGGAGGAGGCCGAACGCCAGGGAAAGCTCAAACCGGGTGGAACGATCGTGGAAGGAACCTCCGGGAATACCGGAATGGGGCTGGCCCTGGTGGCAGCAGTGAAAGGCTATAAGGCCGTCTTCACCATGGCCGACAAGCAGTCGAAAGAAAAGGTGGATACGCTCAAAGCCCTGGGTGCTGATGTGATCGTCTGCCCCACGGCTGTCGCGCCGGAAGACCCGCGCAGCTATCATTCGGTGGTGGATCGCCTGGCGCAGGAGATTCCTAACGCCTATCATCCCGATCAATACCATAATCCCGCGAACCCTGAAGTCCACTACCGCACGACGGGGCCGGAAATCTGGGAAGATAGCGAAGGCCGCGTCACGCATTTTGTGGCGGGCATGGGCACGGGAGGCACCATTACCGGCGTGGGCCGTTTTCTGAAAGAGAAGAATCCCAACGTGAGAGTGATCGGAGCTGATCCGGCTGGCTCGATCCTTTATGAGTTCTTTCATACGGGCCATGTTCCCAAAGCGGAAACTTACAAAGTGGAAGGGATCGGCGAAGATTTCTTCCCCACCACGCTCGACTTCAGCGTGATTGATGACGTTCGCTGCGTGACCGACAAGGATTCATTCCTCTGGGCTCGCCGCCTGGCGCGCCAGGAAGGCATCTTCGCCGGCGGTTCGGCGGGCACCGCGATGGCCGCCGCTGCGCAGATTCTGCCCGAACTTCAAAAAGAAGATTTTATGGTTGTCTTCATTCCAGATACCGGGATGCGTTATCTCAGCAAGGTCTACAATACGGAATGGATGCGAGACAACCGCTACCTTGAGCCGTCCATTTCCTGGACGGCTCAGGAAATTCTTCAGGCGCGTGCCGATCTCGGAGGGCCACAGAGGGAGTTGGTGAAGGTAGCCCCGTCAGATAAGGTTTCTGCCGCACTCGAGCTGATGCAGGCGCACGATTTCTCACAACTCCCGGTCTTTGATGAGTGCGTGCCGACCGGCGCAATCTATGAAGATGAAATCCTGAGCCTGGCCTTGGAAGGCAAAGACCTGAAAACTGTCGTTGTGCGGGAGATTATGAGCGGCCCGTTTCCCATTGTCCGGCCTACCGCCACCGTGGATCAGATCACCACCCTGATCACGCGTGAATGCCCGGCAGTGTTTGTCGATCTCGGCAATAACCATTATTCGATCTTGACTAAATACGATTTGCTGCATGCCGTCTCACGTCTGATGGAGTCACGGCGATGACGATCCTTATACACTCCTCCCGTAACTCTTTACAAACCCCTTTGGAGCAACTGAGGCCGGCTTGCCGTTTCGAGAATTTAGTGCAACCACTGTTTATAAGTTGCTGAATATAAACCACTAATATTCAAGCCCTGATTCGGCGTTTTGGCCTTAAAAGGGTTTGACAGCGTAACAGATAAGGTAATATCCTTATCTCAGTCAACGTTGATTTCTGTAGGGCCGAGGCGCACGCATGGCCGGCTTTGGCGAAAATCTGCGACGCGAGCGCGAGATGCGAGGCATCTCGCTTCAGGAAATTTCTGCGACCACAAAAATCAGCGTCCGACTGCTCGAGGCGCTGGAAAATGAAGAATTCTATAAGCTGCCCGGCGGCATTTTCACTCGCAGTTTCATTCGAGCTTATTCGAACTACCTAGGCCTCGATGCAGAACGCGTGCTTGCAGAGTACCAACTGGTCGCTCCCCCTAAGGGTGAAGAGGATTTTTCCCGAATAGGCGTCAGCAGCAACAGGGCCAACCAGAAATCCCGCATACCAATTCTCCCGTGGGTTATCGCGGTGTTTCTGCTGATCAGCGGCTATGCCATTTTTCACTATGCCCACCGTTTTTCTGAATCGCCATCGACCTTTGCAAGTCAACCCTCATCTAACACTGCGCTTGGTAAGCCCACCACTTCGCTGGATGAGGCGTCGACAAAACCACCCCAGGTGCTGAGTCCCGTAGGGGCGCCGAATTCCAGCCCTGGTGCGGCGGTAGGCAGCGTGGAGACTCCGAATGGGCAGAACTCAGCTTCCTTCTCCAGCCCGGCACCTAATTCCACTACGGACGGGACACAGTCCCCGACTGACGCAACCTCTTCTGTCTCCTCAAGTTTCAGCAGCGGTCATGCAACCGCAGGGACAAGTCCCAGTGCCTCGCCGACCCAGCCAGCCCCTTCGACTCCAAACTCCAGCGCGTCGACGACCGCTGAAGGTCAGGCGCAAGGCGAATTGACGCTTCAGGTCGCAGCGACGCAGCCTGCATGGGTGGCGGTGGATGCCGATGGGAAAACCGTCTTGGAGCGCGTGCTCCGTCCCAATGAAATCAAGACGCTGATCGCCCGGAACTATTTCGATGTGACCACCGGAAACGCTCAAGGGACAGTCCTCAGCCTCGACGGCGTCACTTTGAAGCCTCTCGGCCGGTTTGGAGAGGTCAAGAAAGTTCACCTGACCCGGGATGACCTTAAAGGCTACCTCCCCTGATCCCGCATCGAACCCCCCGCGCATTGCCGATGCTCTCCGCGAAGGCACAGCGCCCCTCCTGATCCGCCGCAAAGGTGCGAAGGGCGAATTGCCTGTCTCCCCCATCGAGAAAGTTGAGATTCTCGTGATCCTGACCCAGGACTCGGATGAAGAAATTCGCACCCAGGCGCGCGCAACCCTCGAAACCTGGCCGGCAGAGCCGCTGGGCGACGCGCTCCGCGATTCGTCCTGCCCGCCCGCCGTGCTTGAGTTTGCCGTGCATCATCTCGTGGAACGCCGCGAAGAACTGCTGGAAGCATTGCTCGAAAATTCGGCTCTTCGGCCGGAGTGGCAGGACCTGATTCTCTCCCGCATGGGAGCGCGACCGGCTGCTGCCGCGTGGGAGCCTGCGAACATTGAGGGAATCCAGCCGGCAGAAACCACAACCGGCGAGGGCGCACGCGAAACAACTCTTCAGAAAATTCAGCGTATGAACGTTGCGCAAAAGATTAAATGCGCATTGACGGGCAGTCCTGAAGAACGCTTCATCCTGATTCGAGATTCGAATAAGATGGTGGCTCGCGCGGTGCTTCAATCGCCTAAAATCTCCGAATCTGAAGTTGAGGCGTACGCCTCCATGAAGAACGTCACGGAAGAGGTTCTTCGACTGGTTGCCTTGAACCGAGCGTTCATGAAAAGCTACGCGGTGCTTCGCGCCCTCGTGAATAATCCGCGCACCCCGCTGGATGTAACCCTGCCGCTGATTCATCGGCTGAACGAACGAGACATGAGGAGCCTTGCCATCAACAAAAATATCCCGGATGCCCTCCGTACAACCGCAGCAAAGACTCTGACCGCGCGCCAAAGCGCGCGCACAACCGCGCCCGGGGGTAAACATTAATCCGGATTATCGGCCCATGCGCGCAACACTGTCAGGGTGCATGCCAGCCCTGAAGAGCCCCACGAGGGCGCAGGGTTTGCGCCCCTACAATTGCTTATCGTGGAGTAGCGCGCAAGCGGCATGGTTTTCGCGCTGGCCGGGCACTTACCATATCAGTGCAGTGGCTGTGCCGGGAGCGGAAGCGGAGAGATACAGGTTGGTTGCATCATAGGCGGGCGATTGGAACCAGATGGCGATGTTGGAAGTGAGTTGAATCACGACGCCGACGGGTTTGCGTCCGAGAAAATGCGGTACCGTGAAGTTGCCGGCGACGCCCGGCGCAAGAGGAACCTGCCCGAAGATTCCGGTCGCCTGTGCCGTTGCCGTCACCGCCGTGGCATTGGTGACGGCCTGGCCGATCAGCGCATCGCCATTCGTGGCGCCTGAGGCGCTCAACTGCCAGTAAAAGCCGGAACTGGAGTTGTAGAAAAGATAGGATGTGGCATTCGCCGGAGCCGCAGGAATGGCGGGCGCAGACGAGGGCGCATAGCGTTGACCCTGCGCATAAAGAACACCAGCGGTGAGGCCGGGCGTCAGAGTGGATGAAGTCGAAAGCACAAATCCGCTCACCACGCCGTTGATGCCCAAATCGCCCCACAGGAGGTCTGCGACGAAGGCAACATTCGCATCCAGCAATAACCAGTTGGCGTCCTGGTCAGCCTCGTAGCCGGTGAGACCGTGCTGCGATTGAATCAGGCCTTTGCGCGGAAGAATGGTTCGATTGACGGCCATGCTTTCATTGCCTCATTGCTTCACTGAATCCAGGGCTCAATGAATCAATTATTCTGATTCACCGAGCTGCGCTGGCAAACCGCGTAAACTTTCACCGTACCCTGATTCTGCGCACCATTGGAGCTGCCATAAACTGAGCACGTGACGATGCCGGTAGCGTCATTGATGTCCAGCTCATAAGGTGCAGCCACCAAGCTTCCCTGATAATTATCCGCATTGGCCAGCGCGGGGAAGCTGGCCTGCCCGGGAACAAAACCCGGAGCAGGCTGGCGGGTGGAAACAAACACTGGAATAAACACGCACTCCGCCCGCGAATAGACGTATCCATCCACCGGACTCACTGGAGCGGGCACAGTGTTGCCATTCGCATAGAAGCCCATAAAGATGACTTCGCAGCGCACAGCGGCGAACTTGGCATTATGCGAAATCTTTTGCAGCGAATCATCCGTGAGCGGCTGGTTGCCTGCAATGGCGGAATCAGCCAGATCAAAGAACCCAGGGATGGCAGTGAAGGTTAATTGACTCATCCTTTTATTTTTTCATGGGCTTATGAAGTCATTGAATCCATGAAGACATGACTCCATGAACTCATTCTTTAGAAGATTGTATTTCCCGGCGTCCCATCCACGTACGAGCCACCCGTCGCAGCCTGCGAGATAAACATATATTGCGATTTTTGTTCGGCGCTGGCGTCTGCCCAGCCTGGAATGCCGGCGCTTGCGGGCGCGATGGAATATGGTTTTGTCAGATTGATGAAGCGCGTGTCGAGCAGGTCAAATTCCACGTTGCCCTGCGCGTAATTGGGCCGCTTGCCGATCACTTCACAGACGACGCTTGCCACCCCCATCTTGCCCGTGGCAAAATCTGTCGCCAGCGGATGCGAAAGCCAGACGTAATCGCCTAGTTCGACGGTGAGCGTACTCAGAAAAGCCTTCACGTGATAGACTGGCGGCGCAAAGGCATGACGGCGGAAAATACGGTCGGCAATCATCTGCGCGCGCATCATCCCGCCGAAATTCAGTTTCAAGCCGTTCGCTTCAATCTGGCGCTGATAGATCTGGTTGTAGCGGATCAGCGACTCGCGCTGCTCGAACGTCACCTGAAAATCATAGGCTCGTGCAGCCGTCGTCACACCCCCTGATTCAACGTTCATCTTTACCGTGACCACGTTCACGACCGGCTGGCGGTCAATTTGAGGGATGCCGACGATATTTTTCGGGTTGAGCGCCATAACAGGAGTCTGGCTGACCGGCGCTTTCATGCTCTTCAGTGCCAGCCGCCCATCGGGCCGGACAATCAGGTAAAGCCCCAGTACTTTCAGAATCTGATCTTCGATAAATTGTTTGCCATCCACAGGTCGGGTAATCTCAAACTCAAACCAATCGCCGGAAAATTCCGAGTCGCGCAAAGCGAGAAAGCCCGGCACGTCGATATAGGGGTTGGGATTGATCAGCGTCGTGTCCTGACCGGGCTGGAAGATAACCCAGCCGGGCGGTGGTGCGAGCGGCTGATAATTCTGCTGCGAGCTGTAAGTCGATACGGCGCGTTGAAGGACGTAGTCCGACCCGCGCAGGGACGGATCCTGGCCAACGCCCAGCTCATTTTGCAGCGTCACAAGCAGCAGATCGATCGGATTGCCCTGAACGTAGCGTGGATTTTTGTCGCTCACCGGAAAAGCATTGGCGCCTGCCGCAGGGCCGATAGGTTGCGGCGCTTTCGGTTGCCCAGGCGCCCATTCAAGCGGGCCGCCGCGCAGCCACACCTGCTGGCCCAGCAGGAACCTCTGCACGTCCTGTAAAGTGAACGTGACCTGGCCGTCCGCCGTCCAGCCCGTTTGATTAATCTGCATCGTGTGCAACGTCACAAAGTCGCCAAGGGATTGGCCAGGGAAGCCCATCTTCAAGCGGGCAACTTTGCCGATCAGGGAGTCCTGCGCGGTCAGGCCTTTGAGCGCACCGGAGGGATCAATCGTCTTGACGGTCATCGCCCCGATGGAAGATGCTCCTTCAAGCTCGTTTACGGACTGGCTGGAGCCTTGTGGAATGGTGAGATAAGGCAATATCTGCGGATTACTTGAGACAGAAAGCAGCAGATCGGGGCGATTGGCAGTGAGCCACATCCAGGCCGTTGCAGCAAACATCGGCCACGCTTCGAATTCGTAGGGCAGGCCTCGGGCAGTGAGAGAGTATCCCAGGAGCGAGCCCTCGCCTGTGGTCGCGCGGACGGCCCGCTGGTCGTTGATGAGACGCGCGAGAAGAGCATCCAGACCCCCTGCGACGCCAGCAAAATATGTCTGGAGATTCTGATTGTTGTAGAGCCGCAGCAGCGCCAGAATCACCCCCCAAGTCCCTTCCTGCCACACGGAGAGGGGCGAGCCGCTGTAGCCGCCCGGTGAATCGTTATAGGGTTTGAAGCCGGAGAATAGCGTCAGTTGCTGATAAGCCTGATTATAGGAATTGGAGATTTGAGATTTCAGAATCTGCTGATTCTGCAAGAAGAAATTTTCATAGATAAATTGCAGCGCTTGCTCGGCTTGAGTTGATGCGCCGACGGCGTCAGCCAGGATCGCAGCCCAGGCGCCGGAGGCATCCAACGCCTCGGAAGTGTCCAATCCTGCGGCACTTGCCCCCTGCGCAAAACGCCCGGGCACGCCGCCTTGAGGCGGGATATAAAGATTAGCAAGCGTCTGGCTCGCCACTTGCGCGGCAACGGATTCAATCCGGGCCGCCGTCGCTGCCAGCGACTGTGCTTGTTGCGGCGTGATGACACCGGTCTTCTGGAGCTGTGTGGACGCGGTCGCAAGTGCCCCCGAACAGCGCATGAAGGCAAAGTACACATCCACCTGATGCTCGGTTGAAACAGATGCCATGAGGCCAGGCACAAACTGATAACCGGGATCCTGATATCGCCCCAGCCCCAAGTAGAACAGCCCGTTTGTCAAATCGTTCGCAGTGGATTGAAGCGTGAGCAGGAAATTAATCATGCGCTGGAGGTACAGCGCGGGAGTGTAGTCAAGCGAAGACGCCATATAGACGGCGTAGGCGTAGCAAACCCAGGCCATCGCGCCCACGCGGATGTAGGGTTGGTCAATCTGCCCATTATAAACATCATAGCTGAAGCTCAAGGAATCCCGCGGCTGCAAACCGCCCATGCTGAAGTTGTCAAAATACAGATCGCCAGGGGCGGAGAGTGTCACCGCAAAACCGGTGATGGCGGTGAGGACATCACTCGCCAAGTCTGAAACCAGGGAGCTCAGATTTAAAAGCTCCGTGCGATAGAAATTCCCGCCCGGCCCGACTGCAAGGGTGATGGTGCGGGTCGCAGCATCAAAAGAAGCCGGTGCTGGAGGAGCGGACGTAACCTGCACCGTAGTCACTTTTCCACTACTCGTCTCGATACTCACGTTGAAAACGAACCCGACCGTCGGGCCTTCTTTATGCTGGAATTGCAGCATGCCATTCGTGGAATTCGGAAGGCCGGGTCCCACAAAAGTGAACCGGTCATTCGCCGCCGCAGCGTGGAAATCCACCACCAGGCCCGTGCCATAAGGTGGTTGCGCAGGATCGTTCACCTCCGTCACCGAGGATGCGACATCGGACTTCGTCCAGCGCGAGGCCGCACTGCCGTCCTCCCCGTTCTCTAGTACCTGACCAGCCAGATACCCCGGATGATCGAGAAAGAAATTGATCTGCCGGATGATCTTTGAGGCGGCGATAAAATTCCCAGCGGCGGAATAAACCAGAATTGCGAGCGCGCAATCGTAGATATAGCTGCGATTTTGCAGAGCAGCCTGGTTGCTTTGCGTGGGATCAGACACATAAAGCGGATCGGAGGTCGGCACCACGAAAGAGCGCGGCAAATCCTGATAAGCCGCTTCATTCTGAAGCGACGTGTACACCAATGTCGGTCCTTTCAGCGGATCTTCGTAAAGCACGTGCACGGTCAATTCGCCCGCTGCCGGAACCACTTGCGACCCGCAACGCGCATGGAACGAGTCCTGAACAAAAATCGGGATGTTGTCTTCCTGCAGGTATTCGATGTCGGTCTTGGAGTAAATCCGGGCGAAGTAATTCACCAGCTTCTGGCCAACGCCGCTGTTTGAGTGGCACAGCCATCCGACAGGAAGTGTTTTTCCGCCCCAGCCAGAGGCGGGCTTGGGCACACTTGAAGGGTAGAGCGCGGCCACCACGACGCCCGGGTTCATCACCTGAGCGCCCCAATATCCATTCACTCCCTGTTGGACGAGCAGTGATTGAAATTGGGAAGGAGTCGGTTGCACGCCCTGGCAAACGCCCGTCTGAGGCGGTCGCATCCCTGGCGCGCTGGATTGATAATAATACTGATCCGTGAGTACAAACAGATCGACACGATAATTCTCGATGTCCGTGAGCTCGGGAGTCGCAAATAGGTTGAAAACATAGCCATAAATCGTCATCCCGGGCAGCACCGGATACCTGACGCCGCAAATCATCGCGCCGTTCGGCGAAGCATTGTACATGGCGTCGTAATAAGCCTGAATCTGGCTGCTGGTAAGTGGAATAACCGGAGCAAAGAGATTGCCAGTGGGCAGCGTTATCGGGGAGAAGTTTACAGGAAAGCCATCTGGCCCGAGGGATTCATCAAACAACCAGCCCGGCGGCGGCAACAGCACAATGTTTTCAACGGTCGTGACCGGCAGACTTGAAAAGTCCGCCTGCGAAACCAGCCCACATTCCGCAAGCGCCGGAATAGTGGCGGCTTGCGCCGCGCCCGGGGCATTTGAGACTGGAAGCGAGGTCAGCAGCGCATTGGCGTTCCAGTTACCGATGTTCACGTTCTGGCGCGAGTACAGCCACGCAAGCGTCTGCGCCATATCGCCGTGGAAATCGCCGGGATAATACTGCGCTACGCTCGCCAAAGCCCCCTCCGCAAATGGATTCATTGACTCATCGCATCATTGATTCAATGGCTCAACAAATTAATGATGCATTTCTCTTATGTTCCGTATCCTGCCATCCCATAAAGTGCCACGCCATAGCCGCCCACGCCTACCCCAAGCGCCTCAGCTGAAAAACTGGCAATGACGATGCCAAAATCCGAAATTTCCAACACGTAGAGCGGCTGCTTCTGAAGTTGTGAGAGAGCGGTTTGCCAGGTCTGATTGCCCTGAATCATGGACTATTTCTTCATTTTTTCATCGGTTCATTAATTCAATGATTCCATTCATGTGACCACTTGTCGGAACTTAAGCTTGAATGAATAAAGCCCAGGAGCTTTGTAGCTGGCGCTCCATGTTGTGTCTTCCAGCCAGCAATTGGTAAAACTTGACTGAGATGCGTCCGGATAATAAGCAAACTGGCCCCCCGTGAGTGCATATTGCATGAAACTGTTCCAGGCTTCTACATCCACGCCCGCCAGCACCGCCTGGAGGTTGAGTTCAATGAAGTGATCAACGCGTTCCAGAATAGACTCGCGCACGCCGGAGCTTGCGACGTTGTCATGCCGCGCGGCGACGGATTGATAGGCTGCCATAGTGCGCGGCGGATAGGTGAAGACAAGCGTCACTGGACCTGTGCCCGGATCGTAGATGATCTGCGGATTCGCCATAAGGAATCGGTTCATTGAGTCATTACTTCATTGACTCAATGACTCCATGAAAAATTCCCTTATCCTGCCGCATAGGTCGGGCGCTGCGCGCGTGTGGCCGTTAACTGCACGCCCCGCTGTTCAACAGCGGCGTTCAACGTTCTGGCCAGCCATTCACCCGCCTCAGGCTCGCCCATGATGGCAATTGTTAAATTTCCACTGGGGACGCCAGCCTTGGCTGAGGCTGCGCCTGAAGCTAAAGCGGAAGTCGGAATGCCCGCACCCGATTCGCCTTGATCGCCGACGACAGCGGCAGGGCGGCGACCCGGCGCTGAAGCTCCACCTCCAGCGCTCGCAAGCGAGGCAATTTGCGCCCCCGCCAGGGAACCCCAGAGAGCGGCTGAAGCGAAATCCTGCGTGGCAGCCCAGAAATCAAACTCTCCCAGAGCCTGAAAGCCGGCCGCCGTCGCCGCTATGGCCCGGTAGAAGGCTGTGTGCTGAAGCGTGGTCAGGCTGGCCAGACTTTTGGCTTGTTCGGCTCGCGCGTGGGTTGCGACAGACTGTTCTTCAGCCAGACTGTGCTGATTCATGATGGAAAGTACCTGGCCTATGGTTCGTGTGGCGACGCGGCTCCAACTTTGGACTGAGCGGCCTAACGCCTCATAGGTTTGGCTGCCTTCCTGACGAACTTTTTCAAAACTTGCGGTCAGTTCACGGATGATTGCCAGAGTTTGAGAAATCCCTTGGTTCTCTTGAGATGAAAAAGCATCGAAAGGGCCAGAAGCTTTCCGCCCCTCACCTTCTATTTCAAATATCCGACGCAGTATCTTTGACATCAGTCTGACCTCTGACTGTTTCGACTTATCCTGCCTTCCTTCGTTCAAGCACGGTGTACCGCCTTTCACCACCATTCTTCCCGGGCGCCGGATTCAAAGCCTGCCATTCTCTGCCGCCAAAGCCACAGCGAAACCGCCGCTGCAATATCAATTTGCAGGGCCGTTGTGGCGTCCAATGCAGGGCTGAAACGTCGTGCAGGATTGTTTGGGGTCATTTGAGCATCCTCAGGAACCCATCCAATCGCCGGGAAACCCAGCAATTCACTCGGACGGCAATGGAAAGTCTCCGCCACGCGCGCAAGCACTAGAAGACTCTCAGTCTCCACGAAATCGAGCGAGGTCGCCTTCGGCTGAGGCCTCACCCCCATCCGAAGCAACCTCGCCCATGGCCCACCGGATCATAAAATTGAGATCTTCGTCCGGAATCAAATCCGGCGGAATCTCGCCCGGGCCTGGTGAAAGCGAGACCCGGGGCTGTACCATAATTTCTTCCAGAAGCTCCACAATCCAACGTGCAAGATGCTGGAAGTCCTCTGGGGCTTTCAACGGCGGATTCTGCGGCGCGCTAGCGTTCGTGTGTGCGACTTTGGCGGCTAGCGATGCCGGCAACTGGCCGCGAAAAATGAACCACAGAGGCGACGGACGTCGCATCAAAACAGCTTTTCCCAGCTTAGGCAGGACCACGCGATGGACTTTGCGATCCAGATCCTGCGCCAGCTTGAAGTCCTGCGGCGTTGCAAGATGATTGATTTGCTCCTCGCTCATCATGATAGACCTGGTATGGAGTTTAGGGTTGTCGGTAAATCTTGCCCACCTGGTCGCCCGGAGGGCGCGAGGGATCGGCCAGGCCATTAAACTTCACCTTCAACGTTGTGGGTTTCTCCCGGGAAAACGGCATGGTAAGCGCCTGCGCCTGGTAAGCCCTGTAAAGCTGACTCACCACAAACTTTCCGGGCGCGTCAACACGTGGAGAGACTATGGCAACCGACAATTTCGGCACTTGCATTAATCCCCCAAACGAAAGCTCCTCATAGTTCTGCGCGCCCGCCGGCAGACCGGGATCGCTGCCGCTTGCAAAAAGGGCGTTTGTCATGTATGCCCTCAGGCGGGCATAATCCGTCTCCATAATTTCGGCTTCGATGGATTGCTCTTCCGCCGTCAGACGCGCATCGATGGGGCCTGTCACCTGATCCGCGCTCAGGGTTTCAATTTTCGGCGTCCAGATGATTGTGGTAGCCCCGGAGATTGCTCCCGCAAAAATGGGACCAGCGGTGTTCATGGTCGGCGGAGTGCGCCCACTGTCACTAAGTCCAATTGAAAGCTGAACCCAGTTCTGCCCAAGCGGTACAGGCGACACATTCTGCAATTTTTCACCACCCGTTGCCGTACCCACATAGACGTTATAAGCCGTCGCACTCCCCATCGCTGCGGGAGAAGCCACGACCAACAGATTGCCAGAAGCTACGGCCAAGTTGGATTCCACAGAAGGTCCTGTTTCTCCCAGAGCATTGACATAGGTCACGACGACGTAATACGTGGCCTCAGCGAGCGAGCCTCCCGGAGTTGATGAAAGCGACGGTGCGGAAGGAGAGGGTAATCCAGGGCTAACAGGATTGCCGGCCCCATCGATCAGCAGTCGTGAGCCGTTTGGGGGTGTGGCACAACCCAGCCACAAGCTACCCGGGCCTTGATGAATTTTCGTTTGGTCTACGTTAGCCATGGATTCTCCAGATTGCACTTATGTCTCTTGCACTTGGAACAAGACGCTCAATATCACGCGCAACACCGGCGCGTTCAGGCTGGCCTGGATCACTGAACTGTAGCGGTGAGACTCCACAAAAACCTCTTTGACCGAACCGGCCGCGGGCGGCGAGGTCATTCCGCTGGGCACGGTTTCATGGACAATCGGCAGCGGCGTCGTCCAATCTGCGCCGCTCGCTGTGGTCAGGATCATGTCGAGCAGCTGTGCATAATCTTGACTATTGTCCTGAGCGATTTCCTGATCGAATTGGCCGACATCGAGCATCAGCATCAGACTCGCCCGCCACGCGCGAATCCAGGAAACGCCCGGGTCAAACTCTGTCTTGTCGACCCCCAAGGTAAGCCAGGGAAACGCCGTTCGCATCCCCGGTCCCTTGTGGAATTCCTGAATCGGCGCGAGTGCCGGATTGACGATCGATAGCGCTGCAGGCTGATCGCGCTGAATAATGGCGATGACCTGATTCACAAGCGGCTTCGCAAAAGTTGCATTCCATGCGGGTATGTAAACCATGATGTGCCTTGCTGAGGGAATGACTTACAGCAGTCGTTGTATCTAAGTCCGTTGCTGAAAACGATTAGGTACCGTCATTTCGGGCAAAGTACGGAATTTCACTTTACCAACCAAGGAATGGCGGGATTCCTCTTCGCCAGCGCTCTCTCGGAATGACTGAGACAAGGAGTCTCAGCGATCTGTTTGACTCGCAGACCTGCGAAGCCATTCACAGTTTGTCGAACTTGCCAAAGAAGTTTGACAGGCCCCGATCACGGCAAGTCTGATCCTTCGGCTGATCTCCGCCTGCCGTTCCTTGCAATCCTGCTCGCGGCGAGGGCGTAGCTGCCCGGATGTCAAATAAATGGTCGTAAAGCCCGCCTGAAGCAGGATCGCCTTGGTCATTGAGCGCACTTAAATCCGAGCACAGCTTCCTGAATTCGGATTCAAAGTCGCGGGCCAGCCGTTCCGCGGATGCAACGCCCATCGTGGCAAGTGCCAAACCTAGCTGCGAGGCAGCGCCATAGCGATTGATCTTCTCCAGCAGGTTCAGCGCATCTGGTGAGAGAGCCGCTTGGAATGCCGCGAAACTTCCGGCGAAATTCTGTCGGATCGTCTCCCCAAAGCGACGATCGAGAATCGCATTGAGATCGCTTGCAACGTCATCGATGTACTGCTGGATGAGCGAATCCGAAGGCTTCTGCTGCGGCGTTCCGCGCTGGAAGGCAGGAAACATGCCCGCGACGTTTTGGATGGTCGTGTAACTCATAGTCTTTGCCCGTCATCTGCCGTCAGCCCCACCGGTCAACTGACAACAGATCGCCAACGCGCTGAAGCCCGCTAGTATTCAACGATCAGGTTCACGCTGGTACCTGCGCCATCCGCCGTGATGTAAATATTGGTGGAATCGGCGGGCTGCGTCTCATGAAATCCGCCCGGGCTGGTCGGCTCAATCACCACGTTCAGCGGCACACGAGGCAGGCCGTGCGGGATGATGTTGGCTCCCGCCGCCAGGCCCGTTACGACCAGCTTTGCTTTGTTCAGCATTGCACCAGTGAGCGTTTGTCTCGTATATTCGTAATTCGGCGTTACCGAAATTGCCATGATTCCTCCAGAAGGCGGAGCTTACTCAAAATGATCCCGTCGATTGCAATTCAGCCGTGCGGCGCGCAGGCGGCTCTACGCGCTCTCCTTTTTGCTCCTCCCCTTTGAGCTGTCCGCTTTTGACTTGATTTCCTCAATCTGCCCCAACGTCAATTCCGCCGATTGCTTTTCGGTAAGCTCGATCTCGCCACTGGAATCGACCGGAATATCCTGGCCGTGGCCAGCGCTCTTGACCTTATCTGGAGCGCTTTCCGTTTCGGGCATATAGAGTTTGCCATCGTATTCAATAGGGCGAAGAACTCTAAATTTCGGCATAAGGTCTCCCCAAAAAGCTTTCAGTCGTGAGGTTTTTGCTGAGCCAACCGCGGATCAGTTGTTCATGCAACGGCATTCAAAAACATAAATCCTGACTGAGCGGCAACAATCTGGATATCATCGTAGCGATGAACTTCAATCACGTCCGATGCCTTGGATTCCACGCGATAGCGCTTGGTGAGCGTCCCCCCGAGATCCGGCGCCCCAAAAAGCCAGCGGAAGGTGTAACCCAGAGCCGGTTGTAGCCGTTGAGGGGAAGGCGGAATATAAGCCAGCAACGCATGCTTGCCCCAGACGAAATCCAACGACGGGGGCTGGCCTTCGTTCGCTGTATCGTATTCGGCACCCATTACCCAGAAGTTATCCACATCGAAAACGCTCTTTAAATGGTCCGCCTGTAGAATGCCCACTTGAATGTATTTGAAGCGATCGATGATTTTGGGATGTTGCCGCAACACCGCGTAAACGGGATAACTCACAGCCAGCGTGTTAGGGGTCTTGGCGATGGCTTTCTTGATGACTGTCTTCTGCGCCTCAACCGCGGCAATCGGATCAGAATTGACATAGTCTGACCATTGTGAACTGCCCGCCAGCGTAGTGTTGGGAACACCGCTGGCCGGACTGGTGATGAGGTTCATCACCCGGATTTCCAGATCCAACAGAATGGCATCGGTCAGATTTTGCACTGTCGTGATCTCGAGATCCGTATCGTCCGCGCCCGCTCGCTCCTCATCGGAGATCGAGTCTTTGAGTGAGTGATCGTTGCAGAAATACGGGTTGTCGGAAAGCGCCCAGGGGGCAATTTCGCGGGATTCCGCCTTGGGCGCCCGAATGGTCTCATAGCGGTGAAATTTTTCTTTGCCGAAGACCCAGAAACGTCCGCTGCGTTGTTTCACAGGAACCGGCGGGAAAAGTTTCTCCGCAAAATAGTCGTCATTCACGTAGCCCACGCTCACGTTGTTGAGCGGCTGGTCAAGATATTGCAAGCTGATATCAGCCATTCATCCTCCAAGTGACAAGCCATGAGCGAATGGTTGACGAGGCCATGCCACGCCATTCGCTCATACTGTCTCCCGTGGTTCGCCAGGCCCGCTGGCGACTTGAAGCTCTCACACGCGATCTCGCCACGCCGAGTGTCGCGTGCTACGCGGGTCCCATCCCGAGCCGTCGGGAGGACTCATCCCGCCGCGTCCTGAACCGAGTGAGAGCGACAGACCTTTCGCCCGCCACTCATCACTGCCTTTAAGCCGTTGTCGGCTGGAAGTTCAGCAGAACCTCGACAACATCATTTGCATTTTGCGTACTGTTCTGCGCGATTCCGATGGGATAGATCTTCGTGCCTGCCGCGATCGACAGGTTCGAGACACTATTGGCTCGTCCGTATTGATCCGCTATCACCAGCACATCACCCTGATTCACGGCGCCCGCTGCATAGACTTTCGCTATGCCGTTCACTTGCAGTGTCAGGCCACGCCCCTTCAGGTTGTAAAGTGTGGGCGTGGTGCCGGTCACTGTGGTGGGATCCGTGCTCTGCGGCACAAAATAGTTGGGTTCCACAAAATGCTCCGTGAGCACGCCGAGCACGCCGGGGGCGTTCGCCGCTCCCGGCAGAGTGGCATACTGTTGGTTTTGACTTGTCTCTGTGGTGTCTTTGACCAACACGCTGAACTTTGCAATGCGCTGATTTGCACCGCTGCGAAACCCCACCGTCAGTCCATTAACTCCTGCCATCTGTTCCTCCTGTAGGGGCAAGGTTTGACCCGCCCGGCTGCGGGCGCAGCGAACGGCGCCCCGAAAATATTCGACTAAACCGATAAGTCATTCGGCATTTGTTCCATGTGCTTTTGGCGATATCGCTTTCCCAGGCTGGGATTCGCTGCCAAAAGCTCCTTTAAGGCTTTTGAATAGTCGAGACCTTTCTCGCTCATCAGCCTCTTCACTCCCAGATGAACCTCCTCATCGACCGGCAAGGGATCCGCTGAACCAAGGCCCTTTGTCCCCAGCTGGATCACCGGAGGAGCATTTCTCACATATTCTTGAAATTCCTTCGGTCGCTCTAAGGCGTCGTGAAAGAAGAAGGCACGGTCGCGAGGCAGAATCTTACCTGCGGCAATAGCGGACTCAATCAGCCTTTCGGCTTCCTGACCGCGAATATAGTCCGCTAACGTAATCTTACCGGCCTCGGCCAACTCGCTCGCGCGCTGATTGTCAATCCTGCCTTTGCGCACGGCTTCACTTAAAAAGAATGCGCGACGACGGGCCTCGCGAGCCGCTACTTTCAGATTTTCTGTTCCATCGTCACCTTCCCCCTCCAGGCTTTCTTCGGTGTCTTCCACCGCATCGGGGTTAACGCCCAGATGCTTTGAGGCATACTCGGAAAGCTCGTCGTGAGAAATGAAGCCCAGAGGTTCTGCGACACCCTCTTCAAAGACGGCATGATGCCCTGCATGCTCATGCCCCTCCGGAATGGGTTGAATCCTGAGTTGTTTCATAGCCTTTTCTCCTTGAGCGTGACACTCGTTGATGAAATGTATCCCATCCCTCAACGTTGCGGCCGTTGGATGCACGCCTTGAGCCAAGATCGTGCCATCACTCAACATGATCGGCGGCAGTTCCTCGAGGAATGGATGGTTGGTAAGTGCGCCGCTGGTCAGGGTGGCGCCTTGCGGCTTGCCTGTTTCCTTGTCGATCGCCCCCCAGTCAATGGCCGGCGAAAAGAAGCGATATTGGCCGCTGCGGATCAACCCTTCAGCCTCAGGAGTCCACTCCACCAACGCCATAAGCTTTTCAGCACCGTTGGATTCCACGCGCAGCCCGTGAATCCATCCCGCTGCGGGAACAGGGCCGCCCTTCGCTACATCCGGCATCTCACTGGCGTGTTCGTAGTCGATCACCACCATATCGTTTTTGCGTTTTGCGAAATTTCGGACGATGTCCACCAAATCCTGTGCTGAAATGGAAAATGGTCTATTTCCTTTCACCCAGGACCCAGTAACTGCAATCGGGATTTCGAAACGAGCGGTGGCCGCCCCCGGGACTTCAACTCGCACACCGGGACCGGAAAGCAACACAGGAAGATTCCGGGTTTCAGGGCGCAGCTTTCGGTATTCCCTGCCAGCGGTTGATCCCAATGAGGCGAAGCGGCCGCCGTTCTCCAGGCCTCCTTTCGGGGAGCTGATGGTTGATCGATGCACAAAGCCGCTGTCAAGAACTCTTTCATCATTCACCGTCGCATACTCCTCATCCACCGTAAACGCATCCTTTGTCAGAGCCGAGAGGCAAATGCCTTTCGCTCGCCTCTTGCCTTTGGTTTTTCGCCTCCCATCCCTCATCACTTCAGTTGCACCACAAAGACGTCATTCCGGCAGCCACCCAGCGTGGCGCATTGGCCAAGATTCGTCCAGGTTACCGTTCCATCCGTTGTCGTCCCGTTCACCACCGGATTCCAGGGTGGCCGCGCCGATCCCGACGTCCCACCGACTGTCGCCTTCTCGACATTTCCATTCGAGTCCATCACCTTTGCATTGAGAGCGTAGGATTTGTTAGGCTGCCAGCCAAATAAACCAGCGGAGCCGAGCTGCCATTCCCAAAGCGAAGTGAAGATCATAAACTTGCCATCTGGAGTCATGTTGCCCAGCACTTCCTGGGCGTACCAAGTGCCTAAAGCCGCACTGCTGAAATTGCCGGAATAGCCTCCGACGCTCCGTGAATGCGTGAAGCGCCAGACCGTTCCAGAACCATCCGTGGCCCAACAGAAAATCTCATTGGCATAAGGAATCGCGACATTGAAAGCCGGGTTAAATCCGGTTTGCGGGTACCTCATCCAAGAACCGTTTGGAGAAGCATATCCATATTTCCCCCATTTCTGAATGGAATAACTGACCGGGGCCATCGCCGCGCAGGCAGGATAGGTATCGGAAGCGTTATCGTCCGTCCAGGCTGGATGGGAGTCGTTGGTGGTTGAGTAATTGGCTGGGTCTCCTTTTAGCCATGTGCCCGAACTGGGAACATTGGAAAAAGGCACCGACAACAGCTCGATGGCCGAATAGTAGTTGTGATCCAGCAGAACGTTATGGTAGCCCGCCACCATGTGACCGCTGGCGCTATTGATGTTGGCAGTCGTTGTGCCAACGTTCCAAATCATGAAGCCCACCGTGAATGCGTTGTTGCTGTTAGCTGTCATCAGTACATGCTGGCCGTCCATCGCCAGTCGCGCCTGATGAATGCTGAATCCCGCTCTGCTCTGCGTGGGCGCAGCGACGCCCGCCGCAAGCGAAGTCACGGTTGTCGTCGTCGTGCTCCAACTAATCATTGAAGCGTTCTGCTTGGTAAAGTTGGTGCAAGGCGTGGGCGGAGAAGATTCCTGGCAAGCGTAGAGGTCCCAGCCATAAGGTGTAGTTGAAGTAAAGGCAGCCTTAGTCGGCTGATCAGTGGCAAGCGTCGGTCTCGCGACGGCAATTTCGCCCGTTGAGGAAAGCGTCGTGCAGGCCGGGGCTCCGGGTAGTGTTTCCGAATCCGGCACCACATTCGACACCTCCAGCGTTTCTTCAAAACAATAGGTTCCTGGCGCCAAACTCCCGGCCGTTGTCGAGGGTGTCAAAGTGGGAGCTGAAGCCGGGGGCTCCACAACTCCCCAGGGTGACGTTGATTGAACACCGGCGATTCCTGTCCCCCCCGTTGTGCCATAAAAAGAGTCATACCAGTTGCAGGCCCCAGTCTGGCGGTTGTAGACGATGTAATATTCATTCTGTGCCCATCCCCCGATCACGTTATCGTCCTTTGAGGTTTGCGTTTCAGTCAGCGTGCCGCCCGTATATCCAGCGGGCAAGTTGGGACAGTTTGCAGAATTGATCGTAAAGAGCGTCTTAATCGTGTCTCCCGACCCAGCGCAAACCGGATCATTCGCCGGATTTCCTTGGAAACAGTAGTAGACAAATTTTCCCGCCTGGCTGCCCCAGATAACCCACGGATCTGTCCAACTGAAACCGCCATCGAGAATCCAGTTATAATTGTTGGAAACGAAGCTCGGAGGATTCAGAATCTCCGTCTGCATCGTCTGTGCATCAATGGCCGCCATCCAGAGGTTGGCTGTCCCATCGTAGAACTTACAGACATAGCCGCCCTGCTTGCCGATATCAATTCCACCATCAATCTGCGCGAGATTGGGATTGAAGATGGAACAGGAATATTCTTCCGCCGCCGAGTTGGTCTGGAAGTTATTGTTGGTTCGCCCCGATGGGATTTCGAGCGACCCATCCGTAATACGTGTGATGCGAGTGCCGGTGTCGGGATCGATAAACGGAACGCCAACCGCCGGCCCGCCATCATTCAGATCGATCTGCGGATACATGATTGCGCTTTCTCCCATGATCCGCATCGACGTATCAGCGCAGTACCTGGGGGGACCACCCGCACAGGCATTCACCGTACCCGTACCCCGCATTTGAGAGCAGAAGGCGGAAGGTGAAACGCAGAATGCAGCAAGCAGCAGGGGGAGAGCTAAAAGGAGAAGGTCGCAAGCCGAAGGCGGAAGGTGGAACGCGTTATGCCCACCGTTCATCTTCAATCCCCTGTAGTTCACTTCGCACGTTCCGCTTTCTGCCTTCCGCAATTTGTGATCTTGAATCTTAAACCTCATAGTCAGTCTGCCTACCGTTTCTTGATTTCGTCCCTCTAGTTCGGATCTCCCACACAGTGATAGTTGAAATTCAGCGTGGATGCTGCGCTCATGTTGACCGTTACAGCGGTGGTGGTGGTAGTGACCCACCAGGTTGCTGTCCCTGGATTCGAAGTTGGCGAAACAACGCAAACGGGTGCGGAGGCGTAGGCGGTCGAGAACGTATAACTTGCACTGGTCGCCGCAGAAAGAGCGATCACGCCTGCGATGTCCGAGCATTTAAATCCCGACGCGCACCCTGTCGTGGTACCCGTAGTATTGAAGTGACTTCCCACGGACCCACTGTAAAAGTTGCTTGATGCCGTGACAGAAGTGTTCGAGGTTATGGAATAGGCGTTTAATACCCCATAGCCGGTCACGGAAAATCGAGTCGTCCCACTGTTATCTCTTTCATAAATTGAACTGCATGCACTGGTCCCACAAAGCTGAAAACCGACCTCTCCTGCTGAAGAGCCATTGTTGTCGAATTTGACGACCGGCGTCCCTGAACTCCCGGCATGATTGAACCAGAGAGTGGCGGCCGGATTCGAGCCCGTTGGGATTAGATCCTGTATTGCCCACGTATCGTTTGCACTCGCAGTCCCGTTCCAATAGGTGCCACCGAAGGCAAATGTAGGGGAACTTTGGCTGGAGGTGGAGGTTGATGCTGTTGTGCTGAGCAACTGTGCGTTGCCATTTGTGTCCCACAACCACTCGCCACCGTTTGTGCCGGTCCAGTTGAATGTGGTCGAATAACCCGCCATGTTCAGGATGGTGTTGCCTGCGGGAGCAGCAAGCGCCGACCAGGTCGAGGAGCCTCCGCCGCACCCTACCCAAGTCAAACTCGTGCCGTTATATCCAAGACAATCATTTGTGATCGGCGTTGGAGCTAAATCAGAAGCTACAATTGCACGGAAAGTCGGAGCCGCTGCTGCGCCGCTTGCAGGTCCGGCCAGGACGGTATTGGCATTTTGGGCTGCGTAAGCAACAGAGATCGTGCCACTCGTGGTAATGGGCGATCCACTCACGGTGAAGGTTGAAGGCATCGAGAGATCGACGCTCGTCACAGAACCGGAACCGCCTCCGCTCCCACATGTTCCCCAGCCGAGCGCTGGTCCCGTGACCACCGTGAGGCATTGTCCCACTGAGCCGATTGCCAGCCGCTGCGGAGGAGCGAAGCCTTCGGCATTCGGTGTGCCGCCGTATATCAGATCGCCAGCTGTGGTCATGGGGTTCGTCATTAACCAGCTTCCCGTCGCACAGTCCTGGCCAGGTACGGTGGCTGATTCGCAAAGAGCGCCGCTCATGCCAGTAGCGGCCCCAAGAAACGACTGATAAAGGCCGCCGGTATTATTGGAGGTCGGCAGCGAGGCCGAAGGAGAATTGACCCAACCTGTGATTGTCACCGTATTGCCTGAAACCGTTGCTGTACACGACGTGTTGGTCCACGTAGACAGGTTCCATGAACCGCATTTAACAACGCCTCCATTCGACTGCTGCTTGCCATAGATATTCATTCCCGTAACCCCAGAAAAGGCATTGGGAAGGGTAATCATGATCTCGCCGGTTGCGTTTGTGGTAATGACTCCCGAGGTGCTGGCCGTCGTTTCATATTGCTGCGCAGGGCCGGCCAGATAGGTCACCCAAAAAGTGTAGGTATTTGCAGGGACGCTGCCCGCCGCCGAACTGAAACTCAGGTTTGAGTTGCCAAATGCAGGTGGATTCAGGGCAGGACTGAAGAGTTCCAGATAACCTCCGGCTCCAATTCCAGAATAAAGTTGCACGTTGGAAGCGGTGGACTGATTATTGGTGCCGAGAGACAGTGCATTGGCGTTAAAGCTGACGTTGCCATTGGGGCCTACTGAAAAATATTTCGTGCCGCTCGTACAGCCTGCCGAACTGCAAACGTCAAAAATGTCGGCCGTGGGATTTGTGATCGAGGGAAGAACGGTCAGGGGGGTCGCATCCTGTCCGCTTGCAGTTTGGGCTGTGACCGCATTGGTCGTCCCATTCACATTCCAGCTTGAAGGCAGGCTGCCGCCCGAAAGCGTTGTCGGCGTCCAGGCCGCGCCGCTCCATGCCAGAACCTGGCCGCTGGCGGGCGCGACGGAGGAAACAATGCGCCCCTGCAAGCCAATCACTGTTTGACTCGTTGAAGTCCCGCTCAGATCGCCGCCCGCTGTAAATCCGCCTCCGCCTGATCCGCATGATCCCCAAACTATTGCAGTACCATTTGATGTAAGACACTGGCCGCTTGTCCCCACGCTGGTCAGTCCCGTGCCGCCATTGGCGATACCCAGAGTTCCTGCAACTCCGCCGTTCCCGCCCATGCCGAGGTTGATGGCCGGAATATCTGTACTCACCAGCGCTCGGAAAGTCGGAGCCGCAGCAACCCCCGTGACCGGCCCCGCGAGAAACGTGTTGGCATTCTGATTGGCCAGCGTGGCAGACAACGTGCCGGAAGTTGTGACGGGTGTCCCAGTAACATTAAAGATCGATGGAAGCGCAAGTCCCACGCTCGTGACCGTCCCGAAGCCTGACACGTTAGCAGGTGCCCAGGCGCTGCCGTTCCATTGCAGGATCTGGCCCGTCGAAGGATTTGCCGATGTCACTGGATGACCTTGAATGCCAGTCACCGTTTGGATGGTCGCTGTGCCACTTAAGTCCCCGCCAGCCGTGAAGCCGCTTCCTGAACCGCACGCGCCCCACACCAGGGTGGTTCCGTTTGACTGAAGGCATTGGCCGCTTGTGCCTAGCGGCAGATTTCCATAGCTGTTGGTGCCGGTGCCGTAAATCAGTCCGCCAGCGGCCGTGGAGGGTGCCAGAGCGTTGAAGGCTGCGGCCGCTGTGCTCTGGCCGGTGCCCCCGTTTGCAATACTCAGAGTGCCGCTGACTCCCCCGTTGCCATTTGTGGCGAGATTGATGGAGGGTATGTCAGCACCAACAAGAGGACGGAATGCAGGTGCGCCCGGGTTCCCACTGCCGGGCCCCGCGAAGACGTAATTCGCATTCTGAGAAGATAGGGTTGCGCTCAGAACGCCAGAGGATGTTACGGGGGATCCCGTGACGCTGAAAATCGAGGGCAAGGAGAGCCCTACACTGGTGACCGTTCCGATCCCGGAAAGTGTGGTGGGCGTCCATGCGGCGCCGCTCCACTCAAGAAACTGACCGCTCGCAGGCGCGAGAGCCGATACGGGACGGCCCTGCAAACCGATCACGGTCTGGTTGGTTGCGGTTCCGGACAAATCTCCGCCCGCCGTGAAGCCGCTACCCGAACCGCACGCGCCCCACACCAGGGTGGTTCCATTGGACTGCAAGCACTGGCCGCTCGCACCCAATGAGAGGTTCCCGTAAATGTTTGTACCGGTTCCGTAAATCAATCCACCGGCCGAGGTCGGCGGCGCCAGCGCATTGAAAGCGGCCGCGGCACTTGATTGCCCTGTCCCACCGTGTATGATGCTTAAAGGCTGTGCCCAATTGACCATCAGCGTTCCGGTTGAAGTCACAGGGCTGCCTGTAACGCCAAACTCACTCGGCATGGAAAGACCCACGCTGGAGACAGTGCCCCCATTGTTAGAGCCTGACACGCGGATGGAATTCGTCTTGGAATCGTAGATGGATGTAAGAATCTGATCCGCTCCGGAAGGTCCACCCTGAGAGGAGCTTTGGGACCAGGAGAGCGCTGGAACCATGAAACACAAAAGCAGGAATGCCAGCGCGTCCTCTCCCTTGCGTCGCGTGTTTCCCTTTTGCCTCTTCATATTGTCCTTCCCTCGATGACCTCATGAAGTCGAGGGGAAATAAAACTCCCGAGGCAATTGATATCCTGTTTGTTGGAATTTATAGCCGCGAGGGGGGTTAAAATCTTATTCCACTTCACCGCCGCCTCTGCCGGCAATAAGGCCGGCATTCTGGCTGACGGTTTCTCCGCGCACAGCGACCACGCCTTCGTTACTTTCTTCAGGCAAAGCAAACCGCTCGCGGATCACTCTGCGAATGTTCTTTTCGCTCACTACCAGTCCCTGCTGGGCCAGCGCCACAAGGTCGGCGGTAATCTGGCTGATGCTCCGTGCCTGAACATTCGCCGGAATCAGACGTGGAACGGGGGCTTCATTTCCAAAATTCATGCAGACAAGACGACGAATCGTCGATTGGGTAATCTCCAGGGCAATCTGCTCGGCAAGGCTCTGGAGCCCCAACATAAAGAAATCTGTTGCCGTTGCGCCTAATGCGCGGGAGCCGTGAGCGCTCTGGCCCAGATCCATAAACGTGTTTAAAGCGGCTCGCGAAATCATTTCATTGTGGTGCTGGATCGAAGGCATCAAGTCCCGCAAGTTTCCTTCGTACCCCGCAATGCGCAATCCGGCATGAGGTTCCCCCGGCGGTTCCACCAGCCCTGTCGCTTCGTGGGCTGCGAGCTGCGTGACGAAACTGTAAGCTGCAGCTTTATCCTCCGCCGAAAAGCCGGGGGAAAGGCGAAACACCGGCACACCCAACGAGTTGCGCTCGTTGGCAATGGCATCGAGGCGATAGAGCTTTGATTTGATGTACCAATGCGGGTACATCGCCCGCTGCAAAGCAATGCCCCAGAAGTTTGCCCCTTCCTGCTGATAGGTGAAGCGCGCCATCTTGTCTGCCGGCAACAGCACGTTCAGAAACTGCTGGCCGCGATAGCCATACTGCTCCAGCGCTGTCAGGGTTTCACCATCTGCCTCGGTGTGCCAGCGATAAAAAGTAATGGGCAAGCGGGAAGGCAAAGCGCGCAGCAGAATCCTTTCGCCGTCCACCCTCCATACGTCCTCGTGCACGGCACAGCCAAAATCAAGCATCAAGAGCGCATTCGCTATCACACTTTGCCACGACTGGGAAATCCACCCGCCTGCTGGAGACTGAAATTCGAGGCCGTTAAAGAGGTTTCCTCTGACGAACTCTGCTATTTCTTTCGCCTTCGATTGGGTGGCTCTTCCTGCGCCATGGCTGCCAATCTTTGCAATTTGAGATTTCAGATTTGAGATTTCCGCAGGAACGATTTCCCATTTCGCGGAAAGAATCGGCAGCTTGCAAGCCCAGAGCGTCGCCCGCACCTGCGCGTCCGAACGCCGCATCTGCTCGTAGATCGGGATGGCATTGCGGCCCATCAGGTCGGGATTGTACTCGCCAAGATCAACCAGAAAACCGCTGGTAATCGGCGTTCCGGAAACCCCAAAAGTTTTGTCAAAATCTCCGCGTGCGGCCGACATCTCCGTGCCGCGCGGTTCAGGTCCGGCGACGGGGTGCAAGGATGCCATTGCTCCGGGGCCTCCGAAGCCAAGCTCACGGTCCGCCAATCGCACGGCTTGGTCAATGCGCTGCTGAAGGGACGCAGGATCCTGTGTCCCTTCAGAGCGTGGCCCCTCCCGCAGCAGAGCCTTTGCTTTGAGGCCGTTTCCCGAACTGTAAGACGATTTGCTCATTTTCTTATTGGTTCATTGAATCAAAGAACCGATGAGTCAATGAATCAATTCGGACGCCAGGGACGTCCGAGGTGCCCTATCCACATGTCAAACTGGCTCAGATCTTCGTCTTCCAGGAACCTGTAAGGCATGCGGAAACAGCCATGATTTCCCCATCCGACTCCCCACGAATTCTGGATCAGGAATTCTGAATTCTCGTCGTCATATCCGCGGATCACAACCGCGTGACCGCCTAATACCGCTTCACCTTTCCGAGGCATTCGCATCAATCCGTCAGCGCCGATATCCTCAAAAGATTCATAAACGGTAAAGCCCAAAGCAATCGCATAGCCGGAGGCCAGGACCGACCGCGCCGTCAGCGCGTCGGGCACTCGATGATAAGCGCCAATCCGGAAGGGCTGAGCCCCCTCCAGATCTTTCGGGTTATCGTTAAAAGCCGCGGAGGCAAAATAAGCTGGATTGTAGGGATCCAGATCTTCCGGGCAAACGCCTGTGTGCGCCAAAACATAGAAAATGTCGCGGATTGCCGCCCCGCTATCGTCATTTACCGCATCATTCCACCGCAGTTTTCTTTCCTGATAGTAGAGAAAGAGACGGCTCAGGTTCTGATCGCCCGCAGAATACTTTGAAAATCTCTGCGCCAGAAATCTGCGATAAAGGACGCCCGCATTGGCGGTACAGGAACCGATCTCACCCTGATCGTAAACCGGCAGGTTGAGCCCGGCGAAAACGTCGATCCTGGTCGGCAAGGGCGCTCCCACACCCAAGTGTGGCAAAGCATTGACCCGATAATCGCGCTTATCGTGACCGTCGATCTTTCTTCCCAAACTCTTTCCTAGTTTTGGAGTTTTCATGCCGGTTCCGAACTCTGAATCTTTTGATTGTCCGTGTTGCCGAATCTCTCCCGGACTTCAGGAATTGTTCCTCGCTACAGGCTCACGACAGCGAACGCCTGATTAACCACAGGATTGTTGGTGGGTTGGTTGACAATGGCGTTAAATTTTTCCTTGAGTTTATTGGCACTCAGGGGGGTAGTGGCGGGACGGGCTGTTACCTTGCCGCCTGAAACAATCGGAAGAATCTGCTGGATGGAGCTTACCTCACTGTTGATCAGCATCACCACCGCAGAAATTTTCTGGGCAGTGGCCGAATCACTGATGTGAAGCGCAGGCAGCAAGCCGCTCAAATTAGACTGAACCTCTCCGAGAACAACGTTGATCTTCCCAATCGTTGTAGGATCTGGCGAGGATTGATATTGGCTAACCAGTTGTCCCGCCAGGTTCAAATCATTCGAGACCACATTGGCCGTTCGAGTGATGGTATCGAGGTCCACGGCCGAAACGGTCTTGCCCTGGAGCAGGCCGGCGGCCGTAACCAGGTTCGTCACCATGGGCAGTACAACAGGCAGAATCTCCTGCGCTGTCTTGATCCACTGCGCGGTGTCGCAGCCTAGCAGCGCTGCGGCCAAGATCGGAATCAACAGAAGCTTTTTCATTTCGTCTCCCCCCTCAGAGAATTGGTTCATTTATTCATCGGCACATTGATTCAATGAAAAAATGGATCAACGATTCAATCGCCTCATTTCGGCACGGGGCTTTGTTTCAAATAGAGCGCTGCCCCCACGATTGCGCTCACCAGCGCGACGACCCCCAGATTTTTGAACCCCCCCGCTACGCCGGGATTGAAGTGATGAGGATCTGCAATCAAGACGGAAATGGAGTTGGCCGAGCTTGAGACGATCGCTGCGAATAAGCCCTTTAACCAGATTCGCCAGTTCATTGCTCATCTCTCTTGCTGGATTTACGATTGATCTTGTCTTTCAGTGCGCGACCCGCACGGGCTACGTTCTCCTCGGTCTTGCGCCCGGCGCGCACAGCGCCCTGGCCAATGTCACGCCCGATTCGTTCCGCATCATGTCCCACTTTGTTGAAAATGCCTTTCACCTTGTTTGTCTTGGAATCTGCCATTCGTTTCCTCCTCGATCGATATAGCGTCCTTTCAACGATGAATATATTTTCCCTGCGGCACCTGCCGCCAGCTTCATAACACCGCCTCACGTAGGCCCGTCAGTTCAGGCCTTCCAATCACCCCGCCCACGCCAGCGAGGTGATACACAGGCTGCTGAGCGGCTGCCTCCGCCAGGCAAAAGGCCCACCAGTGATCCGCGTGTCCGAACTGGGCATCGTGCTCCGTGTCAAAGCGGGACTGCCCCACGAGATTTTGCGTCTTCTTCACCGAATGAAAGGCAGCACGGATATTGTCCTCGTCAGGAATCCGGACTTTCATCTCTTCCATCCGACGCCTGGCGTAAACGGCCAGCGCCTCCTTGGTGGGTTGAGTGAACTGGATTCCTTCGACTTTTCCGGGGAATTCCTGATCGAGCTGCTCAGCGATGACAAGCCCCATCCCGGAGCGATCAATCGTCATTCTTCGCACCATGGGCAGAAGGGCTCGCGCCCGACGCAATTGTTCAGGAGTCGAGACATTTCGCATTTCAATCACACCCCGCGTCCAGGTGATCTCACCCACGAGTTCGCTTAACCAGATCACGCTCAAGTCACGGTTGCGAGCAATATCCCAGCCAGCATAGAGACTTTCGATGGCCGGTTGCCGATCGCCCCTTCGCAAATCGTCAACCGGCCATCGAAAATCCACTGTGGCTTCCGAGCTTACACAACTCTGGAACAGCTCCGGGCTGATCCACTGCGAACCGCTGGAGAGGAATTCACAGCAATACTCTTGCCTCCAGGCCTCCTCATCAATCCCGGAGCGTAGTCGGCTGATGTTCACGCTCAGCCCCTCGCGCAGGGCGCGATAAATGTCACACCAGTGTGGCGACCACCCTTCACGATTCCCGCTTGCAGTCTCCCGGTCCTCCCGAATCTTTCTGAGTGTCTCAAGCGCGGTAGCTGGATCCGCAAGGCCAGCGGCTTTTGCCAGCTCATAAAATTTCCCCTGCTGCCCATTCGGCGTCGAAATAATTTCCAGCCCGTAACCTCGAGTCGTGATGGGATAGAGGGCCGTATAAATCTTTTCGGCATCCGTATGAAATGCGAATTCATCGAGCGTGACATTCCCGGAATATCCGCGCGCAGTGTCGGGGTTGGCGGGTAGACCGTAAATCACCGACCCATTGGGAAACCGCACTTCCAATTGCTTAATCATCGTGCCTTCGAAAAACTGGGATTCATGCACCTGAGAGACGATTCCGCAGGATTGGATATGTTCCTGGACCTTTTCCATCAACAGCCGTGACTGCCGCTCACCCTTGGAAAGAAAAATCCAGCTCGTGCGTCGCTCGATGCAGCGCAGAACCGCGCGCAGAGTCGCCGCGAAGGAAAAACCTGTCTGCCGCCCTTTGACGACAATCTTGAGGGTTGAATGATCCTCCACCCACTGCCGCTGATAAGGCAGCAATTGCACCGCCGATTTAGGCGCCTTCGGACTTTTCACCTCGATCCGCATTTCCGAGTTCAGCATGCTTGTCATAGGGTTGGAGCCGGTCGGATGTGAGGTTTTGGAGCGTCTCGCAACCTCACTGTGATGTGACTTACGCATGGGCATTTTCCTGACTTGTCATTTCGCCTTCCTCAGGAGAAACAAGCCCGTAAATCTCGTGAATCTGCTTGAGAATTTCAGGGCTCAGAGCGTCGTCTGCGCTGGCGCGTTCGGCCGCCTCCTTAAGGCTCTGGAACTTCCGAGCCAGCATTTCCTGCTTCAGGGTCTCCATTTTCAGTCGCGCTTCAAGGAGTTTCTTGTCCATTTCCAGCTTTTCGACTTTCAGGTTGAAGGCGTCCTCTCTCAGCCGGATGTTTTCCTGCTGGTGCTTGTAGCGCATAGCCTGCTGCATGCTCTGCGCCGCCGTTCGCCGGTTCAATCCCATCAGGCCCATGATGAGCACCGACTCGGCAAGTTCCGCCTGCTCGGACTGCGGGTCGGCCAGAGCTGCTTTGAGGCGGCGCGCGATCTCCACCTGGCGCACGACGCGTTTTTCCTGAAGTTCAGGATTCGAGCGGAAATGACGCTCAACGATTCGGGCCCCCAGCTTCACCCTTCCCGATTCGGTGATGGCATCAGCAACATCTTCAAACGTCGAACCCTCGATTAACATCTGGTTTATCAGCTCAACTTCGCTAGGCAAAAGGTCTTTTACGTTGGTGCAGGTTTCCGGAGTCTCCTTCTTTTCCTCGTCCCCATCTCTATCCTGACGGGCCTTGAGACGAGGTTTCCGCTCCGGCTTCTGGGGCTGCTCGGGTTGAGATGAATTCTTGACCATTACCTTCCTGGCTCCAGATAAATTCCTTCGTCTGTCGGAAGACGCCCGTCGCGATAATCAATACCCTTAGCGGTAATTTTGACCAGCGAGATGTTCCGATGCGTATGTGGGCCGCGCACCCCCTCCACCGCCACAAGCCCCTTTTCGGCAAGGTAGGCAACGTGAAAATTCAATTCCTCCAGGGGGATGGGATAACCGAAAAAATCCAATTCGCCCTGCAGGAGAGGCAAGGTTGCGGCTTGTGGGTAAATCAGACCAAGGTAATAAAGGATCTTTCCGCGAACGATCTCTTTGTGCCGAAGCGACGTTGTCATACTCCAATTCCTCGAGTTGTTGAGTTCCAGCGAGACTGAAATGCGCATCCCGAAAGGTTCAGGAGCGTTGGCATCCAGGGATATCAGGGAAATCGGACCGGGCAGCCGCCTTGTGAACCACCGGCGCTTGCAAGGCGACCGCCCGCCCGACCTTTGCGCGCTCCCCCTCGCAGAGCAGCGCAAGACGCAGCCAATCATCGAAGGTCCGCCTTTTCATAAGGCATGGAATGACTTTGCGGCAGTGGCGCAGACAGAGCCCTTTCAACAGCGAAAACATCCACAATGTGGGCCGGAAGTTGAGGTCCCTAAGCCACGGTTCCTGACTTTGGCCCGACGAAACGCTGTTGCCTTCCTGATCGGCTTTCACTCTTTTCCAAAGTAATGTCATGAATTGAGGGCTTCCTGAAGATGGGCTTCTTTCCCCAGCGTCGCAAGGAAAGGAAATTGCAACGCGAGGTAAATAAGCGACTTACCTCCCCCGCACAGGGGGACGATGCTCCGAGGACTCCATGAGCTCGCGATAGAGCTTCATTCTTCGCATTCCCTTGGTTACATAATCCGGATCAAATGTCTTTCCGTCCGGATGACCCGTATTCCAGCAGCGGAATAGGGCCTCAAAATCCTGCGACAATCTCAGATGAAACCTGCGTGAAAAATCGGTGAGAATTTCGACTGCCATCTGAAAGTGAAACTGCGGATCCAGCAGATCACGGGCTGCTGACTTGCGAGCAATGGCTTGATAACCCATGATTTGAGTGAATCCCCAAGAAGTGGCCAATTCGCGCAGTTCGTTCTCTTCAAGAGCCGACAACAACTTCGTGGCTCCGGGCAGTTGATCGAGGCTCGAAAGTGGTTCATCAACCCTATACAATGTGAGGCTTGGCCTTCCTGAAACCTGAGCGAAAATATCTTTCCCAGTGATGCTGCCGAACGAGGGCGCCTCCCCGCTGGCCACCGCTTTCAGGCGCTTGTAGACTTCGGGTTCAAAGCATGTCGCCTTCGGATTACCGCCTGATTCATTCGCAGCCAGTGCCGCCAGAAATTCAGCCGGCAGCGCGGTGGCGGAAACTGATTTCATAATGAAAGGGTGGCATTTATCGTAGACCCGCTTCACAACGAGGCGGTCAATTTCGTAACCCCCAATCCCTTCAGGCTGCGAGCTTGAATGGAGGTTCTGTTCTCCATCGCAAAGAGCGAATTCAGCATCCGATGGAATCGAGCTCACAGAACCGTCTTGACCGCTACCGCGCTGATTATTTATGAGGTAACTACTCATAAGTAAACAGTAACAAGTTCTAGTGAGACGATGGAGACGAATGAGAAAAATGAGACAGTTTTTTTCCGGACATGCCTGCAAACGTGAAGGGGATTGAATCGCAAACAAAGCGAAAAAATTGTTTCTCCATTCATAGCTTTATTAACTCTCATTCCGAGCGCCATTTCTGAGTCCAGAGTCAGCCGGGTATCTCTGGACGGATTTAGCCAATCCCCCGGTCCAGCACTCAAAGGTGCGGCCATTGCGCTCATCGCCTTTGAAAAAGGCAAGATAGGTCATCGTGTGATAGCCAATGAAGGCTTCGCGGTTGGGTTGGAAGCGCGCCAGTTCATGAACCGGACGCCAAGTGCCAGAATTCAGGTAGAGTTGGCTGAAAAAGTAAGAGGAATCGAGAGGAACCATTTCGTGGCGATGCGTGTGACCGTAAACGATGAAACGCGCCTTGCGGCTCTGAAAGGCTCGCTCCCCAAGGGCATAGGGGTAATAAGAGTTTTTGCGGCTTCCGATCCTTTCACTGGCCCAGCAAATCACGCGGCCGCTTTCGGGGCTCAGGAGCCTTCTCGAAAACCTCAGCGCCCATTTCAATTTTTGTGCGTGCGTCCATGATTGCCGTGAGGTGAGATAGTGGCGGACAAAAGGAATTCTGAGGAAGCGATCGGCGAGATCATCCCATATTTCCTGAACCTGGCGGTGAACGCGTTGATTCGGGCATGCACGACGCAGCAGCCCTCCCAGCCATACTGGCGTCATCAGAAGCGGGCGGACGTTATCCATCTCTTGAAATCCCACGAGACATTCGAGAGGCAACAGATCGCCAAGCTTCGAGGTGACCTCAGCCACAAAAGTCGACAATAGATCAATGACGATCGCATCTCCCAAAGAAGCCTGATCCCGGTGTTCCTCGAAATTAAAGGGGTCATAAATGTCTCCATGGCGCGCAAAAACTCGATGCTCTTCAAATACCTGCCGGAGCGCCGGAGCAAACGGTTCCTTCGGATCGTGAGGAAAAGGTTGCCGAGGATCGTTCTCGAGACCCAAAGCCTCCACCACCCTGCGTCGAATGTCCTGGTAGGCAGGATGCGGAAGGTGATAGAACCAATCGTGGTTCCCGACCAGATAATGGATTCGTACCCTGACCGGAACCCTTGGCCCTCGCTTCAGACCATCGCCTGCACGCACCGGGCGGCCATTCTCTGTGGCCGGCGGGATCGAAGCCAGGGAAGTGTGTTGAAGCTCACGCAGCATAGTGAAGAAAATCTCGTTCCGAGTCAGAATTGCTTGAGTGATTGCATCCACTTTTTGGACAAAAGTCTCGCTTCGCGGATCATCCCAGGGGCGAATGCTTGAGGCATTCCCCGTCTCTCCTTCCAACCATTTTGACGAGCGCAGCACGTCCAGGATGTCCCCCAAAAGCACGATGTTCATCTCCTCAATCGGCCTATATTTCCCGTCGGCTCGCCATGAAGCGGCATAGGCCAAGCTGCGTAACCTCTCACGGAACACTCGCAGCGTGCCCTGATGAACAGTTTCACCCGAACTGCCATCGGTCAGATGGAGGTCGCTGATGATGACTAACATGGGATCTCCTGAGCGGGAATGCAGAAGGGAACGCAAACTCCAAGGAGAGGATTCGTCTCTCACCGGAGCACATTCAGGGTAAGGCATTAACTCGAGACAATGGAGATGAATGAGACAAATGAGACGGGATTTTTATCGTGGCGCAATGAAGCCAGCTCGGTCAGGCCCCATCGCTTTGCTTAAATGGCACACGGCTGGTAGCCTTGGCCGGGAACTTGGTCCGGGAAGCAAAGGGTTCCAGGTTGTAGACGCCATCTTGGATCGAGCGATGGATAGTTTCGAACTCCCTCTGATTGGTATGGGCCGCTGGGCAATGCATTGATGCGGGCTATCCCCGAGGGCAAGGAAGCCGGAGCCTTTGCCGCCTTTTTGCAGTTGGTTCACGGATTCGCCGCTCTTGGCGGTCTGCCATGATGTGGAGGAGTTTAATGATGCAATGAGCCAAGTGGGCCTGAATACGCTGGGCGAAGCAGGCACAGACCACGGCGGAAAGGTCCGAGGCGCATTCAATAGTCGAAAGGGTTGTTCACTCAGCGAACCCCATCGCAAGATAGGGGCTCGAGCCGTCATTGCTCGGTCATTTTACGACCCCAATCAGCGCGGCTGGCTTTGGTCCCCCATGCAGCCGCCCTCTTCAGACTGCGGCACTTCAACCCACGAGGGATACAATGTGACGTAGACTCTGTCAGCGAGTTACATCACCTTGACAGGCATTACTGATGCCGATAGAATTAAATTGACGTATCTCCCTAATTCCTTGAAATACAGCAGGTTAATTTAGGATGAGGGACGACGGCGAACTTGACAGCAGAGAACAGGAAGTTCTGGCGACTATCATCCGACAATACGTAGTCATGGGTATACCTGTAGCCTCAAAGACGGTCGCCGCCCAGTTTCCTGAACCTTTGAGTCCTGCCACAATTCGCAACATTATGGCAGACCTCGAAGCAGCGGGCTATCTGACCCAGCCTCATACCTCAGCGGGAAGAATCCCTGCTGATAAGGCCTACCGATTCTACGTTGATCGTATCAGCAGGCCCGCCCGGCTTACTCCTGCGCTGGAAAGGTATATCGAAGACAGTTTAGGTGCCGAACCGACCTCAACAGATGAGTTAATGGAGAAGATTTCCGCCATACTCTCCGAGGTTTCCAGCCATCTGGGCGTGGTCTTAGGACCCTCCCTGGAGGAGAAGCTGCTGGAGCATATCAAATTCGTGCTTTTGCCCGACCGTCGGGTGCTGGCGGTAATCGTTTCCAGACCCGACCTGATTGAGAATAAGATCTTCCGCCTGGAAGACGATCTCACCCAGCAGGAGCTTGATGAAGCTGCAGATTTCCTGAATGCTGAGTTCCGCGGCTGGTCGCTGCGAACAATCCGGCTGGAGATGGTGAAGCGCATGGAAGAAATGAAAGCCGCCTCGGATCGCCTGCTCACGAGCGTCGCAAAGCTCCTGATGTGGGGAGCGCTGGCCCATGAGGAGCCTGGTCCGCTCTTTGTCAGCAATACTACAAGATTATTAAGCCAGCCGGAATTCGTGAATGTGGGCATCGCCAAAGAACTGCTGGCAGCCATTGAGGAAAAGGCCAAGGTCGTAAAAATTCTCAGCGCCTGTCTCGAAGCGCCTCGAGGCGGGGTGCAGGCGCTGATTGGTCGGGAGAATCCCAATTCCGAAATGCGGCAGTGTACATTTATTGTCGCACCCTATCACTACCGACACCGCCCGGTGGGCGCGCTTGGCGTCATTGGACCGACGCGGATGGAGTATGACCGCGCCATCAGAACGGTAGAATACGTTGCCGAAGTCACCAGCCGCCTCCTCAGCGCCAACTAGAGCTTGCACTCTCTTCCAATCCTTGCAGGGTGGAATGGTGCGAATTTCTATTTAAGCCACTGGGGAACAAAATCGGATTTATGGAATCAGAAAAAGAACTTGAGAAATCATCGCAGGCTGCGGTCGAGTCAGAAGCCAGAACTCAGGAGTCTGCTCAACCGGAAGCAGGCTCCACGCTGCCTGAGGATCTTCCCGCCGCTTATCAGAAGCTGCTGGCCGAAAAACAGGAGCTTTACGATCGGCTGCTGCGTAAACAGGCAGAGCTTGAAAATTTCCGCAAGCGGATGCAGAGGGAAAAAGAGGAGTTCCTGCAGCACGCTAACTTCGACCTGATTCGAGCGCTTCTGCCCGTGCTGGACGGGTTCGATCGGGCTTCCCGACAACGGGATGCGAGCATTCCGGCGCAGTTTTATGATGGTCTGGATCTGATTCATCGACAGCTTCTTGAGACGTTAGGAAGGGCCGGGCTGAGCATCGTCGAATCCAAGGGTAAGATTTTTGACCCTGCGATCCATCAGGCTGTGGAAACGGTTGAAGATCCCCAGCATCGCGATCATGAGATTGTCGAGGAGCTCCAGCGGGGATATAAACTGAAGCATCGGCTGCTGCGGCCGGCGCTGGTGAAGGTGGCAGTCCAACCTCACGGGCAGGGCACGCACCCGGAAGAGAACAAGGACGCTGAGCGGCGGGAAGCGACGAACGAAGGGTGAGGGGCATGAAGTCGCGCCGGGCAGGGCAGTCCAAGGATAAAAACGTCTCGCAGGTCAGTTCATTCCTAGTTCGCCGTCAGGTGTTTTTAACGAGGGGTTGCTTTGAATCAAAAGCGTGATTACTACGAGGTTCTGGGCGTCGGGCGTGAGGCTTCAGAGCAGGAAATCAAGAGCGCCTATCGCAAGCTTGCGCTTCAATACCATCCGGATCGGAATCCGGACAACAAAGAAGAGGCCACCGAGAAATTCAAGGAAATCACCGAAGCTTATACGGTGCTCGCCGATCCCCAGAAACGCGCGGCCTACGACCGCTTCGGCCATGCGGGAGTAAGTGGCGCTGCAGGCCCGCAGCCGGATTTTTCATCCACTATTTTCGCCGATTTCGGGGATATTTTCGGCACTTTCAGCGATTTCTTCGGCTTTGGCGATATCTTTGGTCAAACGCGCACCCGACGGCGCGGGGCGGAGCGGGGGGCTGATCTGCGTTATGACCTGGAGATTTCTTTTGAGGAAGCGGCCACCGGCCTTGAGACCAAGATTAAGATTCCACGCTTGGAAACTTGTCCGGACTGTAACGGGCGTGGTGCCCGGCGCGGCAGCCAGCCTGTGACTTGCCCTGCCTGTGGCGGCAGAGGGCAGATCCGCACTCAGCAGGGTTTTTTCACGCTCTCACAGACCTGTCCGCAGTGTCGTGGCATGGGCCAGATTATTCGAGAGGCGTGTCCCACCTGCCACGGCGAAGGTCGGACTCGTGAGGAGCGCGTGCTAGGTATCAAAATCCCTGCCGGCGTGGAAGATGGCATGCGCCTGCGCGTGAGTGGCGAGGGTGAAGCAGGTTCTCAGGGTGGCCCCCCGGGTGACCTTTACGTCGTTTTGCGCGTCCGCGAGCATCCCTTCTTCGAGCGGCAGGGAAGCGATCTGTATTGCACCATTCCCATCTCTCTCACTCAGGCGGCGCTCGGCGCGGAAATCAAAGTGCCCACACTGCGTGGTCACGAAAAGCTTACCATCCCCGAGGGCACGCAGCCCAACACGGTCTTTCGCCTGCGGGGCTTGGGCCTGCCCAGCGTTGAAAAGCGTGGTCATGGCGACCTGTACGTGAAAGTTCAGGTCATCATCCCTGCCCACCTGAATCGTGAACAGCGCCGGATTCTCGAATCGCTGGCGCCCGCTCTGCGGGTGGATAACAGCCCCATTAAAAAGCGTGTCTCCGAAAAGGCGAAGAACAGTTTTGGATAGGGCCGCTGCTGGAATGAACCCGGCCATATTCTGGCAAAGGCCGACTTGGAGAGTCGCGCTATAGGAAAGGATTCATCGCCTCTTCATTTTGCAGCGGACAATTGTCAGAATGATTTTGATTCCCGCCTGTAAACTGCCTTTCAGCGTGCCTGAGATTTTGGACTTGCCAAACCTTCGCCGGCGATAATTCACAGGAATTTCAGCCACTCGCAGGCCAAGCATTGCTGCTTTAGATTGCATTTCCACATTCCACCCGAAGTCGGGATCCCGCAGGCAAAGTCTGGTGAGAGCTTCACGGCTGACGACACGGAGGGGGCCAAGATCCGTGTAACAAACGCCCCAAATCCAGTGAATCAACCGCGTGGTGAGTGCATTGCCGAACCGTTGAATGAAAGTGAGTGATCCCCGCTCGGAGCGGCCCAACACGCGCGAGCCCATGACGAAGTCCCACGAGCCTGATTCAAAAAAACTCAGCAGGCGCTCGAGATCCGCAGGATCATCGGAACCATCAGCATCCATGAATACGACAGCATCGGCAGAGCCATTCAGCGCGGCTAATCCCGCCTGGCAGGCCCGGCCATAGCCCCGCCGTGGCTCCGCTATGACGCGAGCACCCGCAGCTTGAGCCGCTGCGGCTGTGCCGTCCTGGCTTCCATTATCCACCACCAGAATCTCCTGAAAACGGTGCCGGGGGACTTCTGACAGCACTTTGCCAATCGATTCAGCCTCGTTCAGCGCGGGAATAATGAGCGCATACTGCAAATGAGATTCTCTTGGCGAATCATGATTGTTGTAGCTTTGCTGGAATTCAAGCTGGGGATGGGTTGAGGTGTTTCTCATTGGAGCATGGTCAAGAAATCGTGCATCCTCCTGTTATCCTATCCTACCAAGCGGCAACAAACCAAACGGTGGCGATTTCAGGTTGTAGCGCTTCGACGGTGGGGCATGGTATAAAATAAGAGGCGACTGATGCACGCATAGCGTTTGGGATGTGGCTGAGCGATGGCAGAGCAGGAGAACGCGACGGAAAATCGATGGCGCTTCTTTGACAGCCGCTACTGGCTGCGCGATTTGATTCTTTCGCTGCTCATGGCTTTTATTGTGATTGTGTTCTTCTACCAGCCCGTGCAGGTGGAAGGCACCAGCATGATGCCGGAGCTTTATAACCACGAAAGGATCTTCATCAACAAGTTTGTTTATCGATTCGAACCGATCCACCGATTTGATATCGTGGTGTTTCATTATCCCTTGGATCCCTCCAAGAGCTATATCAAAAGAGTGGTTGGACTGCCGGGGGAGTGGGTGAGCATCCATGCCGGCCGGGTTTACATCAATGGCGAACCTCTGAGAGAATCTTTCATCCCGCGCAGCTACCTGGACCATGATGATTATCCTTCCACCTTTGTTCCTCCTCATCATTATTTTGTCCTGGGTGATCACCGGGACGAATCGAATGACAGCCGGGAGTGGGGAACCGTGGATCGGAAATATATTTACGGCAAAGCGGTTTTTGTCTATTGGCCCTTCAGCCAGATTGGGACCCTGAATTAACAGTTATCACGCCGGTAATCTGCCACCGCCCTTGATCAGAAGGGGGAGGGCGCTAAAGCCTGTCTGGTGAGGAAGAGAGAGGCCAACTGCAATTCCAATCGCCCAGCCGTTGTTGATGATACCGGCTGATACCCACGACACCTGAAAACTGAGATTGAATGATGGAGGCAATACTCGCCTTAGAAGATGGAACTATATTTCACGGGCGCGGTCACGGCGCCCGGTCAGAACGTTTTGGCGAAGTTGTTTTTAACACCTCTCTTTCCGGCTATCAGGAAATCCTGACCGATCCTTCTTATGCCGGCCAGATCGTGACGCTCACTTACCCCCACATTGGAAATTACGGAACGAATCCGCTGGACAGTGAATCGATCCGCCCGTTTGCAGAAGGTCTGGTGGTGCGGGAGTTGAGCGAGCTGGCCAGCAACTGGCGCAGCGCTGAAGAGGTTTCGGAATTCCTTGCCAGGTTTGGTGTGCCCGCCATATCAGAAATCGACACGCGGGCTCTGGTGCGCCACATCCGACGGCACGGAGCCATGCGCGGGGTGATTTCTTCCATTGACTTGGATGAGAAAAGCCTGGCGGCCAAGGCAAAGGCTTCCCCGAGCATGGTTGGGTTGGATCTGGCAAGCCGTGTGACCACGGCGTTTCGCTATCCCTGGACGGAGCCTTCCAAGAATCTCTTTGATTCGAACCGCTCAGTGCCTCCGGCGCGTTTCCACGTGGTGGCCTATGATTACGGCATCAAGCATAATATTCTTCGGCGTTTGGTGGATTCGGGCTGCCGCGTCACCGTGGTTCCTGCTCAAACACCGGCGCGCGAGGTCATGAATCTGAAGCCGGACGGCATTTTCCTTTCCAATGGGCCGGGCGATCCCGAGCCGCTTGCCTATGCTGCCAGAAATGTGCGCGAATTGATGGGGCGTGCACCGATTTTCGGCATTTGTCTGGGCCATCAGATCATCGGGCTGGCACTGGGCGGCAGGACCTATAAACTGCGTTTCGGGCACCACGGCGGAAACCATCCCGTGTTGAATCTTGAAACGCAGAAAGTAGAGATCACTGCGCAGAATCACGGCTTTTCGGTTGATCCGGATTCGCTGAAGACGAGTGAAGTGGTTTTCACCCACCTCAACCTGAACGATCAGACGCTCGAAGGCCTGCGTCACAAATCGCTGCCCCTTTTCAGCGTGCAATACCACCCGGAAGCCTCCCCCGGCCCTCATGATTCGAGTTATCTGTTTGAAAACTTTGTGAAGATGATGGAGGAGTGGAAGGGGTGAAGCTTGAGAGGACGTAAGCCGAGGTGATAAGTTGCTGAACTTTCTTCACTCTGGCATTCCTCGTCGCCTTCGGCTCCTCGGAATGCCAGGGTGGAGACACTTTTCTGTAATCCTCCTGGAGTAACCGGCGGAGGCGACGTGGGCCGTGGGAACCAGCCCCTTCCTCGAGCACCTGACCGTCACTTCCCGGTCATTGAAGGTTGCGTGGACAAGGTTGGCCTTCCCAGCGGTGACGGCATTGCGCAAGTGCTGCAATTTTACAGGCGAGTTCCTGAACTGCTCTCGTCCTGGGATGAGTACAACAACCATCAAAGTCCCAACCATGATGGATTTGATCATTTGCCAAACGCACGGCGAGCACTGCAAGAGGGTTTTGATTCGCTGTTGAACCAGCTCGAAAATGAACTTAAAGGTTCACTCTTCGGTACAGAGTAGGTAAATGCCCAAACGAACTGACATCCACAAAATTCTGATCATCGGCTCGGGGCCAATTATCATTGGCCAGGCGTGTGAGTTTGACTATTCCGGCAGCCAGGCCTGCAAAGCGCTGCGCGCCGATGGCTACGAAGTGGTACTGGTCAATTCCAATCCGGCCACGATCATGACCGACCCGGAGCTTGCCCACCGAACCTATATTGAGCCCCTCACGGCGGAGTATCTGGAAGCGATCCTGGAGCGTGAAAAGCCTGACGCTGTCCTACCCACGGTGGGCGGGCAGACGGCGCTCAATCTTGCAGTCGAACTGGCGGAAAAAGGAATTCTCGACAAGCACAAAGTGCGCCTGATCGGGGCTTCGCTCAACGCCATCCGCATGGCTGAAGACCGGTTGCGGTTCAAGGAGGCCATGCGCAAAATCGGATTGGATGTTCCGCACAGTGTCCTGGTGAACAACGTGGAAGCAGCGCTGGCAGCCGCCGACCAGATCGGTTTCCCCATCATTATCCGTCCTTCTTTCACGCTGGGCGGCACCGGCTCGGGAATCGCCTATAACCGCGAAGAGTTTGAGGACATGGTGGCGTATGGAATTGAAATCAGCCCGGTGCACGAGGTGCTGGTCGAAGAGTCCGTGATTGGCTGGAAGGAATTTGAGCTTGAGGTGATGCGCGATCATGCAGATAACGCCGTGGTGGTATGTACGATTGAGAACGTGGATCCGATGGGCGTCCACACCGGCGATTCCATCACTGTCGCCCCCGCTCAGACGCTGACCGACAAGGAATATCAGCAGATGCGGGACGCCGCTTTCCGCGTGATTCGCGTGGTGGGCGTGGAGACGGGTGGCTCCAACATTCAGTTTGCCGTTGAGCCTCAAACCGGTCGCATGGTGGTGATTGAGATGAACCCTCGCGTCTCGCGCAGTTCGGCCCTGGCTTCCAAGGCTACCGGATTCCCGATCGCCAAGATTGCCGCCCGCCTGGCTGTGGGCTATCGGTTGGACGAGATCCCGAATGACATCACTCAGAAAACCCCCTCCTGTTTTGAGCCGACCATCGATTATGTCGTGGTGAAAATCCCCAAGTGGGCGAGCGAGAAATTCCCGGATGCGGACCACACCCTGGGGACGCAGATGAAATCGGTAGGCGAGGTCATGGCCATCGGGCGAACATTTAAAGAGGCTCTCATGAAAGGTGTCCGGTCGCTTGAAACAGGCCGCAAAACCCCGCCCCCTCCGCGAGATGCTCAGGAACTGCGGCGTCGGCTGACGATCCCTCATCCCGAGCGTCTGTGGGACATCTTCCATGCCCTGCGCGACGGCCATTGCGTGGAACAAGTTGCGGAGTTGACGCGCATTGATCCCTGGTTTCTGGATCAGATGCAGCAGATTGTAAAGATGGAAGGAGAGTTAAAACGCTTCGATATCGATTCAGTCCCCGCGGCTGCCATGCTGGCCTCCAAGCGTCTGGGCCTTTCAGATGCCGAGTTAGCGAGCCTGTGGGGCACGAGTGTGGAGCGGGTTCGGGCGCGCCGCCTCGAGCACGGCGTTCGCCCGGTATTTAAGCGCGTGGATACTTGCGCGGCGGAATTTGAATCTTTCACGCCTTACTGCTATTCCACTTATGAAGAAGAGGACGAGGCTGCCCCCACGGATCGGAAGAAAATTGTCATCCTGGGCAGCGGTCCGAACCGCATTGGGCAGGGAATCGAGTTTGATTACTGTTGCTGTCACGCCTCCTTTGCGCTCAAAGAAGAGGGCTATGAGACGATCATGGTGAATTGCAATCCGGAGACCGTCTCAACGGATTATGACACCTCCGACCGCCTTTATTTTGAGCCGCTCACGTTTGAAGACGTCATGGCCATTATCGATAAGGAGAAACCGTACGGGGTCATTGTGCAATTCGGCGGCCAGACTCCGCTGAATCTGGCGCGGCAGCTCAAGGACGCGGGCGTTCCGATCATCGGCACTTCTCCGGAGTCCATCGAATTGGCGGAAGATCGCAAGCACTTTGGCGCGCTGCTTGCGCGGCTGGGCATCGCACAGCCGGAAAACGGCGCGGCCATGAATGTAAATGAGGCTGTGGCCATCGCGCAGCGCATCGGCTATCCAGTGCTGGTGCGGCCCTCTTACGTCCTGGGTGGCCGAGCCATGGTGATTGCCTACGATGAGCGGACGCTGGTGGATTACGTCGCGCGCGCCGAAGAGTTGCAGCGGGCATTCCCCATTCTGGTGGATCGTTTTCTGGAAAATGCGACCGAAGTGGATGTGGATGCACTCGCCGATGGAGAGCAGGTGGTGATCGCTGGAATCATGGAGCATATCGAGGAGGCGGGAATCCATTCCGGCGATAGTTCGTGTGTGCTGCCTTCCGTGCAGATCCCTGAAGAAACACGCCGGGTTCTGCAAGACTACACCATCCAGTTGGCGCGAGCTTTGAACGTGATTGGGCTGATGAACGTTCAGTATGCCATCCAGAACGGCAAGGTGTTTGTCCTGGAGGTGAATCCCAGAGCTTCCCGGACCGTGCCTTATGTCAGCAAGGCAACGGGTGTGCCGTTGGCAAAGATCGCCGCGCGTCTGATGGCCGGACGCAAGCTGAAGGAATTCGGACTCCCTGCCGAGTTGCCAGTGGATCATTACTTTGTGAAGTCCCCGGTATTCCCCTTCCGGAAGTTTCCGGGAGTTGACATTATTCTGGGCCCGGAAATGAAATCCACCGGCGAAGTCATGGGAGTGGGAGAAAGCTTCGGCCAGGCATTCGCAAAAGCGCAGCTTGCCGCGGGTCAGCGGATCCGAAGTGCGGGTTGCGTTTTCATCTCAGTGAACGATCAGGACAAGCCGCAGGCCATTCCGATTGCCCGCGATCTGGCTCAACTTGGTTTCAAGCTGATCGCAACGCGGGGAACAGCGCAGGCGTTCCGCGCCGCGGGCCTGGCGGCTGAGAAAGTCTATAAGGTGAATGAAGGCCGTCCGAATGTTGTCGATCTGATTAAAAGCGCGAAGCTCGACCTGATCATCAACACGCCCTTGGGCGGCCCCTCACGCTTTGATGAGAAGGCCATCCGGCGCGCCGCCGTGCAGCACGGCATCGCCTGCATTACGACCCTTGCGGCCGCTGCCGCCATGGTGAACGGCATCCGCGCTCAGCGCGAGCATCGTATCCAGGTTTTTGACCTTCAATCCCTTCATCGCGCGCTTCAAAGCAAATCGTCGGCTGGCAGAGCTTCGTAATTGCAGTTATCCTTGTGAGGCCGCTCAAGCCCCTTGATGTGCCTTTCAGGCCCTCTGGCGGAAGGGCCATCTCGCGGTGGTCAAGCGGCCGGAGTACAGTTTTCCAGAGCTATTTAGCTTTTACGGCTCGAGAAGCTCTGTAGCGTAATTCGCGCACGACGAACGTCATCGAGCGCTGCTTTGTCGAAATGCAGCGCCAGACCCAGCCCACGGTCTGCTTTGTCAACGTCGAAAGCGTGGACCGAATCGTCGATGTCCTCTTCAAAGGCTACAACCCAGGCACGAATGGTGGAACCTTATCCTCCGCCTTTTTACCCAAGGAGCTTGCTATCACCCACTAGGGGCATCGGTTAGACAATCTGTTTGCCAATTCCTTATAATGCTTAATTTTAGCAGCTTGCTGAAAAACTTTGCTTAAGTGACGTGACCGCAATTTGATATTCCCAACGCCCGGATGATTTTCAGCCATGGCGGCTTAGCGCTATAACGCATTTTCAACAGGCTGTTGGCCCGCTCGGAGGCTTCATGGAGAAGATTATGGACCTGAAGAGCACATTGAACCTGCCCAAAACCGCCTTCCCCATGAAGGCTAATCTCCCTCAAAACGAACCTTTGCGGCTTGCAAAATGGGAGGAAATGAACCTTTATGGCAAGATCCGTGAGGCCCGGAAAAGTGCGCCTCTCTTCACGCTCCATGATGGCCCTCCTTATGCCAATGGGCGCATCCACCTGGGCACAGCCCTGAACAAGATTCTGAAGGATTTCATTATCAAGTCCAAAACCCTGGCCGGCTTCAACGCTCCTTACCTTCCCGGCTGGGATTGTCATGGACTGCCCATTGAGATCAATGTGGATAAGGAGTTGGGCGCACGCAAGGCGAAGATGGAACGGGCACAGATCCGTCGTGAGTGCCGTCGATATGCGGAGAAGTTCGTGGAGCTCCAACGACAGGATTTCAAGCGCCTGGGCATTTTAGGCGAATGGGAAAACGCTTATCTTACGATGGAGTATTCCTACGAGGCCCTCATCGCCGAGGCCTTTCTCAAGTTCCTTGAGGAGGGATATGTTTATCGCGGCCGTAAACCGGTTTACTGGTGCATTCAGGATAAAACAGCCCTCGCCGAGGCAGAGGTGGAATACGAGAATCACCGCAGCCCGTCGATCTACGTGAAATATGCCTTACTTTCCGACCCAGCGAAGCTGAGCCCGCAGCTCAGGGACCGAAAGGTCTGGGTTGTGATCTGGACCACTACGCCCTGGACGCTCCCTGCCAGCATGGCCGTAGCCTTTCATCCGGATTTTGAATACGTCGTTGTTTCAGACGGCGACTCCGACGCTTATCTCCTGGAATCACGACGCTCAGTTCCGGCGCTGGCTGAAATGGGAATCAAGGCGGCGGATGTTCTCGCTCGCATCCCGGGCCGCAGTCTTGACCGCATTGAGTTGCAGCACCCATTTCTTGAGCGAAAAGTGCCTGGCGTTCTGGCGGATTATGTGACAGCGGAAGACGGCACCGGATGCGTCCACACGGCACCGGGCCACGGCCGCGAGGACTATCAGACGGCCTTGCGCTATGGCCTTGAGGTCTACAGCCCGGTCAGTGACTCCGGAGAAATTACCGAAGGCTTGCCGGAATATCGCGGTAAGAAGGTTTTCGACGCAAACCAGGCCATTATCAACCTGCTTCGGCAGCGTGGTACGCTCGCAGGCACAGAAGGCTCGATTGACCACTCCTACCCTCATTGCTGGCGCTGTCATAATCCGGTCATCTTCCGCGCCACGGAACAGTGGTTCATCTCCATGGAGCATAGGGAATTAAGGCAGAGGGCGCTAGAAGAGATCCAAAAAGTCCACTGGTCTCCGGAGTGGGGCGAAGAGCGTATTTTCAACATGATCGCCACACGGCCCGACTGGTGCATTTCCCGGCAACGCGCCTGGGGCGTTCCGATCACTGTGTTCCATTGTGAGATATGCGATAAGCCTTTGATGGATGCCAGGCTGGCTCGGCCCGCCGTGGAACTTTTCCGTAAAGAAGGGGCCGACGCCTGGTATACGCATCCGATTGAAGACCTGATCGCCGCTGGCGCCCGTTGCCCGGATTGTGGCGGGACGAAGCTGCGACGGGAAACCGATATCCTCGATGTGTGGTTTGATTCCGGGTCCAGCCATCTGGCAGTGCTGGGGCATCGTCCGGACTTGCCTTGGCCTGCGGACGTCTATCTTGAAGGCGGAGACCAATATCGCGGCTGGTTTCACAGCTCGCTGCTGGTTGCCCTGGTGACACAGGGGGGTGCGCCCTATCGCCAGGTGCTGACCAACGGCTGGGTGCTGGATTCCGAGGGCCGCGCGATGTCAAAATCGCTCGGTACCGGTGTACAACCTGAAGAAGTCATAAAAACGCATGGCGCAGAGATTTTAAGGCTTTGGGCGGCTTCCGTGGATTTTCGTGAGGATGTGGTGATCTCGCCGGAAATCCTCACTCGATTATCCGAAGCCTATCGCAAGCTGCGGAATACGTTTCGCTATTGTTTGGCGAATCTTTATGACTTCGATCCAACGAAAGATCTGATTCCCACATGTGAACTTGAGGAAATTGATGCCTGGGCGCTCGAACGGACTGCTCAGGCCCTGGAGCAGATTGGCAAAGGATATGAACGATTTGAGTTCCATCGTGTTTACCGCACGCTCTGCGATTTCGCCACCGTAGACTTGAGCGCCTTCTATTTCGACATCCTGAAAGACCGTCTTTATACTGCTCCGGAGCGCTCCAGGCGGCGGCGTTCGGGGCAGACAGCCCTCTATCGGATTCTGGACGCCCTGGTGCGCGCTGCGGCGCCGCTGCTTTCCTTTACGGCGGATGAAGTCTGGTCGCACATGCCGGCCCCGCACCTCCGCGAAGCGAGCGTTCATCTGGCGCAGGCTGTTGCGCCTCAGGAGCTGCGCCAGGGGTTGCCGGCTTCGCTTGCGGGCAACCTTGAAAAATGGGAACGGCTGATTGCGGCGCGGAATGACGTTCTGAAGGCTCTGGAGTCAGCCCGGCAGGAAAAATTGATCGGCAGTGGCCTCGAAGCCAGGGTTTATCTGGACCCTCAGGGGATACTCAAGCCAGTGCTGCAGGAATACCGGTCGTTCCTTCCCACACTCTTCATTGTCTCGCAGGTAGAGATTGCGTCGCGCTGGCCTTCTGGCGTCCGCACCACGCAGGTGCCTGGACTTAAAATCGGGGTTGCCAAGGCCGCCGGAAGAAAATGTGAGCGGTGCTGGAATTATTCCGAGCATGTGGGTGAAAATAGAGACTATCCCACGGTGTGCGAGCGCTGCTCAGAAGCTTTGACGGAAATTGAGGGAGAAAGAGAGTAAGCAGTTGCCGGTGTTCCGCCTGAAGCTTCAGGCAGGCGGTGTCCACATGACTCGCAACCCGTCGCTGGCAACTGGTCGCCGACTGATTTGACGTCTGAACCTTTGGTGATCCGCGTTCACCGTTACTCGCGCTTCTTCTATGCCGCCATTGCCTTATTGGTCTTTATTGGAGACCAACTATCAAAAGCGATGGTGGAGCAGTTTATTCCTCTCCATGCCACCGTTCCCGTTATTCCTCATTTTTTTAATCTAACCCACACGCATAATGCCGGAGCGGCTTTTGGCCTGTTTTCGGATTCGCCCACACCCTGGAAGACAGGCTTGCTGGTGGCGGTTTCGTTGATTCTCCTTGCAACAGTAGTGGCTGTGGCGATGAAGAGCCGCCGGTTACAGTGGGAAGTCGGCGTAGCGCTGGCCTTAATCATGGGGGGCGCTGCCAGCAATCTGCTGGATCGGGTTCGCTACGGGCGTGTGACAGACTTCCTGGATTTCTATTTCCGAGAGTATCATTGGTTTACCTTCAATCTTGCGGATAGTGCCATTGTCGTTGGTGCTCTTTTGCTGGTCATCCACTTGATTGGAGGCGAGTGATCGCCGGAATGGCAGTGCTTCACAGGCCCTGACGCTTTGGGTTGCCACAAAAAGATCTCGGAGGATTGAACGCCAAGCGGGCATCGCTCATCTCGAAGTTTTTTCTTGCGCCACAAGGGCCTTTTTGCCATCGAAGCTGTATCTTGTTTTCGTGAGCGCTGCTTACTGGAATTTGGCTTTTGGTTGCTCCCCCGCCGCACTGTGCTACTGCAATGTTTTATGACAGACACGAAGGAATTTGTAGTTGCGCCTGAGGACTCCGGCCTGCGGCTGGATAGTTTTCTGGCCCAGCAGTTGCCGGACTGGAGCCGCAGCCAATTGCAGAAGCTGATCCGTTCCAGGCAGGTTGAGATCGGTTCGTGCGTCATCGAAAAGGCTGGCGCGAGTGTGAGAGCTGGCGATTGCGTTCGAATATCTCTTGAGAAAAGGCCGGAGCCACGCGCGGTGGCCGAAGAGCTGCCGATCGATGTGGTCTATGAAGATGACGATTTGGTGGTTATCAATAAACCTGCGGGAATGGCGGTGCACCTGGGTGCGGGCATCACTTCCGGCACCGTGGTCAACGCCCTGCTTTTCCACATTCGCCAGCTTTCCGCCGCCGGGGGAGACGAGCGTCCCGGAATTGTGCACCGCCTGGACAAGATGACCTCTGGCTTGATGATCGTGGCCAAGAACGATTTCGCTCATCGGAAGCTGGCTGCGGACTTTAAGGCTCGCGCCGTCCAGAAAACGTATACCGCCCTGGTGCATGGCCGATTGATTCAGGACGGGGGTGTGATTAATTCACCGATTGGCCGAGATCCCATGCGGCGCTTGCGCATGAAGACCGGCGGGCTTCGAGCGCGCGAAGCGCGGAGCAGCTACAAGGCACTTCGCCGATTTGCGCGCTTTACACTGCTCCAGGTTTTTCCGCACACCGGACGCACCCATCAGATTCGAGCTCACTTGAGTTCCATCGGTCATCCCGTGGTGGGCGATACGCTTTACGGCGCGCCGGCGCGAATTCGAGTTCGTGGCCGGGAGCAGAACACGCTTCCGCGCACATTCCTCCATGCCTCGGCTCTTTCCTTTGCGCACCCTCGCAGCGGAAATTTGATCTCGCTCGAAGCACCCCTGCCGGAAGAACTTCAGAACTTCCTTGACTTGATTTCAGATTAGTAGAGACGCGTGGCATGCACCCTTATGGATGACGTCCGCGCCGAGATGCTGTAATCCCACTCGCTCCAGCTTTTCGTCGGCTCGGTGTGCGCTGGATTCGTAGTCGGTGAGAGATGGGCGAGCAAGCCTGTAAGCCGAATTCTGTTCCCCGCTGAGGCGGGTGGCGATCATTCCTCTAGGCCTGGCATTGCTGCCGGGCTCAAGCAACCTACCCGAGAGTCATTGTGCCCTGATTTCCGTTCTACCGAAAATCGCGGGCGCATAGCGGAGCGGGCCGCTCCTCCTCTCCTATTTGGTCTTGCTCCGTGTGGGGTTTGCCTCGCCACAGGCATCGCTGCCTGTGCGGTGCGCTCTTACTTTAAGGTTGCTGAAGCAACCCGCACCTTTTCACCCTTACCCCGCATTGCACCGCCGGTGTTTCCACCGGGGGCTTTTGGCGCTGCGGACAGCATCGCACCACGCACGGGGCGGTATGTTTTCTGTGGCACTTTCCGTACAGGAGACGTACGTCCACCTCGGTGGAATCCATCCCCAGCCCTCGCCGTTAGCGAGCACACTGCCCTATGGAGTTCGGACTTTCCTCTCCTATGCTTCATCGAATTGCCAAGGCAATCCAACCAGCATAGCAGCGACCGCCCAGCTTACTCGCCCAGATTCTATGATAGCAAGGTCAGCATCAGCCTTCCAAATGCTTCAGCCCGTGTGAGCCGTGGGCTTCCAATTGGAAAACCTCGGCCATGAAGTGAGAGCTTCCGAACCAAAAAACAATTCAGAAATTCGCAGGCACTATCCGTTTGCAAAAAGATGATCCACAGATACGGATCCGCCTGGATTAAATTTCTCTAAACAAAGGAACTTACCTTCAGAAAAGTCTTGACAAGAACCTCTAACAATACTACATATAGTGGCAGCGTTGCGTGTCACCCCAAGAAGTGGCGTCGCGCGTGAGTTACAGAAATTCTGGAGAGGAGGTAAAGTCGCTGATGCCCGCAAAGAAAAAAGCAGCTAAGAAGAAGAGATAAGTCTGAAGTCTCTCAATTTTTCTCCTTTCCCCAGGCCCGCTCTGAAAAGAGCGGGCCTTTTTTCATGCGGAGGACTGGTGAAGGCAATTGAAGAATTGTGGGCGGATTGATGTGAGCGCGTCCACTTCAAAACGTTCGCGAGATTGTGCAAAGAAATACGGATTAGCTTTGCAGCCTCGAACTTTTGGTTTCGGCAGGAAACTCGCACTTTGGGGCTGTCTGCAAGTCTTGGACGGAGAAGTGGGTAAAGAAGGGGCGAGGTTGCACCCGAGCCATGCCGCGAACCCATTTGCCGGGAAGCCGATGGAGACGAGCGTTAAACAGCCTTACATCTTCATTAAAAAATTCGCGGCGCTCAGCGATCCTTTCTTCGATTTCGAGCAGGCGGTTTTGCAGTTGCACAAATGTGTTATTGCTCTTCAAATCCGGATAACTTTCGGCTTCGGAGAAAAGTTTTCGCAGGGCCTGCGCAAGCCGGGCATCGGCGCGGGCCTTCTCCTCAACCGACGTCGCCCTTTGGCAGGTGCTCCGAGCCTCGAGGATAAGCCTGAAGCTTTCGTGTTCTACGGGCATATAGCTTCGACATGTCTGGAGGAGGCGAGGCAGTTCGTCATTTCTTTGTTTCAGTAACGTCTCGATGTTCAGCCAGTCTTTATTCAGCTCGCTATTCGCGCGCTTCAGCCCACGCGCAGATCGAATGAGAAGAATAATTCCAATCAATATCGCGACAAAAATGACAGCCAGAGCAATGATAACGCTTTCCATAACCTGTCTCATGCTAGCGGAAGAGGTTGCTGGATTGCAAATTCACTTTAGCGCTCATCAAGCGCGACGCTGCATTGCGCTGACTTCCTGATTGGTCTCCGCACTTTGGATCACCTGATCCCACGAAATAGAATTGCGGGCGACGGGAGGGTATGCGTCTCGCTCAACTCGCAGGATTCAAGAGAAGCAGGGGAGCAAATCAGATTTGCGGACCGGTACGGTTGTTATATACTTTTGCGTCGTCGCGGAGTTGGCCATGAGAATTCCCTCTCTTTTACGCATTGTATTTTTATCCCTGCTAGCCGCTGCTTTACTTTTCGCCGGCGAAGCGAGAGGAGGCGCTCCACAGCGGCTCACGCCCGTCGAGATTGACCGCCTGGCCGATGCATTGCTTGCCAAGCTGACGCTCGAACAGAAGATCAAACTGATTGGCGGCCACGACGGCATGTTCACCTATGCGATGCCGCAGATTGGCCTGCCAGCGTTGAAAATGTCAGACGGACCTCTCGGCGTCCGCACCTGGGGTCCTACCACAGGCTACGCAGCGGGCATAGCCCTTGCCGCTTCGTGGGATACAGCGCTTGCGCGGCGCATCGGAGTCTCATTGGGACGCGACGCCCGCGCTCGAGGCGTGAACTTTCTGCTGGGACCGGGAGTCGACATCTACCGTGAGCCGATGAACGGGCGCAACTTTGAGTATTTCGGCGAAGATCCTTATCTCGCCTCACGCATCGCGGTGAAGTACATTGAGGGCGTGCAGAGCCAGGACGTGGTCGCTACCATCAAGCACTATGCGCTGAACAATTCGGAATATGACCGCCATAACGAGAACTCGATTGTGGATGAGCGCACACTGCATGAGATCTATCTTTGCACCTACGAAGCTGCCGTGAAAGAAGCGCATGTGGGCGCGGTCATGGATTCCTACAATCTTGTCGATGGCGAGCACGCCACGCAGAACAAAATGCTGGATACCGCAATTCTCAAGAAGCAATGGGGATTTCGCGGCATCCTGATGTCCGACTGGGGTGCCACTTATGACGGCATCGCCGCCGCCAACGCTGGCCTTGATCTCGAAATGCCCTTTGCACGATTTATGAACGCCGAGACGCTGTTGCCGGCGATCCAGGCCGGCAAAGTCCCTATGGCCACGATCGATGACAAGGTGCGGCGTATCCTGCGCGTGGCGATTAAATTCGGTTTCCTCAACCATGACCAGACTGATTTGAAGATTCCGCTCTACGATCAGAGATCGCGCCAAGTAGCGCTTGAATCTGCCGAAGAGAGCGTCGTGCTGCTCAAGAACGAGGGCCATCTGCTGCCGCTTGCCCGCAACCGGATTCACTCCATCGCTCTGATCGGGCCGGACGCTTACCCGGCCGAAGCTTCGGGCGGTGGCAGCGCTCACGTGACCCCGTTCAATGCCGTAAGCTATCTCACCGGATTAAGTGACGCGCTTGCTCAGCAGGTAACAGTTTATTGGAGTCAGGGCGTTCGCGACCTACCGTCAATTTTTGGCGAGGGGGGTTACTCACAGAGCAGTTTTACGGTGGATGAGGCCGGGGCGCACCCCGGATTGCATGAGGAGAGGTTTACCGGAGGGAGCTTCACCGGAACTCCCACCAGAGTTCGCACCGTCATGCACGTGAATTCATTCGGAGGCAACCAGTTTGCTCCGCCTTCTCCAGTCCGGCAGGCCTATCGCTGGACGGGCTATTATACGCCGAAGGTTTCGGGTCTCCAGCGCTTCATCGCGGCAGCTGTGGGTGGCGATGGATACACCCTGTACGTGAACGGCAAACAGGTGCTTAAGGCGCTTCCCCATCGCGCGGAGGGCCAGTCGCCTTAATGGGTGGACCTGGACCTTCCTGCCGGCCAGCCTGCCTCAATCCGGTTCGATTACGTGCCGCAGACCAGCCGCATCCGCGTCGGCTTCGGAGTGATTCCTGCCGAGCAGATGCTGCTGCCCGACGTCAAGAAAATTGCAGCTCAGGCGGATGTGGCGATCGTTTCTGTGGGTTTCGATCCCGCCACGGAGTCGGAAGGCCACGACCGGACGTGGAGGCTGCCCATCGGTCAGGATGACTTGATTCGAGCCGTGGCTGCGGCCAATCCGCACACGATCGTTATTGTCACATCCGGTGGAAGCGTTGAAACCCGCGGATGGCTCGATCGCATCCCGGCGTTGATCGAAGGTTGGTACGGCGGTTCGGAGGCAGGCACGGCATTGGCGAAAATCCTCTTCGGACTCAACACGTTTGGCAAGCTCCCTATCAGTTGGGAGCGCCGGGAACAGGATAACCCCTGCTACCAAAACTACTATGAAGAGCCGGGCACTCACAATGTCGTCTATCGCGAGGGAATCTTTCTAGGCTATCGTTACTACGACCATAGCGCGGTGAGGCCGCTGTTCCCCTTTGGATTCGGCCTTTCCTATACGACATTCGCCTTCAGCCATCTGCGCGTGAAACCCGCGCAGACCCGCGCAGATCAACCGATCACCGTCAGCTTTGACGTCACCAATACCGGCCAGCTCGCCGGCGACGAAGTCGCCCAGGTTTACGTGGGCGATCCTTCGGCTAGTGTTCCGCGTCCGGTCAAAGAACTCAAAGGGTTCGAGCGTATCACTCTCAACCCTGGTCAGACAAAGCGGATATCCGTCACTCTGAACCGCCGGGCACTCGCTTACTGGGACGTGAAGTCTCATGGCTGGAAAGTGGACCCGGGCAAATTCATGGTCTACGTGGGCGATTCGTCTGAAAACGTGCCGCTCCAGGCCGTGTTGCAGGTGAAATAGGAAGCCGATTGTGGTGCAGCCTGACTCTTGGCTGCCTGCCGGTTCGCCTCCGGAATTGCTGTGTGCGGCCATGCGATGGTGGAAAAACGACTGAATTGGTATGTAAACGATTGCAGGTCTTCTGGTTGCTGGCTCAGTGCTCCAGAACTC